>OLNL01000922.1_pt1 | contig 30073 bp, 30 predicted proteins | sample 1672181 | NCBI WGS metagenome assembly OLNL01 (sample SAMEA3136656, study PRJEB25190) | human gut metagenome | biome: human gut; feature: human-associated habitat; material: faeces | place: Austria | collected 2013
ATCCATTCAGCAAGTGTGTACTAATAGATCGAGGGCTTGACCACAATTCGCTTGAGACTCAAAGAGTCAACGAAAAAATGTTAGCAGTGATTATTCAGTTTTGAAGGCACGTCCTTCTAAAAACACTGGACAAACAGTAGACCGTATGGTATACTGAACCAGTCATATGGTCGGTGACGATGACGGTGAGGTCCCACCTGTTCCCATTCCGAACACAGTAGTTAAGCTCACTCGTGCCCAAGATAGTTAGCTGGAAACGGCTTGTGAAAATAGGTAGTCGCCGACTTGATCGAAACGCTCTAAGAGAAATCTTAGGGCGTTTTTTGTTGCACAAAAATGCGGTATGATCTTTAGCAGAAATGCGAATGCAACAGGGCTTGACAGAAACACTACTATGTAATACAATGTAGACAAGCTACTACGTAATACAAAATAGCAGAAAGGAGGAGTCCCCGGTGGAAAACAACACACAGCTTCTCAAGGGTATTTTGGAGTTCTGCGTTCTAAAACTCATCAGCAGAGAGCCGACCTATGGCTATGAGATCGTGATGAATCTGAAACAGGTCGGTTTTTCAGACCTGAGCGAAAGCACACTGTATCCGCTGCTGCTGCGGTTGGAACAACAGGGAAAGGTCACAGTAGAACGCAGACCTTCCCCCAAGGGGCCAAGTCGGAAATATTACGTTGTAACAGAGGAAGGGCGGCAGGCGCTTTTTGAGTTTCGGCAGGATTGGAGCCAGCTCTGTCAGCTGGTAGAAATAATTTTTAAGGAGGAGCCAGATGAATAAGTATTTTGCACTGCGAAAGGCAAACCGGATGCGTACAAAAATGCTGACTGAAAAAAGCCAGGAACAGCTCAAAGAAGTGATCGCCTATCTGCGCAGTGTCACATTCGACATCTGTGGCGTAGAAGTCGTCCAGAGCGATCTGATCGATATCGCGATGCGTGCCAATGAAGAGGGCTGCGAGCTGTTCCAGTTTATTACGGACGCCGAAACCTTTGTAAATGAGGTGAAGCCGAGCATGAAGCCGCTGCGCTGGCCCGATTTTTTGATTTTTGAGATCTCTGTGCTTTGCTTTTGGGGATACGGTGTTGCCTCACTGGTGATGACACCCTCAATTCTGGCGGTCGTGCCGGATTTCAAAATCGACGTTACGCTGGCGTCTCTGTTGCAGCTGTGTCTTTGTGTGCTTGGACCTTATTACCTCTATCGGAGCGCAATGGAGAAGGTCGGATTTCCGCCGAGAAAGCATCAGGTGAAGGCAGTGGCATTTATGGTACTCTATATTCTGGTGCTCTATGAGATCGGAAAACTCCTGCGTCTGGCGCTTGGGTCGATTGTTTTTATCCGCATTCCGGTCTGGCCCTATACCATCGCGAATCTGCTGATCGGTGCGGCCTTTCTGTGGCTCCGGTTTGACCGTTATGGAAAAGATGCCCGGTTGGAAGAACGGGTGTAAAAACGAGCGGACATCGTGGGGCATGGTCAAATCTCAAAACAAATACAGAAAAAGCGGCCCCGCCGCGTTGGAGATTCCAACGTTGCGGGGCCGCTGTGTTGTTCTTTGGTGGAGCGAGAGGATTTAGCCCTTGCCGGCGCAGCCGAACAGCTCGATCTTCTCCTTGCACTTGTCGATGATGGCCTGAGCGCCGGGAGCCAGCAACTTGCGGGGGTCGAAGCCCTTGCCCTGCTGATCCTTGCCAGCCTCGATGTACTTGCGGGTGGCCTCAGCGAAGACCAGCTGGCACTCGGTGTTGATGTTGATCTTGGAGACGCCCAGGCTGATGGCCTTTGCGATCATCTCGTCGGGGATGCCGGTGCCGCCGTGCAGGACCAGGGGGATGTTGTGAGTGGCCTTGTGGATGCGGTCCAGAGCCTCGAAGTCCAGGCCCTTCCAGTTGGCCGGGTAGACACCGTGGATGTTGCCGATGCCGGCTGCCAGGAAGTCGATGCCCAGATCGGTGATCTTTGCGCACTCCGCAGGGTCTGCGATCTCGCCAGCGCCCACGACGCCGTCCTCGACGCCACCGATGGAACCGACCTCAGCTTCGATGCTCAGGCCCTTGGAATGTGCCAGAGCGACCAGCTCCTTGGTCTTCTCCACGTTCTCCTCAATGGAGTAGTGGCTGCCATCGAACATGATGGAAGAGAAACCGGCTTCCACGCAGGCCTTGCAGCCTTCGTAGGTGCCGTGGTCCAGATGCAGAGAAACGGGAACGGTGATCCCCATGGAATCGACCATTGCGCTGACCATCGCAGCAACGGTCTTGAAACCGGTCATGTACTTGCCGGCACCCTCGGAGACGCCCAGGATGACGGGGCTCTTCATCTCCTCGCAGGCGGTCAGAACAGCCTTGGTCCACTCCAGGTTGTTGATGTTGAACTGGGGCACACCGTAGTGGCCGTCGCGTGCCTTGATGAGCATTTCGGTTGCATTTACCAACATTATTCATTACCTCCGCAAATTCATATTATTGGGGTGAAAAGTCGTTTGAGAATGCGACTTTGCGTATCCCTTAACGAACCTGTAAGGCTAGTATACCCCAAACAAACTATAAAATCAATCCAAATTTTCAACATGGTTTCCCGTTCGTCAAAATGATGTTGGAGATTGTGGCAAAATGCGGGAACGAGACGTTCAAAAAATAGTCATATTTCCGACTTGAATTTTACAAAAAGTACGGCGGCTTCTGCACGGAAAATTTCTTCACGGTTGAAAACCCGGTGGAAAGTGTGGAATTCCACCCGGAAAGTGGGCGCAGATGCTTGATTTTTGAACACTTTCAACGGAGTTTTCAACATGTGGAAAAGAAAGGCCCGTTTTACAAAGTGTATATGGACTCGAATGTGGAAAACTTTTGCCGAAAAAAATATACCGATAAAATGACAAGGGGGCTGCTCTCTGCCGGCCGGGACAAAATTCAGGCGGGAAAAAAGGGGAATCCTATGGCAAAGGCGGGGCGGTTATGTTATACTTTACCATGACAATCTGTCGAATTTCGTAAACAGTAAAACAAAAAGGGCCTGTCCCTTTTCGATAAATGGAAGGAGAACACAATGGACGAACAGAAAATGCAGCGCCGCCCCCGCCGCGCTGCGGAGGACACGCCGAAGAATGAGAGCCTGGTCTACGGCAAGAACCCTGTGACCGAGCTGCTCAAGAGCGGCTCCGGCGTGGACACGGTGCTGCTGGCCGAGGGCATGGCCCCCGCTGTGGCGGCGTACTTCACCGCCATGGCCAAGGAGGCCGGGGCCACCGTCAAGCGGGTCCACCCCAACAAGCTCCGCCTGATGACCGGCACCGAGAGCCACCAGGGCGTGGCTGCGTTTGCCAGCGAGATCGAGTATGCCACGGTGGAAGACCTGCTGGCAGCGGCCAAGGCGAAGGGGGAGCCGCCCTTCCTCGTGCTGAGCGACGGCATCGAAGACCCCCACAATCTGGGTGCGGTGATGCGCAGCGCACTGCTCTGCGGTGCCCACGGCATCGTCATCCCCAAGCGGGGCGGCGCTTCCGTGACCCCCACCGTCATCAAATCCAGCGCCGGTGCTGCGGAGCGCCTGCCCGTGGCCCGTGTGGCCAACATCGGCGAGACCATCCGCCGCCTGAAGGACCAGGGCGTTTTCGTTTACTGTGCCGATATGGACGGTGTGCCCCTGCGCAAGAATAACCTCACCGGCCCCATCGCGCTGGTGCTGGGCAGCGAGGGCAGCGGCGTCTCGCAGCTGGTGAAAAAGCTCTGCGACGGCGTGGTGCGGCTGGATATGGCTGCACAGGGCACCGGCGTGGACAGCTTCAACGTCTCGGTGGCGGCTGGCATCATTTTGTATGAGATCCAGAGCCAGCGAGCAGGCGAATAAATGCGGACTGCTCCGCAGAGATTGAGCAGGGAGGTACAACGAATGGCGAAGAATGATGCCCGTAAAAACGGCTTTGAAAAAACGAACCCGGAGGACCTCGCAGCCAAGGAAGAAAAATTCCGCACCTTTTTCAGCACCAGTGTAGCGCAGGTGCCCGATGAGATGAAGCACCGGGACGACGAAAAGCAGGAGCCTGCAAAGCAGAAGACCCAGAGCAGCATCCTGGGCCGCATCCTGGGCCGCGCCAAGGAGGCAGAGCCTGCCTCCGAAAAGCCTGCTATGCCGCAGGAACTTCCGCCGACGGGTGAGATTCGGCTGGGCGGGGAGGATGAGGCCGCGGAGCCGAAGGCCGATCTGGAGTTGGCCGCAGACTTCTTTGTGGCAGAGGAGCCGGAACCGCCGGTGCAGCCTGCCCCGGCCGAGCGGAAGCCTGCTGCCGAAAAACAGCCCGCCCCGCAGCCGCAGCAGCCGAAATATGAGAAGAACTATGTGCGCGGCCCGCTGACCCCGCAGGAGCAGAAGGAACATGCCGAGATGCAGGAACTCAAGGCCCTGCTCTTCCCGGCCCCGAAACCGGCCCGGCCCGAAGCGGACACGCCCGCCCCGCAGGAAGTGCTGGGCGTCGAGACCGCCGCATTGGAGGCCGAGGAAAAGGCCCGCGCGGCCCTGCCGAAGATGGTCTTCGCCGAGGACCGGACCCGCAGGCCGGAGCCGGAAGAGGCCCGACCGGAGCCGATCCAGCCCTTCCGCTTCTTTGGGGAGGGCGACGACGAAGCCACGCCTGCGGCCCCCACGCGGGAGACGCAGCCCAGCATGGACGACAGCATGAGCATCCCGTTGGTGGGCCTTGAGGAGGAACCGGAAGCGCCGGTCTCCGCACCGGATGCCGCGCCCGCCGAAGCTACCCAGCCTGCGGAAGCGGCTGCAAAAGCCGCGCCCGGCGAAGCATCCGCAGCCGAGACGCCTGCGGCCCCGGCAGAGGAAGCTGCCGCAGAGCCTGCCGAAGAGTCTACCCCCGAAACCGTGGGCGAGAAGCTGCATAAGATGAGCGCAGAACTCACGCTGCGCTGTGTGCTCAGCGGCATCTTGGCTGTGGTGCTGCTCCACTTCGGTCTGACGGCGGCGGGCCTGCTGGCACCCATCGCCTCGCTGGACCCGGTCGTCTCTCCGGCGGCATTCTACGCCGCCAACCTGCTGGTGCTGGCTGCGGCGCTGGCCGTGGCCTACCCCGTCCTGCGGGACGGCCTGAGCGGCCTGAAAAAAGACTGCCGCCCCAGTGCGGACACCATGCCTGCGCTGGCCGCCTGCGGTGCGGCGCTGGAGGCCGCCATCGCCCTGCTCAACGCCAGGAGCTACCAGACGTCCAGCTGGACGCTGCTGTCCGGCATCGCGGCGCTGGGGCTGTTCATGGCCCTGCTGGGCAGCCGGGTGCAGCTGGCCGCTGTGAAAAACGGCTACGACCTGGCCACCAAAGACCCGGCCGGGCTGCAGGGGGCGTTCCGGGTCAGGGACAAGGACCTGATCCGGATGCTTGCCCGTAGTCTGGACGAAAAGGACCCCTGGGTCCTGCTCAGCCGCCCGGTCCAGTGGGACGACGCCCTGTTGGAACAGAGCTTTGGCGAGCGCACCAGTGAGCGCCGCGCCCGCAAGACGTCGTACATCCTGCTGGGGGCTGCGGTGCTCAGCGGTCTGGCGTTCCTGCTGTTCGGCGGCGGGCTCAACGGCATGGCTGCGGCCATGACCGCCATGCTCTGCATGGGCGCTCCGCTCTCCTCCACGCTGGTGGCCGGTCTGGCCACCCTGCGGCTGCAAAAGAGCGCCGCCGCTGCCGGTGCGGTCATTCCCGGCTGGGCCGCAATCGAAAAACTGGGCGGCGTGGACACCGTGCAGGTGGACGCCGACGAGCTTTTCACTGCGGACAGCGTGAATCTGGAGGACATCCGCATCTTCAAGGGGGGGCGTATCGACCGCGCCATCCTCTATGCGGCCAGCATCCTGAACCAGAGCTGCGAGACCCTGCGCGGCCTGTTCCGCCAGATCATTGAGGACCGCACCGACATCCTCTACCCTGTCAAGGATCTGGAGACCCACTACGGTCTCGGCTTTGCGGCCTGGTGCGATAACAACCGTGTCCTGATCGGCAACCGCACCTATATGGAAAAGGAGGGCGTCCCCGTGCCCGAAACGGAGTACGAGGAAGAGCACTCCCAGCATGGGACCTTGCAGATCTTGTATCTGGCGGTTTCGGGCAACCTTCACGCCATGTTCGTGCTGCGCTCCACAGGCGGGCGGAATGCGGCCCGCGGACTGGAAGTGCTGCAGAAGGAAAACATCCGCCTTCTGGTCACCTGCAAAGACCCCAGCCTGACCGCCAAGCACATCACCGACGCCTACCATCTGCCGGAGGGCATGATCACCCTGCTGGAACAGGACCAGTGCGACGCCCTGAACGCTGCCCCGGCGCAGCCGGAGAACGCCGCCCGCTGCTGTATGCTGCACGATGAGGGCTTCGTCAGCCTCATCGGTGGTCTCCGCGCCGCCGAGCAGGCCCAAAACGCCGAGACGGCTGCCACCACGGTGCAGCTGGTGTCGGTCTGGTTCTCGGTGGCCATCGGTGTGCTGCTGACCTATGCGGGCAGCATCGGCACCCTGTCCGTTGCCGCTGTGCTGATGTATCAGGCCGCGTGGAGCGCCCTCAGCCTGGCCGTCTGCGCGCTGAAGCAGCACTGACAAAAGCAACAGAAAACGAACGATCCGCCCAAGAGGCTGCGATACTCCCCCAGTTACGGCGCTGCCGTGCCAGTCCCCTCGGAGAGGGGGACTTGGCGTGGCGGTAGGCCGGAAAAGCCTCCCTCTTTGAGGGAGGTGTCATCGCGCAAGCGATGACGAAGGGAGGCCCGCAGCCTCTTTTTTTGTTGCAATCCCACCGGAAATGCGTCATAATCGGAAAAAAGATAACAGAGGGGAGAAAACAGGATGGCTTATCGGGCAGCGGTCTGCGCCGACACCGCCGGAAAATACTATGAGCTGTGGAACGCACAGGCCCAATATTACACGGAGGAACCGGCATAAAGACACTGTCCGGATGGGATTTTTTGCACAGTTTTTGCTGCAAAAAACTATGCGTTTCCACAAAAAGCGGCTCGAATTGTGAACTCTTAGGGCGAACGGCTTGAAAAGAATTTGCATCCTGTGTACAATGAAACGAAAGTGAGAACGATCATGACGCGAAAAAAGTACCTGTGTGCGGCACTCCAATTCTTTGAAGCGAAAAAGGAGGGACGTTCGACCCTATGAAACATTCTTTTCACCCGATGGGACGGGCGCTCTGTGCCCTGCTGCTGGGGGCAACGCTGACCCTCTCGCCGCTGGCGGCGCAGGCAGCGCCCCGCGCGGCGGAGAACAGTTCCGCAAAGCTCGCGCTGGAAGTGACCGAGATGGAGCTGGAGATCACGGCGGACGACCCGCGCCCCAAAGCCTACCTTTACACCGGCGGGCAGAGCGATTATTACTTCATCGTCTGGATGAGCAGCAACCCCAGTGTGGCCACCGTGGATGGTGACGGCAAGGTGACGGCCCGCAGCGTGGGCAAGGCCACCATCACCGCCATCTCGGACCACGGCGACCGCGCCGCCTGCGAAGTCACCGTCACCCGCAAGGGGGAGGAGGCCGAGGCGCAGAAACCCACCCTCAGCGAGACCAGTCTGGAACTGGTGCAGCGGTACGATGTCCTGCACCCCGCAAAGCAGCTCACGCTGACCAACAGCGACCATTCTTTTATTTATGTGTATCAGTGGCGCAGCAGCGACCCCAACATCGCCTCGGTCGATGACAAAGGCGTCGTGACGGCCCAGAAGCCGGGCAGCGCCACCATCACGGCTTTTGCTTCCAACGGGCAGGCGCTGCGGTGTGCCGTCACGGTCACATCCGAGGTCGGCAAGGTCACACTGAACAAGACAGACCTGCTGCTCAAGACGGTGGGCAGTCAGGAGGCCCTGTGCGCCACGGTGGCCGTGGAGAGCGGCGGCAGTGTGCCCATCACCTGGGTCACCAGCAATCCGGGCGTTGCCACGGTGGACGCCAACGGCGTCGTGACGGCTGTGGCCGACGGCGAGGCAAAGATCACCGCCCTTTCGCCCAGCGGCCGATACGCGGTGTGCAGTGTGGTCGTCGGCCTGGCCGGGGACAAATACGACACCGAAGAGGACCTGGCCGACGAGCTCAAGCTCCCGGACCCGTATGTGGCCGTCCGGCTGAATCGGCTTTCCTGAGCATAAAAATAAGCCGCGCCTTCGCAGGTGCGGCTTATTTTCATGCGGTTAGATCTTGTTGCCGGAGTCAAGAGAAAATCCGAAATTTCACGAAAATTTTTTACACCCCCGGCAGGAACAGCATCGTCCCGCGGGCGGCCATCATGGGCTGGAACGCGCAGCTGAACAGCCCGCCCGCCACGGCCAGCACCAGGGCGAAGAGCAGCAACAGCAGTATCAGACGGGGAGCGTGGGAAGACCTGCGGGGACCTTGCTTGCGCTGCATGGCGCATCCTCCTTTCCGGAACATCATCTGCCCCAGCCTATGCACCCGCTGCGCCGATTGTGCACCGGGGCGAAGTGTGGTACACTAAAGGGGAACGATACGGAGGACTTTTTATGCTGACCATTACTCTGCTGGGCACAGCGGCCACCATGCCCCTGCCCGACCGCGCCCTGACGGCGGCAGTGGCTGAATGCGGCGGGCACAGCCTGCTGTTCGACTGCGGCGAGGGCACCCAGACCGCTGCCCGCCGCGCCGGGGTCAACCTGATGAAGCTGGACGCCATCTGCCTGACCCACTACCACGGCGACCATATCTTCGGTCTGCCCGGCCTGCTGCAAACGCTGGGCTGTCAGGGCCGCACCCGGCCGCTGACGATCTTTGGCCCGGCCGAGGGGATGGAGCCGGTCTGGGGTGCCATCCGCATCCTGACCGGCCCCCAGCCCTATGCCATCCGGGCTGTGCCGCTGGGCACCGACCCCGTCCGGCTGGAAACGCTGGCCCCCGGCTGGCCGGTGGGGGCCGAACTGCTGCCCTTCCGGACGAAGCACCGGGTCCCCAGCCGGGGCTACCGGCTGGACCTGCCCCGCGCAGGCCGCTTTGACCCGGCCAGAGCCAGGGCGCTGGGGGTGCCGGTGCAGCAGTGGAGCATGTTGCAGCGCGGGGAGCCGGTCACTCTGGAAGATGGGACGGCCATTGCACCCGGACAGGTGCTGGGCGCACCCCGCAGAGGGCTGCGGTTCGTGTTCTCCGGCGATACGGCCCCCTGCGCCGCGCTGGAACAGGCCGCACAGGATGCCGACCTGCTTCTCTGCGATGCCACCTACCCGGACGATGCGCAGCAGGCTCAGGCGAAACAGTATGGGCACAGCACCTTTCGGCAGGACGCTGAACTGGCGGCGCGGGCTGGGGCACGGCGGCTCTGGCTCATGCACTATTCGCCCATCATCACCGACCCGGAAGCCGCCCGCCCGGCGGCGGAAGCGGCCTTCCCGGCGGTGGAATGCGGCGTGGACGGACAACAGATCATTCTGCGATACGACGAGGAACCTTCATGACAGCTGAGACCATTTCCTTCCCGCTGGACCCCGGTGCAGCGGCCCTGCTGACGCGCCTCCATGCGGCGGGCCATGCCGCCTATGCGGTGGGCGGCTGTGTGCGGGACAGTCTGCTCGGCCAGACCCCGCACGACTGGGACCTCTGCACCAGCGCGACCCCCGAACAGGTGCTGGAATTGTTCGGGGAAGCGCACTGCATCCCGACGGGATTGCAGCACGGCACCGTGACCGTCAAACACGGCGGAGAATTGTACGAGATCACGACCTTCCGCACCGAGGGGGCATATTCCGACGGCCGCCACCCGGACCATGTCGCCTTTGTGCCGGACGTAAAAGAAGACCTGGCCCGGCGGGATTTCACCATCAACGCCATGGCCTATAACGCCGAAGAAGGGCTCATCGACCCGTTCGGCGGGCAGAACGACCTTGCCGTCGGCATCGTGCGGGCGGTGGGGGAGCCGCAGCGCCGGTTCGAGGAAGACGCCCTGCGCATCCTGCGGCTCTACCGGTTCGCGGCCCGGTTCGGCTTTGCCATCGACCCGGCCACCGGGCAGGCGGCCAGAGCGCTCTGCCGCCATCTGGACTGCGTGTCCGAAGAGCGCATCGCGGAGGAGCTGAGCCGTCTGCTGGCAGCTCCGGCACCGGGGGCCTATCTGGAAGCGGAGGTGCTGGCGGTCATCTTCCCGGAACTGGATGCGGCAGAGCTTCCGGAAAGCCGACGCATCCTCGATGCGCTGGAGCCGGGCATGGAATACGCCCCGGTCCGGCTGGCTGCACTGCTGTGCCCGCTGGGCGAAGCCGGTGCAAGAGCGGCGCTCAAACGGCTCAAGTGCTCCAACGCCCTGACCGGTACGGTGGCGACGCTGGTGGGGGAGAGTCGGGAGCTTCTTCCTCAGACACGAATCGGGCCATTCCATTGCCCGCCCCATTGCCTGCGGCAACAGGGCCCCACCCACCGGACGGTCTTCGGAAGAACTTCCGACTCTCCTTTGGAAGAGACACGGATTCAGACGAAGCGCCTTCTGGGAAAGTATGGTCTGCACATGGTAGAGCAGTTGGATGCGCTCTGTGGGGCAATCGCGCCGGACCGGGTGGCGGAGTTTGCTGCGCAAGCCGAGCTGGCCCGTCAGTTGGAAGCGGACGGTGCTTGCTGCCGCATCAACCAGCTGGCCGTGAATGGCCGGGACCTGATGGACGCAGGCATCCGGCCGGGGCCGGGGCTGCGCCGGGTGCTGGACGTTCTGCTGGAACAGGTGCTCACCGAGCAGCTCCCCAATGAGAAAGCGGCACTTCTGGCCGCAGCGGCGCAGGTCGCTGCGTCTTGACAAGCGAACGGACGTGCGGTAGTATAATACTACTGCTTTTGTATGTTATAACATGAGGAACAAAATGACAGAAACACAGAATGCAAACCGCCCCGGTGCGCTCATTGCGATGAGCGGCGGCGTAGACAGCTCGGTTGCGGCCTGGCTGATGCAGCAGAAGGGCTATGCCTGCACCGGCATCACGATGCGGCTCACCCGCAACGAGACGCTGGGCCAGTCCGGCTTTCACACCTGCTGCTCGGAAAAGGACATCGAAGATGCCGCCGAGGTGGCGTATGCGATGGATATCCCCTATGAGGTGCTGGATTTCACCGCCGACTTCCGGGAAAAGATCATCGAGAAATTCATCCGGGTCTATGAGGCAGGCGGCACCCCGAACCCCTGCATCGACTGCAACCGGTATATGAAGTTCGACCACCTTCTCTCCTGGGCGCGGGAGCATGGGATGGAGTATGTGGTCACAGGCCACTATGCCCGCGTGGAGCAGGACGAGGCCACCGGCCGCTGGCTGCTGAAGAAGGGTCTGGACGAAGGAAAAGATCAGAGCTATGTGCTTTACAACCTGACGCAGGAGCAGCTGGCCCATGTCCGCCTGCCGCTGGGGGCACTGCACAAGAGCGAGGTGCGTGAGATCGCGGAGCAGCAGCATTTCATCAACGCCCGCAAGCACGACAGCCAGGACATCTGCTTTGTGCCGGATGGCGACTACGAAAAGTTCATGGAAGATTTCACCGGCAAGCGCTACCCGGCAGGCGATTTCCTCGACGAGGCGGGCCGCAAAGTGGGCACCCACAAGGGGGCCGTGCGGTATACCATCGGCCAGCGGAAGGGTCTGGGCCTTGCCATGGGCGCACCGGTCTATGTCTGCGCCAAGGATATGCAGGCCAACACGGTCACGGTCGGCCCGGAGAAAAGCCTGTTCGACCGCATCGTCTACGCCGAGGAGGTCAACTGGATCGCCATCCCGGCGCTGACGGCCCCGCTGCGGGTCACGGCCCGCACCCGGTATCATCAGGTCGAGCAGGCCGCGACCGTCTACCCGGCGGGCGAGGATCGGTTCCGGCTGGAATTTGACGAGCCGCAGCGCGCGCCTACGCCGGGGCAGGCGGTGGTGCTGTATCAGGGCGATGTGGTCCTGGGCGGCGGCACCATCGTGCGGGTGGAAAAGTGACCCGCTCCCCGGTGGGAGCGCATGATGAAGCAACCGAAAACCGGCTGCGCCGGGCAGGCGCGGCAGGACCAGAGAAGTGGAGAGTATCGATATGCAAGATCAGTATTCCCGCACCCAGCTGCTGCTGGGCAAGGAAGCCATGGAAACGCTGCACCATTCCCGCGTGGCAGTGTTCGGTATTGGCGGCGTGGGCGGCTATACCGTTGAGGCACTGGCCCGCAGCGGCGTGGGTGCGCTGGACCTCATCGACGACGATAAGGTCTGCCTGACCAACCTGAACCGCCAGATCGTGGCCACCCGCAAGACGGTGGGGCAGTACAAGGTGGATGTGGCGGAACAGCGTATCCACGAGATCGACCCCAACATCAAGGTCACGACCTACAAGACCTTCTTTACCCCGGAGACGCAGGACCAGTTCGATTTCACCCAGTACGACTACGTGGTGGATGCCATCGACACCGTCACCGGCAAGATCGCGCTGGTGGTCAAGGCCAAAGAGGCGGGCACGCCCATCATCTGTGCCATGGGCGCAGGCAACAAGATGGACCCCACCCGCTTTGAGGTGACGGATATCTACAAAACTTCCGTCTGCCCGCTGGCCAAGGTCATGCGCACCGAGTGCCGCAAGCGGAAGATCAAGCATCTGAAGGTCGTCTACTCCAAGGAGCCTGCCATGACGCCCATCGAGGACGATTCCATCAGCTGCAAGAATCACTGCATCTGCCCGCCGGGCACCCAGCGCAAGTGTACCATCCGCCGCTCCGTCCCCGGCTCCAATGCCTTTGTGCCGTCGGTCGCCGGCCTCATCATCGGCGGCGAGGTCGTCAAGGACCTCATCGGTTTCGTGCCTCTGAAGGGGTAAACCCTCTCAGTCTCGCAAACATGCTCGACAGCTCCCCCGAAAGGGGGAGCTTTTGCTTTATAAAAAATGCGCGAAGCAATGACGGAGAGGGGAAAATCCTTGCATAAAACAAATTTGCAAATAAATTGCAAATTCCTCTTGCAATTTGCGCTGAAACCATGTATAATCTCCCTTGCACGAAAACGCAATCAATTTGCAATTTACAAAACTGAAGCGCCGTTCCGGTGCAAGGAGAACCCCGTATGGAACTGTTTTTGGATGTTTTGGGCGAGAGCCTGGTCGATACGGCCAAGATGCTGCCCTTTCTGTTTTTGGCCTATCTGTTCATTGAATACGTCGAGCACCGCCACGGCGAGAAGATCGAGGCCGTGCTGGAACGCAGCGGCCGCTGGGGGGCCATCCCGGCGTCGCTGCTGGGCTGTGTGCCGCAGTGCGGCTTTTCGGCCATTGCATCGAACTTTTATGCCTCCCGCGTCATCTCGCTGGGCACCCTCATCGCGGTGTTCATCGCCACCAGCGACGAGGCGGTGCCGCTGCTGATCTCGATGCCGGCGTACTGGGATAGGCTCGTGCTGCTGATGGTCATCAAGGTACTGTACGCCATTGCGGTGGGTCTGGTGCTGGACTTTGTGCTCCGCGGCATCCTGCCCAAGTCCCTGCGGGGCGGCTACACCGGCAGCGCCGATGAGATCGACTGCCACGAGACCCACGATGACGAGGAGGGGCATGAACGCCCCATCTGGCAGGCCGCACTCCGCCATACGCTGGAGATCTTTGTCTTCATCTTCGGGTTCAGCCTGCTCTTCGGCCTCATCGTCGAGGGCGTGGGCGAGGACGTGTTCGCGGACGTTCTGGGCCAGATGGGCTTCTTCCAGCCGGTGTTCTCGGCGCTGGTGGGCCTCATCCCCAACTGTGCGGCCAGCGTTCTGCTGACCCAGCTCTACGTCGAAGGCGCCCTCCGCTTTTCCAGCCTGGTGGCGGGCCTGTGCACCGGCGCAGGCGTGGGCCTGGCGGTGCTCTGGCGGGCGAACCCCTCCTGGAAGCAGAACCTCTTCATCACCGGCCTGACCTGGGCCTCCGGCGCTGCCGTGGGCGTGGGCATCCAGCTCGTGGTCGCGCTGGTGGGCTGAGCCGGATCTATTATTTGACCTGCCGTCCTGAAATTGCTCAGGGCGGCTTTTTGTGGTATACTGGAACATATTATAAAAGCAAGGGAGAACACCATGCAATATCAACTTCTGGCAAGTGATTTCGATAACACGCTGGTCCCCTTCGGGGAGCCGAAGCCCCACCCGGCGGTGGTCCGGGCCGTGAAAAAGATGCAGGCGGCGGGCGGCAGGTTCGTGCTCAGCACCGGGCGCGGATACTGCGTCGTCAACAAAGAGCAGTTGGGCGGCATCCGCTTCGATTACGCCATCACCTGCAACGGGGCCTGTGTCGTGGACAAAAACGGCACCGTCGTGGCCGAACACCCGCTGACCAACGAGGAAATGTACGCCCTCGTGGATTTCTGCGAGGATTACAACTACCCATTGCAGTTCAACTACCGGGATGCCTATTATGCCTACTGCGAGTACGATGCGCTGAAGAGCTTCTACGATTCCCTGCCGAAAAGCGGCCTGACCTGCCTGGATGGTGAGGACCAGGACCGCCACCTCATCGATATGCCCCACGCGGCCTTCGTGGTCATGCCGCCGCAGGAGCTGTCCCGCTTCCACGAAAAGTTCGGCCACCTGGGCCTGCACTTCATGCAGACGGGCGGCGTCGGCCGAGACGGCTGGTGCTGCTACGACGTCGTGCGCGGCGGCATGGATAAGGGCGTGGGGCTTTCGGACCTGTGCGAGAAGATGGGCCTGACCCTGGCCGACGCCGTGGCGGCGGGCGATTCCGCCAACGATGTGGGGATGCTGAAGGCGGCGGGCCTCGGCTGCTGCATGGCCAACGGCACCGCCGACGCAAAGGCTGCGGCTGACCGCGTCATCGGCGATGTGCGGGAGGACGGCCTGGCCGCTCTCATCGAGGAACTCTGGTTCGACGGCCCGAAGGCTGTGCCCTCCGGCCGCGACCTCGGCTCGGCCTGGGACGCGATGGAAAAGGCAGGCGTGGCGGAATGAGCTTTGCGCCGGTCTACAACGCGCACAGCCGCGCCCTCATCCTCGGCACCTGGCCCAGCCCGAAAAGCCGCGAGATGGCGTTCTATTACGGCCACCCGCAGAACCGCTTCTGGCCCATGCTGGCCGCGCTGACCGGGGAAGCCGTGCCCGCGCGGGAGGACATCGAGGCCAAAAAGCAGATCATCCTCCGCCATGGTCTGGCGTTGTGGGACACGCTGGAGCGCTGCACCATCACCGGGGCGTCGGATGCGTCCATCCGGGATGTGGTCCCCAACGACATCGCAGGGCTGCTGGCAAAAGCTCCCATCGAGGCGGTGTTCTGCAATGGGGCGACGGCCTATAAAATTTATACCAGATATCTGGAACCCATCAGCGGCATCCCGGCAGTCAAGCTGCCCAGCACCAGCCCCGCCAACGCCGCCTGCCGCCCCGACCAGCTGAAAGAGATCTGGGGGAACGCTTTGGAACGATGGATCTTGCCTTGAGCGCGAAGCCCGGCTGTGCAGGAGCCGTAGGCGACAACGCACAGACCTGCCCGGCCTGCCAAGGGCTCTCCTTTCGGGAGAGCTGGCATCGCGGAGCGATGACTGAGAGGGCAAGCCATGAAATCTTGATTTCAAAGCTGTAAATTATTCGTGAAACGCTTGCGTTTTTCCCAAAAGGCTTTATTATGGAACCATACAGGGAGCCGCAGGCTCCCGGACAAGGAGTTCGAAACATGAGCAAGATCATTCGCACCTCAAAGCCCAGCGTTCTGCCGTGGTATGCGGCGGCGCTGGTGTTCGTGGTGCTCTGCGCGGTGCTGCCGGTGTATCAGCTCTGGGCGCTGCTGGTGTCGCTGGGCGGTGCCTGCGCGGCGTTCGGCGCGGCAAAAAAAATCTGCCCGCCCCGCGTGGTGGAACACGAAGTGCCCTTCCACACCGGCGTGGACGATGTGGACGCCATGCTCACCGGGATGCAGAAGCAGCTGGATACCCTCCACGCTCTGAACGAGGCCCTGCCGGACCCGAACCTCTCGGCGGCGATGACCCGGATGGAAAAAGCGGGCCGCTCCATCGTGGAGACGGTGGAGGCCAGCCCCGCCAAGGCCAAACAGGTGCGTCGGTTCGCCAACTACTACCTGCCCGATGCCGTGAACGTGCTGCAGCAATACGCCAGACTGGCCCGACAGGGCGTCAAGGGCGAGAACGCGGCTTCCATCCGCGCGGAAGTGGAGCACAATGCGGCGTCCATTGCCACGGCATTTGAAAACCAGCTCGATGCCCTCTATGCGGCGGAGAGCATGGACCTCTCGGCAGACCTGACCGTGCTGCAGAACATGCTCAAGGGCCAGGGCTTATAACGGAAGACCGGCGCAGGCCGCCGTGCGGCAGGCGCTGTTGGAACTGGAAAGGACGGAATCAACAATGGCTGATAACAATACCCTGAATTTTGACCTCGATGCCCCCGCAGTACCCACTCTGACGCTGGACCCCGCTCCCGCTGCTGCGCCGGTGGAGGAGAAGAAGGAAGCTCCCGCCCCCGCCGCACCGGAAGTCCGGCTGACCCCGGAGGAGCAGGCGATGGTGGATTCCTTCGCAGAAAAGATCGACATCACCAACAGCCAGCAGGTGCTGCAGTATGGCTCCGCCTGCCAGAAAAAGATCGGCGACTTCTCCGAAGCCGCCCTCTCCAAGGTCTCCACGAAAGACCTGGGCGAGGTGGGCGACATGATCACCGACCTCATCGGGGAGCTGAAGAGCTTCGACGCCAACGAAGAACAGCAGAAGGGCATTCTGGGTTTCTTCAAGAAGAAGGGCGACCAGCTGGACAACCTCAAGACCAAGTACAGCAAGGCCGAGACGAATGTGGAGAACATCCAGTCTATGCTGGAGGGCCATCAGGTCCAGCTGCTCAAGGATATCGCGATGCTGGATAAGATGTACGACCTGAACATGGCCTACTTCAAGGAGCTGAGCATGTATATCCTGGCCGGCAAAAAGAAGCTGGCCGAGGTCCGCGCCAACGAGCTGCAGCAGGCCATGGACAAGGCGAAGACCTCCGGCCTGCCCGAAGATGCCCAGGCTGCCCGCGACCTGGCCGACCAGTGCGAGCGCTTTGAAAAGAAGCTCTATGATCTGGAACTGACCCGGAACATCAGCCTGCAGATGGGCCCGCAGATCCGCCTGCTGCAGAACAACAACACCATGATGGCCGAAAAGATCCAGTCCACCATCGTGAACACCATCCCCCTGTGGAAGAACCAGATGGTGCTGGCGCTGGGTCTTGCCCACACCCAGAAGGCCATGCAGGCCGAGCGCGCCGTCACCGATATGACCAACGACCTGCTCAAGAAAAACGCCGAGGCCCTCAAGATGGGCACCATCGAGACGGCCAGGGAGTCCCAGCGCGGCGTGGTCGATATCGAGACGCTGCAGCAGACGAACAAGAGCCTCATCGAGACCCTCGACGAGCTGAACAAGATCCAGAACGAGGGCCGCGCAAAGCGGGTGGCGGCAGAGCAGGAGCTGACCCGCATCGAGGACGAACTCAAGACCAAGATGATGGAGATCCGGAGCTAAAATGGCGAACGCAGATTTTTCCCAGAATCAGAATCCCAACCCCGGCGGCTTTGACGCAGGCAGCTACCGCGAGGCGGCACCGAAGACCGAAACGGCCCGCCTGACCCCGGCACAGCAGAAGCTGGCCGGGCTGGAAGCGGCCCTTCCGGCGGCACTGCGCACCCAGGGCGCAGCCCTTGCGCTGAGCGTGGTGGTTATGCTGGCGGCATTCTTCGGCTTTGGCGGAGCCAAGCTCAAGGCCAAGGCCAACGAAGCCGCCAAGTGGTACACCGTCGGTGTTTCAGTCGACGGCGGCTACACCCTGAGCGAAGAGCTGACCACCCGCGCCAACACGGCGGCGAACATCCTCACCACCGGCGGCAACACGCTGGGAGCCGACAACGCCGAGGTGCTGGCCGCGCAGGACGCGCTGAGCGATTTCAACGCCTGCCTGGAAGCCGTGCAGAACGGCGGCAAAAAACAGTCCCTGACGGCGCTGCCCTATTATCAGGGCAGCACTATGCAGGCACTCTATCAGGCCGATGCGGCGCTGGGCGCGGCCATCGACCAGCTCTACGCAAAATTGCAGGAGCAGGCCGCCGACCCCATGAAGATGGGCGCGGTGCAGGGCCAGTACGGCCAGTTCAACAGCGCGGCCACCATCATCGGCAACCTGACCTATAACGAAAAGGTCTACGACTATCAGAAGGACACCGGCGGCTTCCCGGCCAGTGTGCTGAAAAGCCTGTTCGGCGTCAAGGAGGTGGAACCTTTCGCATGAAAACGATGAAACGATTTGCTTCCCGGCTGTGTGCCGTGCTGCTGGTTTTGACGGTCGGCGTCACGGCACTGGTGCCTGCTGCCTTTGCGGCCAAGGCCCAGCTGCCCAGCCTGCCCAGCGACCAGTGCGTCGTGGACGATGCCAATGTCCTGAACGACAGCACCACCACGACGATCGAGAACCTCAACGCCCAGCTGACCGAACAGTGCAGCGGGGCACAGATCGGTGTGCTGACCGTGGAGTACACGGGCAGCGTCTCCACCGAGGACTACGCTGTGCAGGCCGCCAACGCCTGGGGGCTGGGCAGCTCCAGCAACAACAACGGTGTGCTCATCCTTCTGGTGATGCAGTCCCAGCAGTATGCGGACGGCGACTATTATCTGGCGACAGGCGACGGCTTCCGCAACACCACACTGGAAAAGCAGGCCAGCGCCATTGCACAGACCATGGAGGACAGCTTTGCGGCGGGCGACTATGACGCCGCCGTGACCACCTGTGCCCAGAATGTGGCCAGCACCATTGCCGACATCTACGGCGTGACCCTGAGTGGCACGGCCGGCAGCACCGGCACGGTGGGCAATGGCAATACGGGCAGTTACAATGATTCCTATTACGATGCCCCGGCGGCATCCTATCAATCGCCCTTCGTGACGCTTCTGTCCGTTCTGGTCATCCTGTTTGCCCTGAAGGTGATCTTCAGCGGCATCCGGCATGGCATGGGCGGTGGCGGTTTCGGCCCCTTCTTCGGCTTTGGCCTGGGCTACGGCCTGGGCAGCCGGCGCCGCCGCAGACCTCCGTATGACGACTGGGGCCCCGGCGGCCCGCGCGGCCCCAGAGGCCCCCGCCCGCCTCGTCCGCCGCGCGGCGGGCCGCGTCCACCCCGTGGGGGCGGCGGCTTCGGCGGAGGTTCCTTTGGCGGCGGCATGGGCGGCGGACGCTCCGGCGGCAGTTTTGGCGGCGGGAGCTTCCACGCAGGCGGTGGCTCGTTCCATGGCGGCGGCGGTGGCCGCGGCAGATAAGCAACAAAAAATGGCTGTGCAGCCCGGCTGCACAGCCATTTTTCGTTCGGTTGAGATTACTTGGTGCCGTAGATACGGTCGCCTGCGTCACCCAGGCCGGGCACGATGTAACCGTTCTCGTTCAGGTGGTCATCCTTGGCACCCAGATAGATATCGACATCGGGGTGTGCCTTGTGCAGGGCCTCAATGCCTTCCGGAGCAGCGATCAGGCCGATGAACTTGATCCGCTTTGCGCCGTGCTTCTTGATCTGGCTGATGGCGTCGATGGCGCTGCCACCGGTGGCCAGCATCGGGTCCAGGACCAGGACGTCGCGCTCAGCGATATCCTGGGGCAGCTTGCAGAAGTACTCCACGGGCTGCAGGGTGGTCTCGTCGCGGTACAGGCCGATGAAGCCGACCTTTGCGGCGGGCAGCAGGGTCAGCATACCGTCCAGCATACCCATGCCTGCGCGCAGGATGGGCACCAGAGCCAGCTTGCGGCCAGCCAGGACCTTGGTCTTTGCCATGGTGATGGGCGTCTCGATCTCGACCTCTTCCAGAGGCAGGTCACGGGTGGCTTCGTAGCACAGCAGGGTCGCGATCTCGCCAACGAGGTCACGGAACTCCTTGGTGCCGGTCTGCTTGTTGCGAAGCAGGCTGATCTTGTGCTGCAGCAGGGGATGCTCAACGATCATAGGGGTCATAATAAACGCTCCTTTTTTATTGGATAAAACCTCTCAGTCTCGCCTTCGGCTCGCCAGCGATGACGGAGAGGTTGAACGGACAGGTTACCGGTTCTCGATGGCCATCAGCTTGGCGATGCGGTTGGCGTGGCGGCCGCCCTCGAACGGGGTGTTCAGGAACAGGTCCACCAGCTGGCAGGCCAGGCCGGGGCCGACGACGCGGCCGCCCATGCACAGGGCATTGGCGTCGTTGTGGCGGCGGGTGTACTCACAGCTGAAGCTGTCGGAGCAGCAGCAGGCGCGGATGCCCTTGACCTTATTGGCGGCCATGCTGATGCCGACACCGGTGCCGCAGAACAGCAGGGCATTGCTGCACTGGCCGCTCACAACGGCGTCGCAGGCGGGCAGGGCCATATCGGGATAATCCACGCTGGCGGTGCTGTGGGTGCCGAAGTCGATGTACTCCAGCCCCAGCTCGTCCAGATGAGCCTTGACGGCTTCTTTCAGTTCAAATCCGCCGTGGTCAGCGGCGAGAGCAATGGGTTTTGCCATGGTCTTAGTCCTTTCCATTATCCGTTTTGACGTTCTGGGCGGCTTCGGCGGCAAGGCGCTCGGCGCGTTCCCGCTCGGCCTGGCTCAGCCGGTGGTAATCCGGCAGAAGGGCTTCGGGCAGGACGGCTTCGCCCCGCTCGGCCATCTGCTTTGCCACCAGCGCAACGGCTGCGGCCCGCCCGCCCCGCAGGGCAGGCGGCACACAGAGCACACCCGGAACATTGCTGTATTTATTATAGCACAGAGATGCGCCATCACCAACAAAAAACAGGGGCTTTTTGCAATTTTCTACAAATTGGGCAAGGTCAGCCACGGCGCGGGCGTCGTCGTCCAGCAGCCGTGTGTGGGTGACCAGGTCGAACGCAGCGCTGTATACCTGTGCGCGGCGGGCATCCAGTGCGCAGAGCACGGTGCCCTCGCCGGTGTGGGCTGCGGCCAGCGCTTCCAGCGTCGAGACCGGGGCGCAGAGCGTTTCGCGCGGGAAGGCAAGGCCCTTGACCGCAGCCAGCCCGATGCGCAGGCCGGTGAAGCTGCCGGGGCCGGCATTGACGCCAAACAGGTCGATGTCCTTGCAGCCCAGGCCGCAGAGCCGGAGGCAGCCGTCGATGAGGGGCATCAGCGTCTCGCTGTGGGTCATCCCGGCATCCAGATAGCACTCATACAGCAGGCGGTCGCCCTGCATCAGGGCCACGCCGACGGTCTTTCCGGCGGTGTCCACGGCTAAAATGTTCATAGTTCGACCCCCTCGATGGTGATGCGGCGGGTGGTATCGTTCAGCCGCTCGATGTGGATGCGGATCGGGTCTTCCAGCGCCAGCAGGTCGGCGAAGTTCTCGCTCCACTCGGCGGCGACGATGGCCCCCTGATCCAGATAATCGTAGAACCCGGCCGCGCACAGGTCGTTCTCGGTGGAGATGCGGTAGAGGTCAAAATGTGCGAACGGGCGCGGGCCGCGGTAATAGTTCACGATGGCAAAGGTGGGGCTGCTGACCGGGTCGGTGCAGCCAAGGCCCTCGGCCAGGCCCTCGCAGAAAGCGGTCTTGCCTGCGCCGAGACCGCCGGTAAACGCGATGAGGGAGCCGTCCGGCAGGGCAGCGGCCAGCCGCCTGCCCAGTGCCACGGTCTCCTCTCGCGAAGTCGTGATAAATTGAGACATAAGATGCACTCCCATCTGGAGGCTCAATCCGCCCCGGCGAACCGAAGGCGGGACTGAGGGTTTGAAAAAGAGGATGGCAGATTTCTGCCATCCCCCAGTATACTATAAATCGCCTCAAAGTGCAACGCTTACGCGGCCTGCTGCACGGGCGTCTCGTCGGCAGGCTCTTCGACGATGGGCAGGGCCGCATCGGCATCGCCCAGCAGCATGGTGTAGGCCGCCGCCGCATGGGGGCGTTTGCCGCCCTGCGCGGTGTACCAGACGAGGTCGTCTGTGCCATAGGTCGCCTGCGCGTGTGCTACGGCCTGCCCGATGCTCTGCCCCAGGATGAGGTAGTTGACCGTGTCCCACAGCATGCTGCGGGAGTAAACGGTGTAGACATTGTTGACATAGCCCACCACAGCGGAGGCTCCGCCTGCCAGCAGGGCGTTTGCCATCGAGAGGTCGATGCTGTCGTCCACACCCAGGAACTCGCAGGTCTCGGAGTAGACGAGGGTGTCCTTCAGCTGGCCGAAGCGGTAGGCATTCTTGAAGAAGCTCGCCGTGACGCAGTACCGGCCGTTGATCTTGATGACCCGGTGGGTCAGCAGGTCAAAGCCGTAGAAGAGATCCCGCGTCATGCTGGATTCCTCCGTCAGCAGGATGACCGGCTCGGTGCGCAGCTGCCGGAACAGGCCGCGCGCATAGGTGTAGTAGGCACCATGGGCGCTCAGGATGCACAGGTCGTACCGGTCCATCCGGCGCAGGTCTGCCACTGTGACCATCGTGTCGATGCGGGTGTTCAGCCCCATGGCCGTCCAGAAGCCCTTCATATAGGAATAATAAGGATAGCGGGAGCTGTTGACCGTGTTGTCGAAGGCATAGTAGATCATGGCCGAACCGAGATTTCCGCGGGGGGCATTGGACATCTCCTGCAGATCGACCGAGGGCATCTGGGAGAGGGTCATGGCGGCGTTTTCCTCCTCCGGGTCATCCACGAGGATGCCGCCCTGCACACCGCAGCTGTAGGAGAAGCTGACCATGCCGTTCGCTTCGTCTATGTAGATCGAGCGCACCGAAACAAGGCCCTGTTCCGCCAGCTGTTGGAGCTGGGCCTGTGCGGCGGCAAAGCGCTCGGCGCGGGAGAGCGCAGCAAAATCGCCGCTGTCCGTCAGGGCCGCAACGGCGCTGTCCGCCTCCTGCATCTGGGCCGCATCCTCGCGGGTCAGGGTGTTGGAAACGGCCAGGTCGTCCGCACCGGCTGCCAGTGCGGCAGTGGGGAAGAGGGCAGCGAGCAAAAAGCTCAATGCGCAGAGCGCAGATAAAAAGCGTTGAACGGGTGCTTTCATGCAAAAAGTCCTCCAGAGGGCCTGCCGGTCGGCAGGACTTCCACGTCCATTGTAGAGGGTCTGTTCCGCTTTGTCAAGGCCGGTCGGCAGGATTTTGCAAAGCTGTCACAGCCGCACGAAAAATCTGTGAAAAATACACCCCGTCTTGCGCAGAATCACGCATTGCTGTATAATACACTAAAATGGGGGAGCAGCGGAAAAAAGCTCCCCCTGCTGGAACACGAAAGGGCGGTGCTTCTTTGGAGAGCATTCAACGATATTTCAAACGAACGGATAAAGTGTACCTGCTGCTGTGCATTTTCAGCAGCGTAATGGCCTGCGTGGCGCTGTCGTCCTGGGCGGCGAAGCAGGGCAATGGATTTGCCGTGGATGAGCTTACGGGCCAGATCACCGGCATCGGCGACTACCGCCGCGCACTGGTGCAGGGTGTTTCGGCCCTCATCGGCATCGTGGTGGCGCTGCTGCTGTCCAATGTCGACTACCGCAGCCTCGTCAAGGTGTGGCCGGTGCATGTGGCCCTGACCTGGGGTCTGGTGCTGCCGACGCTGTTCATCCGGAACGTGACCGTCGGCCCGCTGACCATCGGCTACAATGCAGGCGACACCGACAACTACTCCTGGTACAAGCTGGGCGGCTTCACCCTGCAGCCCACCGAGCTGGCCAAGATCAGCTTCATCCTGACCTTTGCGATGCACCTGAACAATGTGCGGGGGCGCATCAACGAGCCGAAGGAGCTGGGCAAGCTGCTGCTGCATCTGGCCATCCCCATCCTCATCATCCATGTGCAGGGCGACGACGGCACGGCCATCATCTATGCCATCATCGGGTGCAGCATGATGTTTGCGGCGGGCCTGAGCTGGAAGTATATCATCGGGGCGCTGGCGGCAGCGGGCATGGCGATGGCGGCGGCCTTTGCCTTTTTCAGCGATAAGATCGGCAAGGGCTACCAGTGGTACCGCATCCTGGCTGTGCTGGACCCGGAGAACAAGACCGGCTGGGCCCCCAGCGAGGCCATCTGGAAGAACATCATCTACCAGCAGCAGCGCGGCGAGATCGCGCTGGGCAGCGGCGGCATCTTCGGCAACGGCCTCTTTGGCGGCGGTTATTACAGTGTGCCCAACGCCCACAACGACTTCATCTTCAGCTGGATCGGCAACGTGACCGGCTTTGTGGGCTGCTGCGTGGTGCTGGGGGTGCTGTTCGCCATCGTCATCAAGACCTTTCTGACCGGTGCCCGCAGCGAAGATCTGCTGGGTACCTTCATCTGCGCCGGCATCGGCGGGGCGCTCATGGCCCAGATCGCGGTCAATGTGGGGATGAACCTGCGCGTCCTGCCCGTCATCGGCGTCACCCTGCCGTTCTATTCGGCGGGCGGCAGCTCGGTGATGATGCTGTATATCTGCGTCGGGCTGGTGCTGTCGGTCTATATCCACAATACGAAAAAACTGTTTGGTTGATTAGGAAAAAGGAAAAGAGAGTTTATGGAAACATCTGCGGAAATGACCCAGCGGGAAAAGGTGATGAAGTACGTCAAGCAGTACGTCCTCATCACACTGAGCATCTCCATCATGTCGGTGGGCGTGTACTTCTTCAAGTTCCCCAACAACTTCGTCTTTGGCGGCGTGACCGGTACGGCGGCTCTGGTGGCCAAGCTGACCCCGATGTCGGCTTCGGCTTTCTCCTCGGCGGCGAACCTCGTGCTGCTGGTGGTGGGCCTCATCTTTCTGGGCAAAGAGTTTGCCATGACCACGGGCTATGCGACCTTTGTGATGTCGGTGGAGCTGATGGTGTTTGAAAAGCTCTGCCCCCTCAGCGGCCCGCTGTCCGACCAGCCCATGCTGGACCTGCTCTTCGCCATTGCGCTGCCGGCCATCGCCTCGGCACTGCTGTTCAATGTGGGCGCGTCGTCCGGCGGCACCGACATCATCGCCCTCATCGTGGAGAAATACACCCACATCCACAGCATCGCGGTCGCACTGTTCATCACAGACCTGTTCATGGTCATCGCAGCCTGCTTCGTCTTCGACCTGTACACGGCACTCTATTCCTTCGTAGGTCTGACGGTCAAGTCGCTGGTCATCGACGCTGTGCTGGAAAAGATCAAGATGTGCAAGGCCATCCTCATCGTCTGTGATGAAAAGAAACCCATCTGCGATTTCGTCATGCGCAAGCTGATGCGCGGCGCGACCTATACGCCCTGCTTCGGTGCCTACACCGATAAGCCCCACTACATCATCTACACCACCCTCACCCGCCACGAGGCCGACCAGCTGCAGGAGTTCATCCACAAAGAGCATCTGAACGCCTTTATGTCCATGCTGAGCACCACCGAGGTCTTCGGCAAGGGCTTCAACCACGCATAAGAGAAAATGATCCTCCGGACGCTGATGCAGTGCGCTGCACCGGCGTCTTTTTTTGGCCGCGATCCGGTGGGCCGCTGAATCGGTATGTACCACATCGAGGATGGAAGTGTAGAGTTTCTATAAGGACCAGACAAGGGGAAGGCCATGCGCCTTCCCCTTGCTTGTTTTTGCTGGTTATAGTATACTGACCCTGAAATCAAAACAGCGGAGGGGACAACGATGGTACAGGTAGATCTCATCACCGGCTTTCTGGGAGCCGGAAAGACCACATTTTTGCGCCGGTACGCGGCATATCTGGTGGAACAGGGGCACAATGTCTGCATTCTGGAAAACGACTTCGGTGCCGTGAACGTGGACGCCATGCTGGTGCAGGACCTTCTGGGCGACCACTGCGAGATCGAGACGATCAGCGGCGGGTGCGACTGCGACACCCACCAGCGCCGGATGCGCACCAAGCTCATCTCTATGGCGATGCGCGGCTTTGACCGGGTTCTCGTGGAGCCGAGCGGCATTTTTGACGTGGATGAGTTCTTCGATGTCCTGCGGGACGACCCGCTGGACCGGTGGTATCAGCTGGGCAATGTCATCGCCATCGTGGATGCGCTGCTGCCGGAGACCCTCTCGGCGCAGGCCGATTATATCCTGGCGTCCGAGGCGGCCAACGCAGGAAGGGTGGTGTTCAGCCGGAGCCAGCTGGCCGACGCTGCGGACATGCAGGCCGCACAGGAACATCTGCGCCGTGCACTGACCGCCTGCAAGTGCAGCCGGAGCTTCCAGCCCGGCGAGTTTCTGACCAAAGACTGGGCCGACCTGACGGATGCCGACTTCGCGGCCCTCGACTGCTGCGGCTATCAGCAGGCCAGCTGCGAAAAGCTGCATTTTGACGAGCACAGGGCCTTTGGTTCGGCCTATTTCCTGGAATTGGGCCTGCCGCGGGAGCAGCTGGAACGGAACATTCCGTCGCTGTTCACCGACCCCGCCTGCGGCCATGTGCTGCGGGTGAAGGGCTTCGTGCGGGATGCAGGCGGCTGGGTGGAGCTGAACGCCACCGCCGACGGCCTGACCGCTGCGGGCATTCCCAATGGACAGGAGGTGCTCATCGTCATTGGCGAGGGGCTGGAGAAGGAGAAGATCGAAGAAAAGCTGAAACGGTGAGGTATGGCTCTCTCAGGCGCTTCGCGTCAGCTCCCCCAGCGGGAGGCGGATGACCGCTCTGGCTCCATGGGGGTGGTTCTGTTCGAACACGGCAGTTCCGCCGTGAGCGGCGGCGATCTGCTCCACGACATGCAGGCCGAGGATGTGGGGAGCATCCTCAGAGGATTCCGGCTCTTTGAGCGCGGCCAGCACGGCGGGCGGGTAGCCGACGCCGTCGTCGGTGAAGGTCAGGCAGAGCTGACGGCTGCGGACCTCGGCACACAGGCAGACGGTCACCGGCTGCGGGTTGTGCCGGACGCTGTTGCTGAGCAGATTTTCCACCAGCCGCCCCAGAAGGGCGGGGTCTGCAGAGATTTGGGCCTGTTCGGCATCGAGGGTCTGGGTCAGCGAGAGGTCGCACTGGTCGGCCAGGGGGCTGTCGCAGAACTGGGCCACCAGCTGCCGCAGCAACGGGCCGACGGTCAGCAGCTCCCGCCGGAGGGGCTGGGCTCCATATTGGAGCTTGCTGGTCAGGTTCAGATCGTCGATGAGGGTGCGCAGCCGCTCACTCTGGGTGCGGATGCCACCGGCTTTCTGCCGTGCCGGGGCGGGCAGGGCTGCATCCTGCTCCAGTTGTTCGGCCCAGCCTAAGATCAGCGCCAGCGGGGTGCGCACATCGTGGCTGACGCCCGCGATCCACTGGGTGCGGGCATTGTCCCGCCGGGCAAGGGCCAGCAGTTCTCTGGCACCCCGCCAGCTGAGCAGAAAGCAGACGGCCAGTCCGGCCGCCAGCATCCCAAGCAGGCAGGGGAGGAGGAACCCGGCAACGTCGGTCAACATCCCCGGCGAGGCGTAGGCCGTGTACTTCCACATGCTGCCCGGCTCCGTACCGGCCACGAACAGCCCGTAATCCTCCGTCCAGCAGAAGACCGGGTAGTCGTCCAGATACCAGCGCGAGAACCGGGCCACATCGCTGGAGGTGTAGCGGCGGTCGAGCGTCCGGGGCAGTGCGTAGCTCCAGATCACCCGGCCGTCGGCGTCCAGCACCATGGCCCAGGAGTAGCCGTCCATCCATTCTTCGGGGGTGTGCTGCGGGCCGAAGGCAAGGCCGTCGGCGGTCTGCACCATGGAGTCGGCAATGTTGCTGTAAGAGTATTCCCGCTGGGGGCGCTGCCCTTCCCGCCAGAGCACCCAGCCCAAAAAGCTGGTGCCCAGCACGAACATCAGCAGCACGATGCCCACCGCCGCAAGCAGATACCGCCGGAGAAGGCGCGAAAAGGTTTTCATGAGCGTACCTCCCCGGCCAGTTTGTAGCCGATGCCCCGCACGGTGCGCAGAAACTGCGGCCTGCCGGGCAGGGGCTCCAGCTTTTCGCGCAGGTGGCGGATGTGGACGTTCAAACTGTTTTCACAGCCGTAGTAATCCGCGCCCCAGACGGCTTCGCACAGGGCGTCATAGGTCACGATGTGGCCCCGATTCTCGGCCAGCTTGCGCAGCAGAGCCAGTTCGGTGGCGGTCAGGGGCAGGGTGGAACCGTCCGGAAGCTGGACCAGCGCATCGTTGAGCTGGACGATGCGGTCTCCCAGTATCAGCTGCTGCGAAGCGCCCCGCGCCAGCTCGGTGCGGTAGACCCGCTGCAAAATGTGCTGTACCCGCAAGAGAAGCTCCTGCATGAGGAAGGGTTTGGTCAGATAATCGTCTGCGCCAAGACCCAGCCCGAACAGCCGGTCGGCATCGGCATCTCGTGCGGAGAGGAACAATGCCGGGACATCCGCTTTTGCCCGCAGCGCCCGGAACAGCGAAAAACCGTCGCCGTCCGGCAGGTTGATGTCCAGCACCATCAAGTGGGGCGGTGCGGCGTCGAAGGCAGACCGCGCAGCGGCACAGGTGGCTGCGGTGCGGATGTGGTGATACCCGGCCCCGCTCAGCTGTTCGCAGAGCAGGCGGAGCAGGTCCGGGTTGTCGTCCACCAGAAGAAGTTCGGCATCATAGATGGAAGTCATAGCGTTCGTGTTCCTTTGTGCGTTTTTTCTTCACTATACCACAAATGGCCCGGCAGAGCAGCGCTTTGCCGAAAATTTAAGGCCAAATTAAGCTCGGCTTCCGGGTGGATTAAGGCAGCGGGTGTATCCTGAACGTGTTCCGAACAACAGGAAACACGAAAAGGAGCGGATAGCATGAAATCTGTGATCGAAACGCACGACCTTTGCAAAAGCTACCATGGTCACCCGGTGGTGGACCATTTGAACCTGACCGTCCCGGAGGGCTGTGTCTACGGCTTTTTAGGCCCCAACGGTGCGGGCAAATCCACCACTATGAAGATGCTGCTGGGGCTTGTGCACCCCACCGGCGGCAGCGTGGAGCTGCTGGGGCACACCCTGAACGAATCGAGCCGCATTGCCCTGCTGCGACAGACCGGCAGTCTGATCGAATCACCGTCCGGCTATCTCCATCTGACGGCGCGGGAGAATCTGGCCATTGTGGCCGACTTGAAAGCCGTGGACCGGAAGGACATCGACCGGGTGCTGGACATCGTACACCTGACCAAAGACGCTGACCGGAAGGTGGGGCAATATTCCCTTGGCATGAAGCAGCGGCTGGGCATTGCCATGGCGCTGCTGGGCAGCCCCAAACTGCTGATTTTAGACGAGCCCACCAACGGTCTGGACCCGGCGGGCATTCAGGAGATGCGCAGCCTCATCGCCGCCATGCCGCAGACCAGCGGAGCCACCGTGCTGATCTCCAGCCACCTGCTGGGCGAGATCGAGCAGATGGTGGATCAGGTGGGCATCCTGAACCACGGCAAACTGCTGTTCGAGGGTTCTTTGCAGCAGCTGCAAAAACACAGCCGGGGCGGCATTCTGCTGCGGGTGCTGGATGTGTCAAAGGCCCTTGCCGTGCTGAGCGAGCAGGGGATGCAGGCAGCAGCCCGGACGGAGGAGCCGGACGTCGTTCTGCTGCCGCCGCAGGACGATGCCGCGCTGGCGGCACTGGTCTGTGCGCTTGCCGAACGCGGGGCAGGTGTCGTGGGGCTGACGGCCCAGACAAAGAGCCTTGAGGATATCTTCCTCAGCCTGACCCAGACCAGCGGGGAGGTGGCGTAAGATGGCAGCTTTCCGTGCAGAACTGCAAAAAGCCCACCGTCGGCACGACCTTGCCCTCTGCCTGCTCATCCCCGGCATCGTCGTGCTATGGGTGGGCGGCCTTGCCCCGGCAGACCCGGAGGAGCTTGCCAACGGTTACAGCGCCCTGCTTTACAGCCTGCCCGTCATTGAGGCCATTCTGATGCCGGTGATGATGGCAGTGCTGGCCTCCCGGCTGTGGGATATGGAGATCAAAGGCAACACCACCAAGCTGCTCTACACCTTGCAGAGCCGACGCAGTCTGTTTGCAGGCAAGGCGGTCTTTGGAGTGCTGGAAGTTCTGCTGGTCACGGTGCTGGAGCTGGCCTGCGTTCCGGTGCTGGGGCGTGCCCATGGTTATACCGAAGCCTTTCCCACTGGGCAGCTGGTCTATCTGTTCGTCTGCACGCTGGCTGTGGACACAATGCTCTTCTTTGGCGAATTTCTGCTGATGCTGTGGGTGGGCAATCCCCTGCCGGCGCTCTGCGTGGGCA
>OLNL01000961.1_pt1 | contig 29424 bp, 25 predicted proteins | sample 1672181 | NCBI WGS metagenome assembly OLNL01 (sample SAMEA3136656, study PRJEB25190) | human gut metagenome | biome: human gut; feature: human-associated habitat; material: faeces | place: Austria | collected 2013
TCGACGGCCTCGTTGAGGTCATCGGTGATGTGGACGAGGTCTGGATCGAGTGGGCTGATCATGCCGGCATCCATCACCGGGCCGTTGAGCCAGTCGAATAGGCCCTGCCAGTATTCGCTGCCCACCAAAACAAGCGGCATGCGCTTGACCTTGTGCGTCTGCACCAGCGTGAGCACCTCAAACATCTCGTCGAGCGTACCAAAACCACCGGGAAACACGATGGCGCCCGAGCTGTATTTGACAAACATGGTCTTGCGCACAAAGAAGTAACGGAAGTCCATGCCGAGGTTCACGTATTTGTTGAGCCCATGCTCGTGCGGAAGCTCAATACCCAAGCCGACCGACTTGCCGTTGGCGCTCGCCGCTCCCCTGTTGGCCGCCTCCATAATGCCAGGACCACCGCCGGTGATAACCGCCACGCCGCGCTGCGCGATCTTGCGGCCGACCGTGCGCGCCGCCTTGTAGAGCGGATCGGTCTTGGGCGTGCGGGCACTGCCGAAGATGGTCACCGCGGGCCCGAGCTCGGCAAGCGCGCCGAAGCCATCGACAAACTCGGCCTGAATGCGCAGCACACGCCACGGGTCGGCGTGCAACCAGTCAGTCGAGTCCTCGGGCGCCAGCAGGTTGGCGTAGGTGTTGTCCTTAGGAATCATAGGGCCGCGCATAACCACGGGGCCGCGTCGGTACGTCTCGTCGTAGGCCGGCTCGCCCTCGACGTTCTCATTCTTAATCATGGGATACTCCTATCGAAAATAGAAACGGGCGGGGTCGACGCCATGCGTCAAACACCCGCCCGAACATCAACCATTCGGTATGGTACCCACGATGCATCAAGCGCTTGCAAGGCATCGGTCAGAGGTCGTGCAACCGATGCCGACGCATGCGATGCCCGGCGCCGGCTACGCACGGTCGATTGGCACGTAGCCTCGACACCGCGCGAGCGCCCCCGTAAGCGCACCCGCAGCTCTTAGTAATCCACTGCCGCGGGGCTGTTCATCCAGTCGCTCACGAACGCACCGTAGTGGCCCTCGATAATGGCCTGGCGGGCACGCTGCATAAGGTTGAGCAGGTAGTAGATGTTGTGCATCGAAAGCAAAATGCCGCCGAGCATCTCCTTCTGCGTGACCATGTGGCGAATGAGCGCACGGCTGTAGCCGCCCGTGCACACCGGGCAGGTACAGGTGGGATCGATGGGGCCGTCGTCGTGCGCAAAGCGGGCGTTGCGGAAGTTAAGGCGACCCTCGCTCGAGAACGCCGTCCCCATGCGGCCGGTGCGCGTCGGCAGCACGCAGTCGAACATGTCGATGCCCACGCCTACACCACGCACGAGCGTCGTCGGGTTGCCGACGCCCATCAGGTAGCGCGGCTTATGTTTGGGCATGTACTCGCTCGCGAGCGGCGCCAGCGTCTCAAACATGGTCTCGTGGTCCTCGCCCACCGAGTAGCCGCCAATGCCGTAACCGGGGAAGTCACCGCACTCCTCCAGATGGCGCAGCGAACGCAGGCGCAGGTCCAGATGCATGCCACCCTGAACGATACCAAAGAGCGCCTGGTCGTCGCGGGTATGAGCTTTATAGCAGCGCTCGGCCCACATACTCGACAGCTCAACGGCGCGCTCAACGTAGGCGCGCGTGGCGGGATAGCCCGGGCACTGATCGAGCTGCATGCAGATGTCGGAGCCGAGCTTCATGGCGATTTCCATGTTGTCCTCGGGCGTCCAGAACACGTGGCGGCCGTCGTAGTCGTTGACGATAAAGCGCACGCCCTCGTCGGTGAGCTTGACGGCGTCGTTGTGGCTGAACACCTGGAAACCGCCGGAATCAGTGAGGATGGGGCCATGCCAGTTCATAAACTTGTGCAGGCCACCCAACTCGGCGATGGTATCCTCGCCGGGACGCATGGACAGGTGATAGGTATTGGCGAGCACGATCTGGGCGCCGAGCTGCTTGACAGTCTCGGCAGGAATGCCCTTGACGTTTGCCTTGGTGCCCACGGGCATAAAGATCGGCGTCTCGATGTCGCCGTGCGGAGTGTGCAGCACGCCGGCACGCGCATGCGTCGTCGGATCCTCGGCGATCAGGTCGAATTTAAATAGGCTCTGGTCCATAAACTGGAACTCCTTGGTTGCGGTTCATACGCAAACCATTATAAAGACCGCGGCAGGTGAACGGCATAACGTCTTTCGGAGAAGGGAATGTCAAGCGCAAACTGAATAGAGCGGCCAAATTTTTGCTATCCAAGCGAGCCATCGAACACGTTTTGAAACTTTGCTGCGGCGCGCGGGATGCCGGCGCGAGACTTTATCATAGGGTGACAATCAACGATGAGGAGCACATGCCTATGACAGACGAGCTGGACCCCCAGACTCAGCAGCATATTGATGATTCCGCAGACGTCGCCGACGACTGCAGCACTCCTACCTGCGTCGCCGCTTCCGTCGATGCATCCACCGAAGATGCGCACGCCGGTGCGGATAAGGCAACAGACACAGGCGATACTGTCGAGCATGACGAAGGCGAGCAACCGGAGTCGAACGACGCCGAGCCCGACGCGGACCCCGCGCCACAGGCGGCAGGACCCATCGAGGTATCTTCGGAAGAAGAGCTCGATGCCGTCATGGACTCCATGATGGATGCCGTCAAAGCGATGAAAGACGCCGTGGCCGACGCCGATGTGGACGCCGAAGAAGAGAAGGCCGCCGAGGCCGCATCGACCTTCGTGCCTGGCGAGACCCCCGTTGCCGACCAAGGCAGCACCGTACCTTCGTTCTTACAGCTCGAGCACCCTACAATTGGCGCAGATGCAGTTGACCCGCACACTGCCGGCTTTTCCGTGATCGAGGGTGGCACCGGCAATATCGCCACGTCGCAGGCGCCCGATGCGGGTACGGCCGACGCCGGTCACCCGACCGCTCCACACGCCCCTGCAGCCAGCCGCGATCTGGGAACCGCCGTCTCAAATACAGCAAACGCCGTAGGCACTTTTATCGCCCAGGGCGCCTCTGCCATGCGCGAGATGAACGCCGCAAAAAAGGCGCTCGCGGATGCTCGTGCCCACCTGGCCGAACTTGAGCAGCGCATCGCCGATCAAGGAGAGGAGCTCGAGACGCGCCAGGATATCGCAGGGCGTTTCGACCAGATTGTCGCCGACCAGCGCCACGCTATCGACACGGCACAAAAGGCCGCCGCGGCGGCAGAAATCGGCCGCGACGCCCATGCCGCCAAGACAACAGAGCTCAAAGCGCAGCTCGAACAAATAAAAGAAGAGGACGACGCCACCGAGCGGCGTCTCAAAGCCGCACTCGATGCCGTCGAAGCGCGCGAAGCCAGCTCGCGCGAGACCGGTAACCGCCTCGTACGACGTCTCGAGGATTCCAAGCGCATCCGCGACAAGGTGAAGGCCGAGCGCGACGCCGGCGTTGCCGCAGCGCAGCAAACCGTCGACGCCACGCGTGCTCAACTCGAAACGTTGCGCCGCGAGTATGCCGAGCTGCAACGCAATCCCTCGGCAAATCCTGCCAACTATACGGTGCGCACCAGCGAGCTTTCGATGCAGATCTCCGACACGGCTGATGCCCTGCGTAAAGCCGAGGAAGATGTCCCGCGCATCACCGCCGATCTTGAGCACTCGCTCGCAGCCGCCGAGCACGCCGTCGAGCAGGCGCAAGCCCCCATCGCCGACGCCAAACGCGCCCATCAGGCCGTGACGGCCGAGGCCGATGCCGCGCGCGACGAGCTGCAGACCGCAAAGGCGGCCGCTGCAACGCGCCAGCGCGAATTACGCGAGAAGATCGTCACCGAGGACAAAGCGCGTCAAGAGCAAGAGCAGGCTATCGCCAATGCCCAGGCGGACGTCGCGCATGCGCAGTCGATCATCGAGCAGGCGACCGAGGTGCACAACCATCCCGAGATCACCGAATCTCTCGCGGGCTCCCTGGCTCGCGATAAGGACGAGCGTGCCGAAACCGAGCGCGAAGTGGCTCAGCTCGAAGCCGCCGAGAACGACGTGCGCGAGCGCACCCGTGACTCACGCGTCAAATTCACCGGCGCAATCGTCTGCATTGTCACCGTAATCCTCGTGATCGTCCTAATCTGGCTGTTCGCGAGCAAGTAAACCAGCTGCCAAAAAACACTCACCGCAACGTTTTGATTGGCGCAAAGGGGCCAGGCTACTTTGCACCAACTTGGTGCATATAAAGCAGTCCCCATTGCACCAACAACGTTTGCCCAGATAAAACCTGCCAAAATAAACCTGTCCCTTTTTGGCAGGTTGAACCACGACAACGCCAATGTTTTGGCGAAGTCAGCGAAAACGCCCCTAAGCGAGCAAGGTGACGTGAAAGAGGAGGGCATTGACCTTCTGGTCATGCCCGACGATTGAACGTCAGATTGCCGCTCTGGGTCGTTTGGAGCGTCGAGCCGTTACGCGGTTTGGTAAAACCGCGTAACTATTAGAGCTGGCGCAGGCCCTCTTCGAGACCGGTCTTGCTGTCGGTCTTCTCGTCGCGCATCTTGATAACGCGGGCAGGGACACCGGCCACGACGGCGCCGGCGGGGACGTCCTCGACGCACACGGCGCCGGCGGCAACGACAGCACCCTTGCCCACGCGCACGCCTTCCAGGACCACAGCATTGGCGCCGATCATAACGTCGTCCTCGATGATGACGGGCGTGGCGCTGGCGGGCTCCACGACGCCTGCCAGCACGGTGCCGGCGCCGATGTGGCAGTTCTTGCCCACGGTGGCGCGACCGCCCAGCACGGCGCCCATATCGATCATGGAGCCTTCGCCAATGACGGAGCCGATGTTGATGATGGCGCCCATCATGATGACGGCACGGTCGCCGATCTCGACGCGGTCGCGGATGATTGCGCCCGGCTCGATGCGGGCGTTGATGCCCTTGAGGTCGAGCATGGGCACGGCGGAGTTGCGGCAGTCGTTCTCCACATCGTAGTAGTCGATGGAATCGACGTTGGCGTCGAGGATTGCCTTGAGCTCATCCCAGTCGCCAAAGACGGTCTTGCCACGGCGGCCGCCGTAGACGTGTGCATTGCCCCACTGGACCTTCATGCCCGGCTTTTCGCGCACGTACAGCTTGACGGGCGTCTTCTTGGGCGCGGTGGCGATATAGTTGATAATCTCCTGTGCATCCATTTCGGCTGCGTTGCTCATTTGCGGTCTCTCCTTTGGGTGGATCCGGTTGATACCTGGTTAGGCAAACATGACCTGGTCGAAGGTATAGAAGCCGTGCTCGCGGGTGACGAGTTTCTGCGCGGCTGCCAAGGCGCCGTTGACAAAGATCTGACGACTCGTGGCGCGATGCGTGAGCGTGACCTCCTCGTCCTGGCCAAAGAAATTCACTTCGTGCACGCCGGCGACAGTGCCACCGCGCAGCGAGTGCATGCCGATCTCCTTGGGGTCGCGCGCTCCGCACATGCCTTCGCGGCCATAGACGGGGTGGTAGCCTGCCTCGGGCTCGGCTTCGACGACGGCGTCGAGCAACAACTTGGCAGTGCCGCTGGGGGCGTCGACCTTTTGGTTGTGGTGCGTCTCGACGATTTCGCAGTCAAAGCCGGGCAGCTCTCGCGTGGCCTGTGCCACCAGATGACGCAGGGCTGCGATACCGATGGAGTAATTGCCGGAGTGCATGACGCGGGTGCACTGACCCAGCTCGCGCAGGCGATCCATCTGCTCGGGCGTATAGCCTGTGGTGCCCGAGACTAACGCCGCGCCCGAGCGCTCGACATAGGCGACGACGGCGTCGAAGGTCGCAACGTTCGAGAAGTCGATGATGACGTCAGCCGCCGGAGCGTTCTCGAGCTCGGACAAGTCGAAGCCGATCTGGGCGACGATGTCAAAAACGGGCTCTCCGGCAGCGTCGACAATACCCTCGGCGGTAGTGCGGATGAGCGAGCCCATGCGGCCCGTTCCCATAATGACGGTCTTAATCAAGTAGACCAGCTCCCTTCAGAGCATCGGTAAGTGCGGAGCGCGTATCGTCTGCCATGGGGCACAGCGGCATGCGGTAGTTTGCCTCGATCATACCCATCTGGGCGAGCGCTTCCTTGACGGGGATGGGGTTGACCTCGCTAAAGAGGGCATTGATGAGCGGCTGGCCGGCAATCTGGATATCGCGGGCACGTGCCACGTCACCGTCCAGATAGGCGCGGCACATGTCATGTACGAGCTGCGGCTGCACGTCGGCCCACACGCTGATGGTGCCCGAAGCACCCAAGCTCATGAGCGGCACGGTGAGCGCGTCCTCGCCCGAGTACATGCGGAAGTCGTCGGACAGCAGGTGGGCGATCTTGGCAGCGTAGGCGACGTTGCCCGAGGCTTCCTTAATACCCATGATGTTGGGGTGCGCGGCCAAGCGCTCCACGTTGCGCTCGCTGATGCCGCAGCCACAGCGGCCGGGGATGTTGTACAGGATGCAGGGGATGTCTACGGCATCGGCGACGGTCTTAAAGTGCTGGTAGATACCCTCTTCGTTGGATTTGTTGTAGTAGGGGGTAATCAGCAGCAGGCCGTCGGCCCCCAAGCCCTGGTAAGTGAGCGACTTGGTGAGCATGGTCTGCGTGGAGTTGGAGCCCGAGCCGGCGATGACGGGGACGCGTCCTGCAACCTGCTTGACCACCGCGGCGACAACGGAGTTGTCCTCGTCGTCGGTCATCGTGGCGCTCTCGCCGGTGGTGCCCAGGGCGAGGATGGCGTCGGTGCCATTTTGCAGGTGGAAATCGATAAGGCGCTCGAGCGCATCAAAGTCGACACTGCCGTCCTTTTTAAACGGCGTAACCAGGGCGACGATTGAGCCCTCGAGATTGCGGATGTCCATGTTCTTCTCCTTCGCTTCGGCGATCTGGATGCGCTTGTTCCATTGGGCGGCGACTGCCAGGCGCTCGTCTTGGGCGCGGTGGCGGGCACTTTCGGCGCGCGACTTGGCCAACAGTTCTCGGCCGCACGGCAGCACGTCGAGCGTGGCAAAGTAATCGCCCGGGCGCTCGGCGCGGCGGATGAGGTCGGCCGCGCCATCGGGGCGCAGCAGGATCTCGGCGGAGCGCAGCCGTCCGTTGTAGTTGTAGCCCATGGAGTAGCCATGCGCACCGGTATCGTGGATTACAAGCAGGTCGCCCATGTCGATATGCGGTAGCTCGCGATCGATGGCGAACTTGTCGTTGTTCTCGCACAGATTGCCCGTGATGTCATAGGTGTTCGTGACGGGCGCTGTGCCCTTGTCGGCGCCGCCCGGCTGACCCATCACCGTAATGTGGTGGTAGGCACCATACATGGCGGGGCGGATCAAGTCGACGGCGCTTGCATCGACACCGATATAGTCCTTGTAGATCTGCTTCTCGTGGATGGCCTTGGTGACCAGGCAGCCGTAGGGGCCCATCATAAAGCGGCCCATCTCGGTGTAGATTGCCACATCGCCCATGCCTGCGGGGACCAGGATCTCGTCGTATGCCGCGTGCACTACCTCGCCGATGGCGTGAATGTCGTTGGCCTGCTGCTCGGGCAGGTAGGGGATGCCGACGCCGCCTGATAGATTGATGAAGGCGACGTGTGCGCCGGTCTCGCGCTCCAGGCGCACGGCAAGCTCAAAGAGGATGCGCGCGAGCTTGGGGTAGTAGTCGTTGGTGACGGTGTTGCTGGCAAGGAAGGCGTGGATGCCAAAGTCCTCGGCACCCTTGGTCTTGAGCATACGGAAGGCCTCGAAGAGTTGCTCGGTGGTCATGCCGTATTTGGAGTCGCCGGGGTTGTCCATGATGCCGTTGGAGAGCTGGAACAGGCCGCCCGGATTAAAGCGGCAGCTGACCGTCTTGGGGATGGGCCCCGCAACACGCTCAAAGAACTCGATGTGGCTGATGTCGTCAAAGTTGACGATGGCACCTAGCTTGTCGGCGAGCTCAAAGTCCGCAGCCGGCGTGTCGTTGGACGAGAACATGATGTCGTGTCCCGTGATACCCAGCGAGCGGGCGATCATGAGCTCGGTATAGCTCGAGCAATCGCAGCCGCAGCCGTATTCGTTGAGAATGGAGATGAGTGCCGGGTTGGGGTTGGCCTTGACGGCAAAGTATTCCTTAAAGCCCGGGTTCCACGCAAAGGCGTCGCGCACCTCTTGCATGTTGCGGCGGATGCCCGCCTCGTCGTATAGATGAAACGGCGTGGGGAACTGCTCGACGATATGCTCGAGCGTCTCCTTGTCCACAAACGGCTGCTTGGCCGCATATGCCTCGTTGGGGGTCAATGCCATGTCCCGTAAACCTCGCTATCCAGACGGCGCCATCTGCGCATCGAATCCGCATAGCGTGGACCCAATGTCCGGATAGCGCTCCCGCATTGCTGCAGACAGTCCTGTGGGTGTTTCCCACAGGCCCACCAGGTTGTTCGTGCCCGAAAAACCCAGTTCGGCGGGTTTCGCCTCCCCGCGGGGTCAAAGCCTGCCGGCTCGCCCGCGGCTCTTCGTGCCCGCGCCTCTATCAAGTGGTAAAGACCCTATCACGTTGCACTTTACCAAACAAGAGTATTCGTATATAACGTTTAAAAAATGCAGGGATATGCTGGAAACATGTGCGCCGCAATCCTGTATCACAATAAGTTGCAACAGATGTGCCTCACGAAGGGATCCTCTATGACCGAGCTCCAAGAACTCCGTCGCTATCGCCGCGATCTCCATCGCATTCCGGAGCTCGATTTCGATCTTCCGCAAACCATTGCCTATATCGAGGGCGTGCTGACACCGCTCACCTGCGAAGTGACCCATCCGTGCCCCAGCTGCGTCTGCGCTTTCTTCGACGCCGGCGTTGATGCCGCGCATGCCACGGCGATTCGCGCCGATATGGATGCGCTGCCCATTGAGGAGGCGACAGGGGCGGCCTTTGCCTCGACCCATCCCGGCAAGATGCACGCTTGCGGACATGACGGTCACATGGCCATGGCACTTGCCGCCGCGACGTATGTCGACCGTACGATTCGCGAGCAGCCGGGCGCCATGAGGCGCAACGTGCTCTTTGTGTTCCAGCCGGCCGAGGAAACGACCGGTGGTGCCAAGACGGTATGCGAGAGCGGCGTGTTCGAGCGCTATGGGGTCGACCGCATTTTTGGCTTCCATGTGTGGCCCGATCTGCCTGCCGGCACGTTGGCGAGCTGTTCCGGTCCGCTGTTGGCGCGTTCGAGCGAGACGCATATCTATATTCACGGTACGAGCATCCATATTGCTAAGACCTATGGCGTGCCGGTCGAGGAGTCGCACGATGCCGCGTTGGCGGCAGCGAAGTTTTTGGTTGCCGAGCGCGAGCTGATGGACGAGCTGGGCGGCGACGAGCCCTGTATCGGCAAGTTTGGTCTGCTGCAGGCCGGTACGGTTTGCAACGCGGTGGCGGGGGAGGCCCATGTGGCCGGAAGCCTGCGTGTGTTTACGGACGACATGTTCGACCGGGCGCGCGAAGGCGTGCGCCGCGTGCTGGACGATGCCTGTGCCGCAACGGGCTGCACGTACGATCTCGACTTTGCCGAGGGCTATCCGCCGGTCGACAACGACCCCGAGTTGTTTGCCAGCGTCGCGCCTGCCTTGCCCGGCCTGCAGCTTGTGGAGGAGCCGCTGTTAATTGCCGAGGACTTTGCGTTCTATCAGCGCCATCTGCCGGGCGTGTTCTTCTTGCTGGGCACGGGTGTGCCAGAGGGTCAAGAAAACCCGAGCGATTCGGATGGCTGTCCTGCCTATGCCACGAGCGCCCTTCACACCGATACCATGCTCTTTGACGAGGAAATCCTACTCAAGGGCCTCGATGTCTACAAACGATTGCTTTTGCTTGGTTAATCGGCGCGGGCGCATGTTCTAGAAAATACGAACAAATGTACGGTATAATAGAGATGTATGTCTGTAGAAACGTTTGACGTTATTAACGTAAGGCGATACTATGATTGCATCGTACAAAGATGAGGATACCGAACGTTTTGCAATGGGTGTGCGGGTCAGGAGGTTCGTGCCCTTTGAGCGGGTCGCATTGAGGAAGATTCGTCAACTGCAGGTTTGTGCTTCACTTGATGACCTTCGCGTTCCTCCGGGCAATCGTCTTGAAGCGTTGAAGGGCGATCGCGCCGGCCAATATAGTATCCGTGTTAATGAGCGCTATCGGGTCTGCTTTGAGTGGAGACAGGGGATGGCTTGGAATGTCGAAATCGTCGATTATCACAAGTGATGAGACCGCGCCCGATTTGCTGTCACCGGTGACTCCTGGTGAACTTCTCAAAGAGGAATTTCTTGTTCCTATGGGCATTTCTCAATATCGTCTTGCTAAGGAGACCGGGATTCCGGCACAGCGTATTGGGCAGATTATTTTGGGGAGGCGTCGTGTTACGGCTGACACCGATCTTCGCCTTTGCCGCTACTTTGGCCTAACGGATGGTTATTGGCTGCGCGCCCAGATAGCGTTTGACCTCGAGGCGGAAAAGAGGCGCATCGAGCCGGAACTGGATAAGATCGTTCCTGTTCAGCAGGCTATCGCATTGTAGTGTTCAAAGATGTTGAGGTTGGAGTGACGATGGGGCGACGCCGACAGTCTGCCGTTTATAGTCCCGGTGGGTGTGGATGCGGCTTGTTGTTGCTTCCGGTTATTGCTGTGAGCATTGGCGTTATGTTTGCGCTTGCCGGGTTGGCGGCAGCGGCAGTTTGCTGTTGATCGTGGCTATTGGCGTGACGATTTGGCTCTGCCGCAATCGTGAGCAACGCCATGCCGACGGCAAGACCGATGTGGGATGGATTGTCTTTTTGGTTACCGCCTACCTGTTGAGCATCGGCTACCTTGTGTTCTTTGTTTTGCTGCTCGTTAGCACCTTTACCGGGGAATCCGTCACGGTGGGCTAGGCTTCGACGAGCCTTTTGAGGATGAGGCGAGGGGGCGGATGGGACATGTTGTTCAAGACGGAGTGCGACGCGCGGGCGGCAAGAAGATCGCGATTCCCATCGGCAAGCAGGACGCGACCGTCTTCCGCAAGGTGATGAGCGCAAAAGACGCCATCTAAGAGTTCGCGCCGGCGCTAGGGACGGCCGATCAGGAGCGGGCACTGCGTATTGCCCGAGTGCGGGCGAGACGGATGGTGGCGTGGATGATTCGCGCTTATCTTCCTTACTTTCGGATTATTCACCAAAAATAGCTGTGCGGGCACATCACGAACAATCGCCAAACAAGGCATAAACACGGGCGCGGGGCTTATCGGCTTCGTGCTCTTCTTCGCCATAAGAAACGACAACAGCAGAGCGGTTAGCCGAGCGCTAATTTTCGTCTGGAAAGCGAGTGGTATGATTCGACCTACAGGCTTTTCAAACTGAAACGGCGGAATTAACATGGGAAATGCTGTTATAACGCTCAGGGATTTGATGCCGGTGGCGCACCCAGAGAAGACAAAGATCAAATTCAACATGAATGCTGGCGACGTGAACGTGCGCGCGTACGACATGCTGTTGAAGGACACCTCGACCCCCGAGAAGACCGATAGCGGCTCGCGATGGTACGAGATGAACGCGTGGAGGAGCGCGACGGGACAAGCGAATAACAACCTCAACCATGCGGATTACCTGCTCTCGTTCGCACAGTACTACACCTACGGGCCCGAGTACTTCATCTTCGGCGGCATGCACAAAGTGGAGAAGGCAGTACCCGAGGTGCTGGGCGGCGTGGGCTACAAGTTGACGCTTCTTCCCGACTACGAGGCCTACATCAAGCGCCTCATCATCAAGTTGAAGAAGCCTATCGGGCGCGACATCTACAACAAGTTCTACGAGAACACGATGCACGACTTCGAGCCCGTAGTGTACGAGTACTCGATGAGCCTGGGCAACGTTGCCCCTTTTCCTGGCTACAAGTACGTGTGTATCGACCACAAGACCTTGCAGGCCGTTATCGCCAGCGTGGGCTCCGACTGGTACTGGGCGCTGGACAACGTGAAGGGCGTCTACTGCATCACCGACACCGCGACGGGGAAACTCTACGTGGGTTCGGCCTCGGGCGACAGCAAGAAGGACGCGGGCGCGGACTTGGGTATCTGGCAGCGCTGGAGCGCCTATGCCAACCCCATGGACCCGACTGGCGGCAACAAGGAGTTCAAGGCCATCGTGGCCGAGCACGGAACTGGGTACATCGTGGAAAACTTCACCTACTCCATTCTAGAGGTGTGCGACACCAAGATGACCACCGCCGAGGTGTGCGAGCGCGAGAGTCACTGGAAAGACGTGCTTTGCTCGCGCAAGTTCGGCATGAACTGGAACTAGGTGCGCGCCATGGGCTTGTTACGGACGGTGAGGGACTGCGTGTACGGCATGGCCGTGGGCGATGCGCTCGGCGTGCCCTACGAGTTCAGGCCGCGCGGCAGCTTTACCTGCACGGACATGGTGGGCCTCGGCACGCACAACCAGCCTGCGGGCACATGGAGCGACGACACGTCCATGGCGCTCGCGCTGTGCGACAGCTACCGCGAGCTCGGCGATATCAATTGCGACGATATCCTCGTCAAGTTCCGCAATTGGATAAACGAAGGCGCATACACCGCCGACGGGAACGTCTTCGACTACGGCAACGCCACCAGGCAGGCGCTCGATACGGGTTGCGGGCTCACAAGCGAATACAGCAAGGGCAACGGCTCGCTCATGCGTTGCCTGCCTATGGTGTTTATGGAATGCTCCGACTGCGACATAAGGGAGGTCAGCGCGATCACCCACGCTACCGACGACTGCTGCCAGGCCTGCGTGGACATGATCGCCTATGCCCGCGAGGTGCTTTACAGCGGGCACGCCGGCTGCGAGAGTGAGGACAGAGCTGGTGCCAGCGGCGGCTACGTGTGGGATACTTACCACGCCGCCATCTGGTGCCTAGAACATACCGACAACTACCGCGACTGCGTACTGACCGCCGTGAACCTGGGCGACGATACCGACACCACGGCTTGCGTGGCCGGTGGATTGGCCGGCATCCTGTACGGATACGAGGGCATTCCGACCGAGTGGTTAGAGGTCTTGCGCGGCAAGGACGTGATTGAGCCTTATTTGTTCGGCGGGGCTTACGGTGATGACCTGTGCAGGTTCGTTAAGCGCTTCGAGGATTCGCTGGACGGTCCCACCCGCGACTTCCACGCGTTGGCCCATGACATGTTCGGCCTGGGTTGGCACATGGACTTTGGCGAGGCCTTTGCCGGGGCATATCCGCGCTCCGGTACGGCCGAAGGACTGCGAGAGGACATAGACACCATAGACGACGTTGGGCTTCTGGGCAGCGGCGTCTTCTCTCGGTGGCGCTATATAACGCACTGGAAGTACGATAGCGTGCCTGATGAGGACGATCTGGAGTGGTTCAGGCTGGCGCTCGGGAGGCTTCGCGAGCTGGCATAGGGGTGCCGTGATTTGAATCGCTTGCCTGAGGTGGCTGATGCCGACTTAAAGCACGGGGAGATATACCGCAGCGCTATTGCTTTATTGCCTGAGTGATCTTAGGACCATACCTTTTATTCGATAGCGGGGCGACGGAATCGTCGAACACCATGCGCGCGCTATCTTCGACGGGCAGCCCCCTCATGGGCATCTTGCAGGCGAGAGGGGTGCGGCTAACGTCGGCCAGAGGCGCGGCAAGGGCGCTTTGGTATCAAGCTGCAGCCTCAATCACCGCTCCATCTGAACAGGCATCTTCTCAATCCAGTACCAATCTGGCTTACAACCCCCCCATTAGCTCCCAGCTAATGAATTTGAGCTCGCTGCCTTCTACGATGTGCTGTGTACCGGCGCGGTAGCCGGATCGTAGGAAGGATGCATAATGAAAAAGCTCGAAAACGAAGTGCTGCTGAGCCGTCGCGCTGCACTTGGCGCATTCGCCACCGTCGCCTTGGGGACTGCCGGTCTTCTTGCCGGTTGTGGTAGCGATAAGGCGACCGTCACCGAGGACGCTGGCGATGGCGACAAGAAGGAAGAGGCGAAGAAGGAAGAGCAGCCTACGACTGACCTGGCGGTTGGCACGACGGTGACCACAGCTGCCGGTCTTTCCGTCGTTGTCGATTCCGTCCAGCCCGGCCTTACAAATTATGACGGTTCGACCATGACGGGCATTCACGTCACGTATGTCAACAATGGCGATGAGGGCGCAGATTACAATATCTACGACTGGAAGGGCGAGGACGCCAACGGCGCCCAACAGAATCAGGGTTACTACAGCGAGGGCTCCGATGAGCTGCAGTCTGGTACCCTTTCCGCCGGTGGCTCCGTGGCGGGCAATATCTACTTTGATGGCGATATCAAGAAGGCACTGTATTTTGCCAACATGTTTGATAAGTCTGCCACTGCAAGCTGGGTGCTGGCCTAGCATGTCGCTACCGTTGCGCCGGATGGGAGGTGAAGTCGTATGCCCGATAAAAAGCTGACTGAGGAGTTGCTCAATGAGCTTCTCGATGCGCCGAACATCGATGGCTATATCAGGGAGCACGACTTTGCCGCCCCGTCGCTTTCGGATTACCTGAAGCAGCTACTGCAGGAAAAGGGCTTGGAGCGCTCGCGCGTGGTTCGTATGGCCGATCTCAATGAGACCTTTGGCTATCAGATCTTTACCGGTGCGCGTCATCCGAGTCGCAATAAGGTACTGCAGATTGCCTTTGCGATGGCGCTGACGCTCAAAGAGACCAACCGTGCGCTGACGGCTGCCGGGGTAAGCGTCCTTAACTGCAAGGACCGCCGCGATGCGATTATCATCTTTTGCATCGATCGCGGGTGCAGCCTCCAAAAGGTCAACGAGGAGCTGTATCGCTTTGGCGAGGAGACGGTGAATTAGCCGCTGATATCCGAGTCGGCGGAGCTGTCGAACAACGATGCAAACGAACGGGGCGCGGATGCCATGAGGTGTCTGCGCCCTGCGCTATGATGGAGGCTATGGATACTCAGACCCCAACATATTCCAATGACGAGCTGACCGCAGCGCTTGCCGAGCACCTGGCGTCGCTCGATCGCGACGACAGCTATCGCGTGGAGCGTGTACTTAAGCGCTCGTCCGTTGAAACAACCGAGCTCGTGTACTTTGAAGGAACCGGCGGTGGTTCGCTCGGTCCCTTTGTTCGTAAACGCATCGATGCTTCCGCTCAAATCGGCGGGGCATACGAGCGTCTGTTTGCCGCTCAGCGCGCCGGCAGGCGTTTTGAGCACCTGCCCAGAATCGTCGATTGTCGTCGTTCGGGCGACGAGCTCAACGTGGTTATGGAATACATCGAAGGGGAGACACTCGGGGCACTGGTGGACCGTCTGGGATCCGCTCCCGATTATGCGCGTGAATTGTATCCTGTCCTTTGCGACGCCGTGGGCGAGCTCCATGCCGGTTTTGCAATGGCGGGGGAGGCTTCGGCGCCGGTGATCCATCGCGACCTCAAGCCGTCGAATATCATCGTGGCAGGTGCCAACTATACGCCTGATGACGGCCTGACGTTTTCATCGCTGGTGATTATCGACTTGGGGATCGCGCGCGTGTGGCGCGATGGCGCCGATGCCGATACTGTCAAGTTTGGGACACGGCCCTATGCGCCTCCCGAGCAATATGGGTTTGGGCAGACGAGCGTGCGAAGCGACGTCTACGCGCTCGGTGCCCTGCTGTTCTTTTGTTTGACGGGGACCGACCCCAAGCCGGGTCGGGACATGCGCGAACAATGCGAGGCATGCGGCGTTCCCGGCCCATTGGCCGATGTCGTTTGCATGGCGATGGCGCTCGATCCGGCCAAGCGCTTTGCAAGTGCGGAAGCGTTGGGACGGGCGACGCGCGCGGCATACGATCTGAGTCGCCCCGTGCGGCCTCCTGCGCCTGCGCCTGTCCGTACTCCGGCCTCGGAGACGTTGTTGACGCCCCAAGGGCTCCAGAACCCCGCAAGGCTTCCTAGGCCTGCCACCTCCGCTGCATGCGGTCTGCTCTCTCGCGTTCCGGAGTCCCTGGGGCGCATTTGGAATACGCTCGTCTGCTTCTCGCTGCTTGTGTTCTTTGCCGGAAGTCACTTTGCCGTCTTTCAACCCACGGGAGCAAACCAAAGCTACCCGACGTGGCTTCTCATAATCGAGTATTTTTTCTTTGTCGATGGCCTTATGGCGCTTATGCATTTTGCGGTGCTCGATAAGCGCCGTCTACGTCGGCGATTCGCACTGTTCGACAGCTATCGCGGCAAGAAGCTCGCGAAACTCTGGCTCAAGGCATTGGGTGTGCTGCTCCTATGCATGATTGTCATAGTCGCGGTTGCCAATGCGACCGGCGTCGTCGATACATCCGCTACCTAAAAGAAAAGGGCCCCATTGGGGCCCTTTGCAGTTGCACTTAGATGCGGTTCATCTGAGCGGCGACTTTGTTGTACCAGTCCTGCCACGTGGGTGGGCAGTACTTTTTGGCCGCAGCCGGGGTAAGGGTGGAGCCGTAGTTGGCGCCCAGATAGGCAACGTGAGCGAAGATGCCCTCGCTCCAACTGCCAAAGCTGCGCCAACCGCCGCCACGTGCACTCCAGCCCCAGGCGTTGTAAGAATTGGCGCAATAAGCACCCTTGGTGCTCTCGATGCAGGCGATGGCGGGGGACCAACGGGGGTCGACACCGGTATTCCAAGCGGCGACGGCAAAGTTATAGCCCTGGCCTGCCATAGGGGAGCCGGCGAGGTAATTGTCGATGCGGCTCGTCCACTCATTAATGAACGAATCGTAATCGGAACTACCGGTGTTGGCGTTGTTCACCGTGGTGTCGATGGTGGTGTTGGCGTTGGTGGCCTGGCTGCTGGAATTGCTGCCGCTCACGCCCTCGCCCGAGAGCTTCTCGGCGGCAGCGGCCTTATTGGCCTCAAGCTTGGCAAGCTCGGCGGCATTTTCCTGCTCGGCTTTTGCCTGTGCCTCGCTGCGGAGCTGCTGGGCCTGCGCCAGCGCATCCTCGGCGTTTTTCTGCTCTGCCTCAAGCTGAGACTTGGCCTGCTGGAGCTCGGCCTTGTTCTGCTCGAGTTCGGTTTGCATGTTATTGAGCTCTTCGATCTCGTCGACGCTCGAGCTTGTGATCTGGTTGGTGTATTTGCAGGTCGTGATGAACTCACCCAGGCTCTGTGCGTTGACCAGGAAGCTCACGATGGGGTTGGTGCCCTTCTGGTACTTGTACAGATCGCGCATGGCGGTGCATGCCTTTTCCTGCTGATTGGGAAGCTTCGCCTCGATCTTTTCGATACTTGCCTCGTTGGCGTCAATCTGCTTCTGCAGATCGCCGAGCTTGGTGCGGGCATCGTTGTAGGCGCTCGTGGCGGCTTCGATCTTCTGCTGGGCGGCGGCAAGCTGATCCTGCGTTGCCTGCGAGGCGGCATACGCCGCGACGGGGGAGAGCATCGGCGTGGCCGTCAACGCAACGGCGAGCGCGGCGCTCGTGATGATACGAGCCGGCTTCGACGCGATGAGCGCTGCGGTGCGATGATTCGAATGCTGCATCCAGTCCCTCTGCAATCAATCGTAGGTTATTGTTCCTCAGGTATTCTACTACTGCTTTCGACCTCAACTTGAACCTTAAAGGTTTTAAAGGGTCAAGTTGAACTTGAGACTTTGGCTTTGACCTGCAGTTATATCGAATTGTTAAGAAACCATAGAGTTCAACTTTAACGTTACGGGGGCCTGTTTGGGACGGGCTTTGGACTGTGAAGGCTATCTCAACGTTGGGGTTTGTGGCTATAAGGTCCCATTGCGGCGAGCTTGCCCTACTTCGTTGAGCGCCTGGGCGGGGGTGAACGAACAGGTGCCGTCGCCGAGTTTGATTACCCTGATGTTGTCCCCGGCGTGGGCATCGGAGACGAGGCCAAACTGCTCGATGGCGGTATCGTGTCCGCCGGCGACGGGCGTCTTGCGCGTGCCTTTGTGCGCCGATGTATCGATGGAGGTGATGTAGGCGGCACCGTCGTAAGCGTCGTTTGCGGTGCGCAGAGGAGCAGTCGCTTGCGCGCGCGGCGCCAACTCGCGTTTTGCGGCATCGAGGATGGGGTTATCGGTTGGAAGGTCCTGGAGCACGCGTGCGCCTTTCACTCGGGGGTATCAATATGCTGAACCCTACAACAACGGTGGGTTCATTGCCGTTTGTCATACGGCGGTGAGCGCGGCCTTCATGCTGGATAATTGCGTTGATTGTCATAGATACAGTGGAGCTTTAGGAGGAAACGGTCCGGCACGCTAAAATAAACGGGTTGCATAAAGACCGCCCGTCGTGGGCAGTTCTAGATAGGAAGTTTCCATGGCATTGCAGTTTACAGAGCGCGAGTTTATCCCCGTGCTGCTCGGTGGCGACATCAACGCCTATTCGGTGGCGCGCGCCTTTTACGAGGAGTATCAGGTCAAGAGCCTGGTCTTTGGCAAGTACCAGACCGGTCCTGCGTACCGCAGCCAGATTATCGACTACACGCCCAATGTGGATATCGACACCATGCCGGTCATGATCGAGACCATTAACGGTGTCGCTCAGGCCAATCCCGATAAGAAGATTATTCTCATGGGCTGCGGCGACAACTATGTCGCGCTTGCCGCACAGGCTCAGGATGCCGGCGAGCTTGCCTCAAACGTCATCGCGCCCTATGCGCCCTACAGCATGCTCGAACAGTGCCAGAAGAAGGAAATCTTCTACGAGCTGTGCGAGAAGCACGGTGTTCCCTATCCGCATACGTTTACCTTTACCATGGCCATGCTCAACGCCCAGGGCGAGGCTCCTGCCGAGGTGCTCGACCAGATCGATTTTCCCTTCCCGATGATCCTGAAGCCTTCCGACGGCATCATGTGGTGGGAGCACGAGTTCGAGGGCCAGAAGAAGGCCTACGAGATCGCCGATCGCGCCGAGCTGGAGCAGGTCATTCGCGATGTATATGCGAGTGGCTACACCGATGATCTGATCCTGCAGGATCGCGTGCCCGGCAACGACGAGTACATGCGCGTGCTTACCAGCTATTCCGACCGTAACGGCAAGGTGCGCATGATGTGCCTGGGCCACGTGCTGCTCGAGGAGCACCAGCCCCATGGTGTCGGCAACCACGCCTGCATCATCACCGAGCCCAATGACGAGCTCATGGGCGGCGTGCGCAAGTTGCTCGAGGACCTCAAGTTTACGGGCTTCTCCAACTTTGACGTCAAATACGACAAGCGCGACGGTTCCTTCAAGTTCTTCGACTTCAACACTCGCCAGGGCCGCAGTAACTACTACGTCACCAACAGTGGCTTTAACGTTGCCAAGTACGTAGTGGACGAGTATGTGTACAACCGCCCGTTTGAGCCCGAGTTTGTGACGGCGCAGAACGAGGCGCTGTGGATGGTTGTCCCCATGGGCGTGGTCGATAAATACGTCAAGGATCCCGAGCTGCGCGCTAAGGCGCATCGCCTGGTCAAGGAGGGTAAGGCCGCCGACCCCTCGTTTATGAAGGGCGACTTTGTCTTTAACCGCTGGCTGCGCATGTGGCACACCAAGCTGCGTCACTTTAAGCTGTTTAAGACGTATTACAAATAGGATGAACGTCGCGCCCGCCCGGTTTGTATCGGACGGGCGCGGGTATGATACGCGCAATGCTGCGAGCGTCACCAAGGAGGCGGCGATGGAAAAGCTGGGAGTTATCGGCGGCATGGGCGCCGAGGCCACGTCGTATTACTACGACCAGGTGGTGCGTCACACGGCGGCCGCCCGCGATCAGGAACATATCGACATGGTGGTGCTCTCTAAGTCGACCATGCCCGACCGCACGCTGGCCATTAAGACCGGCGACCATACCGAGCTGCTGGCGACCATGAAGGAATGTGCGCAGGCGCTCGAGACGCTGGGCTGCGCGCACATTGCCATTCCCTGCAACACGTCGCACTACTTCTACGATCAGATTCAGTCGTTTACCTCGGTCCCCATCATCCATATGCCGCGCGAGTCGGTGCGCTATGCGCTTGCCGGCGTGGTGATGGGGGAGTGTGAGTTCGACCCCAACTTGAGCATGCCGGCCGAGCCGGTGCGCAAGATCGGCATCATGGGTACCGATGGCACCGTGGGTGCCGGCGTCTACGGTCGCGAGTGCGAGGCGGCGGGCGTCGAAGTCGTCTATCCCAGCGAGAAGCGCCAGGCCGATGTGATGTCGCTTATTTACGACGACGTGAAGGCGGGACGCGAGCCCGATATGGATAAGTTTGATCGTGTGATGTGGGAGTTTGCCCGCAGCGGTTGCGACCGCGTCATTCTGGCCTGCACGGAGCTTTCGGTGCTGCAAAAGTATCGCGAGATGCCCGAGATCACCCTCGACGCCATGGACGTTTTGGTACGCGAGTCCATCATCCGCAGCGGCGCCCCCTACCGCCTGTAGCTCTCGACCTGCCAAAAAGGGACAGGTTTATTTTGGTAGGTTTTATCTGGGAAAACAGTAAAGGCCTCGGCTCGTTTGTGCGAGCCGAGGCCTTTTGTATTTGTCGGTTGCTGCCAGCGATTGCTAGAACAGGAAGCCGATGGCGATAAGGGCGATGCTGACGATAAGTACGGCAATGTCCAAGCCTTTGATGGGGTAGCGCTTGTACGAGCTCGCACGCGTGCGCAGGTAGAAGCCGCGCTGCTCGGCGGCAAGCGCGGTGGCATCGGTCTTGCCCACGCTCGAAATCAATAGCGGCACGCACAACGGCAGCATGAGCTTGAGTTTCTTGACGGGATTCTTAGTGTCGTACTCGACGCCGCGTGCGGTCTGTGCCTCCATGATGGCGTTCATCTCTTGCCCAAACACCGGCACAAAGCGCAGTGCCGTGGTAAAGGTAAAGGCGTAGCGATACGGCACGTGCAGCACCTCCACGCAGGCATTGGCAAGGTCGTTGAGCTTGGTCACCATGAGCATCAGGATGAGTGGCAGCGCTACGCCCAACAGGCGCAGACAGGCCTTCGAGCCGGTGATGAGGCCCGTGTCGGTGATAAAGCCCCACACCACGTTGCCATCGCGCATAAAGGCCAGCTGCAGCGCTAACATGATGAGTGCGAGCGGAATCAGCAGCTTGAGCAGCGAGAGCAGGCGGTCGACGACGCCGGCGTAGGCTCCCAGCGCGAGCGTGAGCGCCAGAAACCCCAACAGCGCCACGTAGGTGTCGGACAAAAAGATGCCGATGATGATGGCAGCGGCGAGGCCCAGTTTGATGACGGGATTCAGACGATGCAGCAGCGTGTCGCCCGGCATATAGTCGATGACATTAACCACGGCGGACCATCTCCTCGGTAATGCGAACGATATCGGTGACCTCGCTCACCTGTGCAAAGGCGGGCGAGACGGAAGATGCCAGACGGCGTGAGAGTTCAATAACCTGGGGCTGTTCAACATAGGCACGCTGCATGAGCTCGATGTTCGAGAACAGCTCGTGCGTGCGGCCGTGATCGAGGATGCGGCCGTCGGCCATCACCACGATGCGCTCGGCAAAGTCCGAGACGACTTCCATGTCGTGGCAGACCATGATAACGGCGCAGCCGCGCTCGGCCATGGTGCGCACCGTTTCCATCACGGTCATGCACTCGCGGTAGTCCAGGCCACTCGTGGGCTCGTCGAGCACCACGATCTTGGGCTCGACCACCACGACGGAGGCGAGCGCCACCATTTGGCGTTGGCCGCGCGAAAGGGAGAAGGGCGCCTCGTCGGCGGGCAGACCAAAGCGGTCGATGACGAGCTGGGCGCGACGCAGCGCCTCGGCTCGGTCGATGCCGGCAAGCTCTAGGCCAAAGGCGATCTCGTCGAGCACGGTGTCCTTGCAAATCTGGCGGTCGGGGTTTTGGAAGAGGGTTGCGACTTCGCGTGCGATGCGGCTCGTGGGAACCGATGCCGTGTCCAAGCCCGTAACGCGCACGCTGCCCGATGCAGGCCTAAGCAGACCCGTGAGCAGCTTGGTGAGCGTGGTCTTGCCGGCTCCGTTTTGGCCGACAATGCCCACGAGCTCGCCGGGATAGAGCGTCAGGTTGAGGTCGTGGACGGCGGCGCCACCATGGGGGTAGGAAAACTCAACGTGGTCAAACGTGAGTACCGGCTCGGCGTCTTTCGCATGCGGGCGCAGCGACGGTGCGTGCGGGGAGCCTGCGGGCGCCTGGGCGTCGCTTGTCGCGCAGTCGGGGTCGACGATGCCCGTAATCAGGTGCTCGGCCTCATCAACATCCAAACAAGGAGTGCCGCTTGCCAAGCCATCGGCCTCGAGGCTGTTGAAGATGCGTGTGACGCGCGGGCAATCGACACCGATGGCGCGGAGCTTGTCGGTGTGCGCAAAGACCTCATGTGGCTCGCCTTGCAGCGCGATCTGGCCGTGATCGAGCACCAGTACGCGGTTGCAGTACTCCGAAAGCAGGGCGACCTTTTGCTCAACGACGACGATGGTGATGCCGAGGTTACGGTTTGCCTCGCGCAGCGTTTCGAAAACCAGTGTGGAGCTGGCGGGATCGAGTGCCGCGGTTGGCTCATCGAGCACCAGCACGCGCGGGCGCATGGCGAGGATGGCAGCGATGGCCACCTTTTGCTTTTGGCCGCCCGAGAGGGTGGCTATCTCGCGGTCGCGCAGGTCGCTAATGCCGACGGCCTTAAGCGTCTCGCTCACGCGCTGCTCGATCTGGTCATGCGGAACGCCAAAATTCTCAAGGCCAAAGAGCATTTCGTCCTCAACGACCGAAGCGACCATCTGCGTGTCGATGTCTTGCAGCACGCTGCCGACGATCTGCGATATGTCGGTGAGCGAGACCTCGCAGGTGTCGTGCCCGTCAACGAACACGGAGCCAAAGAAGGTTCCGGTGTAGTGGTGGGGCACGGCGCCCGACAGGCAGGCGGTAAGTGTTGATTTGCCGGCTCCCGAAGGCCCGATGATGCCGATGAAATCTTCCTTGTTCACGCTGAGCGAAACGTGGCTAAGCGCATGCTCGGTCTGCGTGCCATAGGAGAACGAGACATCGTCGACGTTGATGATCGTTTCCATGGATACCTTTCATAGTCATTGGGAACGTTCTTACATGACTAGTCGTTTAAGAACGTCCCCAAAAGCCCGTTGTTTGGGACAGTCTTTGGTCGTGAAGCACGGAGACGGCTTTACGAGGTGCCCCAGGTTGGCGCGAAAGAGGAGCGAAGCGTACTTGGGTACGCGAGCGACGAATGAACGCCAAGATGGGGGTGGCTCGTAAAGCCGAGCGGGTTAGTTAAGCCTAAGGGCCTTCTGGATGGGCAGATAGAGGGCGCCGACCAGAATGGCGTTGAACGCAGCGGTCATGGCGACGACGGGCAGCATAGCTGCGGCGAGTTCGCCCACTACGCCGAGCATGGCCATCTTGATGACCATGAAGATGACGCCCGAGACAAAGGTGGTCACGAACGTAGCGACGATGGCGACGGCAGGCTTAACTTGGCCATCCTTGGCGGCAGTGTTGACAATGACGGCCATGAGCATGGCGGAGATGCCCTCGGCGGCAAAATCGACAAACGGCGAGGTGGTGGTGATCTGGATCACGGCCGCCGAGATGAGACCGATGACGAGTGCCTGACCAATGTTGGGACGAACGACCAGGATGGTGAGGCAGAAGGCCGAGATGATGAACTCGGGGCTAATCATGCCGCCCGAGATACCCGAGATTGCCTTGCCGACGGTAAAGTTGAGGATGAAGCCGGCGGCAAGCAGGATGGCGAGCAGGACAAGGGCGCGAACATCGAGTTTGCCGCGGTCGGTGGTCTGGACGGTGCGGGGCTGGGTGGCGGTGGTGTTCTGAGGCATGGTGAAAATCCTTTCGGAAGGGGAGTGCAAGGGAAAAGCGGGGGCGCGTGATGCGAATGCGATCGGGCTCGAGATAGAAAAAGGCCCCCGGTCGAAACCGGAGGCCTTCCAATCACCTAGAGCGCAAAAACAGGCGTGAGGGACTCACTGTCGACCGATCGTATTCGCATCACGCCACCACCAGTTGTTGAGAGACGTCATCGTGTTCTTCATGTTGGTGGCTCCTTTCGTGATGCCATGGCGCGGTCGCACCCAGTTGCTGTTGCGCTGCACTATAGCACAGCGAAGTGTGTGCGGGGAAATCTTTCTTGAAAAGATTTCGGCGACGTTTCCCGCCGGTCGAATGGGCGGCTGGGCGGGCGGGCGACCTTGGCCATCCCGCCCGCGCCTTAAGGTGTGGGGTTCTTAGGCCTTCTTGCGACGATAGAGTACGAAGCCGCAGACACCGATGATGATGGCGCCAACACCCATGGCGGCCATGTTGTTGCCCTTGGACTTCTCCTCGGTGATTGGATGAATATCATACCAATGTGGATTTACTTCTTTCGGCGGTGAATCACGTTGATGGCGTAGCCCATGAGCAGGGCCAGAACGATGACGATAAAGCCAAGGATAGGGTTGTCGTTCACGGGGTTCTCCTATTTTCCGAGTGGTGAGAATTCGTCGACGATGAGGTCGAGGCATTGCGGAAGCGCGCGGGCGCCAAAGACACCGGAGTTGCTGGAGATGATCTCGCCATCGAACTGCATACCCAGCGACGGCGTGCAGGTAATCTTGGCTTCCTTGGTCTGGATAATCTTAAACTGCGGGCGGCCGAGCACCTTGCCGGCGGGGTCGAGCGCGGCGGTGATCACGGTTGGGAGCAGCTGCACGGTTTTTACGGGCTCGATGACTGCGATGTCGACCATGCCGTCGTTCATGCGGCAGTTGGGGAACAGGTTGATGTCGTTTTGGATGACTGAGGTATTGCCCGCCATGCAGCAGATGCCGTCGAGCTCCTCGACAATGCCGTCGTGTTCAATGGTAAAGTGCGCCACCGTGGGGTTGGGCGTGGCGAGCGCGGAGAGGAAGTAGGCGATCTCGCCAATGTCGTTTTTGGTGGGAGCGGCCTTCATCATGATCTCGGCGTCGAAGCCCGAGCCGGCGATGATGATAAAGCCGTGGCGCTTCTCGTTACCGTTCTCGTCGATCCAAAAGAGCTCACCCATGTCCACCTTGACCGTGCGGCCGGCGCGGCAAGCCTTGGCAAGCGCCGCCGCCTCGGGGGCATTACCGATGTTGTTAAAGAACAGGCAGGCTGTGCCGGAGGGGAAGATGAGCGTAGGGACACCGCACCCGCGCATCTGGTCGAGCACGTTGGAGACGGTGCCGTCGCCGCCCGAAACGACTACGCGGTCGAACTCACGAACGTCCGCTACCGCGTCCTCGGGCTCCATGCCATCGCCGATAAAGCGCATTACGACCTCGTCGCCGCCTTGTGCAAGAGCGTGCGTGAATGCGTAGATTTCATCGGAGCTGGGACCCGATGCCGGGTTGTGGATGATAAGGCAGCGCATACTTACGTTCCCGTTCTGTGACTAACCGAGTATAGTTGTAGGGCAATGCCGATATCCTACCCGTGTTTTTCGGGCCTAATCTTATTCGATGGGTTGATATGTACATTTCCACACATCAGGCTCTACTCGACTTTTGTCAGCGCGCTCGTGAGTTCGACGCGATTGCCGTCGATACCGAGTTTTTGCGCGAGCGCACGTTTCATCCGCGCCTGTGTCTGGTTCAGATTGCCACCCCTGCCGAGAGCGTCGCGGTCGATCCTTTGGTGATCGACGACTTATCGCCGCTGGCCGAGCTTATGGCCGACGAGAGCGTGGTCAAGGTCTTCCACGCCTGCTCGCAGGATATGGAGGTCATGCTCCACACCGTGGGCGCGCTGCCGCGACCGATTTTTGACACACAGGTCGCCGCCGCCTTTTTGGGCGAGCGCCAGCAGATCTCCTACGGCGCGCTCGTTCAGACGTTCTGCGGCGTATCGCTGCCCAAGACCGAGTCCTTGACCGATTGGTCGCGCCGCCCGCTGAGCGATAAGCAGATTGAGTACGCGATCGATGACGTCAAGTATCTGATCGTCGCCCATACCGAGATGATGAGCCGCCTGCGCGAGCTGGGCCGCGTGGACTGGGTGCTCGACGAGTTGCGCCCGCTGGAAGACGAGTCGCACTACCGCGCCGACCGGCATGAGGCATTCCGCAAGGTCAAGCGCATCAACTCGTGTAGCCGCCATCAGCTGGGCATTGCGCGCGAGCTTGCCGCCTGGCGCGAGGACCGCGCCGAGCGCCGCAACATCCCGCGCAAGTGGGTCATGTCCGACGATACGCTGCTGGCGCTCGTCAAGCGCAATCCTGTGCGCGTTGAGGAGTTCCGCAGCATCCGCGGCACCGATCAACTGGGGGAGCGCGATGTGGACAGCGCGCTCATGGCCATCAAGCGCGGCGCGAGCTGCCCGCACGATCGCCTGCCGCTCATGGTGCGCGGACATCGCCAGATCTCTCCGGAGCTGGAGAGCGTGACGGATCTCATGTACGCGCTCATTCGCCTGGTCGCCGAGCGTTCGGGCGTGGCGACCTCGGTCATTGCCTCGCGCGATGACCTGGCCGACTATATTGAGCATCCCGAGCAGAGCCCTTTGCGCGAAGGTTGGCGCTTTGAGCTTGTGGGCTCGCGCCTGGACGATCTACTTTCCGGCAATATGGGGCTCACCGTGAAAGACGGAAAGATTGAGTTGTTATAGGTATATAGTTACGCGGTTTTACCAAACCGCGTAACAGCTCGACGCTGCAAACGGCCGAGATCGGCAATCTGACGTTCAATCGTTGCTCGCGTACCAAAGTACGCGTCGCTTCTCTTTCACGTCACCTTGCTCGCTCTCGGCCGTTTTCGCTGACATTGCCAAAACATCGATGTTGATTTGCTGGTCAGTCGAATGGGTAGAATGCCTCCAACGTGTAACTCGATTCGGAGGAATTCGCATGCCCTATTACTATGGTTATGGCTTTGGCATCGACCCGCTGTACCTGCTGGTCGTCCTTGTTTGTACGGTGCTCGGTCTTGCCGCGCAGAGCTATATCAACTCGACGTATAAAACCTGGTCCAAGGTTCGCTCGGACGGCGACACGGGCGCTGCGGTCGCGCGCCGCATGCTCGACGCCAGCGGTTGCAATGCCGTGGGTATCAAGGGCGTCGCCGGTGAGCTCACCGACCATTACAACCCGCAGGATAACAACCTGTATCTCTCGGATGCCAACCGTTCGGGCGGATCGGTCGCAAGCGTTGCCGTCGCCTGCCACGAGGCGGGCCACGCCGCCCAGCGCCAAAGCGGCTATGCCATGATGAAGGTGCGCACTGCCCTGGTCCCGGTCGTCAACTTTACCCAGAACACCTGGACCATCGTGCTACTCATGGGCCTGTTTATGAACATCGCAGGACTCACGACCCTCGCGCTGATCTTCTTCTCGTTTAGCGTGTTGTTCCAGCTGGTTACTCTGCCGGTCGAGATTGATGCCAGCCGCCGCGCCGTGGCGTACATCGAGCGGTCGGGCATGAGCTCCAAGCAGGTCAACGGTGCCAAGAAGGTCCTGACGGCAGCCGCGCTTACCTATGTTGCCGCAGCGCTCACCTCGATCATTCAGCTGCTCTACCTGATGGCTCGCTACAACAGAAACTCCAACCGATAACAAATTGGCTTGACAGGCGCCGCGGGGATTTGTGTCCCCGCGGCGCTGTACTATGTGTTGGACTTGAATTTGCGCAGGGCTGGAGCCTTTGTGCACGATAACGAAAGGAGGCTGCGTGGCAGGCTGGAATCTAACCGGCAATGCCGTTTCCGCCGAGTTTGACGGCTCGGACGATCGGGAGCGCAAGGAACTCAGCGTGAGCCAGGCGGTGGAGATCGCCGCCGGTGCACTCGATGCTATTCCGCAGCTGAGTGTCTTGGGCGAGGTCACGGGCTTCCGTGGCCCCAATGCCCGAAGCGGCCACTGCTACTTCCAGATTAAGGACGATTCGGCCGCCGTTGACTGCATCATTTGGAAGGGCGCCTATCTCAAGCGCACGTTCGATCTGCGCGACGGCATGCAGGTGAGCTTTAAGGGTAGCTTCAATCTCTATAAGCCCACGGGCCGCATGAGTTTTGTCGCCCGCTCGTTTTCGCTGGCGGGGGAGGGTCTGCTGCGTCAACAAGTGGCGCAACTGGCCGAAAAGCTGAGCCGCGAGGGCCTGATGGACGAAGCGCGCAAGCGCCGCATCCCGGTGTTCTGCTCGCGTGTGGCGGTCGTCACCTCGCTTTCGGGTGCCGTAATCGACGACGTCAAGCGCACATTGCGTCGTCGCAACCCGCTCGTCGAGCTCGTTTGCGTGGGTGCCAAGGTTCAAGGCGAGGGTGCGCCGGCAGAGCTCATTGAGGGCTTGCGTCGCGCCGCTTCTATTACGCCGGCGCCCGATTGCATTTTGCTGGTGCGTGGCGGCGGTTCCTTCGAGGACCTCATGACCTTTAACGACGAGGAGCTTGCCCGTGCGGTGGCAGCCTGTCCCGTGCCTGTGGTGACCGGCATTGGGCATGAGCCCGATACCTCGATCTGCGACATGGTGAGCGACCGTCGCGCCTCCACGCCCACGGCGGCGGCAGAATCGGTGGCGCCGGCTATGACGGAGTTGGCCGACGTGCTTGAGACGCGCCATCAGCGTCTGGGCGCCGCGATGGCTTCGATGATCGGGTTGAATCAGGTTGATTTGGAGATGCTCGATCAGCGTGGTCGCCGCGCTTGGGATACCTATACGGCCCGTCTGGGCGATGCGCTCGATGCGGCCGCGTGCCGTCCGTGCCTCAACGATCCAACGTTTATGGTCGAGCGTCGCGAGTCCGAGCTTGCCCTGACGGCTGATCGCCTGTCCGGCGCCATAACGCGTTCGGTTGGGGCCTTCCGCTCCGACTTTGAGCACCTGCCCGAGCGTCTGGTTGCAAGCACCTCGGGGCTCGATGGCAAGCGCCATGCGCTCACGCTTGCGAGTTCCCGTCTGGAGCATCAGGGGCGCACGATGCTCAGCAAACCCGCGTCCGACCTGGGCCGAGCTGCTGCGTCGCTCGATGCCTTGTCGCCGCTCAAGGTGCTTGCCCGCGGTTACTCCATCGCGTACAGCGAGGACGGTGTGGCTACGAGCGCCAAGACCTTTAAGCCGGGCGACGCCATCCGCGTGCGCATGGCGGACGGCAACGTGGCAGCAACGGTCGATACGGTCGAGTAGGCCGCGTTTCATAGTGATAAACCTTTAGGAAAGGAAATAGATATGGCAGAGAAGACCCCGGTCGAGCAGCTTACGTACAAGCAGGCCTCACAGGAGCTGGAGCTCATCATCCGCAGCCTGGAGTCGGGCGACATGGAGCTCGAGGAGTCGCTCGAGAGCTACACTCGCGGCGTCGAGCTCCTCAAGAGCCTGCGCACCCGCCTGTCCGATGCCGAGCAGAAGGTCTCGGTGCTCCTGAAGGACGTCGACGGCAACGACGTGCTCGCCGACGGCGAAGCCGCCAACACCGACGACAACCTCTCGTTCTAACCACCTTGCCGCCTACTTTGGGGTAGTCTTTTTGGGACGTGTCTCTATAGTTTTGTCAACCGCGTGCTTCGCGCCATTTCGGCA
>OLNL01000979.1_pt1 | contig 28961 bp, 30 predicted proteins | sample 1672181 | NCBI WGS metagenome assembly OLNL01 (sample SAMEA3136656, study PRJEB25190) | human gut metagenome | biome: human gut; feature: human-associated habitat; material: faeces | place: Austria | collected 2013
ATACTGTCATCTGTTTTCACTTCAAAAAAAGCATACAGGAATCCCTGATCCTGAATAGAATCTGTCAGGGTAACCGTCACACCATTTTGTGTTACAGACTGGTCTATATTCTGAATATAAGTTGATTCCTGCAGTGTCTCCTGCTGTTCCTCCGATGGATCCAGTCTTTTCACCAGGTAATCATTCCATTTAAAGAACTCTTTTGCAGCCACAGTAACAGCCATACCAGTACAGATTACTGCTGCTGCAATCAATAATCGTCCACTGATTTTTTTTCTTTTGTATTTTTTATCAACTGAATCCGCCTGTTCAATCTGTTTTAGTGTATCTTCAAATTTATTATGAAAATCCTGTGGTACTTCCGGTGCGATATTATTCCATTTCTTCTCTAACATGACATTTTCCCCTTTCCTGTTATTCTCTTTAATTGCTTGCTGTTTTTCCCAGTTGCCGGTCTTTTCTCTTCTTCGGATAACTGCACCTTCAAAAACTCTCTTGCACGTGAAAGTCTGCTTTTGATCGTTCCTTCCGGAATATCCAGAGCCTCACTGATCTCTTTCTGTGAGAATCCTTCTAAATAATACAATGTTACCAAAATCCTCAGATCCTCCGGAAGTTCCATAATCGCCATATACAGATGACTGTATCTGTCCTCCTCAGTCATTTTCATATTGTCCATATATTCTTCATATGGAATAACATTTTTTCTTTTCCGAAGAATCCCTTTGCATTCATTGATCAATATCCTTGTGATCCATGTTCGGAAATATTTTTCTTTCTTTAAAGTGGGAAGTTTTTCATATGCCTTAAGAATTGTTTCCTGCACAGCATCCCCACAATCAGAGTCATTCTTCAGAATGGACTTTGATATATGATACAGCATGGCTTCTGCATCCCGAACCTCCTTAATAAATACATCTTTTGTCATAACTTTGTCTTCTCCTTTTGTCCAGCTGGATTACTACTCATGTTTACTTTTACACTAATTAGATGCATCGGAAAGGAAATCGGTTCTCATAAAAGTATTTTTTTCCGTTGTCTCTTCCATTGCCAACGAAATATCCACTTTTTTTAATCTCTGTTCTGTTTGTGTTTTTTATGTAATTCCGTAATATATTCCTCAAGCTTCTCTTTGTCTTGCTCTTCACAGGCGACCAAAACCAAACACTGCTTAGATCAATCCGATATGCTTTTACTGTTTTCTCACCCAGTTTCTCTGTATATGTGCAATAATTCCAGAAATGGTGCTAATTTATCCGGTAGTTTCATTTTTACTCTCTTACGTTTTTTACATTCTCCGTATTATACTACCATTTCACCAGAATATTTTCAGAAATTTTACAAACAAAAAGATGGACATAAGCAAGATCATACATGACAGAAGCACTCCTTGCATTGCCAATCAGATCCGGATTCGGATATTCATCAACGATGGATACCAGGTTGTGTTTTGTATATCAGCTGTCACAAGGGATGATGACATGATCTTTGCTGTGAAATTCAGGCATAACCTGCCGGATTATGGAGGCTGCCAGTTCCAGTTTAGACTCTTTTTTCTACCACATACGATAGCCAAGAGGAACGGAAAGATGAGATACTTTATCCCCATTCCAGACAGGTACGCAGAACATGACTCTCACAAAGCAGTGTCCATTCAGATAGTAGGAACCGTTGTGTGCGGCCCAGTATAGATAATATCAGCAGAAATAAGGTATCTGCTGTCGGAACAGAAAAAGTTTCAAAATAGATCAAAAAATATTGCTGAAGTCTGCCTATCAGTGTTTTTTCGCTGTATAATGTTTTTGCCGTACAGGGTCACTTTCCTTTGTAATGTTTTATGCCAAATTCATTATACATCAGGAAATCCTGTACGATATTTTTTTATAAAAAAGTTGTAAAGTGGTGTATCAATATCATAATTTTCTAAAATTGAAACTTTTTGCTCTTTGACAGGATATATAAGAATGTAAAGGTTAAAAGCTTTTAATTTTTGAAAATATTAAAAAGAAAGTAGGATTGATATGACAGATGAAGCAGAACTTTTGCAGCGTCTCAGGAACAGAGAAAAAAATTCAATAGATGAAGCAATCCGAATTTATACACCGTATTTGAGTACTGTTTTGTATCATATGGCCGGCAATTCACTGCCGAAAGAGGATATTGAAGAAATTGTGGCAGATGTGTTTGTTGTACTTTGGAAGAATACCGGGAGGATAGATTTACAGAAAGGTACATTACGGTCATATCTTGCTGCTGTTGCCCGGAATTTTGCTCTGAAACGGATAAACAGAAAAACGGATCATACAGTTCTTGAAGATATTGAACTGTCAGATGGCAAAAATTTCATGGAAGAGAATTTTCACAATAATTATGTATGGGAAACAGTTATGAGCCTTGGCGAACCTGACAGCGAGATTTTTGTAAGGCGGTATAAATTTGATGAAAAAATCAAGGACATTTCAAAAGCAATGGGACTTAATATTTCTACAGTTAAGACCAGACTTTCAAGAGGAAAAAGAAAACTCAGAAAAATGTTATCGAATGCGGAGGAAAGATTATGAGAAGAAAAAATTTGCTTAAAGAATTGGGAATACAAAAACAGGCAGATACTTCCTGCAATGCTCTTGATATTGATACAGAGAATGTCAGACAGAGAGTTTATGCAAAACTTGACTTCGCAGATACAGAAAGGAAGCAAACGACTATGAGATCAAAAAAGAAAATATTACCTTTGTTGATAGCTGCAACACTTACAATTGGAGTTACTGCTGTGGCAGCAACAGGAAAGATTTCAATGTGGACAGGTTCATCTGCATCACGTGCTGATTATACATCTCTTCCAACGTTAGAACAGGTTACAAAGGATATTGGGTATAGACCGGTATTGATTGATACTTTTGAGAACGGATACTGCTTCAAAAAGGGCAATATTATAAAAAACAGTTTTAAGGACGACAATGCAAATGTAATTGAGAAGTTTAAATCTGTGTCCTTTGATTATCAGAAGAATGGAGATGTTGTATCGTTTGAACAGCAGAAATTTAACTCAAAACTTATTCCGTCAGGTGATATTATTGCCACTGTAAATGGAACAAATCTGTATTATGTACATTATATAAATAAAGTGGTATCGGATGATTATGAATTGACAGAACAGGATAAAAAAGACCAGGCCAGTGGAAAACTTGTATTCAGTTACGATGACAGCGCTTCTCAGATTGATGTCAGTCAGGTTCAAAGCGTTAACTGGAATAAAGATGGCATCCAGTATGATTTGCTGCAAATAGATGGAAAATTATCTGCCGGTGAACTTGCAGATATGGCGAGAGAGGTTATTAATAACAGAAGATAAAGAAAAAAGATGGTGAACTCAGTACGGTTCACCATCTTTTTGTAACTGTTGTGGAAATACCTGTATCGCAGCTGATGTATAATATGTTATAATTTACAGATAGTGGTGAAATAGCAACACTATATACGATTTAACACAAATGTAAACCAAATACAGAGAAATAGGTTGACAATCCTCCCCGCTTATGATATAAAAAGAAAGTCAAAACCAATCATCAACAGGGAAAGAGGAGAGTCTTATTATGAGTCAGTCATATGCAAAAAGCCCTGCTGCAGAGAGAAAATTTACAACCAGAGAAATGGTACTGGTTGGTATGTTTGCAGCAGTTCTTGCAGTAATATCACAGATTTCACTGCCAATGCCTACCGGTGTACCGATTACCATTCAGGTATTTGGCGTAGCGCTTGTAGGAGCAGTACTTGGTTCCAGACTTGGAACTACAGCAACACTGGTTTACGTTCTGTTGGGAGCCATCGGTCTTCCGATCTTTGCTAATTTCTCAGGTGGAATCAGCAGCATTGTAGGAGTTACCGGAGGATACATCTGGGCATGGCCGATCATGACCTGGCTTTGTGGAATCCGTCCGAAAACAGAGAACAAGACAAAGAACCTTGCAATCTCAATCGGATTTGCACTGATCGGACTTCTGATCGTTGAGACAATCGGTGGTCTGCAGTGGCACTTTGTAGGAGGCTCCATGAGCATCCCGGCAATCGCAGTATACTCCTTAACAGCATTTATTCCAAAGGATATTGTGATCACAGTTCTTGCAGTTCTGATCGCAATTCCTATCAGAAAAGGAATCAACAATGCAGGAAACCGCTGATAACAGTAACAGGATAAAGAATAGCCTGCCGAAAGATACTCGGGGAAAGCAGGAAAACATAAAGATCCACGGAATCGGACTTGACAAAGCAGGACGGTGTACACACTATCACACACAGCTTGATATAGCTGCATTGCTCTGCGCGAAGTGCAGGAAATATTACGCATGTTATTCCTGCCACGATGAACTGGAAGATCATTCATTTGTGGCAACAACACCGGAAGAAGCTTATCCTGTTTTATGCGGAAACTGCGGCAGGAAACTTACACTTCAGGAATACAAAAAAGGCAGCTGCCCTTACTGCCACGCAGGATTTAATCCAAAATGCAGTTTACATGAGAATATTTATTTCTGTTGTACTATGTAACGTGCTTTGAAAAACATTCCCGTAATCTGCACGTCTCACTTTGCAGTATATTTTGCAGAAAGTCTTTTTAAACACAATCTAATGCAGAGGATACAAAATAACAAAAAAATTTTGTATCCTCTTTTTATTTTGCGAAAAATTTGTTATACTTACATGAGTTAGCATAAACTAATTTCAAGAAACATATTTCTTAAATATGAATATAGATAAAACAGGAGGAATAAATCAATGGATATAAATGTATTCTATGGAATTCTGATTCCTTTTCTTGGAACCTCTGCAGGAGCTGCCTGTGTATTTTTCATGAAGAAGAATCTGAATGAACAGATTCAGAGAGCACTTACCGGATTTGCAGCAGGAGTTATGGTTGCGGCTTCCATATGGAGTCTGCTGCTCCCGGCAATTGAACAGTCTTCCGGACTGGGGAAGCTTTCATTTGTACCGGCAGCAGTGGGATTTTGGATAGGGGTGCTTTTTTTGCTCTTGCTGGATCACATGATCCCGCATCTTCACCAGAACAGTAACAAGGCAGAAGGTCCGAAGAGCAAACTTCAGAGAACTACCATGCTGGTTCTTGCAGTAACTCTGCATAATATTCCGGAGGGAATGGCAGTAGGAGTCGTATACGCAGGCTATTTAACAGGTCACGCCCAGATCACTATAATGGGAGCCATGGCCCTTTCCATCGGGATTGCCATTCAGAACTTTCCCGAGGGAGCCATTATCTCTATGCCCCTGCGTTCGGAAGGAATGGGAAAGACCAAAGCCTTTGCAGGCGGAGTCCTGTCCGGGATTGTAGAACCTGTCGGTGCAGTCCTCACAATCCTGGCTGCCGGCCTCATTGTCCCGGCACTTCCATATCTTTTAAGCTTCGCTGCCGGAGCTATGCTCTATGTAGTAGTGGAAGAACTCATACCCGAAATGTCTGCCGGAGAACACTCCAACATTGGAACTATTTTCTTCGCTGTAGGATTCTCTCTAATGATGATTCTGGATGTAGCTCTTGGATAAAAAAACAGCTGTCCGATTTATCACCGGGCAGCTGTCTTGGCGTTGAGAGATATTTTAGAAGTAGTGGAAACCTGTGAAGGGGCGGCGTCAGCCAAATGGCGGGGTTCTGATCTGTACAGATATAAAATACCGCCAAAGAAACCAAAGATCAATCCTGTATACCCGCCACTGCAAAGGACAACAGTTACCTTTGTAACGAAGGACATACCGCCGATCATGCAGATCAAAAATCCTGCCAGAAGACCGATCGTTGTCCAGCCCATAAGTGAAACAGCCAGAAAAGCTGCGGAAGCATGTGAGTTTTTTACCTGTTTATTAATAGAATTCCATAATGTCTGATACATAATGATTCCTCTTTTCTTTTTTTCATTTTATGTACTTTATTATAAAAATGGTTTGTAAAATACACATGCGCGTTAATGAAAAATTTATGTAAAATTTGCAGGATCATATAAATCCTGTGGCTTGTGTGAAAAAATGATTCGTGATAAGATAAGGGCAATAAATCTGATTAACGATCTGGCAAGGAGAAGACTATATGGATATAAATAAATTTCAGGAAAAACTGGCAGAAATCTGTAAGCTCGGTGAAGAAAATGGTAAGGCGCTGAAGCCGGAGCAGATAAAGGAATGCTTTGGAGATATGGATCTTGACAAATCACAGCTAATCAAAATTCTTCAGTACCTGAAGCTTCAGGGGATTTCCATTGAGGGTGCAGAAGCCCTTCAGAAACCTGCAGATCCGGAAACACCGGGAACAGAGGAAATGCAAAAAAAGGTACCGCTTACTGCAGAGGAAGAAGAATATTTGAGGGAATACCTGGAAAATCTGGAAGAACAGAAAAAGGTTCTGCGCAGTACAGAAGAGCTTTTCGGGCTGTTGAATCAGGGAGATGCTCTGGCAGCAGCAGAGCTTTCTCAGAAATATCTGCCCAGAGCAGCACAGATGGCAGCGGAATTGAATTGTGAGGAGATTTTCCTGGCAGATCTGATCCAGGAAGCGAATGTCAGTCTGCTTATGGCTCTGGACGAGGAGAATGACCACAAGGATGAAAAATGGCTTTTGGGAAGAATCCGCGCAGGAATCCTTCGGGCCATTGAGGAGCAGACACAGAAGAAATTCGAAGATGATTATCTGGTGGCAAAAGTAGAAAAGCTGGAAGCGGCAGTGCGGGAACTGACAGAAGATGATGAGGATGAAAAATCTAAATTCAGTGTGGAGGAACTGGCGATAATCCTAGATATGGATGTGGAAGAAATCCGGGATGTATTAAGACTGACAGGAGATGATAAATAATTATGAAAAAAACGATTCTTGTAATTGATGCCTGTGTCAGACAGGAGGAATCCAGAACCAGAAAATTACTTACGACTGCCCTGGATACTATGAAGGTGCAGCATCCAGACTGGAAGTTTGAGGTGCTGGATCTGAACAAAATGGATTTAAAATATTGGACAACGGATACCTTAAAGGCTAGGGATGAGCTTTTGATGAAAAGGGATTATACAGCTCCTGTATTTCAGTATGGAAATCAGTTCCGGGAAGCAGATGGAATTGTTGTGGCAGCGCCGTTCTGGGATCTGAGTATACCGGCAGTACTGAAGGTTTACATTGAAAATATTTCGGCAGATGGTATTACCTTTAAGTGCGATGAATCCGGTATGCATGGAATCTGTAAGGGCCAGTGGATGTTGTTCCTTACTACCCGTGGAGGTATCTGGGCAGATAGCCATATGGAGCTTGGAAGCAGATATATGGAAGCTTTATGCCAGTTTTTTGGGATTGATCAGTATAATTGTGTGTATGCAGACGGAATTGATGTCCAGGAATTGGATGGCGAGAAGATTCTGGAGGCAGCGATAGAAGAGACTGCGCATATCAGCAGAATGCTGAACTAAAATAAAAAAGATTTTCACATGGAAAGAACTTAAGAGTAAAATACTCCTTTGTCATGTGAAAATCTTTTTTTGTCAGGAAAGAAGATTACTTTTCTGGCATATGAGAAATTTTGTTATCCCAGATGATTCCGGCAGCTACCAGAAGGATTCCCAGAAGCTTCTTCAGATTAATATTATGGAACATAAAGGCGTCAAACAAAATTCCGGCAGTAAGCTGTCCTGTCAGTAAAAGAATGGTGGATTCCATAACTTTCAGATGAGAGAGTGTGATCATGGAAATAATAAATGCCACGATCCCGAAGGCTCCGCCCAGATAGGCCCACCAGGGAGCCTGGCTAAAAGAATATAGGTTAATAGAAAATTTTGAGGATATTGCCAGTAAAACAAAGGATAAGACTGAAGCCACCACATAGTTCACCAGAGAACCATTGTTGGTTCCAAGATATTTTGTACACCGATAATTGATCATTTTGGAAATAACGGTGGCACATCCGTTTACGAATGCGAGAGTTAACATAAATGCCATGATTAATGTCCTTTCATGAAAGAGTGATAATGATCAGCCCTGCAAGGATCAGTGCAAAGCAGGGTAAACGTTTCAGGTTAAAAGGAATTCTGGGTACACCGAACCATCCGAAATGATCGATCACTGCAGAAATCACCAATTGACCGGTTACAGAAAGACAGGTTACCACCGAGACACCCAAAACACCGATACAGTAGCTGGAAGTGACAACCAGAAAAATTCCAAAAAAACCGGCAGAATAGAGATACCAGGGCATTCCGCTGATTTTCAGTTTCTCATGAACAAATAGTTTCATATACAGAATAAGTAAAATTCCGCCTACTGCATGAACCACAAGGCTCATGCCAAACATTCCCACATAATCGGTGAGCATGCGGTTCAGGCTGCCCATGGCAGACTGACAGGCACCGGCCAGAAGGGTAAACAAAGCGTACATAAAAATTCCTCCTCAAATTGTTATCACACAACATTATACAGGAAAACTGTTTTTCTTACAATTCTTTTGGCAGGACCTATATAATATTTTGAAGATTATGGAAAAACAGGTAATGAATTTGTTTTATTTTTATATTTTGAGAGAAATAGGTGGAAATTTTATTTGAAATAAGGTACAATAAAAGAACTGAATTACAATTGTATGTACAGAAACGAATAGGATCAGAGCATTATTTGCCATTGATGTCTGATCAGTATCTGTCATGGATAAAGGAGAAAGATATGAAAGCCTGGGAAAAAGCACAACAGATTTTTCGTGAAGCCAGACCGGTGGTACGATCGGAGGAGGAGCAGACCTGGACGGATAACGTAGACGTATCCCAATTCTATGATGATAATCTGTCTCTGGATTGGGGCAGTAATGTACCGGGATCAGGGGCTCCGGAGAAGATTATGGTGGCAGCTGTTCAGGCACTTGAGAACAGGGGCTATCAGGTCAGCGAGACCGGATACAGGTTCCTGGAGCAGGGACTTGCAGCACATCAGGAGCGGGATTTTGTGAAGCTCCATCAATTGTCAGCGCTTTTACGAAGAGAGCTGATGAATGCCCAAAAGGATGAAAACTCAGAATACTGGAAATACAAATATTATCATTCTTTTGAGGAGTATGAGAAGGAAGTAAGCTTCCCGGATTCCATAGCGGTTGATGCTTCTACAGAAGATTTCAGAGAAAAGATCCGTGCTGGGTGGCTGGCACAGCTGGTTGGCGGAGCTATGGGAACCATGGTGGAGGGCTATACCAGTGAGAATTTACAGAAAGCATTTGGGGATGTGACAGGTTATCTGCGGGAACCAAATACTTACAATGATGATATTACCTTTGAACTGGCATTTCTGGATGCTTTTTCTGAGAAGGGATATGAAGTTACAGCAGAGGATGTTGCACTCAGGTGGGTAGGATTTATTCCCTGTGGCTGGTCAGCAGAGGAGTTGGCTATCCGGAATATCAAAAGCGGTATTTTCCCTCCGGAAAGTGGTACCCACTGCAATCCGTTCAATGAATGGATCGGTGCTCAGATGAGAGCCGGAATATGCGGAATGGCAGCACCGGGTAATCCTTATATGGCAGCGAGACTTGCATGGCGAGATGGCGAAGTTTCCCATGCAAACAATGGAATTCTGGGAGAAGTTTTCAATGCTGTGATGACCTCACTTGCATTTGTGAATACAGATATTCACAGTGTAGTAAAAGCTTCTATTGATATGATCCCGAAAAAAAGTGAATATTATTCAGTGATCTCATATGCGTATGAGTGTTGTATGCGCTGTGACAGCTGGCAGGATGCACTGAAGGCATGTATGGACAAATATCATACCTACAACTGGATCCATGCATATCCCAATGCCTGTTGTGAGATCATTGCATTAATATATGGAAACGGTGATTTCCGTGAAACCCTTCACATCATTACTATGTGCGGTATTGATGTAGACTGCAATGCGGGAATGATTATGCCGCTTCTGGCAATCCAACAGGGAATCCAGTCTATTCCCTCTGAACTGCTCCATCCGGCTTTTGAGAAGCTGGAGACCTATATGAGAGGTAAATACCGTGAAATCTCTCTGGAGGAACTGGTTCAGGAAACCGTAGACAGTATCTGCAGGGCTGGAGCGCAGAATACCGGGCATGTATGAGAAAAAGGAGGAACCATAATATGAAGAAAAAATTAGTAGCAGCAACTCTTACAGCAGCAATGATCCTTTCCACAGGACTGGTAACAGTGCCGGTTATGGCAAAGGAAGATGGTGAACCATATAAGGCAGCACTGCTTCTGAACGGAACTCTGGGTGACAAATCTTTCTATGATTCTGCAAATGCAGGTCTGGAAGCACTTCAGGAAGAGCTGGGCGATGATAAGTTTACATTCAAGGTTGAGCAGATGGGTGCTACTTCCGCTGATGAAGCAAAATGGGAGCCTACCATGTATGATTACTGTGATGATGGTTCTTACGATGTAATTATCTGTGGAACTTACCAGATGCTGGATGCGCTGACCAATGCGGCAGCTGATTATCCGGATCAGAAGTTTATCTTCTTTGATGAAGCTTTTGATTTCAGCACAGGCGGAGAGGAGAATGTATATAATGTAATGTACAAACAGAATGAGGTATCTTATCTGATCGGTGCTATGGCTGCTATGATGACTACAGATGAGTCTCTGGACATGATCGATCCATCCAACAAGATAATTGGTTTCCTGGGTGGTATGGAGAACTCTGTTATCAATGACTTCCTGGTTGGATACATTCAGGGTGCAAAGGATGTGGATCCTGATACACAGGTGGCTCTGGCATATGTAGGAAACTTCTATGACTCTGCAGCAGGAAAAGATATGGCTCTTACTCAGTATCAGAATGGTGCTGACGTTGGATTTAACGTAGCAGGAAGTGCAGGTCTTGGACAGATTGAGGCAGCAGTAGATGCAAAGAGATATGCTTTTGGTGTTGACTCTGACCAGGCAGCAGTTCTGCCGGATTACGCAGCTAATATTCCTACATCTGCACTGAAAAATGTAGGTAATTCCCTGATCCGTGCTATTAAAGAGGATATGGATGGTGAGCTTCCATATGGTACTCTGGAGTATCTGGGACTTTCTGACGGTGGTGTAGAGCTGGTAGAGGATGATCACTATAAAGAGGTTGTTCCGGAAGAGATCCGTACAAAGGTTGAGGATCTGAAGCAGCAGATTATTGATGGAAAGATTACAGTTCCTACAGCTCTTGGCGATGATGCAATGAGCGAGGACGATATCAAGGCTCTCATCGATTCTGCAAAAGTAGGCTGATCGTTACTACAGAAAAAGTGAACAGTAGCGGTTCATCCGTATAGATGTGGATTGCAAAGGTGCGCATCATGTAAAGCATGATGCGCACTCTGTGTTTAACCGAAATATAAACATTAATGTGAGATGAGGTGAGTCGATTGGATAATCAGACGGTTTTACAGATGAACCACATTATGAAGATTTATGGAAATGGTGTGGTTGCCAATGAAGATGTATCCCTTGAGCTCCGAAAAGGAGAGATCCATGCACTTCTGGGAGAAAACGGTGCCGGAAAAAGTACATTGATGAAAGTGCTTTTTGGTCTGGAAGCACCGGATCAGGGTGATATTATTCTGAATGGTCAGAAAACAACAATAAAATCTCCACAGGAGGCTATCAGTAAAGGGATTGGAATGGTACATCAGCATTTTATGCTGGTCCCCTCTCTGACAGTGGCACAAAATATTATTCTGGGTGTTGCGCCGAAGAAAGGCTTGTTTATTGATATGGATAAAGCTGTAAAGGCTGCCCGGGATATTGCAGAGGAGTATAATTTTGACCTTGATGTTAATCAGAGGGTGGAGGAAATACCGGTAGGTATTAAGCAGAAGGTAGAAATTCTGAAAGCTCTTTACAGAGGAGCAGAAATTTTGATTCTGGATGAACCTACGGCAGTGCTTACTCCGCAGGAAACAGATGAGCTTTTTGTCCAGCTTATGAAACTGAAGGATAAGGGACACACGATTATTTTTATTTCTCATAAACTTGATGAAATCAAAAAAATCTGTGACCGTGCAACTATTATGAGAAATGGACGAAGCATGGGAACCTATGAGGTGAAGGATATTACTACACAGGAAATGTCCAGACTGATGGTTGGCCGTGAGGTATCTCTGACATTTGATAAGAATGAACAGCATCTTACGGATGATATATTTGTAAAAGTCCGTAATCTTACTGTGCATAATTCCCAGGGTGTGTTGAAGGTGGATGATCTTTCCTTTGATGTAAAGGGTGGAGAGATTCTGGGAATTGCCGGTGTGGAGGGAAACGGACAGAGTGAACTGATCGATACCCTTACCGGTCTGAACAAGAAATACAAAGGTGAGATAAAGATCAAGGGGGAGGATATTGCGAATACTTCCATCGAAGGAATCAGGGCATTGAAGCTGGCCCATATTCCTGAAGACCGTATGACTTCCGGCTGTGCAGGTAATCTTTCTATTCAGGAAAACATGTTTTCCAATCAGTACAAAGATACAGCTTATTCCGGTAGATTGTTTTTAAAGAAAAAAGCAATTGAAAAGCGCAGTGATGAGCTGATCAGAGAATATATGGTGAAATGTAAATCCAGAAAACAGAATGTGGGTATGCTTTCCGGAGGAAATATTCAGAAAGTAATTGTTGCCAGAGAATTTTCTACAGGACCGGATATTATTATTGCAAACCAGCCAACCCGTGGTATTGATGTGGGTGCGGCTGCTTTTATCCGTAAAAGACTTCTGGAATTTCGCGATGCAGGCTGTGCAGTCATCCTGATTTCGGCAGACCTTACAGAGATCTTTTCTCTTAGTGACAGACTGGCAGTTATGTACAAAGGAAAATTTGCCGGTTTCTTTACAGATGTGGAGAAAGTGACAGAGGAAGAGCTTGGACAGCATATGCTGGGAATCAAGCATGATGATGTACTGGAGGGCGTGACTTATGAATAGTGCAAAAAGATTTGATATTATCAGAACGATCGTGTCAGTTCTGATCGCGCTTGCCATCTCTTTTGTAATTATCTTCATGGTAAGTGATCAGCCGCTGGAGGCTATTAAATATTTGCTTATTGGTCCGCTGACTAATAAGCGAAGTATGGGTAATGTGGTGGAATCTATGATTCCGCTGATCTTTACGGGAACCGGTGTATGTATTATGTTTTCTGCAAACCAGATCAACCTGGCTGGAGAGGGCGCTTTTCATATTGGAGGTCTGATTGCTTCCTGTATTGCCATTAAAGTGACTGCAGGTTTTGTATCTCCTTTTGCAGCCCTGGTCTGCGCTGGTCTGGCAGGTGCTTTATTTACTGTAATCCCTGCTATTATGAAGATTACGACTACAGCATCCGAGATGGTTTCCTCTCTGATGATCAACTACATTGCGCTGTATTTTGGAAACTATATGCTTAACAATGTAATCGGAGATCCAAAGGCAAGTGCTGCTTCCTATAAGCTGAGCGAAGCATCTGAACTTCCGGTACTGATTCAGGGAACCCGTGTACATCTGGGCTTTATCATTGCTATTGCAGTGGCAGTGCTTGGATATTTGTTTCTGTACAGGACCAAAATGGGATATGAACTTCGTCTGGCAGGTGAGAATGAAGAATTTGCCAGATATTCAGGAGTGAGCATCGTAAAGGTTATTGTACTTTCTCAGATCCTTGGTGGTTTTGTGGCAGGTCTTGGCGGTGGAGTGGAAATGCTCAGCCCGATTTACAGCAGATTTACATGGACTTCACTTCTGGGATATGGATGGGATGCGATCATTATCTGTACCCTTGCAAAGAAAAATCCGCTGTATACACCTTTTGCAGCGCTGTTTCTTGCTTATCTGCGTACCGGTGCTTCCATTATGGCCCGGAGAACAGATGTAACACTGGAAATTGTACAGATCACCCAGGGTATTATCATTCTTCTGGTTGTGGCAGAACAATTCCTGAGTAAGTATAAACATAAGATCATTGCCAAAGAGGCAAAGGCAGCACTGAAAGATGAGGAGGTGGCATAAGTATGTGGAAAGCAATTTTATCACCGGATTTCTTTTCTACGATTTTAAGATCTGCAACTCCGATTCTGTTTGCCACACTGGCATCTGCAATTGCAGCCAAATCCGGTATCTGTAACATGGCACTTGAGGGCATTATGTTGTTCTCTGCATTGTTTGGGGTAATCTTTTCATCCCTTACCCATAGTGCGTGGCTGGGACTTTTGATCACAATGGTTATTGGCGGTTTGATTGGTATGATCCTGGCATTCTTTATCCTGAATCTGAAGACGGATGAAATCCTGGCAGCGATTGCCATTAACCTGACGGCAACAGGCGGTACGGTTCTGATCATGGTTGCTTTTTCGGGAGACAGAGGCGTTTCTTCCTCAATCCGAAGTGTATCGGCACCTACGGTTACCCTGCCCCTGATTGAGAAGATTCCTTTTATTGGAAGTGTACTTTCCGGGCAGAATGTACTAACCTGGCTGGCGATTCTGGCTGTGATCCTGCTTCATCTGTTTTTGTATAAGACTCCTCTTGGTCTGGCAATCCGGGCAGTAGGAGAAAATAAAAATGCAGCGGAATCGGTAGGAATCAGTTCCAGAAAGATTAAGTATATTGCGCTGATCATTAGTGGTGTACTGGCTTCTATGGGAGGTTTTTATCTTTCCGGCGGTTATATGAATATGTTTACCAAAGACATGTCCGGTGGACGAGGCTTTATTGCACTGGCTGCATCCAGTATGGGTGGTGATACTCCTGTTGGAGGTTTTCTGGTATCCTTACTTTTTGGCCTTGCCCAGGCAGTTGCAAATGTTATGCAGCTGACTTCGCTGATGCCTTATGAGATTATCCTGATGGTACCATATCTTACCACTCTGGTAGGTTTGGGAGTTTATTATTATGGACAGAAGAAGAAAAAAGAACGCCTCAGTGGAAAATAGAAGATAACTGCCCGATGCATCTGCAGTTACAATAGATTATAAAAAAATTACAGGCAGAGCTGCGGATGGCGGACTCTGCCTGATGTGTATTGAACTCTAAATATTCAGCTTCTGGAAGTCTTCATCCGGCAGAAGTGCGGAAGATGTGGCAACCACAGCAGAAGAAACACGGTTGGCCTTGGATATGGCGACCGGGATGCTGTCTCCCTTTTTCAGACAGGCGATCACAGATCCGATGTGGGAATCTCCGGCTCCGATGGTATCTGCCTGGATGGCAGGAATGGGGGCAATGATCTCTTCTTTTTTTCCGTTGTAATAATAGCAGCCTTTCTCACCCAGGGTGATGATTACAGTATTGTGGGTTTTTCGGTATAAATAAGCACCTGCTTTGCTGATGTCTGCTTCACCGCTTACCTCAAGGGCTTCTGTTTCGTTAAGGTGGAGGACAGGAGAGAGCTTATAGATTCGTTCTGTAAGTGCGGGATCAATGACTGTAAGTCTTGGACCGGGGGCAAAGAATACAGTGAGCTGGGGATTTTTTTCTAGAAATTCAACAATGTTGATACCGGTTTTTTCTTCAATTTCCAGACCGCAGATATATACAGAATCGATTTCAGACACATCTACCAGGTCGAACCAGCTTTTTTCAAAAAGATATTCCGCGCCATGGTAGGAGACAAAGCTTCTTTCCCCGCTTTTTTCTACGAAACAGTAGCAGCATCCGTTCTCCGCATCAGGGGATGGGATGGGGCTTGAAATCCCGCGTTTCTTCAGCTCTTCCCTGACAAAGTGACCGTATACTCCCTGTCCTATAGGGGAAAAGAGGATATAGGGAACCTGGAAATGGCGGACAGAGTCCGAGACATTATAGGCACATCCTCCCAGGGACATGTGTTGGCTGCGGATGTGGACGTCCTCTCCTGTTTTGGGTAAAGAATCCACAAGGTTTACAATAATATCTACAACAGTAGATCCGATAATCAGTACTTTTTTCATGATAGCTCCTTTAAAGTGGTCAAAATTAAAAATATTTTTCTTCTGACTTACGGAGAATATGCTATCACAATCCGAGTTTACTGGCAATATAGAAAGGATAATTTCATTATGGAGAAAACAATTTTATTAAAAAATGCAGGGCTTTTGGATGAAGAAGCAAATTGCATTTTGAATCAGAATGTATATGTGCAGGAAGGGAAAATCCTGAAAATTCTGCCTGCAGCAGAGGACACAGAATCCATCCATGCGGATGAGACAATTGATTGCAGTAAATATTATGTCAGTCCGGGACTGGCAAACCTGCATACCCATACTGCCATGAATATCTTTAAGGGAATTGCTGAGGATGTTACGGCAGATGCCTGGTTTAATGAAATGATATGGCCATATGAGAGCAAGATGACAGATGAGGATATTTATGTGGGAACTCTGATGGGAATCGCAGAAATGATCAATAATGGGGTAACTGTTTTTGCAGATCATTATTTTGGAGAAGAACAGGTGCTGAAGGCTGTAAAGGAGACAGGGATCAGGGGAGACCTGGCGCCTACCTTGTTTGGGATGACGCCGGATTTCCATGAGCGTCTGGCACAGGTAAAAGCATTTATCCAGGAACACAGAAACGATTCAGACAGGATTTCTTTCCATATGGGACCTCATGCCAATTATACCTGCCCATCACCTACGCTGAAAGAAATCATTGATGTAGCAAAGGAACTGAATCTGCCTATCCATCTCCATGTATCAGAGGAGGATGTGCAGGTGGAGAAGGCCAGAGAAGAGACAGGGCTGACTCCTTTTGGAATTCTTTATGAAGCAGGGGGATTTGACTGTAAGGTGCTGATCGGTCATGGACTTTGGATCGAGGAAGAGGATCTGAAATACCTGCGGGATGATACCTGGTTTGCTTTCTGCCCCAAAACATATATGAAGCTGGCTTCCGGTAAGGGTGGATTCTTTGATTATTATAAACAATTGAATTATGGTTTTGGTACAGACGGAGCGGCAAGTTCAAATACGTTAAATCCTGTGGAACAGGCAAGGTTGTTTGGCCTGATGGGAAAATATCAGGAGAGAAATTCAGCAGCTTATACAGCAACAGAAATATGGCAGCATCTTATGGCAAGCCATCAGGCGTTTCCTTTTGGAAGTGGCAGACTGAAAGAAGGGGCTCCTGCAGATTTGGTGATCTGGGATCTGTATCAGCCGGATACTTTTCCATTCTACAGCCCGATTTCGGCTATTCTCTACAGCAGTAACAGCCAGAATGTAAAATATACAATGGTTGCCGGGGAATTTCTGAAATATAACGGAAAGCTGAAAATAGATACCAAAACTCTGATGCAAGAAGCTATCCGACTGCAGAAAGCGTTGTTAGAGCGCGGAAAAGGAAAAGCGCAGGTTGCTTATTGACATTGAAATTTTGTTTGTAAGATTGGATAAAATGCGGTAAAATATACTTAGTATGTTGACCAGAAATAATGTGATAAAAATAAACTAAAGGAGGAAATATTATGTCTATTCCAACACCACACAATACTGCAAAAAAAGGAGATATTGCAAAAAAGGTTCTGATGCCGGGAGATCCTCTTCGTGCGAAATATATTGCAGAAACTTATCTGGAGAATCCGGTGTGCTTTAATACCGTAAGAAATATGTTTGGATATACCGGAACTTATAAGGGACAGCAGGTTTCTGTAATGGGAGGCGGTATGGGTATGCCGTCTATGGGTATTTACAGCTATGAGCTGTACAATTTCTATGATGTGGAGCAGATTATCCGTATTGGTTCTGCAGGCGCCCTGCAGGATGATGTAAATGTGATGGATGTGGTGATTGCCATGAGTGCATGCACAGATTCCAATTATGGAAGCCAGTACAAACTGCCGGGAACTTTTGCTCCTACTGCAAGCTATGAATTGGTGGCAAAAGCAGTAGAGGTTGCCAAAGAGCAGGGAACTCCGGTTCATGTAGGATCTGTAGTTTCATCTGATGTATTTTACAGTGATGATCCGGATTCATCTGCTGCATGGAGAAAAATGGGAGTTCTCTGCGCGGAGATGGAGTGTGCAGCATTGTTTATGAATGCAGCGAGAGCAGGAAAGCAGGCTCTGGGAATTCTGACTATCTCTGACCATATTTTCAGAGATGAGGCCATTTCAGCAGAAGCTAGACAGACGTCCTTTAATAAGATGATGGAAATTGCGTTGGGAATCTGATATCCGGATATATAATATGGGAGGTATTTGAATGCAGATCAGAAAATCAGCGGAGGATTATCTGGAAGCAATTTTAATGTTATCGAAGCAGGGCAGCGCAGTTCGGTCTATTGATATTGCTACCATGCTTGGTGTTTCCAAGCCCAGTGTAAGCCATGCCATGAAGCTGCTTCGTGAAGATGGGTATATTGCTATGGACAGGTATGGTACGGTTACTCTTCTGGATAAGGGGACTGAGATTGCAAACCATATTTATGAACGTCACAGAGTACTTAGCAGTTTGCTGGAGCGTCTTGGGGTGAATCCTGAGGTGGCCAGAGAGGATGCGTGTAAGCTGGAGCATGATCTCAGTGATGAGAGTTTTGATAAAATCAAGGAATATTTTCTGAGAAATATCAGTGAGCTTGAATAGTTGCTGAAAAAATAAAACAGGCACAGTATCCGTTATAAAAACGGATGCAGTGCCTGTTTTGCTACTAAAAAATCTTATGGGGTGTTCTTTTGTGGCAGCTGGGCAAGAATGATGGCTGCGAACATGATAATACAGCCAAGAAATTCTTTTATACTTAACTGCTGGCCAAGAATGATCCAGCCAGCCAGTACAGAAATACAGGATTCAAGGCTGAGGATCAGGGAAGCTACCGTTGGGTTCATATTTTTCTGCCCGATCACCTGCAAAGTATAGGCTACGCCACAGGACATAATTCCTGCATAGAGAATGGGCTGCCAGGCTTTCAGAATAGATGATAATTCCGGGTGTTCAAAAAGCAGGGCAGGGATACCGGACAGGATGCCACAGGTGAAAAACTGGATACAGGACAGCTTCACTCCATCTGCTTTTGGGGAAAAATGATCAATCACCAATATATGTAAAGAGAATAAAAATGCACATACCAGTACCAGAAGATCGCCTTTTCCCATGGAGAATCCATCTGTAATACACAGGAGATATAAGCCGACCAGAGCCATTGCCACTGCTGCCCAGATAAATTTAGAGCATTTTTTACCAAGAAAAATACCGATTACAGGTACGATCACAATGTAGCAGGCAGTGATGAAGCCGGCCTTTCCTACAGTGGTATATTTGATACCGAACTGCTGAAAATTGGTTGCAAGACAGAGGCAGATCCCACAGGAGATTCCGCCGATGATTAGATCTTTTCTTGATGTAGGTCTGGACGATGATGAATCAGCAGAAGCTTCTTTCCGTCCCAGGATAAAAATCAGAGGAAGCAGAACAGCAGCACCGATAAGAGAACGGACAGCGCTGAAAGTGAAGCCTCCTACATATTTCATACCTACACTTTGAGCAACAAATGCAATACCCCAGATGATTGCTGCCAAAAGCAGGAACAGGGAATTTTTCAAAGGAATCTGTTGTTTGTTCATGATGTTTATAATCCTTTTTATATTTTTCAGTATTTACAAAATTTTTCTTCCGGAAACATATTTTCCGGTTATATTGCGGTCATCGGAAAGATAGACAAGCCGTTCCAGTCTGTCTTTTGGTGAAAGACTTAATGGTGTAGGGATTGTAGAGCTGTTCAGGATAACGGCATCAAATTCATAGCCTTCTCTGAAGCTTCCTACTTTGCCGAAGAAAGAACCTCCGCCTTCAGTTCCGAGATAAAAGGCTTCTTCAAGAGTGAGTGGTTTTGCGGAAGAATCCACAAGCCTCCAGTAGAGCTTGGAAACCTGAATAGCATCAGCCATAGCGCGAAGAATGGAAAGTGAAGTTCCTCCCGCGATGTCACTGCCAAGTCCTACGTGAAGTCCTGCTTCCAGGTAGTGCCTTGCAGGGGCAATGCCAGAAGAAAGGTTAGTATTGGACTGAGGACAGTGAGCAACATATACGCCCTGTTTTTTCATAAGTGCAAGTTCCTCTTCGGAGGAATGGACACAGTGTGCCATAATGGTAGGGCAGTCCCCACCAAATAACTGAAACTGATGATAAGCCTCTCCATAAAAATGAGTACCTGGGCAAAGTTCCTTCACCCATTCTATTTCGCCGAAATTCTCTGAGAGATGGGACTGCATAGGCAGATGATATTTTTTCTGGATCTGGGAAAGCTTTGCCATAAGCTGGTCTGTGCAGGCAGGGGTAAAGCGCGGAGTGAGGATAGGTGTGGTATTTTCAAATCTGTTCAGAGTATCCTCTATCCATGTGACAGTAGCCTGGGCAGATGCTTCTGCACTGGTTTCCTGCAGAATGGGAGAACCGTTTCTGTCCATGTTTACTTTACCGATCATAGTTTTCAGACCGGTTTTATCCATAAGTTCCATAAGAAGCTCTGTGGCCGGAACATGGAGAGTTCCGAAAATGCATGCCCTGGTATTGGGGCTTTTTTTCATATCTTCTGCAAAAATAGAATAGGCAGAGCGTGCAAATTCCAGATTTTCATATCTGGCTTCCTGAGGAAAAGCATAGGTATTCAGCCAGTCCAGCAGTTCAAGATCCATGCCAGAGGCACGAAATGTATACTGGGGGGCATGTACATGCAGATCTGTCAGACCAGGAATGATCAGGTCATCTTTGTAGTCTGTGCAGGGGATTCCCCTGTATTTTTCAGGGAGCACTGGAAATATTCCGGCACATTTTCCCTGGCTGCAGATCAGATAGCTGTTTGGGGTGATGGAAAGTTCCTGAGGGGAGATACTGTAACAAATGGTGCCTTTCAGGGCAAATGTATCTGTAAGCATTATTGCCACCTTCTTTCTTTAAAATAAAAGGAATATCAGATGAAATTATAAAGTGTTTCAGGCATAGTGTCAATTGTAATAAATGTGACGAAAGTATCAACTGACAGATATAAATTTGTAAAGGCTATGTAAAGGAACGTAAGGGTACTGTAATTGTAATTAATTTGATATTCCAGTATTATTATATTGATATTTGGTTAAAATTGGAAGGGGATCTTAAAATGGACATATTAAAAGGTAAACGATATGATATCATGAATGTGCTTTGGGAAGAGGGAAGACCATTGTCTGCTTTTGAGATCAACGAGATTGCACCTGAGCTGAAAATGCCTACTGTGCGCAGATGTCTGGAACTTCTTTTGAAGGAAAATCTGATAAAGGTAGCAGGAACCTCTATGAATGGTAAGGTTTATGCGAGAAACTATACGCCTTTGATCACCAGAGAAGAATATCTGAAAGGAAATGCACAGAGTAGAAAAATTTCTCCGGTGGAAATGATGCATGCGCTTTTGGAAACCGAAGGACTTACAGAAGAGGATCTGGAAAAACTTCAGGAGCTGTTGGATCGAAAAAAAGCAGAGCTGAAATAAGAAGCGGAAGGAAGCTTTTTTGAAAAAGAACCATAGGATTTTTAATAATAAAAACAGGCTACGGTGCATCTGTGCACCACAGCCTGTTTTTATTATTGGAAATTATTTCTTGTTCTGTTCTACTTCTTTTAACATCATAGCACGAACTTTCAGTGGAAGTCCGAACAGTGTGATGAATCCGTCTGCATCGTGGTGGTCATAGAGGTCACCTGTTGTGAAGGATGCAAGAGATTCATTGTACAGGCTGTATGGAGAAGTGGTACCGGCTTTGATGATATTGCCTTTGTACAGTCTCATCTTAACTTCACCTGTTACATATTTCTGTGTGGATTCAACGAAAGCCTGGATTGCCTCACGCAGAGGGGTGTACCATTTTCCTTCGTAAACAACCTGAGCGAACTGGCTGCCAAGTTTTTTCTTGGTTTCCATTGTCTCACGGTCAAGTGTCAGTTCTTCCAGCTGCTCGTGAGCTGCCATCAGGATGGTTCCGCCAGGAGTCTCATATACACCACGGGATTTCATACCAACAACACGGTTCTCAACAATATCTACGATACCGATACCATTCTCTCCGCCTAATCTGTTCAGCTCTGTAATGATTTCGGAAACTTTCATTTCTTTGCCGTTTAATGTTTTCGGAACACCCTGCTCGAATGTCATTGTGATCTCAGTATCTTTATCAGGAGCTTTCTCAGGTGTAACACCTAACACAAGCATATTTTCATAATTCGGAGCCAGGGAAGGGTCTTCCAGCTCCAGACCTTCATGGCTGATGTGCCATAAGTTTCTGTCACGGCTGTAGCTGTGGCTCATATCGAATGGAAGATCGATTCCGTGAGCTTTGCAGAAATCAATTTCATCTTCACGGGACTGCATGGTCCATTTGTCTGTCATACGCCATGGAGCAATGATCTTGATATCAGGAGCAAGGGCTTTGATGCCAAGTTCAAAACGGATCTGGTCATTACCTTTACCTGTAGCACCGTGGCAGATAGCAACAGCTCCTTCTTTACGTGCGATCTCAACCAGTTTCTTGGCGATTGCCGGACGTGCCATAGAGGTTCCAAGAAGATATTTATGCTCATATACAGCACCTGCCTGTACACATGGCATAATGTAATTATCACAGAAATCATCTACAATATCTTCAATATATAATTTGGCAGCACCGGATAATTTTGCTCTTTCCTCCAGCCCGTCAAGTTCGTTTCCCTGACCGCAGTTTACGCAGCAGCAGACAACGTCGTAATCAAAAGTTTCTTTTAACCACGGGATTAAAGCTGTGGTATCAAGACCGCCTGAGTATGCTAAAACGACTTTTTCTTTCATGATAATATTCCTCCTGAAATGTATTTTTATAAGAAAATATTTTTGTATAAATATTCAACGAGAAAAACACGGTTTACATTTATGCGTGTTTGACAAGGGATAATATACACCTTTTTTTATAAATATGCAATAGGAAAATGGAAAAAAAATTTATTTATTTTTGCATAAATATGCAATAAACATAGGAAAATAAAGAAAGATTACAGGGGATTAAATAAAATATATATGAAACAATGGAAAATAGCTATTGCATAATATGCAAGTAAGATGTATAATTAGTCCATCGCTCTGATACGGCAGTGCGTTACGGTTCATTAAAACGCTGTAAATAGGCTTTCAGAGCTTAGAGATCATAGAGACAGAAGTGCAAATCACCAGATAAAAACTTCAGAATAAATAGTTTTTTGATCAGGGTAGAGAGAGTACTGTCAGGATATGGAGGAGAAGATTATGATTAAAGCAGGTATTATCGGTGCTACTGGTTATGCAGGGAACGAAATTGTCAGACTGCTGCTGGGACATAAAGATGTGGAAATTGCATGGTATGGTTCAAGAAGTTATATTGACCAGAAATATTCAGATGTTTATCAGAACTTTTTTAAGCTGGTAGATGCGAAATGTATGGATGATAATATGGAAGCATTAGCTGATGAAGTGGATGTGATCTTTACAGCTACTCCTCAGGGACTGTGTGCTTCTTTAATTAATGAAGGAATTCTTTCTAAGGCGAAAGTTATTGATCTGAGTGCGGATTTCCGTATTAAAGATGTGAAGAAATATGAGAAATGGTACGGAATTGAGCATAAAGCTCCGCAGTTTATTGATGAGGCGGTTTATGGTTTGTGTGAGATTAATCGTGAGGAGATTAAGAAGGCAAGATTGATTGCGAATCCGGGATGTTATCCTACATGTTCCACACTTTCTATTTATCCGCTGATTAAAGAGGGACTGATCGATCCGTCTGCCATTATTATTGATGCGAAGTCCGGTACTTCAGGAGCAGGACGTGGAGCGAAGGTTGCCAATCTGTTCTGTGAAGTAAATGAGAATATTAAGGCTTATGGTGTTGCTACTCACAGACATACACCTGAGATTGAGGATCAGCTTGGTTATGCGTGCGGCAAAGAGGTGCTGATTAATTTTACACCTCATCTGATTCCTATGAATCGTGGTATTCTGGTGACTGCTTATGCTTCTCTGACTAAGGATGTTTCTTATGAAGAGGTGAAGGCAGTTTATGATAAGTATTATGAGAATGAGACTTTCGTTCGTGTGCTGGATAAGGATGTTTGTCCGCAGACTAAGTGTGTGGAAGGAAGTAATTATGTGGATGTGAACTTTAAGATTGATCCGAGAACTCACAGAGTTATTATGATGGGGGCTATGGATAATCTGGTTAAAGGTGCTGCAGGACAGGCTGTGCAGAATATGAATCTGATGTTTGGATTTAAGGAGGCTGAGGGACTGCTGCAGGTGCCGATGTGTCCGTAAATTAAATGAAAAGGGGACGCTCCGGAAATTATTTGGTTTTGAACGCGGTTTCGGGGCTTACTAATTCTAAGTGTTCGTGAATTTGCTAAGGGCATGAGGCGGCTTGTCAAACTCGCTTCGCTCAGACAGTGATGCAGCCGCCTCATAACGCAAATTCCCGAGCACTAAGAATTACTACAGCTCCTGCAAATGCGTTCAAAACCAAATAATTTCCGGAGCTGACTTTTCAAGACGGAAGAGATGTGGATGTCTGACGGACGTGACTGCGCAGGAGACCTGCGGCAGTCGCTGAGAGGTGGCACAGAGGATGAGAGTGATGCTGTGATATTGGTGATGAGTTGGATGGAAATGAAAAGCAGATAGAGTATATAGAAGGAATTGTTTTTAGCATCTTATTATAGAAAGGATTGAGGAGTTTATGAAGATTATAGAGGGCGGCGTTACGGCGGCTAAGGGATTTAAGGCAGCGGCGGCTGCGGCTGAGATTAAGTATAAGGGCAGAACGGATATGGCTATGGTTTACAGTGAGGTGCCATGTGTGGCTGCGGGGACTTTTACTACCAATGTGGTGAAGGCTGCGCCTGTTAAATGGGATCAGGATATTGTTTATAATCATCCGTCTGCACAGGTGGTGATCTGTAACAGTGGTATTGCCAATGCATGTACTGGTGCAGAAGGTTATGGTTATTGTAAGGAGACTGCAGATGCGGCTGCTGAGATTCTTGGGGTGGCTGCTGACAGTGTGCTGGTTGCTTCTACAGGTGTGATTGGTATGCAGGTTCCCATTGACCGTATTAAGAATGGTGTGAAGATGATGGCGCCGAAGCTGGATGGTTCTCTGGAGGCTGGTACTGAGGCGGCGAAGGCGATCATGACTACTGATACCAAAAAGAAAGAGGTTGCTGTTCAGATTGAGATTGGCGGTAAGACGGTTACTGTTGGTGGTATGTGTAAGGGTTCCGGTATGATCCATCCGAATATGTGTACAATGCTTGGGTTTGTTACTACTGATGCGAAGATTTCCAAGAAGATGCTGCAGGAAGCGTTAAGTGAGGATGTTAAGGATACTTACAATATGGTTTCTGTTGATGGAGATACTTCTACCAATGATACAGTTCTTCTTCTGGCCAATGGTCTGGCTGAGAATCCGGAGATCACAGAGAAGGGTGAGGATTACGAAATCTTCAAGGCTGCGCTGAATTATATCAATACTACTCTGGCGAAGAAGATCGCAGGTGACGGAGAGGGTGCGACTGCACTGTTTGAGGTGAAGATCATTGGTGCAGAGTCTAAGGAGCAGGCAGTTACATTGAGCAAGTCTGTTGTTACTTCTTCTTTGACAAAGGCTGCTATCTACGGACATGATGCAAACTGGGGAAGAATCCTGTGTGCTATGGGATATTCCGGTGCGAAGTTTGATCCTGAGAAGGTGGATCTGTTCTTTGAGAGTAAGGCTGGTAAGATCCAGATTATTGAGAATGGTGTGGCTGTGGATTACAGTGAAGAAGAGGCAACGAAGATTCTTTCTGAGGAAGCTGTCACAGCAATCGCTGATGTGAAGATGGGTGATGCCACAGCAACTGCATGGGGCTGTGACCTGACTTATGATTATATAAAAATCAATGCAGATTACCGTTCATAACAAAATTCTGTGAATAAGGGTGATTTTAATCGAATCAGGTAAGTCTCCTGCTTTAATTGCGAAAAGCAATAAGCAGGAATGGAGAACAGACATTGACTGGAAAAAGGAGAGAATAATGGTTAATCAGAAATATTTGGACAAGGCGGAGGTGCTGATCGAGGCGCTTCCTTATATTCAGAGATTTAATCGTAAAATCGTAGTTGTAAAGTACGGCGGAAGTGCCATGCTGGATGATGAACTGAAGAAGAACGTGATTAAGGATGTTGTTCTTCTGAAATTGGTTGGTTTCAAACCGATCATCGTTCATGGCGGTGGTAAGGAAATCAGCCGCTGGGTTGGCAAGGTTGGTATGGAGCCGAAATTTATTAACGGTCTTCGTGTTACAGATAAAGATACTATGGAGATTGCAGAGATGGTTCTTGCGAAGGTGAATAAGGAACTGGTTGCCATGGTGGAATCTCTTGGTGTAAATGCTGTTGGTATCAGTGGTAAAGACGGTGGTCTGCTGAAATGCCGCAAGAAACAGACAGAGGGTGGAGACATCGGATTTGTTGGTGAAGTTACAAAGGTTGAGCCGAAGATTCTGGAGGATCTTCTGGAGAAAGATTTCCTGCCGATCATTTTCCCGGTAGGTTATGACGATGAGTTCGCTACTTATAATATTAATGCGGATGATGCTGCATGTGCCATTGCAGAGGCTGTTCATGCTGAGAAGCTTGCATTCCTTTCTGATATTGAAGGCGTTTATAAAGACAAAGATGATCCGTCCAGCCTGATCTCTGAACTTCATGTAGATGAAGCACAGAAACTGATCGATGACGGTTATGTAGGCGGAGGTATGATTCCGAAGCTGAAAAACTGTATTGATGCCATTGAAGAAGGCGTTAACAGAGTCCATATCCTTGACGGAAGAATTCCTCACAGCTTACTGCTGGAGATCTTTACAAACAAAGGTATTGGTACTGCGATTCTGAGAGAAGACGGGGAGAAATATTACAATGAACATGAATGAACAGATGAAGGAATCCGAAGAGAGTATCCTTCACACCTATAATCGTTTTCCTGTTGTTTTTGAAAAGGGACAGGGATGTTATTTATATGATTCCGAGGGAAAGGAATATCTGGATTTTGCAGCAGGTATTGCTGTAAATTCTCTGGGATATCACTATCCGGGATATGATGAAGCATTAAAAGATCAGATTGATAAGCTGATGCATATTTCCAACTTATATTACAATGAGCCGATCATCGAAGCAGGTGCGAAGCTGGTAAAGGCAAGTAAAATGAGCAAGGCATTCTTTACCAACAGTGGTACAGAAGCAATCGAAGGTGCTTTAAAAGCAGCTAAGAAATATGCATATGTACGTGACGGACATGCAGATCATGAGATCATTGCCATGAACCATTCCTTCCATGGAAGAAGTATCGGAGCACTTTCCGTGACAGGAACTGCTCATTACAGAGAGCCCTTTGAGCCTCTGATGGGTGGTGTGAAGTTTGCAGATTTCAATAACCTTGAGAGCGTAAAGGCTCAGATCACAGATAAGACCTGCGCAATTATCACTGAGGTTGTTCAGGGTGAGGGTGGTATCTATCCGGCAAAGAAGGAATTTCTGGAAGGTCTGCGTCAGATCTGTGATGAGAAAGATATTATGCTGATCTTCGATGAGATCCAGTGCGGTATGGGAAGAACCGGACATTATTTTGCATGGCAGGCATACGGTGTACAGCCGGATATTATGACAAGTGCCAAGGCTCTTGGATGTGGTGTGCCGGTAGGTGCGTTTGTACTGAGCGAAAAAGCTGCGAAAGCTTCTCTGGAGCCAGGTGATCATGGTACAACTTACGGTGGAAACCCGTTTGTATGTGCTGCAGTCAGCAAAGTATTTGACATTTATGAGAATGATAAGATCATTGAACATGTACAGGAAATGACTCCATATCTGGAACAGAAACTGGATGAAATTGTTGCAAAACATGAATGCGCTGCAACAAGACGAGGCATGGGCTTCATGCAGGGAATCGTGATCCAGGGCCGCCCGGTTGGTGAAGTTGTAAAGGCTGCGCTGGCAAAAGGACTGTTGGTGATCTCTGCAGGCAGTGATGTACTCAGAATTGTACCTCCGCTTGTGATCACAAAAGAACACATCGACAAGATGGCTGCTATTCTGGATGAGTGTATGAAATAAGCTGTCAGAGAAAAAACAGAATCAGTCGGAAACTATAAAATTCGTTACTGTTCCTGCAACACTATTTCGTGAGGTGTTAAGGAAACGGTAGCGAATTTTCCATTCATCAGATGTCTGTGATGAATGGGAAAGACTGATAAATAATCGTTACCGGTCAGATAGAGAATGGTAACAGATAATCCAGAGACAGGAAAATTATGGAAGAAAAGAAATATCTGGTAGGAGAAGTTAGCAGGATTACAGGCATTTCAAAGGATACGCTGAGATTTTATGATAAAATCAATCTGATACGAGATATGTAGATCCATCCAACAAGTACAGATATTATACTTACGATCAGTTCTGGAGCCTGGATATTATCATATGCTGCCGGGGCTGAACATACCCATTGAAAAAATCCGTACGATTCTGGAACCCAACAGTAGTGAGAAGGTTCTGAGTCTTCTTCAGGAACAAGTATATTGAGGCGCAGAGACTCAGTGAGTATTATGGGAAAATTGCGGATGATATTGCGTGGTATACAAAACAGAATAAGAAGATTCAGGAAACAGTTTATCCTTCTGTGGTGACTGTAAAGCATTTTTCTGAAAAAACAGTGATTTATGGCAGAAATACAGAAACTGCCCATGCGTATCATCTGAAACTTCAGGAAGCCTGTAATAAGGCAATGGGACAGAATAATTCCATATGCCGTAATTATGAAATTAGTTAATATTGATATTGGAGCGACTCCACCCCTTATGCTTATCACATAAAAGGTTGGAGCTTTTTATTATGGCTTACTATAATGTGTTGCCTGGGTATATTCTTATCTGTATTTTTTAACCAAATCAAGTAAGTCCCCTGCTTCAATTGCGAAAAGCAATAAGCAG
>OLNL01001009.1_pt1 | contig 28429 bp, 24 predicted proteins | sample 1672181 | NCBI WGS metagenome assembly OLNL01 (sample SAMEA3136656, study PRJEB25190) | human gut metagenome | biome: human gut; feature: human-associated habitat; material: faeces | place: Austria | collected 2013
TAAGATGATTATATCTTATTAGCCACTTCTGTTACAACTTTATTATAGCACTTCACCTTTCATTAGGACTTTCCGGCTCCTTGGATGAATTTCCAGATCACCGATCAGAAGTTCATCCGAGTGTACACCAATAGCCACCTCTGTATCTTCTAAGGCTCCTAATAACAGCGAGGATACTTCACCGCTTATCATGTCCTGAATACCGGAAATCAGCTCTTTTGTATAAGCACTTTCCGGCGGTTCCCTTAATAATTTTTCCAAGAGCCAGATTTCAAGGGCATGATCCATGGGAATATAACTGATATTCTTTTTCATCATGAACGCCTCCTTTAAATCAACTCTTGATATTTGTTCTTATAAAAATATTTGGTTACGGAACTTAGCAGCATATAGAAAAATGCCACAAGCAGCAAAAAGGCAAAATACCAAAGCGGTAATTTTGTCAGTCCAAACAGTGATGCCCCGCTGGTAAACGTAAGGGCTGTAAAAGCAAGAATCCCTACCAAAGTGATAGAGATGACCGGTGCAGATGCCCTGCTTTGGAGAAACGGAATTTTGGCAGTACGAAGGAAATGCAGGATTAAAACCTGTGTCCACATGGACTCCAAAAACCAGCCTGTCTGGAATAAAGCAGCGTACTGAAGTTTCAGGGAAGGATCGGTAAGCTGCAGGTAAGTTGTTCCTCCGCATAGTGCAGGACATAGGAAATAATATAAAAACAGGAAAGTCACAATATCAAACAGGGAACTAATCGGTCCGAAAGAAAGCATAAACTGCTTCAGTGTCTTGCCGGACCAGTCTCTTGGGGACAGTATTTCTTCCTCATCTACATTGTCCCAGGGAAGTACGATACACAGCGTATCATATAACAGATTCAGAAGCAGGATCTGAATGGAGGTCATAGGAAGAAACGGTAAAAATGCACTGGCACAAATGATGGAAAAAATATTTCCAAAGTTGGAACTTGCAGTGATTTTAATATATTTCAGCATATTGGTAAAAGTCTTTCGCCCTTCCAGGACACCCTGCTCCAATACATTTAAGTCTTTTTGCAGCAGTACAACATCAGCAGCATCTTTTGCGGCGTCCACTGCTGTATCTACAGAAATCCCTACATTTGCCTCATTTAGTGCCGGGATGTCGTTGACCCCATCTCCAAGAAAGCCAACGGTATGACCATTCTCTTTGAGGGCAGAAACCAGACGCACTTTCTGACCGGGAGTAAGCTCTGCAAAAACATGGGTTTCTTCTACCACCTTTTTCAGTTCACAGTCTGTCATTTCATCCAGTTGGGTGCCGGTCAGGATATGTTCCGCCGAGATTCCAACCCGGCGGCAGACGGAGAGTGCAATGGCTGCCTGGTCTCCGGTCAGGATTTTCGGGATTACTTTTAATCTCTTCAGTGCTGTTACGGATTCGCTTGCCGTCTGTTTTGGGGCATCGAAGAAAGACAGATAACCAACCAAAGTCATATCCTTTTCATCGTCAGGTGTGATTTCCTTTCGTGTTCCCACATGTTTCCGAGCCACAGCAATAACCTTCATCCCATCCTGCAGCATTTCCCCTACCACAGAAAATACGCTTTGTCTGGCATCTTTCTCCATAGGAAATCGTGTTCCACGATATTCTACATGACTGCATCGGGAAAGGATGTGTGCAATATCCCCTTTCATAATCAGATGGCTGTTTCCGGTACTGTCCTGCACAAGGGTACTGACAAACTTACGGGTATAGTCAAAGGGAATTTCATCTTCCTTCTGATATTCTGTTAGAAGCTTGGCATAATGGATTTCCCTGCCTGGCATGGATTTACAGGCAAGAATGGCATTGTCAATGGGATTACGGACGCCGGAATGATAGGAACTGTTCAGATAAGCCAGATCCAGGACCTCTGTATTTTCATTGCCCAGAATATCCATATAATATTCCAGCAGGATACTTTCATTGGTTAGTGTTCCTGTTTTATCCATACAAAGCACATCCATGCTTCCAAAGCTCTGCATGGCGTTCAGATCTTTGATGATGGTCTGTTTTTTACCCATAGCAAGGCTTCCTTTTGCAAGGCAGGCAGTGATGACCATGGGGAGCATTTCCGGCATCAGCCCTACCGCTACAGACAGTGCGAATGCAAAGGATTCCAGCCACTTTCCACCTGTGATTCCCAATATAAGAAATACAATGGGAACCAGAACTGCCATAAACCGGATCATGACCCAGGCAATGGAATTGGCTCCTTTTTGAAAAGCATTTTTATCTTCAGAATCCGGTTTGGTAAATCCTCCGTACAGCGTATCCGTTCCTACAGCCAGCACAATGCCTTCCCCTTTTCCGCTGATAACTGTGGTTGCCATAAACGCAAGATTTTCCAATTGTGTTATGGGTTCCTGTTCTTTGTAACAAAGTGTACGGCAGCTTTTTTCCAAAATGGCGCTTTCTCCAGTGATAGCGGCCTGGGAAATGAATAGATCGGTTACTTTTGTCAGCCGGATGTCCGCTGGAACACGATCACCAGCAGAAAACAGAACCAGATCGCCTACCACTAATTCTTCACCGGGGATTTCCCGTAGTTCCCCATTCCGTCTTACAGTAACCTTTTCGTGAATCAAACGGTCAAGCTGTGCGGCGGTGCTTTTCGCCCGCAGCTCCTGAATTAAACGGATGATACCGCTGATTACGATCATGGAAAAAATGATAAGGGCAGTAGTAGCGTTCCGTGTAAAATTAGAGGCCATAAAAACATCCGTAACGAGAGAAACAATACCTAAAATAAATAGAATCACATGAAATGGATTAATAAACGCTCGCCGCAATCGCTGGATAGTGGTATCTGTTTTACGTTCCTGAAAACTGTTTTTACCATATCTTTCCCGCATTGTATCCACTTGTTCTTTGGATAGTCCAAGGGCAGATGTACCAAGATCCCGGCAGATTTCTGGCGGCTTACAGTAAGCGTATTTTTTGATACGGCTGTCAAATAGTGTTGCTTTCGACAAAAATAGGTTCCTCCTTTCGTAGTATAAGTAAGAACATTTTAACATAGAGTTGTGAAAATAACAGATTTATATTCTTGCTTTTTTCTTGCGATTCAATGGAGGGATTTATTCTAAACGCTACGACCTTTTCAGAACAGGTAAAATGTGGTAGAATGAGGAAAAATTATTAGGAGGATGCATTATGGCAAGACGAAAAAAACTGGAAAATACATCTTTGGAAGAGCAACTGGAGTATGTGGAACAGGAGATTCGTACAAAAGAGTCCGATTTGAGGGAACTGCGTCATAAAGCAAAAGAGCTTCAAAAAGAGATAGAAGAGAAGCAGAAAGATGAATTGTTTAAGGCTTTGATAGCATCTGGGAAAACCATTGATGAAGTTATGAGATATTTGAAAACAGATAAAGAGATAATTAAGGTATAAATTTTTATCCATGACTCACCAACTTGAAAAGAAGGAACACTTATGGTAGTATGAACATATAAAGATAGTGAAGAAAGCAGGTGATAGGTTTGACTGTAACGGAAGAGATAGATCGAAAACACCAAGAAGATTTGCAGCGGCTTAGAGGTTTTCGCTTGCTGGATGATGACTTTTTTACAAAATGTTTTGAGGGCGATACTGAATGTATTGAATTGATATTGCAGATTGTATTGGATAAGCAAGATCTAAAGGTTGTAGATGTCCGTACACAGGTATTTGTGGAGAATTTATTGAACCGTTCTGTAAGGTTGGTTGTATTAGCAACAAATAGTGTTGGACATAAATTTAATATAGAAATTCAACGTGCTGACAAAGGGGCAGGAAGAAAAAGGGCACGTTACAACAGTAGTATGATGGATGCAAATCTCCTTGAAAAGGGTGAGGATTCTGAGGTTCTTCCTGAGACATTTGTGGTTTTTATTACAGAGAATGATGTTATAGGGAAAGGACAACCGTTATATCGTATTGAGCGTTGTTTTTTAGAAACGGGAGAAAGCTTTGATGATGGTTCGCATATTTTATATGTAAATGGTGCGTATCGTGATGAATCACCTATCGGAAGATTAATGCATGATTTTTCTTGTACAAATCCATCAGATATGTATTATGGGGTTTTGGCAGATCGAGTAAGGTTTTTCAAAGAAAGTAAGGAGGGAATTGCAGTTATGTGTAAAGTAATGGAAGATATGAGAAAAGATTCTTTAAAAGAAGTAGCACTTCGTATGCTGGCAGCTGGGAAATATGCTTTAGAAGAAATTGCAAACATTTCCGGCCTTTCTCTTGAAGAAGTAAAAAAACTAAAAGAAAAACGAACAGTGTAAAAGTGTGAGTAGATAAAAAGTATAATAGAAGCGGATATGTGAAAATAGCATATCCGCTTCTGATATATTTAGAAAAAATTTAAGGGTTCTTCGAGGAAATATTTTTGTTTAGGGAGGATAATTCCTCATACGCAAGTAAATCCGGAGTAACCTTTTCTTCACCCGAAAGGTTTGCTACATTCCGGAAATATAGGCGATAATAATGTCCAGATAAAAGGCGGATATTTTTATCGAATGTAAAGTGATATTCTTTCTGGTCAGTGGATCGGAAAATAATTTTCTGTTTCTTGGTAAGTGGGCTGACTTCACGTTTTGTACAGGTTCCAGTTAATTCGGTATAGTCATGTATCTTGATGGTATGTAGCAGACTCACAATTCGTATGGCAGTTCCAACACCGATGCAAAGACTCATGAGGAGAAATATCTGGTCGTCTGTTATAAATCCGTAAATACATCCAAATAGGACACAGAAAAAGCCGATTGCCCCATGGACAATCAGCTTATTAAGAAATGGTTTTGGCATAATTTGCTCCTTCCTATAATTTTTCAAATGCAATCTGTTTATTGAGGTACAAATTACTGATGGCTTCCAGTACAGGATAACCGGCATGGGTTAATTGGATATCCTGTGCCAGGGTACGGAATGTTGCATCCGAGGTTTCATAGAGCTGCGTCAAAAGTTGCTCTGTATTTTGTGGATGGATGCCCTGTTCTACACAGGTTACAAGCTCTGCCGTAGAAATCTGTACTTTTTTTGCTATTTGGAGTACCGTGTCCTCTATAGCAGTCCGTGCCGGCTTTTTTAGATAATGGATCAGTTCCTTTGTGTGCAGTTTTTTCTTCATGCAGAGATAGATGCAGGTAAAAAGCCGTACTGAAAAACTGTCCTGCAATGGGCTGATATAAAGTTCTCCTAAGAGGCGGTACAGGGCATCCACACCAGTTAAACCATCCCCTTTTACAACCAGTCCTCGAAGCAGCAGCCGATTCAGGTAAGGTTCAATGGGGATATTTTCCGAACGGTGATGTTTTTTCAAGCGTTCGGAAAAAGCAGACTGCAATTCATGGATCTGTCGGATTTGAAATGCGAGGCTGCTCCACAGAAAGAATTCTTCTTCTGTCAGTCCGTATTCCTGCCGGTTATTGATAACAGTCGGTGTTTTATGTTCCTTTATGGAATCCTGGAATCGTAGGATTCCGACTGCAGTATAAAGTGTCAGCATAATCGTTCTCCCTTCAAGATAAAAGAGTATATAATTTGGTATCCTGCTGTAAGTATTTCCGGGCTTTGCTTTGCCATGCCCGGACATGATTCATTGGGACACCATAATGTTTGGAAATTTCTTGGTTGGTATATCCTTTTTGCTGCAGGAGCAGGGCATGTATTCCTTTTCTTAGTGTATTGCAGCTTCTCGCTTCTAAGGACTGCAGGTGCTTATAAATGGGTTCCTGGTTCATACATTGTTCCTGCCATAGTTCGGTTTTTTGGTCTACAAGCAGGGGTTCCATGTCAAATTCGGAAGATGCATACATGGAACAGGTGTATTTTCGTTCTTTTTGCAGTTTTCTCCAATAACTGTAAATGGCATTTCGTATGGCAACTCTGGCGTAAACTGCAAAGGGACGGGTGTTGTCATAGTTCATGGCGGCTTTGCATAAAGCTAAGTTTCCGGCTTGCAGAAGGTCTTGCTGCTCATCGTATGAGACATAAGCACAACGGGAAGTCAATTTTTTTACCATTTCAGGTACCAAATATAAGTACTCCTCTGTCAATCGGCGTTCATCATCTGTCATCGGGATGATCATACATATCCCCCCTTTCAACCAATGGCCCTGAGAGGGATATGGTTATTCTCCAGAATCTTCATGGATTCCAGAATTAGTTGATCACACATATAAGTGCTAAATTCTCCGATGTGTGCTTCCTTGGCAGTCAGACAGAATTTATCAGCAATCCAGCGGTAAGCCTCCGATTTCGTAAAGATGTGGTTTAGCCATATCTGGTCAAATACCCGGTGTGCTTGGATCCTTTTTTGCCGAAGCTCTTTGTTTGCCAGTTTTCCTTTGGCATTGGTAGTGCCAGGATGAACTCCTACATAAGAATTACACTGTGGGAAGTGACTGCACACATAGAGTTTTCCATCTTTCGCTTTATTTCCATATACATAGGACGCATCCCTTAAAATTGCGATGCTGCCGCAGTATGGGCAGCGGATTTGTTTCTGTTTCATAAAGATTCACCTCGCTTACGTGTTTTATACGTATATTGTAAGAAAGCAGGTGATGAATTCCCATAGGATGGGCATAGAAACTACTCCCAGATTCGGACTAAATGGCACAAAATGGCAGAAAATCTAAGAATAGAACAGTGCCTTGATAAGCGGAAAGAAACCGCTGTCTGCAAAACGTGAGTAATTTACTGGTGTAAAGATGAACCCTGCACAGAAAATCCGGATGACATAAACAGAAATCAGAGCTATACATAGCCGATACAGATTTCTGGTGCGTTTGTTCCAGGGCTTTCTCGGACGAAACTTCAGGTACAGGATTAAAAGTGCAGGAATAAAAATAAAGTTCGTAAATATTGTATCGATTCCTTGAATCATAGCAGTGAAATTCAACATAAAATCGCCTCCTTTCTTATCCTGTACGCAGAAAGTGCCAAAAGTGCAACCTTTTACCAGTGATAATGGGATGCTTCCTGGTGCCGCAGTAAAGCAAAACAAGGACATGGCTTATCGGTCAATGCTTCTTTTGCAAAGTAGAGTCCATATAAAGACTGAAATTGTTCCAGTGTTATGGCGGATAGACATTCCGTTGGTTCCGGTATGCGGGAGAAGAGCATACGGGCATCTGCCATGGGCAGGACACATGGACTGCCGTTTTCATCTGGATGATATAAGAAGTGTGGGCCATTACAATAACCTGGGGTTTTACAGGAAACACAGCGAACATAAATACAGGAATGCCAATTTCCATCACAAATATCTAAAAAATGCCGGATGTGTTTGGCATCGGCATTACAACGAGATTGTTCCATATTCATCACCTTTATAACAGGCAGCCGTAATAAGCTGCCTGTGAGCATATCTATTGATAGTTACTTATCTTTTTTCCGCTTACGGATATATAAGATACCAAATCCGGCAGCAAAGAGGAGTGCGGCACCTGCCAGTAAAAGATAAGGAAGAACGGTTGTTTCATCTCCGGTCTTGACTGGTTTGGAAGGTTCAGGTGTGTCTTTTGGAACTTCCGTAAGTTTTATCGTCTGTCCTTTATCGTCCAGATCCTCATGGGAAGCAATTTCAAGTGCTGTTTCTCCTTCAAGGGAAAAAAGTTTTTCAAAAACGACTACATCATGTCCAGCCAATGTGCTTCCATCAAAAGTGAAGATGACTTCGACAGAACCATTGGAATCCTTTGGTGTAAATTCTGTTTCTGCCGTGACAGGTTTTCCATCAATCATAACTTCCTTTTGGGTTGTTTTGTCCATCAGTGTGCCGACCAGTTTGTATGGAGTATCCGGAATCAGATTTTGGTAGGATACGGTGTCAATGATGGTTACTTCTTTCGTAGCAACGGCTTCCTGATCCCCATCCGCTTTGTCCTTCGCAGTAGTTCCAATTCCCGGGAAGTAGATAGACTGTTCATGGTCTTCTATATCGGCGTGAACAGCAATCTCTTTTTCCTGATACGTTAAAGACTCGAAGACAACAATTGTTTTGCCGGACAGGATGCTGCCATCAAATGTAAAGGTAAGTTCAATACTGCCAGAGGCATCTTCAGGAGTAAAGGTCGTAGTGGCAGTAATCGGTTTACCATCTGCCTGAAGAGGTTCTTTTGTCTCTTTGTCCATCAAGGTACCGGTAAGTGCATACTCTTTTCCTGGAATTAGGTTACTATATTTAACCGTATCAACAATAGTAATCTCTTTATCGGTTTTGGCAAAATGATCTCCGTCTGCTTTGTCTTTTGCAGTAGTAGCGATTTCTGGGAAGTAGATGGTCTGCCCATTATCTTCAAGATCTGCGTGTGTTGCAAATTCTTTGCCATCATAAGTAGCAGATTCAAAAACAACTACGGTTTTTCCGGCAAGGGAAGTCCCATCAAAAGAAAAAATTACATCCACGGTTCCAGAGGATTCTTTAGGAGTAAATGTGGTTTCGGCAGTAACCTCTTTCTTATCTATTTCGACAGGCTTTCCGGATTCTTTATCCATAAGGGTTCCAGTCATAACATATTCTTCGCCGGGCAGAAGATTTTTGTAAGCTACCGTATCTACAAGGGTAACTTCTTTATCTGCCTGGGAAAGATTCATATCTGTTTCCTTATCTTTTGCAGTGGTCCCGATTTCTGGGAAATAGATAGTCTGATCCTGATCTGTAATGTCCGCATGAACAGCCAGTTTTAAATCCTCCTGGTACAGTTCTTCAAATACTACGATTGTTTTGCCCTTCAGAGAAGAGGCATTGAACGTAAAGTTCACTTTTGCAGAACCAGAAGATTTTTTTGGTTTGAAGGTGGTTTCTGCTGTGACAGGTTTTCCATCTATTTCAATTGGCTTTCCGGATTCCTGATCCATCAGTGTGCCGATGAGCTTATAAGACTGTCCCTTTTTTAAACCTTCGTATTCTACGGTATCAACCAGAGTGATTTTTTCTTCTGGTTTGGCAAAGTGGGAGTTGCTGTCTTTGTCAAGGGCAGTAGTTCCAATGGTAATCTGATCATCCGTTAAAGTTCCCATATCCACGACTACGTGATTTTTGTATATAGAGACCTCAATTTTTAAGAGGTTCATACCTTCATTGGAATCGCAGCGTTGTTCTTCCAAAATATAGGTATCATAAATCAGGGCTCCTTTGGCATCATCAGGTTTAGAAGAGCCAAACCAGATTCCGTCTTCAGAAGTTTCCCCACGATTGGTATTTGTAGTGTGCTTATTCCATTCTGAGGAAGTACTGGCATAGCCATTTTTGTCTGTTACAATGGTATGACTTTCTCCTGTAGTTTTGGAGGTAATGGAAAATGGAACATTTGCCAGCCGGTTTAAATCTCCGTCAGAGACCTTTACGAATTCTAAATCGCCACGGATTACCTGATTGGAAATTGCTGTTTCTTTTGCAGTTAAATCCAAAATTTTCCCATTTTCTGTGATATGAAACTCCTGAGAGAGTTTTCCCTCATTCAAATAACCTTCCGGTGCTTTTGTCTCATCAACCCGGTAATGTCCATAAGGGAGAGTATCTTTTTTTGTGGAAGCAAGCCCTTTTTCATCTGTCTTCAAAGTGAGAACTACTTGATCTTTTTCGTAAAGGGTTCCATCCACAAGAACAGGATTTGGACCAAGATTGGTGATTGTAAATTCTGCATCCTTTAAAGAAGCATTTCCCTGTGGTTTGGCTTCTCCTGTTTCCAGATCCCGTTTTTGGATTTTGACACCGCCACGGATAATCTGGTTAGAAACAGAAGTCTCTTCTGTTGTTAAATCTACGATTTCTCCATTTTGGGTGATGTCAAATTCGAGAGCCTTTGCACCATCGGTTAGGTATCCGGAAGGCGCTTTGGTTTCTTCTATCCGGTAATGTCCAAGGGGCAGGGCATCAGCGGCACTTGCAGCAATACCATGTGTATCCGATTTGATTGTAAGCACTGCCTGACCATTTTCATAGAGCTTTCCACCTACCCATACCGGCTGTTTGTTCAAAGTGGTAATGGTAAATTCGGCATCTGCAAGAGATGCGGTTCCTTGTGCCTGTGTTCCCTGAGTTTCCAGATCCCGCTTCTGAATTTTGACGCCGCCTCGGAAGACCTGTTCTTCGACAGAAGAAGCGTTATAAATGGAGATGGTTTCTTCCGTACCGGTACTGGTGATTTGCTGTACGAAAACAGATTCGTTTGGAAGATAGCCGGCAGGTGCTTTGGTTTCCTGTACGGTTACTGTACCCAGTGGGAAGCAGACGGTCTTTCCATCACTGGCATAGAAAAATTCATCCCCGGATACCAAATAATCTTTTGTAAAATGGATTTCTCCAGAGGCATCTGTTTTAAATATCCAGGTGCGAACCGGTTTCTTTCCATTTGCTCCGGGATCGGTAGCTGACTGTTCTGTATAGAATTTTATTGTAAATTCGGCATTGGCGAGAGAGCCGGTTCCCTGTGCAGAATTTTGCTGGGTGTCAGCATCCAGCTTTTTAAGGAGCAATTTTACAGGATTATTTTGAGGAATATCCTTTACCTTTACGGTAGATGTTCCTTCTGCTTTTACCGTAACATTATGGGCGGAAGTATCTATAGCAAACCCTTCTGGGGCACTGATTTCTTTAACGGTGTAACTTCCTTCTGCCAGTTCTTTGGATTTTGCATATCCTTTTTTATCGGTAACAAGAGTTTCTACCAGTTCTTCCCCTTTGTAGATTCCGTATTTGGCTCCTTCTAAAGAGTAATTGCCATTTTTATCGGAAATATCGGTATTGGCAGAGGATTTCTGCAGTTCGATAAAGCCGTTTGGAACCTGATACCAGCTTCCTGCAAAAGTTTGGGAAGCATCGCCAGGAACGATAAAAGCACGGAAGGATTCTGGTGGGGCAGGAAGCCCTTCAATGGCGTTGGCAACTTCCAATGCTTTGTCAATATAATTTTGAGGTGCACCATGAAAGGCGCCGGAGTCCCCATTATTTCCTGCATGGATATAGGAAACGACCAGATGACCAATGACATAAGAATTGTCATCGGACCATCCTTGGAAATATTGATCTTTTATTACCTTTTCATAACCATATCCACCGTTTAAGTAGTAAAGAGCTTTTCTGAGTGGGGAATTTTTTCCCAAAAGGTTATAAGGATACTTTCCGGAAGCCGGTGTTTTCTTTAATGGTTCTACGCAATAAGCCGTGTTATTTCCATCAAAGCTCATGCGGGAAGTATAATAGTCCCCGTATGGAATTTTGGCTCCTGCCTTATAATCAATGGTTCCATCTGCAGCATAAGCGGTATGGGCATTGAAAAAGAGTGTGCTAAGAAACATCGTGACACAAAGAAAAAGGGCGGTTAGCCGGATATGAGGTTGTTTTGCTGGTTTTAACATAAATCTCCTCCTTTGTTAAAAAGAAAAGCAGCCATATTCGGGCTGCAGGTAACATTAACCGACTTTTTTATCCTGGCGTTTCAAGATTTCCAGGAGTTCCTGTCGGTCTGTGGTAATTAATTCTTTTTCCAGGTTGGAAGCTTTAAATTCCACAGTGATATTATTGTTGTTTGTTGAAATCAGTCCGTTTCCACGTTGGAAATGGGTGATATTCATAACTTCGGTTTCGGAAAGACGAAGAATGGTTTTTACACGTTGTGCCTCTTCATCTTCCATGTTAAGAATAATTTTGGTTTTACAGTTATTGATAATGCCTTTTCCATATTTTCCGTCATCAAGAGCAAAAAAGTCGTTGAGGTCCTGGGTTGCAAAAATACCGGCACCAGAGTATGCCCGGATGATCTTGGCGATTTCCAAAACGAATTCAGCGGCCAGACGGTTACTGGAGGCACCGATGAGCTGCCATACTTCATCTACGAAAATGGCTTTTTCTTCGGTACGATTTTCTTTGGCTTTATCCCATACATAGTCCAGAGCAACAAACATCCCTACCGTTAAGAGATCACTGGAGCCAGTCAGCTCTGAAATGTCCAAAACGGTATATTTATTGGTCAGATCTACATTGGTCTGCTGGTTAAAAGAGGAAGCAGAGCCATGGACAAGACGGTTTAGGATGTGAGCCAGTCGTTTGGTATCTTCAGTTTCCATCAAAACATCATATACATCTCCAAGAATTGGCATCGCTTTATAATGATCCGGGTGTTTGGGATCAATGAGGGATTCATTCTTATGGGTAATTCCCTTTCTTGCATAGGTTTTAATCAGTGCTTCGTCCAAAAGCTGTTTTTCCTCATGGCTCATATCTGGAATGAGCAGAGAAAAGAAAACGTGCAGACGTTGAATCTTACTGGCTAAGGCAGATGCGTCTAAAGTTGGACCGTCCAGCAGCTCATTGACAGAGTTATCTACTTTTCGGATTTCCATGACATTGATGCAGTTTTGGCTGGCAGGAGAAATCTGGATAAAGGTTCCCCCTACATTGCGGGCAGCCCGATAAAACTCATGACCTTTTAACGGTGCGATGATAAATACTTGGATTCCTTTACGCCGCATACGAAGTGCCATAGTCTGCATGGTAAAGGTTTTTCCGGATCCGGAAGTGCCAAGAATCGCAATATTGGAGTTTTTATATTGTTTGGAGTCAAAAATATCAGCAATCACTAAAGAGTTGTTATGCTTATTTACTCCAAACAGGATACCGTTGTCATCGCAAATGCTGTAGCTGACGAAAGGATAGCAACTGGCAGCTCCGGTGGTTAAGACATTTCGTTTTGAGAGTTCATAGAGCTTCTTGTCCAGGTTTACAAGAGGAAGGGAAGATAAAAATCCCTGTTCTTGCAGGAAGTAACAAGACCGCAGATCCATATCCTGTGAGATGAGAAGTTTTTTCATCTCCTGAATCCGCCATTGCAGTTCTTCCAGATCACCTGCCGTAATCGTAATCAAAAGATTCATGTAATAGAAATCTTCATTATTAGCAAGTCCCTGTTTGAGGAAATAGCCGGAACGGATGGCAGAATCCAGATCATCAAAATCCGCATTGGTATCAGAGGCATCTTTGATCTTTGAACGGTTGATCCGGATTTGCTGTCCAAGACGTTGCTGGATCTTATCTTTGGGCTGTTTATGCAGAAAAAAGTCAATGTCAATTCCTTCGCCAGCATTGATAAGCAGGGATAGCCAGCCTGGCATTACTTTTGCTTTGTAACCATCGCACGGCACCAGCAGGTAAGAATGGTAGATGCCATTTACCAGCACATAGTTGCTGTGCTTAAAGTCCAAAGACTCTGGTGCAATGAATTCATTGATATGGATGTTATCCACTTCCTGCTCACGGCCAGATTCCATATAGCGGGTAAGTACCTGGTTAATCCGTTTTGGCAAAGGTGTTTCGGTACATTTGGTACGGTTCAGTAAAGTGTAGAGTACATCGGTTGTAAACTCATCTTCATTGTCATGAACCAGCACATCGTTGCCGCATTGATATAGAAAGGTTTTTGCGGTCTGTGCAGCAGTTTCCAAAGCTGCCAGGATTTCCTTTTCCTCCACCTTTCGATTCACATTGAAAGGTTCGTATTCAAAGATTAGGAAAAAACGTCTGGAAACCGCTTCTCTGGAACTTAACTGCCGGACAAATTGGATATAGTCTTTTTGTAACTGCCTGCAGTTGGGATCCGATTCCCGTTCCATTTCCAAACGGGACTGTTCCAGATGTTTGTTGATATCCGCTTTTTTGGAGATCATCTTAATCTGCAGTTTCACAGGGCTGATTTTTAAGTAGGAAATGAAACTGAAGATGATCCCCTGTTGTTCCCTGGCACTGCGTAAGAGGAAATTGATCGGTTCAATCTCCAGGATTTTTACATAACGATGGTCTGTCGTGTAGATAACACCATTGGCAATCTTATCAATAGGAAGATAATCTTCCAAGGTGATTTCTTTTCGCTTTTTCTTTTTGCTTTTCCCGGAAGCAGAAGGCTGGTTGGAAGCTTTATTCGCAGTTCTTTCGTTTTTTCGTTCCTCCGAAAGTTGCTGCTTTATCTGTTGTTTTTCAAGTTTTGCCTGCCTTTTCGCACTTTTACGTGCAGCGTTTTGTTCTTTTTTTAATTGTCGGGACTCAAATTTAAGAATCCGGATGTCTTCACGAGCCTGTTTGCGTATTCCACGTTTTGTAGAAGTATCAAACTGCCGGCGTTCTTTTTTTTTAACAGCAGGGGATTCTTTTGTCTTCTCTTCAGAAGACATCTGAGAGCAGTTCTCTTCAGAAGAAGCTTCTGCAGGTTGCTTTGGATGACGTTTTCGTTTTCTGGTTTTGGGTTCTTTGTTGCGGGGCTTTTTAATCCGGTACTTTTTTTTCGGTTCCGGATGCACATCCATACGGTAAATAACCCGGCGGTTTTTCAGAAAACGCAAAGCGTTCATTAAAAATGCAGTAATGCTTTCCCCACCGATTCCAATTAAAGAAATCATAGCTGCAGGAAGAGCAGTCATACAGAGAATAATAATTCTGACAGTCAGTGTCAGAGGCAGATTGATAACAGGAATGGTGATCAGGATTGCCAGGATACCGCCTTCGATGGCATTACGGATTTTAAACATTCCGCCCATAAAGGTCCCTTTTTCTATAAAATTGCGAGGGATGAAGACAGGATGTTGTTCTTCAGTATTGTTCATGGCTGCACCTCCTTTGGTTCTTCCATGGAAGGAGTTTCAGGAACTTCTGTGACAGGGGCAGCTTTTTCCGAATTCACGGAGGTATCGTCATAACCTCCTTCTTGCAACTGTTCAATTTCCTCTGTTGTGATGGAAGGAAGTTTGTCATCTGTCGGACGTTCATAGATGATTTCTTTTCCAGAATCAGGGGTACGTTCCTCACCGAAAAAGAATCTTCCAGTAGAAGAAGTGTAGTACACAGGAAGAACGGACTTATCCGGAAGCTGGAACAAAAAATTAATATCAGAAGCATTGGGATAGGTAGTATCATCAGCAAGGAAACGGATGGAAGTTAGAGACATCTGTTTTACGTTTTTAAGATAGGAGGTCAGTTCTTCCTGAAAAAGTTTCACCTGTTCCTTGGAGAAAAAGTCTTCCAAAGCTTCAAAATCCTGAAAGCTTATGGATTCGTTATTTTCTGCTTGTTCTGTCTCGGTATTTTCACTGTCATCGTGCTGAGTATTTTCTGTCTCGGATTTTTTGTTTCCTTTTTGGGATTTCCAGATGGAGGGAAAAACAAATCCGATGATAATTAAAAAGGCCATCATAAAGATAGCCAGAATTGCTTTTTTTCTGTTCATAAGTGTCTCCTTTATTTTTTAGCGAAGATCCAATAGGCATTTGCGGTTGCATGCACTTCCGTCATCATATCGAATTCACGGTTGATGTAGTTTTTGGAGGAACTGTCATTGGGATCATTGACTAATACTTTACCTCCAGCCGTTACACCACGAAGGACAATAAAATGTCCGCCACTGGTAAAAAGCCCAGCTCTTTGGGAACTGATGACCGGATGACCTTCAGATAAAGCCTGAAGTACCTGGTTGGGATCACTGGTCTGTGTGACAGCCCCACACCCAAAATGATCGGACGCTGCCTGGAAATAAGACCAGTAAGTGCCGATTCCTGGTTTGTAATAGGAATTTCCGCACCAGGATATTGCGTCAATAGGTGTAATGGTAGTGCCTGTAAGATAACTGGCAATCATAGCAAAGCTTGTCGGACCGCATCCGCTGCTGGCGATGGAACCACCGCCATAGGGGATATTTCCATAGTCTGTCTGGAGATAGTGTGGAATTTGCATGCCGTTTGCGGGATAGCTGCCGCCACTGGCAGTAATTTGGTAATACCGAAGGACATGCTCCACATATTCTTTATCACCATACCGGTCATAAGGCCAGCTTGGTCTTGCACACATCATATCAGAGTAGGCAATCGCATTTTCTTTGGTATATCCACCGTCACGCTCCATTGCCCAGTCAATGTATGCAGAACCGTAGTTGTAACCCTGAAGAGCCAGTTTAATCCGGTCTAAGTCCGTAGGTCCGGTACAGCCGGCTTTGTCGAGGGCATATTTTAATTCCTGAATACCACATTCAATGGAGTATTCAGGATCTGTAATCCCATTTGGCACATGGGGATAGCGGGTATTAAATCCACCTTCCGCTGCTTGCATAACATCCAGCCCTCGTCCGCCAGATTCCTGCATCATGACTGCCAGAATTAAATCCACATAATCACTCATACCATATTTCGCAGCGGCTCTTTCTACAGCAGGGCGGTAGGACAATACCTCATCACTAAGATTGATAGCAGCTACTATGCCGGAAGAAGCAGTTCCAAAGAAAGCAGTCAGATTTTCTGCATAGTTTTTGGCAAGTTCTTTCTGCTTGTCTGTAAGATGGAATACATGGTCTGCAAAATAGGAATCCCCAGCATAAACAACGGTATAGGTGTGTTTCGTAAAAGTAACCGTCTGTGTTTGTGCCTGTCCCTGTTCTGTGCCGGCTTCTCCTTCTGCACCGCCATCAACGGTAACTTCCATGGTAACTGTTTCGGTTGCTACATCATAAGAAAAAAGTCCTTCTTTGTTTTCACGGATGAGTTTCTTTAATTGGTTTAGGTTGATGTTTTTATAGTCATCCTGGCTGGCACAAAATTGTGAAATCAGCAGATTGGCATTGACGGAGATGCTGTATGTATAGGGATCATTGATGGATGCAGTATCTCCTTGTGGAAGACGGGAAATTGCTGCATGGATCTCTGCCAGAATGTCTTCATGGCTTTCTTCTAACACTTCAACGATGGCATCACGGGAAGCACGGATGTTTTCACTGATCATAGAGTTGCTGTTTAGCACATCGCTTTGTTCGGTCAGACTTCCAAAGATCAGACCAGGGAGCATCACAATAAATAAAACCGGAAGCAGCAGTATGGCGAGAATAACAAGGAGAATTTTAGCGAACTGATTCCGGTTGGCTATGACTGCTCCAATCGCTGCTGAAAAAGGCCCGCCAAGGGCTGCACCATATCCTGCTTTGGAGAAAGTGGCTGCTGTTTTTAAGGACTTTAGATGAGAAATGGTACTGGAGCCTACATCCATTGCTTCGTCAAGTCCAGAGCGTTCTGTATCCATCACTAAATCCGATCCTTTCTTGGAGGAGTAGGGGGAAGCTTTTGGACAATGGATTCGTTGTAGGCTATCTTTCCATCGCCAGCATCATAAGGAATTTTGGATACCGTATTTTCAGCATACTGTTTGTACCAGGTAGCTCCGTCTACAGATTGAACAGTTTCATAGGTTCCCTGGGTAGGAGCCGTATATTGATCGGCATGGTACATAGCAAATTCCCGGCTGTCCCCATTGGAACCGGACTCAACTCCTGTTATCCTGCCGCCACCAATCTCAACATTGGTATAGGAATGATCCGTTTTATCTTCATTTTGAATTCCCATGTAGGATTGAAATGCAGAAACAGCTCCATCACCTTTGATCGAGCCAACTTGACCATAGTTTCCTTGAGCAATATTGCTGATAACGTTATTGGCAAAATCTCCGCCCTTTTCAAGGGAAGACTGATAGAGTGCATTTCCGATACTTGGTCCTTCGGTATATCCGGTGGCTGCATTTACCGCAGAACGCTCTGTCTGCCTTCCAACGGCTCCGGCTAATCCTCCGGAAAGGAAAGAACTTTGTACTGCAGCACTTCCGGGAGAGGAAGAATGGGAACTACTATGGCTTCCACCTCCATGCCCTCGAAAGGAACTTGCAAGACCTCTTCCGGCGATTAAAAGTTCAGCCATCATATTTCCACCAGTATTTCCAACATTGACCCCCAGACTTGCCATAAAGCTGTCAATCTTTTGAGAAACCTTCAAAAAAGCAATGGCACACAGAAACCAGATAAAGACATTACCGGTGACCGTTTCTTTTCCCTGTGCATCCACAGCTTGCTGTACCTCTGCTTCTGTAAGTTCAGCGGCAAAGACCGGCATGGAAGTTACAAGAATCAGACAAGAAATCAATAGCAGGCTGCAGAGCAGTGTTTTCTTATATTTCATAATCTCCTCCTTCCTAGAGTGATAAAGGGTTTGCAAGGAATGTTCCGACCATGGAAGTAAACAGCCGCAAACACCAGGCGTTCATTAAAAGCAAAAAGAACTGTCCGCCGAGCATACGGCACCAGCTCTTAAAAACATTTCCGGTAGCTTGGGAAGCACCCGTGGAAAACGCAACAGGTGCGGTGTAGACCAGAACTCCAAGTAGTATGTAACGTTCCGCAGCTTCAAAAAGCAGCTTGATGTAATTCCAGGCAAGGATCAGTACCAGTATGAGGGCAACAATGGCAACAGCACCGTTGGCACATACCCCCAGGATTACTGTGATCACAGAATTGAATTTGGCAAATTCCAGTGGTGGAAGATCTTCAGTAAGAATCCAGCTATACGGAGTTCCTGCAATATTCAATAGAAGATCCACGATGTCCTTGGCATAAAATGTCAGGAAAAGGAACATAAATGTCCGCAGTGATAATTTGATTGGATCTTCAGCGTCAATCCCTGTCCCCATAAAATAATTCTTAAAAAGCTGCCAAACCCAGTTTAAAAGGATGAGTCCGATAGCCAGTGCCAGGAAAATCTGGTACATTGTTTCCGCTGCTGGAAAATACCGGAGAAAAGTATCCATGGAACATCCCAGTGCACCCAGAACAGAAGTAGTAATCAAATCCAGAATGTTCATGACCTGTTCGGCAATCCATTCTACAATTCCGTCAAGTATTCCCATGACAGAGCCACCTCCTTATCTGCATTATCCATTCCACTGCCCGCCGGCAAAGAACGGAGTGATGTAAGCCATGATAAATCCCAGACCATTGAGAATCGCCCATGTAATGATGATTCGTTTGAGCCATGCCCTGGATTCATCCACGGTTTTTCCGGATTTGGAAAAATTCATCAAAAGCAAAGCAACCGATGCAGTTACAACAGCCGCAATGGTGGAAATCAGGATAATCTGGTTATATACGTCTTTCATGATTTCTGAAGCTTTGTCCCAGATGGTAGCAGCCATAACTGGTTGTACATTACAGGCAATCAGAGTGAAAACAAGGAAGGCAGTATAGAGATATTTTCCATAGTTCCGATGATGTTTCATGCCCGGTGGGGCTTCTTTGTGTACATGGTTTTTCAAGTAAATGAACCTCCTTCATAAAAAGAGGGCAAAGTGAGATCTTTCACTTTGCCCTGGCTTATAGTTTTCCTGCCTCATAAAAGCTTCCATCCGGTCAATACGGAGGAACGCTTATTCCATATTTAGTTGTGATACTCCTTTCTATGCACTAAAAAACGCAGCTTGTACCAGAAAAGAGGCATTCTCTGGAAAGCTGCGTTTTCGCTACATATAATTTTGACAGTATCATTCTAACATGGGTAGATTTCCCTGTAAATCGCAGAAGTGTGCCAAGTTGGGACGGATATGAGAAAGAAAAGTGACATGATAAAAAGTGGAGAGAATTCCAAACACGCCAAAAAAAATGCAAATTATACAATAAATATTTATAAATGAAAAAAGAATACTATAATCAAAATAATCAAAGTGATGTGAAAGGGACTTGACATGGATAGATATGTATTTTGTAAAAATGTAAAAGTTTTATTTAATGAAAAAAAAGTTATTATAGGAAATGCGCTTACGGGACATTGGATTAAAATAAGTAAAGAATGCTATGACATTATACAGGAGGGTATTCAAAAAAAGATGTGCGTAGAAGACGTTATTAAAAGTTTTGAAGATAATAATGACAAAAAATACCTTCAAAATTTATATAATTGTTTGTTCCAAATGGAGGTATTACGGCAAGAAAACGCACCAGAACCATTACCTCAAAAGAATATAGTAGTAGCTTTAACACACAAATGTAATTTGAAGTGTAAACACTGTTTTGTATCAGCATCACCGGAAATGCGAGATGAATTGTCTTTTGATGAAATTATAAAAATTGTGGATAAAATTTGTAAATCTAAGGTAGAATACTTAGCTTTTACAGGGGGAGAGCCTCTTGTTCGGAGAGATATATTGGAAATACTTAGATATACGAGAAACCATTTTTTAGGGAAAATATGTCTAATGACTAATGGAACATTGATTACAAATGAAAATGTGAAGGAAATTGTGGGGTGTGTAGATTCTATTGATATAAGCATAGACGGTGTGGATGAAGAAACTTGCAGCCAAATTCGTGGAAAGAATGTATTTAATAAAGTAATCCATGCAATAGAATTGCTTCATGAGGAGGGATTTACAAAAATTTCTTTGTCAATGGTATTGACAAAGGAAAATATTATTTATGAAAAAAAGTTTGATGAGTTGAATAAGAAACTGGGAACCAGTCCTATGAAAAGAAAGTTTAGTCCTATAGGGAGAGGGGCAGAAAATAGGGAAAAATTTGAAATAAAGTTGGATCTAAATGAGAAACCAATATTAGACATAAAAGCAGCACAACAAGAGGTTTCGATTTGCCATTGTGGAGCACTTACTAGGACATTATATATAGGGTATGATGGATATATTTATCCATGCAATACTTTAGATAGAAAAGAATATAGTTTGGGAAAAATTGAAGAGTATGATTCAATTGATGCATTTTATGAATCATGTTGTTTTGAAAAGAACTTGGGATATAAGAAATTAGAAGAAATTTTCCCGGAAAATTTTGAAAAGTGTAAAAAATGCAATGTGAATCTATTTTGCTGGGAATGCTTACATTTTATTGATATGGTAAAAAGTGGTGTAGAGTCGATTAGCAACTGTGAAAAACGAAAGAAAGAATTGCAAGAGATTGTTTGGAATAATTAGGGAGGAAATGATGTGTTAGTTGGACTATGGGTAACAACTGCGTGCAATTTAAGATGTACATATTGTTATGAAGGATTAGAAAAATCTCAAGAGTTTATGTCATTGGAAGTGGCAGATAAAGCGGTTGAATTTATTTTAGAAAAACAACAAGAACTCAATGATGAAACCATAGTAGTTCAATTTCATGGTGGCGAACCATTATTAAATGAGGATGCAATAAGATATGTTGTAAACCAGTTGGAAAATAAAAGTCGAAATAAATCTATTAGAGTAATGTTTGGTGTTACAACGAATGGATTATTGCTGAATGAAAAAAATAGTCAATTTTATGAAGAAAATATGGAATATGATTTTTCAATAAGTATTGACGGTACAAAATATAATCACGATAGATATAGAAAGACTTTTGCAGGAAAGGGTACGTATGATACTTTAATTCATAATTTAAACAAATACATAGATCTGGATAGAAAGAATATACGGGCACGCATGACATTTAATTCAGAAACTGTTTCAGAGTTGGCGAAGAATATAGAGCATATTGCTGATTTGGGATTCAGAATTATAGTTAGTATTCCAGATTATTTTGACACTGGTTGGAATGATCAAAAGATGGAGCTTTTTTTCGATGAACTTAAGAAACTTCGGAAGTGGTATCAAGAAAGAAGAGATGATACTTTGTTTATTTCTCTACTGGACAAGACATTTAGAAGAAAAGGAGTTTGCGGAGGTGGAATTGACAATTTCCATATTTTGCCCAAAGGTGATATATACCCATGCAGTTACGGAGCAGGTAGCGGTCTGCTAAAAATAGGAAATTTATTTGATAAACAGAAACTAGATAAAAATAAAATTTTGAAATTACATAGCATATCAGAAGAGCTCAATCCGTCCTGTGAAGGATGTACGAATATGCCATACTGTATATCCTCAAGATGCAAAATTATCAATAAATTAACAATGGGAGATTATCTTTTGCCAAATCCTGTGATATGCAATGTGGAAAATATAAAGTATCAGTATTGTAATTATTGTGATTCATAACAAGGAAATAAAATTAAGAAAAACATATTTTAGTAAAGGTTATTTTCCATTTACCAGAGAAAGTATTTTCTAAGATAATTGGAACTGTAAAAGGTAGAACAGAAGTAAAATTGAATTTTTGAAATACTCAATAATAAATATAGAAAGAGAGGAACTTTTGTATGGAAATTAAAAAATTAAATGTAACAGAAGAAACTGAAAATGTAGAAGTAAAAGGACAGGGTTGTTTAGACGACTGCAAAATTCGTTTGACATCAACAACAGATGAGGCAGGATGTGCAACTGCAAGTAGTGCTGTTATTACTGGACTATTTTAACTGAATTAAGATCTATACTAAGTGATATGTTTTTTCTTAATTTTATATAAAAAAATTAAAGGAGGTCTCCATTATGGAAATCAAGAAAATTAATAATCAGGAAAAGGTGGAATTGGAGGTAAGAGGACAAGGATGCAACAATGATTGCAAACAGTGGCTTACTTCAAAAGAAGGAGTAACAGGCTGTACATGTATTGTATCAGCAGTTATTACAGGTTTATTCTAAGGTTATCAGAGAAGGCAATGTTTTATACATTGTCTTCCTTGTCTTATGTGGATAAGTGAATATTTTTAAGTTATGAAAGGTTTTTAGTAGTGGGTGTTGTTGTAATTGACAGTGGAATTAGTAATATAGAAAAATATAATGTTGTAAAGTTTAAGAATTTTGTAGATGACAATAGTTCCAATGTAGAAGATCAGAATGGACATGGAACTTATTGTGCAGAAATAATTTCAAAAATAAATCCAAGTGTAGAGCTTTACATAATGAAGGTATTAGATGATTATGCATGCGGAAAAACGGAAAATGTTATAAAGGCATTAGAAACTTTGTGCAGTGAAAATATTTCTCAACATGTAATTTGTATGAGTCTGTCTTCTGCGAATGCAACATATATGGAAGAAATGGATATGTTGTGTCAGCAGTTGACAAAACGAAATAATGTAATAGTTGCAGCAGCAGATAATAATCAAGCAGTGAAAAGTATACCGGCAAGTTTTAAATATGTCATAGGGGTAAATGGTATTATAATGCATGATAACGGATATTGGTTTGATAGAAATAAAGAGATTCAATATATTGGAGATGTTACGCCTGCTTTTTTGGAAGACTTGGTGGGTGGATATAAAATGTTTGGTGGAAATAGTAAAATAGTAGCAGAACTTTCTGCAAGATTAGATAATCAATTTGAAGGGACACTTTCTTTTGATAAAGTTATAAAATATTTACAACAATATTGTTTAAAAAGTGAATGGGACACATTAGAAATAGTTAATGGAAGAAAAATTGATGAAAGTAATTTTTTAGTTAATAAAACAAAGCGTTGTAGTGACATTTTTTACAAAGTAGAGGATATAGTATTGAAATATCTTAATATTACTCAAAAAGAAATACAATCAGAAACGCTTCATAAATATATGTTTCCAGATGATTATTATAATATATTAAAAAAAATAGAAAATACGTTAAACATAATTATTGATTATAAAAAGATTCAATTTAAAGAATTTAATTCGATTTATTCTTTGGTGGAGAGAATAAATCAAATCTATAGAAAAGGAGAAAAATATAATGATAATAGAAGTGTGTAATGTAAAAAAATATTATGGAAAAAAAGAAAATATAGTAAAAGCATTAGATGGAATAAATTTTTGTGTTAAAAAGGGAGAATTTGTGGCTGTAGTAGGAACTTCCGGTTCTGGAAAATCAACACTTTTGCATATATGTGGTGGTTTAGATTATCCAACTGAAGGGGAAGTTAGAATAAATGGAAAACTTTTATCTGGAATGGATAAAGAGGAATTAACGGTATTTAGACGAAAAAACATAGGATTTATTTTTCAAAATTATAATTTAGTTCCTGTTTTAAATGTATATGAAAATGTTATTCTTCCAGTTGAACTTGATAATAAAGAAGTAGATGCAGATTTTTTAGATGAGATAGTTAATGTATTGGGAATTAAAGAGAAGTTATATAGTTTTCCCAATATGCTATCTGGCGGACAGCAGCAGAGAGTTGCTATAGCTAGAGCATTAATTGCGAAACCGGCTATTATTTTAGCAGATGAACCAACTGGAAACTTGGATAGTAAAACAAGTAGGGAAGTATTAGAATTAATGAGAATTATAAGTCAAAAATTTGGGCAGACGATTATTATGATTACTCATGATAGAGAAATAGCAAAAAAAGCAGAAAGAGTTGTTCAAATAGAAGATGGAAAAATAGTGGAGGTTTAAAATGAAGAGAAGATATGCTAATAATATAATCACAAGAATATCAAAAAATGTATTTAAAGAGAATAAAAAAAGAAATACTGTTACTATTCTGGCGATCATTTTAACAACAGTATTGTTTACCTCACTTTTTACAGTTGTAACAGAAATTGGGGAGGCCTTTAAACAACAAAGGATTAGAACCCTAGGAGCAGATGGGCATGTTTCTCTTAAATATATAGATGATGATATTTATGAGCAGATTAGAGATGATGGTCAAGTGGAAAAAATTAGTTATGGTGTAGTAATTGCTGATTTAATATCAAATCCTGAGTTGAAGGGAACAGCAATAGAGATGTGGTACATGGATAAAGTGGGGCTAGAAATGTATGGCTGTTTACCGGATGAAGGAACATATCCTAAAAAGGAAAACGAAATTATGATAGATACCAATACATTGCGTAAATTAGGTTATGATGCCAAAATCGGAAATCATATTGTATTGGATTATATCGTAAAAGGAGAAAATGTAAAAAAAGAATTTACTTTATCAGGATATTATGATACTGATCCACTACTAGATGTAGGGAGGATATTTGTTTCTGAAAAATACTATAATATGAATAGAGATATTTTGAAAAATACATATAAAGCAGATAAAAATATCACGGGAACAGTAAATTGTAATTTGTTTTTTGAATCACCAAAAGATTTAACAGATCAGTTATCAAAATTATTAGGGAAATATGGATATTGTTGGGAGGAAAATGGAAACGAGAAAAATGCTAATTATGTGCAGGCAAGTATTAGTCCGGCCTATAATTCAAATAGTATTTTAGAAAATCCAGAAATTTTGTTTTCATTAGTAATAGGAATTTTATTTTTAGTTTTAACAGGATATTTAGTTATTTATAATATATTTCAGATTGCAGTGCTGCAAGATATACATTTTTATGGACAATTAGGTACATTAGGAGCAACTCAGAAACAAATAAAAAAACTCGTAAAAAATCAAGCAAGAATATTGGGAGTCATAGGTATTCCGATCGGTTTAGTAGTTGGATTTGTATTTGGTAAAATGTTGGCTCCTTGGGTGTTGAAAAGTACATTAATTAGAACCGGAGGAAATGGAACGAATTCATTTTCGGTTATCATTTTTTTAGCATCAGCATTATTTTCTATACTAACTATAATGATTAGTACCCGTAAACCTGCAAAATTAGCATCACAAATGACAGCTATTGAATCTATTAAAGTAGCAGATGTGAGTGAAAAAAGTGTAAAGACAAAAACAAGAAAAAAAGGTGGAAAAATATACAAAATGGCGCTATATAACATTGGTAGGAATAAAAAAAGAACTACTTTATCTATAGTGTCTATGTCTTTAGCAGTGGTTATATTTTCAATAGTCACAGTTTTTATGAATAGTTTAGACGTAAACAAATATCTTTCAACTCAGATTAGTAGTGATTTTACAATAGCTACGGATAACTATTTTAATGGAAACTACATGACAAATGTAAAAGGACTTCCAGAAGAGTATATTGATTTAATAGAATCACAAAAAGGAGTTCAATGTGGGGGGAAGATTTATTTTACACAACCATTAGACCAAAATGGAAAATTTTTAGAAGGATTTTCATTCTTATCAGAAAAGCTTACAAATAAGGGATATAGTTTGTATACGGATGGTAATATTTTGACAAATGTGTATGGAATAGATGAGTTTCAAATGTCCAAGTTGAAAGTTTTAGAAGGTGAATTAGATGTAGAAAAATATAAATCAGGGAAGTATATACTTCAGGGGATCTATGGTGAAGAGGATTTGGAAAATACTAAGGATGTAAAGATTGGAGATAATATTGTTCTTTACCATTATGACGAAAACGAAGGAGTATATGAAAAATCTGAATATATTTTGATGGCTAAAGTGAAAGCTGATAATTCTAACACAGCAAGAAGTGCAAGTGGAATGGTTTTCTATATGCCTTCAATTTCATATAATGCTATTGTAAATGCGTCATCAGTTATGAACTATACATTTGATTGTGATGATAAATATGAAAACGATCTGGCATCATTCATTACAAAAACTATTATGCAGTCATCTGATATTGGAATGGAGTCTAAGCAACAACTAGTTCAGGAATTTCAGAGTACGACAACTAGTATTATGGTAGTTGGGATAGCATTAAGTGTACTCATTGGGCTCATAGGTATTGTGAATTTTATTAATTCTATTATAACAAGTGTTATTTCCAGAGAAAAGGAATTGGCTATGCTACAAAGTATTGGTATGACTGATAGACAAATAAAAAATATGCTTTTATTTGAAAGTATTTATTATATGGTTGGAACAATTTTTTTGTCTGGTCTGTTAAGTGCTATATTATGTGGTGTTATACTTATGCCAATTATGGAGAAACTAGAATGGTTTACATTTAGTTTTACATTCTGGCCGGTGCTTTGTGTTTATGGACTTTTGCTTTTGATTGTAATTTTGTTACCAACAGCAATTAGTAAGCACTTAAGTAAAAAGGTAATAGTGGAAGTACTAAGAAATAATGGGTAATATTAAACGAGGGTATATGATTAAGAAATTATTTAATTTATGTGATATATCAGTACAAGGAATTATAATTAAACAAATAATATGCCTTATATATATGGTTATCTATACAGTATTGTCAATAATTTTTCCAAGTTTCATAGGGAAAATTATTGACAGTGGGATAGAGACACAATCAGAGTATCTCTTAATAAGTGTAATGGAAATGCTTTTGGTTGGGATTTTTATGGTGATTTTTCAGTATTTACAAAATATTGGTTTTTATAAGTTGGGGCAAATAATTATTGTAAAAATCAAAGATTGCGTGTATAAAAAAATATTTTCAGTTAATTTACATTTTCATCAGGAACATAAAAAAGGTGATTTGTTTACTATCATACAGTCTGATATATCTGCAATTGAGCAGTTAATTACATCGACTATAAGCAGCCTGCTTGTAAATATATTCATGACAATTGGAATTTTATTTTATATTTTCAATCAGGATATATTAATCGGAATTATAACTTTGGGATTAACGTTGTCATTGATGATTGTTCAGAAAAAAGTGGGAAAAATTATTGAAGACAATATGGGAAAACTTAGATATAAAATTGGCGATTTTTCAGCTTTTATTATGGAAACTCTTAGTAATGTAATTAATATACAACTTACAGGGAGAGAACAGTTTGTACAAGAAAAGTTTTCTTCTAATAATAAAAATGTATCTAAGCAGAGTATAAATCAAATGAAACTGATTTCATACTCAGGTATTATTGGTTTAGTATTCAATGTTGTTGGAATGACGGTTGTCTTGGGGATTGGAGCTTTAAGGGTTAATTCTGGAAAAATAAGTATTGGGGTTTTATTTAATTTGTTGATATATATACAGAGAGTGTATGGCCCTATTTTGATAGTATGTAACTCCTATGTAAGTATCAAAAACATAAAGCCTAATATAAAAAAAATAATTGAAGTATTGGAAAATGAGGAAACTATAATTCAGGGGAATTATAGTTTGAAGGGAGACGTTAACGGAGATATAGAATTTAAAAACGTATCTTTTGCATACGGAGCAAAAAAAATATTTAACAATCTCAATATACATATTAAGCCACATGATATTGTAGCTATTGTTGGGAAGAATGGATCTGGAAAAAGTACTCTAACTTATATGCTGGGAAAGATATGTAAACCACAATCAGGTTCAATTTTATTAGATGGGATCCACATTGATGAATATAATGTAACATATTTAAGAAGTCAAGTGGGTTTTATGCCTCAGAACAGTTTAATTTTAAGTGGAACCCTAAGAGAATGTTTGGTACCTCCGGACAAAATTATATCAGATAATGAATTATGTGATTATATGAAAATGTTTGACATCAAGGTAAATAAGTTTACAGAAGGCCTTAATACGAAGCTGAATGAAAATCATCAGAATTTATCGGGCGGAGAAGCACAAAAATTAGCCTTAATAAGGCTTTTGTTGGAAGAAAAACCTATATATATTTTGGATGAGCCAACTTCAGCATTGGATTTAGAAGCAGAGAATGAAATTTGTAGCATTATTCAAAAATTTTTTTCAGGGCACACAGTTATTATAATCACTCATAGAAAGAGGATAAGAGAGATTTGTACAAAAACCATTGAGTTGAATGTGTAAGGTTTCAATGAGAAGGAGTATATGCGGAGCTAAGGAAGAATTTATAAGGTAGGAAAAGGAAAATTCCCTACCTTATAAAGTAAGCGCTTAATTTTTAGGTATGATAGAAAAATCCCCGACTACTTTTCAGTAG
>OLNL01001011.1_pt1 | contig 28419 bp, 17 predicted proteins | sample 1672181 | NCBI WGS metagenome assembly OLNL01 (sample SAMEA3136656, study PRJEB25190) | human gut metagenome | biome: human gut; feature: human-associated habitat; material: faeces | place: Austria | collected 2013
GTCTTAGCGCCTTTAACGGCCAAGATAACAGCCAGTACGAAGAGCACAGCGGCAAGTGCTGCCTGAACGCCGGCGGCGAACGGATCGCCGGCGCCAGCCATAAGTGCGGTGCACTTGGCCTGCAGCGTCATGACCAGCGAAGTGAGCGTAACAACCAGCATGAACACCATGGGGATGTAGAACATCTTGTTGTTGCGGCCTGCGTTGCCCAGCCATGCGCATACTGCCAGAAGGGCAAGAGCGGCAAGCAGCTGGTTGGCGGCACCGAACAGAGGCCAGATGATGGTGTAGCCGGTCATACCGAGGCCAACACCCAGAACTACGGTAACAAGGGTTGCAACGTAGGGGTTGGTCAGAACCTTGCGAGCGCCGGTGGCTTCGTCCATGGACTTACCAGCGGGAACCCACAGCTCCTGGAACATGTAGCGGCCCAGGCGGGTTGCCGTGTCGAGCGAAGTGAGGCAGAAGGCGGAAACAGCAAGGATCAGCAGGGTGTAGGCGATGCCTTCAATGTTTTCGAGACCAGGGATGCAAGCCAGCATCTGGGAAAGGCCACCTGCGAAAACGGCGGTCGGGGATGCGTAGCCGCCTGCGCAGTACTTCGTCCAAACGAAACCAACGGCGCAGAGGGAGATGATTGCCAGCAGGCATTCGATCAGCATGCCGCCGTAAGCGATGGGGCGAGCGTTCTTTTCGTTATCCAGCTGCTTGGAAGTGGTGCCTGAGGCAACCAGGCTGTGGAAACCGGAGATAGCACCGCAAGCGATGGTGATGAACAGGGCGGGGAACAGGAAGCCGGATGCGGCAGCCTTATTTATCACGGCCTTGCCGGTAGCAGGGTCGATGATTGCGTTGCCGTTTGCGTCAACTGCAGCATTTGTTGCGTAGAAGTCGGTGAATGCGGGGATTTGCAGATTGGCAGCATCGCCGGTGATGGAAGCGCCCACAATGCCGATGAGCGAAAGGGCGATCATGCCGTACAGCAAGAACGAGCTCAGGAAGTCGCGGGGCTGAAGCAGAATCCAAACGGGGGCAACGGCAGCAACCATGATATATACGCCCAACAGGATCATCCATGTGGTGTAATCGAGCGAGATCAGGGGGAAGTTGTAGCCGACGGCAACCAGAACAACGATGATTGCGATGGCGATGATGACATTGGCGACGGTGGGGATCTCGCGGCCGCGGGTGGCCAGGCCGTATACGATTGCTACAACGATGAACAGCACAGAAATCATCGCGGTGCGCTGGTTTGCCAGGTTAGAAGCCTCGGTTGCGTTTGCCAAGTTAACGGCGAAGGTGTTGGCAACGATGGAAGCGAACGCGGCAACAACCAGGACCAGGGTCAGGTAAGCAAAGATGCAGAACAGCTTCTTTGCAGTATCGTCGATGTTTTCGGCGATAACCGTTGCAATGGTCTGGCCCTTATGGCGCAAGGATGCGAACAGAGCACCGAAATCGTGCACAGCGCCGAAGAAGATGCCGCCAATCAGCACCCACAGCAGAACGGGAACCCAGCCAAATACAGCAGCCTGAATGGGGCCGTTGATGGGGCCAGCGCCAGCAATCGAGGAAAAGTGGTGGCCAAGCAAGATGTAGGGCTTGGTGGGCACGTAGTCTACGCCGTCGTGCATTTCTTGCGCGGGGGTAGGGCGACTGGGGTCAACACCCCACTGCTTTGCCAGCCATCCGCCGTACAGCACGTAGCCGATTACGAGGATGGCAAGGCCGCCCAGAAGGACGATCATTGCGTTCATCTCTGAACCTTTCTTGTTTTGGGACCTTACTTGATCAATGCCAAGTTGCTGGAAAGTACTTCTTTCAGCTGCTTTCCAGCGTTGTTGACAACCACGCTTTTGTCCGTAGGCAGGGAAAGGTCTGCTACGGCTAGGCGGAGGTCGGTCCAACCGCGAAACCCGAAGCGGTATTCCTTGTGGAAGCGCGTTTTCTTTGCGAGTTTGCGCGCTGCTTCAGTTGTGCGGTTGGCGATGATCACGAGCGAAAGGGCAGAGGACATATGGTTCGGTCCGGCATCAACTTTGCGAAGGGCTTTTTCCTGCATGAAGGAAATCTCTTCAGCGAGTTGTGTTTCGTCGAGCTCGTCAACGCATTCGAAGAACATGAAATCGTGTGTGTTCACTTCCCAGAGCTTTGCGCGTTTTACCAGCACGTATTTTTCGCCGTAGGTGTGGTATTCCGCGAAGGCGGGGAAGGTGCGACCTTCAAAAAGATAGTCTCTCCTGATGTCGTAAAAAGACTTGTGAGCTGCAAGGACGCGTTCCAACAGGTCTGTGCGCATGTCTTTCGCCGTCACAGCAAGCCTCCTTCCGCATCACGAGGGGCCATCAATTCTCCGAAAGAATCGATCTCCTCTACTTTTTCACAAGTGGGTTGATTCTAAAACTATTTATTTGTTGCGTAACAAATAAATTCGATATCAGTACCGCAACGGGAAAATGTTGGAGTGAACGGGTTCATTGGTTCACTCGCAGCGCAGTTGGCCCTGCAGCCGGTATCGCCCGCAGCCGATGGCATTGCCTCGCGCCCGCGAAGGCCCGTGGCCGAATGCCTCCGCGCTCAACGGACGGCGCGCGCGAAGCTGACGGCTCCGTCCCGACGCAGTGCATACCTGCAGCAGCTCCGGCGCGTCTGGTGGGCGGACGGTGCGGCGGTGCGTATGCGCGTCCGAGTTGCAGCCGCACGCTCGCGTCCTAGTAGGTCCCGCGCCCGAGCCGTGACCACGCTCCGGCGGGTTGCGAGCCAGCAGCCGATGGCCCCCGCACTCCAGGTAGGCCGTGCGTATCAATGTCCCTCCCGCGCCCCCCAGTAGGCCGCGCGCGCCAATGCCCCTCCTGTGCTCCAGGTAGGCGGCGCGCATCAATGCCCCTCCCGCCCCCCCCAGTAGGCCGCACGCCGATGCCCCAGCTCTTTCATCGCGGCGGTGCCCACCGCCGCAGCTGGGCACCGCCGCATCTCGCGGATAGGCTCTGGCGGGGTACGGTGGGAACGAGCATGCTGCCCCTTGCGTAGCCGAAGGGTGGCTTTGCTGACGATGTGCTGCCGCGGTGCGTCATCGGGCGGTCGGGCATGGCGGCATATGCCCGCGAATTGTATTCCCCGGAGGCCGGCGCATAGCAACGTGTGCTCGCAATGCGCTCTCGGCCGTTCGGCGACGGCAAGGTGCCCGCGAAATGCATTCCCAAGCGCCTGGCGGTGGCGATATGTTGACGTTATGCGTTCCTGGGTGTCTGACGATGGCAATATTTTGCCCCGGTGTATCCCAAAAAGGCCTCGGACGGGAAAAGGGGCCCTTTGTGGCAATATATCGCCGCCGTGTATTCAAAATGAGCTGGCTTTGGCAAGATATGCGCGCCATGCATCCGAAAAGCCCTGCAAATCGCTGTTGGAGGATACACCACGTGAATATCTTGCCAGGAAGGGGCACTTTTCGCTGCACGGGCCCCTCGAATCATGCACGTCGCGCAGATCTTGCCACGATTCAGCGTTCGCAAGGCCTTGCGAACGGAAGGCAAGAGGAGCTGGGTATCGCAAGTGCACTTCGTATTGCGGCCGACGGCCCCACCACCGTGGTTGCGTACGTCTGCGGCAGCCGTGCTCGATCACGGTAGCTGCCGCTCTGTGGCCGGTGGCGCAAACCCATGACAGTCAGTGCTGCGGCGAGCGAGCAGTGAGCGGTGCGTATGCGCGTCCTGCCCCGCGGCATCCGCCCGCCTGCAGCGTGTGTCTTGCCAACGGCATCCGCCCGCCCGCAGCAACCTTCGCCGCCGGCGCTTCTCGGCGGCCGCGCGCCCAATGACAGCCGCATGTTCCCATGGCGTATCCTGCTCCGCAGCAGCTGTCCGCACTTCTTCGGTCGGCGCCCCCCCCTCAACGCAGCACAAAAAACGGCCAGCGTTTCGCTGGCCGTTTTTTCGAGGTTATGAGCTGAGCGCAGATTATTCGGCGCGTTCTTTCAGACGACGATCAAGCTCGTCGGCCAGCTGATGGCGCTTGACCTTGCCGGATTCCGTCATGGGAATAGCATCGATAAACTCGATGTGCTCGGGACGCAAGCGCTTGGCTACGCCGATGGAATCAAGGTACTCTGCGATGGAATCGAGCGTGGGCGTAACATCGCCGGTTTGTACGATGAAGGTGCAGATGCGCTCGCCCAAACGATCATCGGGTAGGCCGATGGTGGCATGGGCGCCAACACCAGGGCAGCCATCCAGGTTGTTGTCCACTTCGTTTGCGGAGATGTTGATGCCGCCGCGAATGAGGATTTCCTTCTTGCGGCCGTTGATCTTCACGCGGCCCTCTTCGTCCTGAATGCACAGGTCGCCCGAGAAGAACCAGCCGTCGTCATTCAGGTCTTTTGCGGTAGCCTCGGGATTCTTCAGATAGCCGCTGAACATATGAGGTCCGCGGGAAATTTCTTCGCCCTGGGTGCCGTGAGGCACTTCGTTGCCGTGTTCGTCGACAACTTTGACCTCGATGCCCTCAAAGGCAACGCCCGACCAGTTGCCATTCCATTCCAGACAATGCTCGGGGGGAACTGCCAGGTGGGGGCAGCTTTCGGTTGAGCCGTAGCATTCGCACAGCTTCAGGCCGTGCTCGTGCGCGCGCTGCACCATGGTGCCCGGTACGGGAGCGCCGCCGCAAATGTAGAGCTTCAACGTTTCGAACTTCAGGTCGTTTTCCTCGGCGCAGTTAAGTAGGTCGAAGATGAACGGAGTGGCGCCCATCGACCAGGTTACGCCTTCGTTGTTCATGATTTCGATTGCCTCGCGAGCGCGGAATTCTTGCTGGAGAACAACGCGACCACCCAGAAGCAGCGGCGTGATAAGACCATGGTTGAAGCCGGTGGCGTGGTTCAGCGGTGCAGGCATGAACATGACGTCGTCCTGCGTAAGGTGCAGGCCACGGCTGAACGTGGTTTCGGAGAAAATAAGCGCATTATGGGAAATCAGAACCGCCTTCGGGCGACCAGTGGTGCCGGAAGTGGAAAGGATCAAGACCACATCGTCTGATTTGCTGCCAGGGTTTTCGCGGTAGGGCTCGTACGTTTCGCAGATTTGCTTCAACGTGATGGTGCCGTGCGATTCGACTGTTTTGTCGTGAACGCAAATAGCATCTTTGGAAAGCGTGGGAATGCGATCGACTGCGGAAAGAATCTGGTCTTCGAAGTTGGTCTTGTGATGGAAGGTGGGGCACATGAATGCCTTGCTTTCCACCAGATTCATGGAGTAGATCAAGTCTTCGTCGTTAAAAGTGACGGGAAGCGGATGGCTAACCGCGCCAACTTTCAAGCAGGCAACGTAGAGGATGCAGAATTCTGACCAAGGTGGCATCTGATAAGAAACCACGTCGCCGTTTTTTACTCCCACATCATGGAGCCAAGCTGCCAGGCGCGATGCTTTATCGTCGATTTCGGCGTAGGTGTAGCGTACGCCTAGGTTATCGCTTACGTATTCACGATCAGGGAAAGCGGCAACCTGGGTATTCCAGATGTCGTTTAAGGTACGTTCGGTCCAGTACCCCTTCTCGTAATACTCTTTCTTGTTCTTTTCGTTGACCTTCAAGTCCGTAATCATGATTCCTCGCTTCATGAGGCAGACCCACGGATTTGTGGCTGCCTGGTTCCTTGGAACGAACCTCCCCCTGCAAGCGCGCGTGCAACCTATCGTAAATTCCTGCTTACGTACGTATGCGCGCTTAACCCAAAGTATACCGCTAATCTTTAGGGGGTTGGGCGCTGCGCCTGGGTGCCTGAAATGGGCTTTAAGGTCTGTTTTGTCGCATATTTCACTCTGCGGAACACGAAACTGATGTTTTGTGGCATAAACTGTCGCAAATGTGCGAAATGCAGTTATGGTGCTGCTGCATTTAGATGCTTTTGTTGGACAGAATTTGACTTTTAGCCACCAGATTTCCGTGCAATTAAAAACTAGTGAGCACTTTAGGGCTCATTTTTTCGTCTTTAGGGCTCAGTTTTTGACAAAACGTAGGCATTTTCGGCCTGATCCTTTCCTCTCATGCGCCGAACGATGGCAAGATCTGCGCGCCGTGCGTGATTCGAGGGGCCCGTGCAGCGAAAAGGGACCCTTCCTGGCAAGATCTCCGCGCGGTGTATTCCCAAACGGCTGTTTGCGGGGCATTTCGGATGCATGGCGCGCATATCTTGCCAAAGCCAGCCCGTTTTCGGATGCATGGCGCGCGAATCTTGCCGCGAACTGGCGATTTTCCCGCCCGAGGCCGCTTTCGGGATGCATGGAGCGCAAAACTTGCCATGGATTGACGCCCGGGAACGCACCGCGGCGGAATCTTGCCACGGCAAGGCACTCGAGAACGCACCGCGCGAGAATATTGCCGCTGCCAGTCAGGCCAAGGGCGCATCAGGGCGCAATCCTGCCGCCGTCGGACGCTGGGGAACGCATTTCGCGAGCGTTTTGCCATCGCCGGGTGCCTGGGAATGCATAGCGTCGATATCTTGCCATCGGCAGACATCCGAGAATGTGCAGTTTCGGCATACCTCCATTGCCGGTCGTCCGGTCGCGCAACGTTCTCCACGCGAGGGAGTGGGTTCAGGCCCTTGGCTGCGCTGTGGGGTTCGGCGCGCAACACTTTCTGTGCGAGGGAGTGGGCATTCCGCCTTCTCGGGGCTTAACTGCTGGGAACGATTTCGAGTCTGCGCTGTTTCGGTGGGCAACTATGAGCTCGCTTCGCGTTCTGCGAAGCTGTGCCGTATTATGTGCTGAAGCAAAAAGCGCTTTGACCTTTATATAAGGCCAGCAAATGTTGTGGAAGGAATGTCATGGGCGTTCGCAAGGCAATGGGAAATATGGCAAGCTCGCTGAGCACGTGGGGTTTGCGTCACCTGGCGCACAGGCCTGCCGCTAATATGCCTGGCAAGATTGCCTTGAAAATTGATCCACGTATTATCGCCGAGTCCATGGACAAGATTACCGAAGGCTCCATTGTTGTGGTGGGCACCAACGGCAAAACTACCATTACTAATATGATTGCCGATGCGTTGGAGCGCCAGGGCAAGAGCATCGCGTGCAATCGCACGGGAGCCAACCTTGCCTACGGCGTGGCTACCACGTTGCTGCAAACCAAGGGTACTGTGGAATGGGGCGTATTCGAATCAGATGAGTTGTGGCTGGCCCACACCTTGCCGCAGGTACAGGCGGACTACGTTTTGCTGCTGAACCTCTTCCGCGATCAGTTGGATCGTTGTGGTGAAATCGATCGTGTGCAAGACGCCATCGCTACTGCCTTGGAGCAGTCTCCCAACACCACTCTGCTATACAACGCCGACGATCCGCTGTGCACCATCATTGCGCAGCGCGTGTCCAACAAGTCTGTTGCGTTTGGCGTGGGCGAAGACATGCACCAGCGTCAAAACGTCGTGGCAGACGCTCAGATGTGTCAGCGCTGTTCGGCTATGTTTACTTACGGCTACCGACAATACGGTCAGCTTGGCACGTATTCGTGCCCGAACTGCGGATTCGGTCGCCCTGATTTGGATTTCGCCGCCAAGAGCGTAGTGTTCGGAGACGAAATCACGTTTTCGGTTGAAGAAACGGAAACGGGCAAAAGCGTCGATCTTCACGCGCAGCGCGCGGGGTCGTACATGGTGTACAACGTTATGGCTGCTTGGTTGGCTTCCCATTGTGCTGGCGTTTCCGACGCGGTGTTCCAGAAGGCGGTCGATCTGTTCGACCCGCAGAATGGACGCTTGCAGTCGCTTACCATCGAGGGGCGCCCTGTCCTTTTGAACCTGGCGAAGAACCCGACGGGCTTCAACCAGAACATGAAACTTATTACTCAGGCGCCGGGCAAGAAGGTTGCGGCGTTCTTCATTAACGACAACGAAGCCGATGGACGCGACATTTCCTGGATTTGGGACTGCGACTTTGAGGAGCTAGCCAGCCAGGAAGACGTCATGGTGTTCGCTGGCGGAATCCGCAAAAACGACCTGCAGCTGCGTCTGAAGTATGCGGGCATCGACGCCAAGATCGTCGATAGCGTCAACGAAGTGGTGGATGCTGCGCTGAAGCTGCCTTCTGAATGGAATATCTACGCTATCGCCAATTACACCTCGCTCCCCGCAGTGCGCTCCGCCTTGATGGCGCGTGCTGATAAGGCGGCACCTGCCAACCCGACATCGGGCGATGCCAAGCCAGAATGCAGTAAGAAGTGGGTTTCGGGCGCTTATGTTCACCAAGCCGAAGTTGCCAAGTTCGACGAGCAGCCTCTGCGCATCGTGCATCTGTTCCCCGATCTTCTTAATTTGTACGGCGATGGCGGCAACGTGCGTGTGCTTGCTCAGCGTTGCGCATGGCGCGGCATCCCTGTGCAGGTGGAAGCAGTTCACTACGGGGAATCGGTCGATCTTACTTCGGCCGATATCGTTTTCTTGGGCGGCGGCCCCGACCGCGAGCAGAAACTGGCATCCGAAGTGCTGCTGGGCATGCGCGAAGAATTGCGCACCTATGTAGAAGGCGATGGAGCGCTTCTGGCTATTTGCGGCGGCTACCAGATTCTGGGTAGTAATTGGCTTATGGGCGATGAGTCGGTGGAGGGCCTTTCTATCCTCGACCTGAAGACGGTTCGTGCTGGCGCTGGCTTCGATCGTCTTATCGAAAACATTGCGTTGGAGTCCGAGCTTTCTCCGCAGCCGGTGGTGGGATATGAAAACCATGCCGGTCGTACGAAGCTCGGCGCGTCCTTGAAGCCATTTGGCAAAGTAGTTTCCAATGTGGGCCACGGCAATGACGACGATTCGGGTTGCGATGGAACCCTGTATCGCAACTGCATCGGCACCTATCTGCATGGTCCGCTTCTGGGCAAGAACCCGGCTATTGCCGATCACCTTATTGCTGCGGCGATGGAGCGTCGTTTGGGCAGCAAAGTGGAGCTCGTTGCCCTGGAAGACGAAGCCGAGCTCGCTGCAAATGCGTATATGGCAAAGCGACTGGGTGTGCCTGGATCATAAATAGCAGGTTGTGATTTCACGCTATTTTTGCCGAGACCTTTACCTTTTAGGTTGCCTGGGGCGCCGTTCCTTTTCCGTGCCGTGTCCGAGCTGAAGCGCTTCACGTTTTGTTCATAAAAAACTCAACAAATAGTATATGTCTGTACTAATAATGCGTGAATTGCCTTGTTTTCATTCGCGCATACTGTGGTTTTCGCCGAATTAATTTGCATGGTATTAACGTTTCTTTCATCATTTATTGCATGTTTGCTTCGAATAACAAGCCATCAAAACGATCGGCTCATGCTGAAAGGAAGGCGGCGCACGCTTCCTCCTCGCGCACGCCGCATCGCTCAGCGGGAAGTGCTTCTGACCCGTATGTTCGTACGTCTCGCGCGTCGCATGCTTCGCGTCGCCCTAGCGGCTCGAGCACAAATGCGTATGGAGCCAGCAACTATGGTTCCTCCACGCATGTTTCCCCTGTTCACACACAACAAAAGAGCAATTATCGTTCGGTCGGTGCTTATGGTTCGCCCACCAAGCGCGGCCCGTATACTCCTCGCAATGCGCATGATCGCGAGATCCTTCGCGCTAAGCGCGAGCGCACGAAGAAGCGTCGCAAGCGCATTGCGCTCGGTGTGGTTGCCGTTTGCTTGACTTTGGTTCTTGGTGGCGTAGGCGCTGCCTGGGCTTACCTTAATAACCTCGACAAGGCGCTGAACAAAGACGTTGACGCAGACCTTCTGAATTCGCTTACGGTTACCGATTCGGCATCGGACCCGTTCTATATGCTGCTTATCGGCATCGATAAAGACGAGGGCCGTGAATCATCGGATGAATATGGTGGGTCGTATCGCACCGATTCTATGATTCTTGCGCGTATCGATCCCAAGGATAAGGAAGTTACCCTGGTGTCCATCCCTCGTGACACGCAGATTCAGCTTGGGACGCACGGCACTCAGAAGATCAACGCGGCTTATGCATTTGGTGGGCCTTCTGGTGCCATCAAAGCTGTTGAAGACTTGGCGGGTGTCTCTATCAGCCATTACGCGGAAATCGACCTTGATGGTTTTGCGGCGGTGGTTGATTCGCTTGGCGGTATCGACATTAACGTTCAATATGAGATTAACGACCCGAATTACATGGGATATCTCGCGGCTGGTCAGCAAACTTTGAACGGAGAGCAGGCGCTTATCTATTGCCGCAGCCGTCATGCTTACGATGCTATTGGCGATGGTGATGCTATTCGTTCCGCCAACCAGCGCACCATGATTTCGGCCATTATGAAGAAGCTTATGAGCTCCGATATCGGTACTCTTACCAATACGGTGAGCACCTTGGCCCAGTACATCACCACCGATTACTCTGTTGCGGACATTCTTGGTTTGGCGCAACGTATGTTCGGCATCGATATCGATAAGAATGTGTATTCCGCTGCGGTTCCTACAACCTCGTCATATGAAAATGATGTTTGGTACGAGAAGGTGAACACTTCCGAATGGAACAAAATGATGAGTCGCGTGAAGCAGGGCTTGTCTCCCACGGAAGGTGATGTGACGGATGAGACAACGGGAACTGTAATGGCATCGTCTGGTAGCGGTGGCTCCGGTTCGGGTGACTCTGGTTCAGGCGGTGCGTCAGGCTCTTCTCTTTCTGGCACAAAAATTTCTGTGAAGAACGGAAATGGTACTCAGGGCTGCGCGAGCGATGCGGCTGCTAAGCTCACTCCTCAAGGAGCGGTGTGCGAAACCGGCAACGCAGACGACTCCAATTACGCTAAAACCTTGGTAATCTACGATGGCGACAACGCCGATAAAGCGCAAAAGGTTGCCGATTTGCTGGGATGCGGCACCGTGATGAAGAACGATGGGCGGTATACCTACACAGGGGACATTCTGGTGGTTGTCGGCCAAGACTGGAAATAAACTGCAAAAGGCGGCTTCGGCCGCCTTTCTGTTTCTTGACTATGGTTATCTCCATGAAGCTTCTGGTCTCATTACTTTTTGTATAATTGCCCTTGCATGTACCAAAGAAAAGGAAGCTATTTGAGTTCAGCAGGCAAAACCTATTCCGTTCCTTCGCGCGATAACAACATTAATTTCCTACGTTTTATTGCGGCAAGCCTGGTTATCTGGTTCCATATGGCTTCATTGCTGGCTATTCCCGAGCCCTACATAATGGGGCAGGGCTTGGGCCCTATTGCGGTGAACATTTTCTTCGTGCTCAGCGGATACCTTATCGCGAAAAGCTGGACCCGCTCTTCAAGCTTCGGTAGCTATCTTATTCGCCGTATTGCTCGTATTTTTCCTGGTCTTGCGGTAGTGATCTTGCTAAGCGTTTTCGTTATGGGGCCGATTGTCACGAGCCTCCCGCTGGGCGATTACTTTGCCGACGCGGGGACGTGGAAGTATCTTTCTTTGATTGTGCTAGCTCCTATCAGCAATGTTTTGCCGGGAGTTTTCGACGCGAACCCTCTTCCGTATGCTGTAAACGGGTCACTTTGGACTCTGCGCTATGAGTTTTTGGCATATTTGCTTACGCCATTGCTTTATGCGGCAACAAAGAAGCTATGCGGTGGTAGAAAGCTGGTATTTGCCGTTGTTCTTGCGGTTCTGGTTCTAGTGCATTTTCTTTCTTATTCGGGTTTGTACCCGCTTCCCAAGGTGCTCGACAACCTTTTTAGGCTTTTCGCCTATTACATGGCAGGTGTGGCAGTTTTGGAACTTGGCCTCGATAAGTATTGCGACAGCCAGTTTGCGGTTGTGGCTCTGCTCGTGATAATCGTTTTCCGTGATCAGGTGGGTATCTTTTCCTCGCTGATCATGTTCGTATGTGTATGCACATTCACTTTAGGTTTTTCGCTTACTAGCAATCCTCGTTTCGCTCCGTGCTTCAAGAAAAATGATTATTCGTACGGTATCTACATCTATGCATTCCCCATTCAGCAATGCGTGGTTTGGCTTGGCGGTGCATCGTTGCCATGTGCGTATCTTTCCTGTTCAGTTATCTCGTTTGGCATAACGCTGCTTTTTGCGATTGCCTCGTGGTTTCTTGTGGAAAAGCCCGCCATGGATGCAGGGCGTAAGCTGGCAAAGAAATGGACTTCGAGAAAGAGCAATTAGGGGAATGGGGTATCCCTCTTTTCCTTTGGGGGAAGTGGCAAGAAATGCTTCGCGCCTTCCTCGAGGCTTAGAGCAAGAATGCGAAGCATCCCTTTGCGGAGCGCCTTCGGCATTGAAGCAAGGGATTCAAAGGGGCTGGGTTTTTATCCAGCTGAAGCGCTCGAAAACGAGCCGTATTTAGCGCAGGCCATGATGGGCATCGACGTTGACAACAACGTATATTCGGCTCAAGTCCCCACCACTTCAGTGTATGAAAACGATATTTGGTTCGAAAAAGTGAACACCCAAGAGTGGCAGAAGATGATGAGCCGCGTGAAGCAGGGGCTTTCACCTACGGAAGAAACCGTTGTTGATTCTGCGACTGGCACGGTAATGTCTTCGGTGGGAACAGGTGGCAGCGGTTCTGGCGATAGCGGCTCCAAGAACTCGGGCTCTTCCTCTTCGCTTTCCGGTATGAAGATTGCCGTAAAGAACGGCAGTGGTATTCAGGGTTGTGCGAACGAAGCGGCATCGAAACTCACCCCGCAGGGCGCCGTTTGCGAAACGGGCAACGCCGACGATTACAACTACAAGAAGACGATCGTTGTATACAACGGCACCGACTCCAGCCAAGCGCAGAAGATCGCCGACTTGCTAGGCGTTGGTACCGTTAAGAAGAATGACGGCACCTATTCCTTCACAGGCGACTATTTGGTAGTGGTTGGTCAGGACTGGAAATAGGATTCTTCTAGCAAGTCGGACATAAGTTCACCTGGTTTTTCCGTGGGCTGGGATTCGGGTAAAAGTTATCCTGGTGCTCTGAGCGCAAGCTTGCGAAAGCCGAAAACCTGCAGCTTCTTGGCACTATGAAGTTTTCTGGCGCGCAATGCGAGATTGATTCGCATTGCGCGCTTTTCTTTTTTGGAGGACAAACCTTTGATCGCAGGTGAAAAGTGTGCCCGATTTAAGCCTGGATCTGCAGGCGTGCTACGAATACGAGTCATTTAAAAAAGCGGATGGGATTGAGGCGCTGGTGATGGGTTGCCCTATACCCCCCTATTTCGCGGTATCGACTTCGTTGCTGTTGTCGGGAGCCTATCTTTTGCGGGATTCGCTCTGCTACGGCAGATCCGCCGTTATCAAAACAAAAATCCAGGTACTTTTGCAACTTTTTTGCGATTAGCAGCTCTCTTTCGCCCCATGCAAAGCAAGAATCGGATGTTTCATGGCAGATCACCTGCGCTTTTGCGCCATGACCCGTGATTCGACGGCTCGGAACAATTGCCAATCGCAAAAAAGTTGCAGCCAGGATTGATTTTTTGTTTTTGGGCTCCCGGGATGGCTTTCGAGACTGCGCTATAGGCGGGATGAACATTGATGTGACGCTATGGGCAAAATGGCATGGGTGCGGCGCTGGGCGAAGTGAACTCGGGTGTAGCGCTGGGTGGACGTTGGGATGGGTCTATGGGGCAGCAACATGGAACGACGCGGCGCCGCAAGTTGACATCTGGAATAGCGCTATGTTCGAATTTGCTCGATCCGCATGCTTGCCCATATCCCGCACTTCTAGAAGAGTGCGTGGCTTTCAGCGCCGCCTGCGACGCAGCCCATTGCTTCGCGAATCCCGCTCGTTGCCTCGATCCGCCCATCGCGAGTGATAAGCACGGCTTCGAGGTCGGGGTGCCCTTCTGCGTAGTTTTTTGCCCAATAACTTCCCATGATCAAAAGTGCTGTTGAGAAGCCGTCGCCGTCTATCGACCGCTTCGATACAACCGTTGCGCTTGCAAGGTCGCTGTTCGAGGGGCGCCCGGTGCGTGGGTCGACAATATGATGGTGGATGTTTCCATGTTCATCGGTAAAGCACCGCTCATAGATGCTACTGGTAACTATGGAACAGTCGCTCAGTTCAAGGATACAAGCGGGCTCTTCGTTGGGCGGCGTGTGGTTTCCGAGTGCTCGAAGGTCGGTCCCGTGGGGGCTGCGCGCTATGGCAGCGGCGCGTTCTTCTGCGGCTTTTCTTCGCGAGGCATGTTTTGGGGACCGAATGCCAATGCGCCAGTACCGCTGTGGGGTTTCGGCTAAGAAGGCGCTCCCTTTTACCACGATATTTCCTCCAAGGTTGATGAGGGCATCATGGATGCTGCAATCTTCCAGGAATTCGCTAACGCGATCGGCGACGTATCCTTTTGCGATGCCTCCCAGGGTAACCTTGCTTTCTGCAATAGGGAGCTGGGCGTGGTCTTCCATAATGCGGGGGTGTCCAGTTTTTGCAATTTCAAGGGCATGTGCAATTTCGGCGGGCTTGGGAACTTGGGCTTTACGGAAGTTCCAGAGCTCTGCAACGGGAGCCATGGAAACATCGAACAGCCCCGCGGTTTCCTCGCAGTAGTGCCTGGAAAGCTGCAGAATCTTCGCGGTTTCGGCATCGATGGGCACGGCTTTTCCTTGTGCGTGATTCAAACGCCAGATATCGCTTCCTTTTTGGGTGTGGCTCCAGAGCTTTTCGTATCGGTAGCAGAGACCCACCGCATTATCGAGAATCTTTTCCAGCAATTGCCCAGATGAGAGCTGCGCTCCATCGGTTTCGACCGCTGCCTTTATGCAGCAGTTCGTGTTGAAGGCGAAGAAGCTTCTGCTCCTTATCTCGAGCTCGGCGTTTTTGCTCGTGGCTGTTTCGAGGGGGCCTGTTCCAGACTGAGCGTTTCTTGTGTTCACGGGTCCTTCTTTGCGGTAGGGCGGGGAGACACTGCAGCCTGCAGATGGCCGAAAGGCGCATCCCCGAGAATTTGTCTGCAACAAAATTGTTACCTATGGTAAACTCCCGCATGTGAATTAGCCACGACTAACTTTAAATGTGCAGAAATAAGTTCGGAAAGGGAGAATATGAAAGATTCTCAGTCACTTCGTACACCCGCTGCCTCTGCGGCGAAGGTAGGCATGGCGGCTGCCTTGGCTGCTGGCATGGCCATGTCCACTCCGACTGCCGCATTTGCGGCAGGGGAAGATCAGGACGTGAGCGTCGCCTCTGAAAACGCAAGCGATAGCTACTACTACATCGGCGACAGCTCCTACGGGCTGAGTACCTATCTTTCCGAAGCTGTTGCCCAAGGGTCCACCAAAATACACGTGGGAACCAGCTTTACCGACAAGGGCACGGTAACCATTCCTTCGTCTATCACTGAGCTTTCGGGGTATTCCGAAGGTTTCTTCAGCTCTGGCCCGAAAACGGTCGATTTCGGCTATTCCTATAAAATGACAGTCGTGTTCCCTTCCGGCTCGGACCTCGCGGTTGATCGTATCAATTTCTACAAGCGCAATAGCTCAGACGCTGAAGGCGCCTATGTTGAGGTGCAGAAAGGCGCTGTGGTTCATTTTTCAAATTGCTCGTTTTCCAATACGCCTGTTGTGAACGGTACAGCGGTGTTCGAAAACTGCACCTTTGCGACGGGGCAGATCGAAAACAATGGCTCCGTAACGTATACCGGCAGCACGAAAGAGCCCGACAACATTGGCGAGCCTGCCGAATCCTACCAGGGCCTTGCATTCAGCTTCGCATCAGGCAAGGAGTTCTCTGCTGCCGTTCAGGGCAGCCAGGTCAGCCAAACGCTGCCTTTTGAGTTGAAGGGAACGAAAGCTGCCGACGCCAAAGTTGCCGCCAAGGTTCTTGGTCAGGATGGCGCAGAGATTGAAGGCTTGAGCGCTTCTGTTTCGGACGGGAAAGTCTCTCTGGCCGGAACGGCACCTGTCGCTGGTTCGTATTCCATTGCGGTTTCCGCTTCCGCAGCCAAGGAGGACGGCTCGACAGATTCGACGAGCGAAACGTTGAGCTTTGTGGTGCAGGAGCAGATCCAGGTTAGGCTTTCGGGCGATCTTCAGTGCTTCGTTGTGAACGGCACGTCTGCTCAGAGCAGCGAATACGAGGTGATGGCAACCTCGACAGGCGGTGGCGGATCATCGAGCACGAGCCAGTCGAATCGTCTGAAGCCCGAGGTTAAAGAGGGAACTGGTGAATGGGAGGACTGGAACACCTTTGCAACCAGGAATTCTGATGCTGAAATCAGCTTTTCCATCAGCCCTGAAGGAAGCGGCATGGAGGTAAGCCCCGTTGCCTACGACACCGTCTATGTTACGGGAACGCCGCAGACGCCAGGAACCTACCAAATAACGGCAACGGTAACCTCTGGTGCGCGCAGCCAGCAAAGCAGTTCGGTGGAAATGCGCATCTACGCAGACGATCAAACCCTTCAGCAGCGGATGGATGCCCTTTCTGAAGGAACCAGCTCATGGGATATGGAGCCATACGAGATCTCCGAGACGGGAAATGCGGTTGTGCCTGTTAGCCTGCACGACATTTACGGCTCGCACGAATCGGGTGTGTACGGCATTATCGGCAAAGGCGAAAATGGCAATTTCGGCACCGAAACCCTCACTATTCCCGCAGGTGCAGATGTCACCCTTCACAACATGAAGATCTATTCGAGCGTGAAGATCGTCGTGGAAAAGGGCGGCAAGCTGACCCTCGACGACTCGGTCGCCTATGGCGCTGTGGAAGTAAACGGGGGTACTTTGAGCGCCAAAAACAGCTCTTCATTCGTTAACCAGATCACGCTGAATGATGGATCTGCCCTCGAAGATGCCGAAATCAGATCTCATGCTAACTACCTTACCGACGGAAACTACAAGGTCGAAGCGCCGACGGCTCCCGTGCAAACGAATGGTACGGTGACGGTTAAGGGCACGTGCTCCATTGAAGGTGAAGGCATCGTGTCTAGCAAAGATGCCCAAACCGGCATGATCGTCAATGGGGGCAAGTTGGTTATCGATCAGGGTGCCACGTTGAAAGCGACCGGCGGCAGCGTTGACCTTGACAACGGAAATGGCGGTGCGGGCATCATGCTTAACGGTGGCTCTATTATCGGCGACGGTCAGCTTGAGGCACAGGGTGGCTCTGTCGGCATGGGCGGAGGAAACGGTGGCGCAGGTATTGCCGGTGAAGGCATAGTTGCAGTTTCCACGCTGAAGGCAACCGGCGGAAATACGGTTGGCGAAAACGACGCGGCCATGGGTGCCCCGGGCAATGCGGGCAACGGCATCGATCCGAAGGTCCTGGTTTCAAAGGCTACTCAGGTTGAATCAAAGGGCGGAACGGGAGTGAACCCAGGAAGCAGTGAATACAGCGTTTACGAAGAAAATGCTGGCGGCGGATCGGGCTCTGATGGCGATAAGGGACCTGGTTCCGACAGCGGTTCTGAAAACGGTTCGGGAACGGGTTCCGGCAACAATGGAGGAGCTGGCTCCGATAGCGGTTCTGACAGCGGATCGGGTTCGAATGGCGGTTCTAACAGCGGTTCGAATGGCGGCTCCGACTCTGGTTCCAGCTCTGGCGCAGGTTCGGATAGTGGATCCTCCAACAACGGTTCCGACGATGGCTCCAATGCAAACGGCGAAGGCGAAAATGCCAGCGGCAATGAAGACTCTTCGCAAACCGCCAATCTCCCTGCAACGGGCGATGCAGCTCCCCTTGGGGCGGCTGCTGTGCTTGCGGTAGTGGCGGCAAGCGGTGTGGCGGTTGCGCGCAGGAAGCTCGATAGGTAGCCGCAGGAATCATCTCCCCATACGATGCGACTGACAGGGAAGGCGACAAGGGGCGCCTTCCCTTTGTCGCGCTCAGGGCGATTCTCTTCACCGAAAGTAGCCGCTTCGTTTCGGATGGCACGTCGTTCATCGGAGCGTGCTATCCTTTCCTGCGATAAACAAGTTTCCGTGAAAGGTGGTTTTCTTGGAACGCAAGAACGCATGGGAAGGCTACAGCGCCGACCAGCTCGAAGAGCTCGACGGTTTGGCTTCCCGCTATATCGACTACATCTCTGACAACAAAACTGAGCGCCGCTGCTTTGCGGCCGCCGTTAAGCAGGCAGAAGCTGCGGGCTATGAACCGCTTGAGAATGTGGTTCGCGAGGGCCGCACGCTCGAAGCGGGCAGCAAAGTATGGGCTGGCGTGCATGGCAAGTCGCTCATTTTGGCTCACATCGGTACCGAGCCGCTTGAAGCGGGCCTGAACATCCTGGGTGCCCATATCGACAGCCCCCGTTTGGACTTGAAGCAGAATCCGGTATACGAGAACAACGGCTTCGCCTTCCTGGATACGCATTACTACGGCGGCATCAAGCACTACCAGTGGGTAACGCTGCCCTTGGCGCTTCACGGTGTGGTGGCGAAAACCGACGGCACCGTGGTTGACGTGAACGTGGGCGACGATGCCGGCGATCCCGTATTCTGCGTAACCGATCTTCTGCCCCATTTGGGCAACCAGCAGATGGCCAAGAAGGGCAGCGAAGTGGTCGAGGGCGAAAACCTCGATGTGCTTATCGGCAATCGCCCCCTGAAGGTCGAGCCCGCCGATGATGCCTCCGACGAGGAGAAAGCCGCCGCAAAGGAGCCGGTAAAGGCTTTTGCCCTTAAGCTGCTGGAAGAAAAGTACGGCATTGCGGAAGAAGACTTCCTTTCCGCCGAAATCGAGGTAGTGCCTGCAGGCCGCGCCCGCGAACTGGGCTTCGACCGCAGTATGGTTATCGGCTACGGCCAGGACGACCGCGTGTGCGCCTACACTTCGCTCGAGGCTCAGCTCGCTATCGAAACGCCGAAGAAAACCGCTGTTACCGTGCTGGTTGACAAGGAGGAAATCGGCAGCGTTGGCGCAACGGGCATGGGCTCTCTGTTCTTCGAGAACACCATCGCAGAAATTGCTGCATGTACCGGGTTGGAAAGCCCCTTGGCGCTGCGCCGCATTTTGGCCGCATCGCGCATGCTTTCCTCTGACGTGTCCGCTGGCTTCGACCCTGCGTATGCTTCGGTGTTTGAAACGAAGAACGCTGCATACCTTGGTAAGGGCCTGGTGTTCAACAAGTACACGGGAGCGCGCGGAAAGAGCGGCTCCAACGATGCGCGTGCCGAATACGTGGCATACGTACGCCGCGTGATGGACGACGCCGAGGTTTCCTTCCAGACCGCCGAACTTGGCAAGGTTGACGCGGGCGGCGGCGGAACCATCGCCTACATTCCCGCAAAGTACGGCATGGACGTCATCGATTCCGGCGTTGCCGTGCTTTCGATGCATGCTCCGTGGGAAGTTACCTCCAAGGCCGATATCTTCGAGGCGTATCGCGGATATCGCGCCTTCCTCGAGGCTTAGAGCAAGAATGCGAAGCATCCCTTTGCGGAGCGCCTTCGGCATTGAAGCAAGGGATTCAAAGGGGCTGGGTTTTTATCCAGCTGAAGCGCTCGAAAACGAGCCGTAAAACCTAAGATTTTCAGCATTTACGTGTGCACCAAGTGACAAAAAGGAGCCTCGCTCCTTTTTGTCACTTTTTTGTCGCGCACGTGTCTATAATGAATTAACCTCGCGGAAACCCTCCGGGCACGAAAGGGAACCGGCAAGGAGCGGGGGATCGGGAAATGAGACTCAATTCAAGGAGCGCTACATGGCACATTATTTCGACGAACCCTCTCGTACTTTCAATGAGTACCTGCTTGTACCGGGTTACTCTTCTTCGGAGTGCATCCCCGAAAAGGTTGACCTTTCCACTCCGCTTGTACGATACAAGAAGGGTGAAGAGCCTGCTCTGAAGCTTTCTATCCCCATGGTTTCCGCAATCATGCAGGCCGTTTCCGACGACGGCATGGCTGTTGCCTTGGCTCAGCAGGGTGGCGTTTCTTTTATCTACGGCTCTCAGTCCATCGAAGACCAGGCCGCAATGGTTCGCCGCGTAAAGGACCACAAGGCCGGTTTCGTACGTAGCGATTCCAACCTTACCCCCAACGCAACGCTTCGCGATGTTGTTGCGCTGAAGGAAAAGAGCGGTCATACCACTATGCCCGTTACCGAAAACGGTCAGGGCCAGGGCAAGCTGCTGGGCATTGTTACCGGCCGCGACTATCGCCTTTCCCGCATGGATCTCGACACGCCCGTATCTGAGTTCATGACCCCCCGTGAAAAGCTCATCGTTGGCACCGCAAGCACCACGCTGAAGGAAGCCAACGACATTATTTGGGACAACAAACTGAATTCGCTGCCCATCGTTGACGACAACGACAACCTTATGTACATGGTATTCCGCAAGGACTACGAGCAGCACAAGTCCAATCCGCACGAACTGCTCGACGCTCACAAGCGTTACATCGTTGGTGCTGGCATCAACACGCGTGATTTCGCAGAGCGCGTTCCTGCTCTGATTGAAGCTGGCGCAGATGTTCTGTGTATCGACTCTTCTGAAGGTTTCTCCGAGTGGCAGTCCCGCACCATTGCATGGATTCGCGCTCACTACGGCGATTCCGTAAAGGTTGGCGCTGGTAACGTAGTAGACACCGAGGGCTTCCGTTTCCTGGCTGAAGCTGGCGCTGACTTCATCAAGGTTGGCATCGGCGGCGGTTCCATCTGCATTACGCGTGAAACCAAGGGCATCGGCCGTGGCCAGGCAACCGCACTTATCGAGGTTGCAAAGGCTCGTGACGAATACTTCCGCGAAACGGGCGTGTACGTTCCCGTTTGCTCCGATGGTGGTACGGTATATGACCATCACATCACCCTGGCACTTGCCATGGGTGCCGACTTCATCATGTTGGGTCGCTATTTCGCTCGTTTCGACGAGGCTCCCAACAACAAGGTTGTGGTAAACGGCCAGCACATGAAGGAATACTGGGGCGAAGGTTCCAGCCGTGCACGCAACTGGCAGCGCTATGACCTGGGCGGCAGCAAGAAGGGCATGACTTTCGAAGAGGGCGTAGATTCCTACGTTCCCTACGCTGGTCCCTTGAAGGACAACGTTGATCTTACGCTTTCCAAGGTTCGTTCCACTATGTGCAACTGTGGCGCGCTCACCATTCCCGAGCTGCAGGACAAGGCGAAGCTTACGGTTATCAGCTCCACTTCCATTGTCGAGGGCGGCGCGCACGATGTTCTGCTGAAGGACAAGACTCCTTTCGTTAGCAACACGCGCTAGAGTTTATACGGCGCAAACGAAAACGTTTCGTTTGGCTTATCATTTACGGCTCTTCATAAAATCTCCCCGTTTCGCCCTGTGCGAATAGGGGAGATTTTTTATATTTGAACTGGTACAACAGTGTTCACAGGTAGAACGTGTTCCAATCCGAGAAAGCGGACGATTAGGCCAAAACTGACGGGTACGCTAAACTTCTTGCTATGGCTACACGAGTACATAAAGCGCTTACCGCGGTTCCCGTTAGCTTGGCATTGGCTCTTTCTATGGCCTTGCCGGCAACTGGCGCTGTGCGCGAAGCGCACGCAGACGAGCTTTCCGACGCCCAGGCAGTACTGTCCCAGGCTTCGGCTGAGCTTGATTCCCTTAATAAAGAATACGATGCCCTGCAGGCACAGTTGAGTGGTCTTGATTCTCAAATCAACGAAACCACCCAGAAGGTGCAGGACGCTCAGCAGAAGATGCTCGAGGGTCGCGAAACACTTTCCGGCAGCATTCTTTCCCAGTACAAGGGAGATGGTTCCCTTTCGCTGGTGAACATCGTCCTTTCATCGGAAGATATCTCAGAGTTCACGAAGAACCTGACGTACTACTCTTCCATTCAAGAAGACCAGGCGCAGAAGGTTGCCGAACAAGAGCAGCTGCGCGATACGTTTTCTTCGGCTCTCGGTGAGCTCGACACCCAGCGCGACGAGCAGCAGAAGCTGATCGACGAGGCTGAGCAGAAGAAGAGCCAGGCTGAAAAGGTGGTGTCTGACGCTTCCGCTAAGGTTTCTTCCATTAAGGAAGAACAGGCACAGGCTCAGCTGGCGGCCCTGCAAGCACAGGCAGCGGAAATGCAGAAGAAAGAAGAGGGCAAGCAGCAAGCTGCCTCGAATGCATCGCAGCCCAATTCCAATTGGAATACCAATACCGACCGCAACCCGTCGGCTAATACCAATTCTTCCAGTAGCAACAATTCCTCGAATTCCAATTCTGGTAGCGTAAGCGCTGGTTGGAAGACGGGCGTTGCTTCTGCTTATGGCGGCAGCAGCGACGCAAGCACCCCGAATCCGGGAACCACCGCAACGGGTGCAATTTGCAACGATTCCTCCATGGGCGTTGCTGTTCCCATGTCCTGGCCGAATTACCGCTCATATCTTGGGCGTGCTGTCGAAATCAAATATGGTGGTAAGACGGTAATTGCTACCGTCAACGACTGCGGTTCCATGGGCGGCGGCTCGCGCGCGCTCGACCTGCAGCCGGGGGTCTTCAAGGCTTTCGGGTTCAGCACCTGCCAAGCCTGGGGCGTCCGCACCGTAAGCTACCGTTTCCTGTAAGCGGGAAGAACATAGGGCGCATCATTTTCCGCTTGCGCCATAGGGCAATAACAGGGCCTCGTTTGCGAATTTTGAACTATTTCCCAGTTCATTCATCGCGAGCGAGGCCCTTTTCGTTCGGGAAATGAGGACAGGTGCCAGACTCCCGTCTGGCGAGCCGAGTTCCGTTTGCAAAGCAGTTTGTGCACGAGGCTTCGGCTCTAGTTGCTATAGCGCAAAGCGGAAATCCGGTACCTATTCCCATCTTCATAGCAACCGCTTAGAGGAAATTGTGCGCGGAAACACAGGCGCAACGCCAACACGATATAATGTCAAACCATATGTATATTCAGTGCTCGAAGGTTCGTTTATTTGAATCAACGGGTTCTGCGCGCATGAAGTATCGGAAAAGGATTATGCCTCATGAAAGAATACAATCCTCACGAGATTGAGCCTCGTTGGCAAAAGGTGTGGGCCGAAACAGGCGCACATAAGGCAACGGAGGATACCAGCAAGCCGAAGCGCTATGTGCTCGAGATGTTCCCGTACCCTTCGGGCGACATTCACATGGGCCATGTTCGCAATTACACCATCGGCGACGTAACAGCTCGCTATTACGCTATGCGCGGTTACGACGTGCTGCATCCAATGGGCTGGGATGCGTTTGGTCTGCCTGCAGAAAACGCAGCCATCAAGCACAATTCCCATCCTGCTAAGTGGACGTATGCCAACATCGAAACGCAGAAGGCCAGTTTCAAGCGCATGGGCTTTTCCTATGACTGGGATCGCACCGTTGTTGCCTGCGACCCTGAGTACTATCGCTGGGGTCAGTGGATCTTCCTGCAGATGTACAAGCGCGGTTTGGTAGAGCGCCGCAATAGCCCTGTCAACTGGTGCCCCAACTGCAAAACGGTTTTGGCAAACGAGCAGGTAACCGAAGGCGAATGCTGGCGCTGCCATGGTGCCGTTGAAAAGCGCGATCTTACCCAGTGGTACTACAAAATCACCGATTATGCCCAGGAGCTGCTGGATGATCTTGACCAGCTGGAAGGCTGGCCTGAACCTGTTAAGCAGATGCAGGCAAACTGGATCGGTCGCTCCGAAGGTGCCGAAGTTGATTTCGAGCTGATTCCTGCCGAAGGCAAGGACGACGGCCAGACCATCACAGTATTCACCACGCGCCCCGACACCCTGTTCGGCTGCAGCTTCTTCTTGCTGGCTCCCGAAAGCCCGCTGGTGCACGACCTGGTATGCGGTACCGAATACGAAGCCGAGGTCATGGCCCTGGTCGAGGGCGCTGCCAAGGTAAGTGCTGTGGAGCGCGCCCAGGGCGACCGCGAAAAGCATGGTGCCTTCACCGGCCGCTACGTTATCAATCCCGTTAACGGCGAAAAGGTTCCCGTATGGGTTGCCGACTACATCGTTGCCGATTACGGCACCGGTGCCGTAATGGCGGTTCCCTGCGGCGACCAGCGAGACTTCGAGTTTGCTCGCAAGTACGACTTGCCCATCATTCCCATTATCTTGGGCGAAGATGATCCGCTGTATCCCGAGCTCAACGGCGTGCAGGAACGCAAGGTTACCACCGTCGATTGGGAAAAATCCTACGAGGCCGAAGGTGTGCTGGTTCAGTCCGGCAAGTACACCGGCATGGTGGGCGGCAAGCATTCTCCTGCTGTCGACGCTATCATCGGTGACCTGGAGGCTCAAGGTAAGGGCAAGAAGTCGGTTCAGTTCCGTTTGCGCGACTGGCTCATTTCCCGCCAGCGCTATTGGGGTAATCCTATTCCGATTGTTTACTGCGACGACTGCGGCATCGTGCCCGTTCCTGAGGACCAGCTGCCTGTTACGCTGCCCAAGGATATCGATTTGGCTGCTGGCGAAACGCTTGCAACGCATGAGCAGTTCGCTCAGTGCACGTGCCCGAAGTGCGGCAAGCCTGCGCGTCGCGAAACCGACACCATGGACACCTTCACGTGCTCCAGCTGGTACTACATGCGCTATACCGACCCGCACAACACCGAGCTGCCTTTCTCTCCCGACCGCGTAAACCGCTGGATGCCAGTCGACCAGTATATTGGCGGTATTGAGCACGCTATCCTGCATCTGCTGTATAGCCGCTTCTTCACGAAGGTACTGCGTGATATGGGTATGCTCAACTTCGACGAGCCCTTCACGAACCTATTGTGCCAGGGCATGGTTCTCGATGAAAACGGTGAGGTAATGTCGAAGTCGAAGGGCAACGTTATCAGCCCCGAAGACATGATCGCTGGATACGGCGCCGATGCAGTGCGTGCTTATATCCTGTTCATGGCTCCGCCTGACAAGGAGCTGCAGTGGAATGAAGACGGCCTGGCTGGCATGTACAAGTTCCTGAATCGTGCTTGGCGTATGGTGAACGATCTTGCAGGGAAGGCCGGGGAGGAAACTTCCTTCCAAGCTGGCGCGAAGGCGGAAGAAGCAAAGAAGGCTCATGATGAGCTTCTGCGCGAGCGCCATCGCGTGGTTGGCAAGGTCATCGACGATTTCGCTCGCAACAATTTCAATACGGCTATTGCAGCCATCATGGAATTGGTAAATGCTACAGGCGATTACCTGCGCAAAAACTCCGCCGAAGATCGTGCCGCCAACGCCGAGCTTCTTGCCTTCGATAAGGAAATTGCCGAGGTTATCGTGAAGCTGTTGGCTCCGATGGCTCCCCATTGGGCCGAAGAGCTGTGGCAGGATGTTTTGGACAACGAAACTTCTGTGCACAAGGAAGCTTGGCCTGAGTTCGACCCGAATGCTGCTAAGGCTTCCGAGGTTGAGCTGGCAGTGCAGGTTAACGGCAAGGTGAAGGCCAAGATCACCGTTGCTTCCGATGCTGCGGAAGACGCCATTCGCGAAACGGCCTTGGAGGCCATCGCTGACGCAACCGCTGGTAAGGACATCAAGAAGGTTATTGTTATCCCGGGCCGCCTGGTCAATGTGGTAGCAAAATAGCCAGAATGTGCTTTTAGGGGCCAGATCTGCTTGTGAACTGCCTCCCATTTCTTGGAAGCGAGAAATGGGAGGCTTTCTTATGTGTGCGGATTTCAGAGTGAAGTGCGAGGTCGAGGTGAGAGGGCTGACAGCCCTCCTTCTTTATGCCGCATACCGAAGGCACGCCATATCTCCGGTTCCTCGCAGGGGTATCTGCGAAAAGCCCCGGGCAACATTGCCGAGAGCGCTGTCTTGCCGTACCCCCCTTTTTTCCGTGCGGGGGCAAAGCATCACGGTATTCACCACGCGTCCCGACGACCCACGGCAGCCCCTCTCCTTCGTGTGGGAAGAGAGGGGCAGAAGAGCAGGCTGCGTACGAACAAAACGCGCGGACAACGTGGAGGTTCCGAAACTCTTACGTACGTTTGCTATGATCGAAACCTATGGGAACTAAACGAAAAAAAGGATGCCTCCGCCGCTTAATCGAAGCCGTTATCGGCTTCGTGCTGTTTGTTGCGCTTGTTGTGGTGGGCGTTCCTCTGGGGATCAATGCTTGGGTTTGCGCAAGCACGCGCCCTGCTTTTGAATCTCAGGCTCAAGCGGCCGCCAATGCGGATGCCTTCGAAGCCGATGCCATTGTGGTGTTGGGCGCAGGCATCAACTGGGACGGCAGCCCCTCAGCTGTTCTGAAAGATCGCCTTGATGTTGCCGACAACCTATACAACGCTGGGGTTGCCCCGAAAATCATCATGAGTGGCGACAATAGCGACTCTTCATACAACGAGGTCATGGCCATGGCGAAGTACGCAAAGGCCAACGGGATTCCCGCCGAAGATATTTTCTGTGATCATGCGGGCCTTTCCACATACGACAGCATGTACCGCTTGAAGAATGTATTCAACGTGCAGCGCTGCGTTATCGTTACGCAGGAGTACCATTTGTATCGTGCTGTGTACGATGCGCGCGGTTTCGGCATCGACGCACGTGGTGTTGCAAGCGATCTGAGCGACTACTCCAATAAGGATTCTTACGAGCAACGGGAATTCTTTGCGCGCATCAAAGATTTCTTCGGCATCATCACCAAGATGGAGCCGCAAACGAAGAGCGAGCCGGTTTCCCTCAACCAATCGGGGACCGTTACCCAATGGTGGTAGAAAGGGGCAGCAATGCCGAAAATCGTTATTGTTGACACCGACTTCGAAAATAACGACTTTGAAGTGCGTATGGCGAAGGATGCAGGTGTTGACATTGCCCTGTTCAACGAGCGTGAGCCCGAAGCTATCATCCGCAATGCTGCCGATGCCGATGGTGTGGTTACTTCCTATGGCAAGTTTCCGCCCAAGGTGTTTGAGGCGCTTCCAAATCTGCGCGTGGTAAGCCGAACGGGCATCGGATACGACGATATCGATGTGCCTGCGGCAACGAAGAACGGCACTGCGGTATGCGTAGTGCCTGGTTATGGTACTGAAGTGGTGTCCGACCATGCTATTACGTTGGCGCTTTGCGTGCTACGTCGCTTGAACGAAACCGATGCAGATATGCGCGCCGGCATTTGGGACTACACGCGCCATCGTCCGTATGGTCAGGTGTTCGGCCGCGTATTTGGCGTGGTGGGAATGGGCGAAATCGGTCGTGCTACAGCCCGCAAGGCTGCTGGTCTGGGCTTCAAAGTGGTGTGTTGTTCGCGCTCTCTTACGCCGGGCCGCCGCACGCCCGAAGGCTACGACATCCTGGAGTACGAAGAGCTACTGAAGTGCGCCGATGTGGTTAGCTTCCATACGGCTCTAACCCCCGACACCCATCATCTGCTTGATGCCCGCTGCATTTCGCTCATGAAGGATAGCACGGTAGTGGTGAACACTTCACGCGGCGCGGTTATCGACACGCTTGCTTTGGCGGAAGCTCTCCAGGCGGATAAACTGTGGGGTGCTGGCATTGACGTGTTCGAAGGCGAGCCAGTCGATCCAGGTCATCCGCTGATGAAAGCTCCTCATACGGTGCTCAGTCCGCATGTGGCGTATTGGTCTGAGGAATCGGGCATCGAGCTGCGTACGCGTGCCATGCAGGCCGCAATCGATGTGGTTACGGGTGTGCGTCCGAAGGACTGCCTGAATCCTGAGGCCCTGTAAAGGGCGGAGCCTCGCTCGCCTGTTCGTCTTGCGCTTGCCGCGCTGTCCCACACCTCGGACTTTGTCCTGAAGGTTGGCAACTGCGGTCCTGCCTTTGGCTGCAATCCCATTTGTGGCGCGGCAATTGCGATCCTGCCTGCGACGCGGTCTTATGCGCTGGTAGCTGCATCGTGGTCGAGTTGTTTCTTGCCCCGTCTTCTTCTCATCCCGTCCAGGGCGGGTGCTTTCATTCTCGTCAAAACGAAGGAGCCGAATATGCTTGTTGGTGTGATTTCGGATATTCATGGCCATTTGAGCGAGCAGGCCTATGATGCCTTGCAGCCGTGTGACATGATTCTGTGCGCGGGTGACGTTGAGCGTCCGACTATTCTTATGGAGCTTGACGCCATCGCTCCAACGGTTGCGGTGCTGGGCAATTGCGATTCCAGTCTGCGGGGGATGGATATTCCCTTCACGGCGTCTCCCCGTATTGGTGGGGTGCGCTTTTTCATGACGCATCGCTCCGAAGATATTGGCACCGTTGCCGAAGATGTGCGTGTGGTGGTGCATGGCCACACTCACATTCCCCGCGAAGAGCTTATCGACGGGGTCCTGTATTTGAACCCGGGAAGCGCTAGCAAGCCGCGTGGTGGCAGTAAGCGGGGCATTGCCCGTCTTGCTATCGACTCGGGTAAGGTTGCAGGCGTCGAATTTGTGACGTGGGAATAGGCGGGGCGGCCCGCCTGCGTGGTTGGGGAAGCGGCAAAAATAGGCGAAATAGCTAAAAGAGGTACGCTTAAAAAATGGCAAGTTGACCCAGAGGGACTTGCCCGTAAGAATACATACTTGCATTTTATGCATGTGCGCCGTTAGCTCAGCTGGTAGAGCAGGGGACTTTTAATCCCAAGGCCGCGGGTTCGATTCCCTCACGGCGCACCACTTCGCAACTAAGGCCCGCCGTACGGCGGGCCTTTT
>OLNL01001015.1_pt1 | contig 28302 bp, 21 predicted proteins | sample 1672181 | NCBI WGS metagenome assembly OLNL01 (sample SAMEA3136656, study PRJEB25190) | human gut metagenome | biome: human gut; feature: human-associated habitat; material: faeces | place: Austria | collected 2013
CGTCATTTGCCATACGTATAAATCCTTTTACAAATTCTGCATCTAAAAATTTCATGATATTTTCCTCACTTTTCTGCTATTATTACTATTTACTTAAACTATTATTTGTACCTGATTAATTACAAAGCCATGCTGCACTATTCATTTTGCTGATATGACTATGCTTTTATCTGCATACGATATCAACCGGCACATCCAGTATCTTTGCCACCTTGAGTATTGTATCGATATGCCTGCCAACTGCTGCTGCCATGTGATGTGTAGGACCTGCCTCGCTCCAACGGTTACAGAATTCTCTTGCTCCGATTGAAAAGCGGGTTCTCATATTTGTATCTCCGAATGTGAATATCGGGCCATCCTCGTTCACACCCTCTGCCACAACAAACTTGAATTTTCCGTTCATATCCTGGGTGATTCCAAGATAAGTTACATCTCCGGCAGGTGGATAGAACTGTGTCAGATATCCGCCGCCTGTTTTTCCATGAAATACATCTACAATCTTCATGGTCGGCTTTTTCGCCTGTGAAATATCAGCATCTCCCGAGCCTGAATGTCCGATGATACAGATATCCTCATTAAAGTCGATGGAATACATCTCCGAAAGCTGACCGGTACCAGAAATTGTTTTTAAGATGCTCATAGCCATGGCAACCTTCATATCGCCCTCAACTGCACAGGCTGTTCCCTGCTTAATAAGCATTGAAAATGCCGGTATCAGCATACTGTCAAGCTTTCCTGCTATTCCCTGGGCAAAACCATCATAATGAGAGGCTATCATTCCAAGCTCCTCTTCCTTTACCCACTCTTCAAATGCCACAACATATCTTGCCATATCCCATACAGTTTCAACTGTAGCAGCTTTTCCGTCTTTATCAGGAGCTATATCAAATGTCGCAAGTATATCCTCGGCCTTTGCCCTGATTGCATTCTCATCTGTGATGTGGTCAGCAATTGCCCACATTTTCTCCCAGTCAAACTGCTTTGTATATAGACCCATGCGGTTATACAGATTTGTCTCATCAATATACAAATCCATCATTCCCGGATACGGTCTTCCAATCTGCGCGATATTGGTATAGCGGAATCTTCTTCTGACCTGTGCTGCCTTACACCACTGTGCTATCTCTTCTGCCACATAGTCATCTCCACCTTCCACTACGCCGGTGATTACTGCATGTCTCTTTCCGGCTCTTTCAAGGTCTGCAACCATCTCTCCGACTGCTCCGCATGCATACAGCTCACCAAGCCATTTCGGTGTGTCCGTATTTGCGTAATCCGGTGCCTTGAGCTTTTGAACATTTACCAGAACAACCGGCACATTTAAATCTCTGATTGCAGGAAGCATATTGTAGCTTGTCGCATATGTGAGAAGCTGTAAGATCACCAGATCCACATCCGCTGCCCTGAATTTGTCTCCCGCCTTCATTGAAAGCTCTTTTGTGGTAACAATTCCACCGTCCACCAACTCAACGGTATCCGGAATCGTCTTTTTAAAAGCCTCATACTGCGCCTCAAATTCCGGAACGAGTGTTGGAAACTGTGGCAGATATGCGCCGAGCGCTATCGAAAATACACCAACCTTTGCTTTTGTCTCTACTAACATTTGTTTTCTCCCTTCTTTTATGGTCTATATTGTTTTACTTCGAAAGAATCAAAAATGCATTGTCTTGCACATTTTAAATTTTTTAGTTCTCCTGTCGCAATCATCTGTGAAGCTATATTTCCTATCGCAGTGGCTTCGCCCGGTCCTGCGTAAACAGTCATTCCTGTTTCCTTTGCAGTAAGCTCATTCAGATAAGCTGCATTTGAGCCTCCCCCGACTACATATATATGAGAGTACTTCTTTCCTGTCAGCTCCTCTATTTCATGAGCCGTCTCTGCATAGCACTTTGCCAGACTGTTATAGATAACGGCTGCCACCTCTGCGACCGACTGTGGAATCTGCTGCCTGCTCTCACTGCAGGCTTTTTTTACTTCCTCTGTCATGTTTTCCGGTGCTAAGAACCTGTCATCGTTTGCATCCACAACTGATTTTATGTCCTCTTTTGCTGCCATCTCACATATTTCAGCAAAACTCATATCCTGTGCGATTTCTTTCTTTACCGACTGTATCATCCACAGTCCCATAATGTTTTTCAGGTAACGGAATCTGTAATCATAACCGCCTTCATTTGTCAGATTGCATTTCATGCTGTCCGCTGTACAGTCTGCTGCTTTAAGCTCTGTTCCCATAAGCGACCATGTTCCGGAGCTGATATACAAAGCATCATCCTCCTGTGTTGGAATAGCCATAACAGCAGATGCAGTATCATGAGTCGGTGGAAGAATGACCTTGCAGTTGAATCCAACCTTTTCCTGAATGGCATTTGTTAATTCTCCCAGCTCATATCCGGGATTTTTTATTTCTAAAAATAATTCTTGTGGATATCCGAGCCTATCTATGAGCTGATAATCCCAGTCCTTTGTCTTTGCCTTTACAAGCTGGGTAGTGGTTGCATTTGTATATTCCTGAGCCTTTTTTCCTGTTAAAAGGAAATGGAAATAATCAGGTATCATAAGCATTGTCTTTGCCTTTGCAAATATGTCCTGATTTTGTTTTTTCACAGCCATCAGCTGATAAATCGTATTAAAGCTCTGCTTCTGAATACCGGTTCTTGTGTAAAGCTCTGTCTCAGATATAAACTGATACACTGCCTTGTCAATGTCCTTTGTTCTGTCATCCCTGTAGGCAACCGCATCCCCAAGCATTTTGTCATTTTCATCCAACAGGACAAAGTCCACAGCCCATGTGTCAATTCCCATGCTGTAAGGAATTTTCCCCATCTCCAGACACTTTTTCATGCCTGTAAGTATTTCCTCAAAAAGCCTGTCCACATCCCACACCTTATGACCATTTTTTTCTGTCATGCCGTTTGGAAAGCGGTAGATTTCCTCAAGCACCGGCTTTCCGTTTTCCATGTGTGAAAGCATGTGCCTGCCGCTTGAAGCGCCAATGTCAACAGCAAGATAATATCTTGTATCCATATGTGAGTTCCTTTCTTTTTCGTTCTCAGTGGTTCCTAATAGTTCTCTTTGTTCTATACTCAATATAGCAAAAATAAGGACAGCTTTTTAGAACCTGATTAGCTCAAAAAACTGTCCTTATTTTCCATTTATTGTTTTTTATCTTTTATGTATTCTTTTCTGTATTTGTGCGGTGTCATTCCGTAGCGTTTCTTAAATTGCCTAAAAAAATAGCTTTGATTCTCATACCCGACATCCAGTGCTATTTCTTCAATCGAAAGCTTTGTATCGCACAGCAGATGAACCGCCATCTGAAATCTTTTTCCCTGCAAAAGCTCCTTAAAGGTGTATCCTGTTTTTTGCTTTATAAGTTTGCTTAAGGTGGTCATAGACTGATGTGTATCCTCCGCGATTCTCATCAGACTGGCATTTTTACAATCGCTGTTAATATATCCGAGCACCGCCTGGACTATCGTTTCCTTATAGTCCATAGAAGAGTTATGACTTAGGTTTTCCAGATGATTCAGCAGATACAAAAATACAATTCCCATGGAATACTGGTTTATTATATCTTCGTTATCATATCCGTGCAGCATGGATTCCACCATGTTTTCCATAAGGTTTTCAACCTGCTCATTTTCCTGCAGTCGAAACAAAAGGTAATGCGAAACCGGATCCTTTTGTCTGAATACACTTGTCACAAACCGGGCAAGGACATTTTCCTCGCCAAGCATGGATAAAGGTACCTCAAAGAATTCAGGCAATGCGATAAAATTTATACCGATGTCCTGATAATCGGCTCTTTTTATCGAATGCACCACCTGCTGGTTCAGCATCAGAACATCACCCTTGTGAAGCACTAATTCCTTTCCCTCTATGCAGTGCGTAATACTGCCCTGTGCCACATACATAATCTCTACATAATTGTGTCTGTGTTCAGGGAAATCGACAAAACGGCTATGCGGGCGTACCGTAATAAGCTGTCCTCTTTTAAGCAGCAGCTCCCTGTCTATTTCCCCTATATGTTCCTTTGCATACAATTGTTTTTCAATGTCACCCTGACCATCAAGGTATTTCTGTTCCTCTTCGGATACCTTCATCAGTTCGTCTAACAGCTTCTGCTTCATGTAACATTCCTTCTATTCCCTATCTGGCACTATTTCTGATTTAACGCATTCACTACAGCCTCATACATCGGTTTCGCCTGCGGTGCAGCCCCCAGAAGTTCTGCGAGTTCATTCCTGATTCATCAAAGGATCCGTCCGGTTTGATGGTGTTCCGACGAAGCCTGTAGCTAAACCGTCCTTTTCTCTTGCAAGATTAAAATACAGTGAAATAATAGCACCTGTCTGTGTCTCGCTTACGATACGTCCTGTCTCAGTATAATATTCTCTCCGGAATACATCAAGGATTGTTTCATAAAGAGTCTCATACTTTTTAGCTTCTTCGTGAATTAATCAATTGATTTATTTCCATATTCCCTTACTTTTTCTGACATAATAATACAGATCATTTTCCATAGCAAGCACCTTGTCAAGCGGAATACTCTTAAATATCTTCATCTTCATCTTAAACCTGATCCACAAGGCAGAATATATTCCAAGCGCTATAAAGCAGACTCCGGTGACAAGCCATATCATAAGCTTTTCATGTGGGTCACTTGAAATATTTAAAATCATATACGCTGTACCGACAATTCCGATTACCGGAAATAACGGGCCACACGGCACTTTAAAGTTTCTTGGTGCTTTTGGAAGCCTTTTTCTGAATATCAGTAAATCAACATGCGCCAATATGTATGAAATCATCCAGAATACTGAACCTACCAGAATCAAAGTTCTTCATAAAAATTAATTGATTCGTCAATGTTATCAACAATAATCAATACATTTTTCAAACTCATGATTTATGTACCTGCCTCTCCATTTCTCGTTGAATCCATGTCATAATTACATCTACAAGATAATCCTGCTGCACCTGACTCAATTCCTTGCCGGGCTGCATTTTATGCCACTTTCGGATGCACTCCCTACAGCATGTAGCTGTTGCGTGCTGAGCAATAAATACCGGATGACCACGCATTGGTGTCTGCTTGCCATCATTTGCTATATATGCCGGAGCTTCTCTCTTTGCAATAAAGTCCTTAGCATGTTGTCTTATTGTATCAAGCCCTTTTTCATTTATGTAATCAATATCTTTCTGCTTCAGATGGAAACTGCTTCGGAACTTGGAATTATCCAGTCGTTCAAACAACTGCCTATACCATTCATCCTTCGTCATATCATCACCACAAATCGTATGGTTTCATGGTTTCTGAATTTCGATATTCATGTTTCTCATAATATCCTATCAGCTTACTCTCATCTCTGAGTGCCACCATGTAAACATCTTTATTCTGTTTCTCATTATGAAAAGTATAAACGATATTATGGCTTTCATCTGCTGCAAACCAGTCCACGACCTGCTGTATTTTATTCCTAGATTCCGGACTATGACAATCTAACAAACTTCTTCCAATAAGTTTATCTCCGCCTCGCTTCGCATAGCTGGTAACAGCTGCCGGATTCATGTAGATAATCTCATGTTTGAGATTGCATATAACAACGGATGCCCTGTCCTGATCAACAATGCTCTTATAAAAGCTGACATATGTCTCTGCTTCTTTTAAAAATTTAGCTACTCGTTCCATGATGTAATTCTCCTGATGGTTACTTAAATAAATCCATAATGCCAAAGCTCGTCTTTTTATAAACTTTATTGTAAGCTACTTTCTTTGTCGTGTGACAAAATCGACTTCATTTTCTCCAAATTTTCCAATATTAACTCGGAATCCTCGACGCAAAAGTTCAAAGTAGACGATATTTTCAATCGAAAAACCTAAATCATACTTCCTTTTTGGTAAAACAAAATTTCTTAATCCCAAATCGACTATATAGTATTTTTTATTGGTTTTAAGCAACTCTTTTCCCATAATATCGAAGCGATCAACCTCATAGAATATAAATGATTCACATAAAGCCTCAATATAATTATCAACTGTATTCGGCGATACTTTTCTGCCATTTGATATCAGATAATCAGTGACACTTTTAACAGAAACAGGGCTTCCAACAACGCTTGATAAAAATTTTGCAATAGCTTTCAACAAGGCAATATTTGAAACTCTGCGCTTTGATGGGGCTCTTTCCTTTCTGCTTTGTCTCTCCTCAATATCTTTGATAATAACAGTGTTATATATTCCTTCAAGATATGTGTTAATGATGACTGTTCTTCTAAGTACACTTGACTACAGATTCCTGCAGATGTCCTGAAGCTTGGAAATGATCTCATTGTTAACTGTATTTTTGCGACAGACCAGAGAGATTTTCCATGGAATAGCGTCATGGAGTTCTATTTTACGAAGGTCTGCAGGCAGTTCTTCTTCGGGATGGATATCTGCGTCAATGCCAATCCCTGATTTTTCCTGACAAAAGCGGTAGATTAACGGATTTTCCATTGTGCTGATCACGATGTTAGGAGTAAATCCGAAATCGCTGCAGCGCTGGATGAGATTATGATAGCTGGAATATTTCTGGTTCATGGAAATCAGCGGCTGTTCCTGCAGATCTTGGATACTGAGAATGTCCCTGGCATAATAGGGATGTCCTTGATAGACAATGGCGTTCATTTTTCCGGTATAGATAGTTGTAGATGTCAGTTCCGTATGAGAACAGGTCCCGATCATAAATCCGGCATCTAAGGTACTGTCAAGGAGCTTTTCAGTCACTTCCTGATTCTCCAGCTCATCCCATTGCAATTGCAGTTCGGGGAAGTAGTCAGTTAAATGGGAAATCTGTTCAAGCGGCAGTACGTTGAGTGAACCACAGGCAAAACCTATACGGATTGTGCGCTGACGATGGTTCAATTTCTGCATTTTTTGTTTCAGATCTTCTAAATGGTAAAGGAGCTCCTGACTCTGGGTATAGAAATAATGACCACTTTCTGTGGGAATTGTTCCGTTTGCAGTACGCTGGAAAAGTTGAGTCTGGAGTTCGTTTTCCAGTTTTACGATAATACGGCTTAATCCCTGAGGAGTGATAAAAATCTGATGTGCTGCTTTGTTGATGCTGCGTTCTTCGTATACAAGACGGAAACAGCGAATGTCTCTGGTATCCATGCAAATGTAAGCTCCTTTGTCTAAATAAGTATAATGTTAGTATACGCTGTTTAGAAAAGAATAACAAGCTCTTCACTTCGTGCTCAGTAACACGCTTCTCGATGCACAGAATTTATGCTAATCGCATAAATTAACGCCGTATGTCTCGGGATTTTGACATATTCATACCAAAACACCTCGCAAAATAGTGGTGTGTGAACCTCCCAGTATAAAAAACTAGGCAAAGTAAAAAATGGAAAATAAAGCTGCTGAAATAAATTGTGCAGAAAAGAATGTATTATAAAGCTTTCTGTACGCACTCCTCAATATATTCCATTCCTAATTCTGTATTTAATGCAAGGTCAAAGCTTGCAGACATTCCCCACATACGTCCGGTATAATAACGGTAATTATCCGCACGGCGTTTATCCTCTTTGCGGATCTGCTGTTCTGCTTCTTTTGAGGTTACATTTAATTTCTGCATAATACGTTTGATACGTGTTTCCAATGGTGCGCTTAAGAATATTTTCAGAACATTCTTATCCTCACGAAGAACATAATCAGAGCATCTTCCGATAATGATACAGTTTCCTTTCTTAGCCAGATCTCTGATAACATTTGATTCTGCTTCGAAGATTTTATCCTTTGGAGCTTCCTCTTCTCTGTTTCCATATAAATACATCTGGTTTACGAAGTCATATAACAGACTGTTTGTCATAGTTTCCTCTTTACGACGGATAAATTCAGAGGTCATACCGGTGGTTCCGGCAATCATTTTGATAATTTCCTGATCATAGAATTCATAACCCAGTTTTTCAGCCAAGGCTTTTCCAATATCATGTCCACCGCATCCATACTGTCTGCCGATAACGATCACATTCTTATGTGCTGCATTTTCTTCTGCTTTTGATTTGCCGGATGTCTGGGCTTCGTTCCTGTACTCTTCAGGGAACAGGTATGTCTTTACGAAATCCAGTTTCTTTCCGAACAGTCTTGCGATAAAACCAACCAGTAAAGCTGCAATAACGGTACCTTCACGCACACCATTTAATCTGCCGGAGAAAATAAAGGAAAGAACACCTGCAATAATTGTCATAGAAGAATCAAAGATAATCTTGGTTGTTCCGAAATTTGTATGCCAGGTCTGGACAATCGCGCGGACAAAGGATTCGCCCGGAAGCATAACAACATCTGCTACTACTTCAACATAGACACCAAATCCAAGTACAATACATCCAAGAAGCAGAGTGATCACTTTCACAAAATAATTCTGCGGATTTACCCAGAAAAACAAATACATGGTAAGGTCAATGAAATATCCAAATGCGATGGATACAGGAATCTGAAGAATATTCTCTATCTTAAAGTTCTGTCTTAAAATGAGAATCTGCAGTGCAATCAGCAGCAGACTGAAGACGATTGTGAAATTTCCCAGTGTGAAAGGAAAATTCAAACTTAATACATAGGGAATAGATGAAATCGGTGATGTACCAAGATTTGCCCTGGTCACAAGACTGACTCCCAGTGAGTTGATAAACAACCCCACTAAGAATAAAAGGTACCTTTTTAGTTTGTTCATAATAAAAAATCTCTCCTCTCATTTTTATAAAAACCTGTCAATGGCAGAATTCCTACCTATATATAATAACTTCAAAAAGACAGACCAGTCCTCAGGTGTAAGACTAATCTGTCGAAATATCGTTACTGTTCATGTGCCATTATCCCGCGGGGGAAGCGTGTTGCTTTGCACAAAGTGAACAATAACTGAATATCAGATATCCAGAGCTGCATGGTATCCTTCATATACTGCATTTGTGATTGTAGATACACGGTGGGCATCGCCGATCACTCTTACAAACGGTGCGCTGTCACGGAGAGAATCCGCAAGTGTGCTTCTGGAACGCTGACCGAGTGCACAGATTACAGAAGTTCCCGGAACCAGGATCTGCTGCTTATCTTCTGTTTCGCAGAGAACTCCGTCAGGACGGACTTCGAGACCGCGACATCCGGTATGTACAGTTACATATTTTTCAATCTCTTTTAAAAGAAGCGGACGATGCCGTACATTGGCATCCGGTGCAAGTTCTGTTCTCATTTCTACAAGATGAACCTGTTTTCCCTCCTGACCGAGATGAATCGCACATTCACATCCTGCAAGACCGCCGCCAAAAACAACTACCTGATCTGTAACTTTTTCTTTTTCGAGATAGTAATTATTGACGATGACTACGTTGTCGCCATCCAGCCCCTTAATTGGAGGAACAAGCGGCTGAGATCCGACTGCTACGATCAATGCATCAGGTGCTTCTTTTTCTACATACTCAGGTGTGACTTCCACAGAAGTGCGGATCTCCACACCTGCATTTCGGGCAAAAAGTGCGTAGGTATTGGAGAGTTCATACATTTCCCTCTTAAATGGAAGTGCCTGTTCACTTTTCAGGATTCCACCAAGTTCTGCTTCTTTTTCACAGAGGATTACCTGATGACCGCGTCTTGCAGCAGTGTATGCAGCATAAAGACCACCAGGACCGCCGCCTGCGACAAGAACTTTCTTCTTTACAGGTGCAGGATATACTTCACTGCCTTCAATTTCACGTCCGATCAGAGGATTGACGGTACATCTTCTGGTGGAAGTTGCGGCACGCTCAGCCATGCAGGTAAAGCAGCGGAGACATTTTACAATCTCATTTTCGCGGTTTTCTACAACTTTTCGCGGTAAGAACGGATCTGCGAGAAGTGCTCTTGCCATATAGACGATATCTGCTTTTCCGGAAGCAATGATCTCTTCCATCTGGGCCGGATCATTGAGACCGCCGATGGTTGCCACAGGTATAGAAACATGTTTCTTGATCTCGGCTGCCAGATATACATTACAGCCATGGTCTTTGAACATAGATGGATGGGTATCTCCAAAGCCACGCTGGTAAGTTCCTGCTGATACATGGATCAGATCTACATAAGGTTCGATCGTCTGTGCAATACGAACACCCTCTTTCAGATCATATCCGCCCTCAAAAAGTTCAGAACCGCTCATACGGAATTCGATTGGGAAACCAGGTCCTACTGCTTCACGGACAGCTTTCAGAACTTCAACAGCGAGACGACAGCGGTTTTCCAGGCTTCCACCGTATTTGTCTGTACGTTTGTTAAAGTAAGGGGAAAGAAACTGATTGATCAGCCAGCCGTGACCACCGTGGATCATGATCATCTGGAAACCGGCACGTTTGGCAAGTGCTGCTGTTTTTCCATAAGATGCAACAATATCCTGGAGCATTTCTTCAGTAAGGGCTTTTACCGGTACACCGTCCGGACGGACTGTATCACAAGCTCCCCACTGATGCATGGAATGCTGACGGGATTTATCGGTCATATAAGTTCCTGCGTACATTCCGGAATGAGAAAGTTCAAGGCTTGGAACTGCCCCATGTCTAGAAATCGCATCTGCTGTATAGGTTGCGGATGCAAGAGAATTCAGGATGGCAGTATCCAGATGATATGCATGAGAACCATCTGTTTCGGGGTGTACCATACATTCGCTGACTGTTACGGCAGCAGCACCGCCCTTGCCACGCAGTTCATAGAAAGCTGTTGATTTCGGACCGATACAGCCGTCATTGGTAATATCTGTTCCGCCCATAGGTGCAGAGAACATTCGATTGCGGAAAGTCACACGTCCAATCTGGATCGGACTGGATAAATGCGGGAATTTTCGTTTCATAAATATAGACTCCTCTTTTTTATATATATTTTCGCAGATTTATTTCTGATATCAGATATTTGGACTACGACAGCTATTACTTTTGCTGCCGCGCTCTGTTACTAAGAATAACAAAAAAGTGCATTGTCATCCATCAGTAAAATGACAATGCACTTGTAACAATTTGTTGATACCTGCCTTTTTGACAAAACAGGGAGCAAAGCGGATGTTTCTTATCCTTTTGGATTATTCGTGACTGAATGTCCGGCCCTGAGCATTATATCAGAAAACAGGAATGTTAATATAGATGATTTAGATTAATTCCAATAGATTCATGTGATTTACCTCCTTCGGTAATTTCTAATCACATTGTATCTGCAAAACTGACAGAGCTGGTCGCATGAAAAGCGACAAAATAGTGAATATTCCAGCTTAAATAAACCATCATTCCGGCAAATTGGAAACCTGTAATCCGGGTTACGGAAACCACCTTACTTCTGCTTGTCTACCGTTTTGCTGATTTGGGATTCCTGTTTTCATTGATACAGAATACAGATATACTCTTTACGCATATTAACCCCTTCCTGTCCTTTTAGCGACAATATTCAGCATATAATTGACATTTTCTCTCAATCTCGCTTCGTCCACTGTGCCATTTTTTACGCCTTCTACAATGGGACGTACATAGGTATCATCCTGGCTGCCCGGCGTAATCCAGCAGTTCCCTGCCTGTACTGCCGCCGCAATGTCAACCGTCTCATAAGATTCCCAATCTGTCATAACAAATCCTTTAAAACCGAATTCCCCACGGAATATTCCTTGTATCAGTTCCTCGTCTTCCGCAGCGTAACATCCGTTTACAGCGTTATATCCTGTCATTATGGAATCCGGCTGATGTACAGACAATGCCACTTCAAATGCTCTTAAATAGATTTCCCTCAGCGCGCGTTCCGTAACAATACTGTGGTTTCTTTTTCTGGATGCCTCACAATTATTAGCAACAACATGCTTCACACAGCTTGATACGCCGTGTTCTTCCAAACCTTTACTTTGATTTCCTGCCATAATTCCTGCCAGCAACGGATCCTCGCTGAAGCATTCCGGGTGGCGGCCATTCAATGGATTCCGGTGGATATTCATGGCTGGGGCAAGAATCATCTGGATTTCATTTTCTTTTGCTTCTTCCGCAATCACACGTCCTACTTCATATGCCAATTCTTTATTCCATGTGGCACACACCGTATTGCTGCACGGCATCCCAATATTAGGTTTATGGATATTTACGCCGTTATTCCCATCCGCAACCGTGTAGGACGGGATATTATATTTTTCAAGTCTGTAGATTCTGCCTGCCTCGCCTTTCTCGTGCATTCCCCATCCATGCGAGGCACAAACGCTCAGTCTTGCCAGTTCCTCAACCGCCATATTAGAAACCGGATTATCTTTTTCCATGGATTTTGAAGGATAGTGCTTCCTGCCGGTCTTAATTTCGAGAGTGTCTGCTCCTGACCGGATACCTGATTTTTCTCCTTTCGGGAAATTACCGCATTTTCTGCTGAGCACATCCATTTCCACAGGAATCCGCATCAGATTTTCTGTCTTTTTGATAATCTGCCTTTTCTCGATGTGAAGATCGCCGCATGCTTTCAGGGTTTTCACGGAATTTCCTGCATAAAACTGATAATTTCCTGCTTCCATGATCCAGCATGCTGTTTTCTCATCATAAGATTTCAGTTCGTCTTTTGTCACGTGGATATCAACTTCTTGTGTGTCTCCTGGATTAAGCAATTTAGTCTTCGCGAATCCCACAAGCCTTTTTTTCGGCTGTTCCAGATCTCCCTCTGGAAGTTCCGCATAGATCTGTACCACTTCTTTCCCTGCCATATTCCCGATGTTGGAAATGATGACAGCAAATTCTGCGTTTTCTGATTCTATCATCATTTTTGCCTGTATGTTGAACTCCGTGTAAGACAGACCGAAACCAAAAGGATACATGACTGGCTTTTCAAAAGTTTCAAAATACCGGTATCCTACATATAAATCTTCTTCATAACAGGTGTCGATATATAATTTACTTCCGGCTCCCGGAGCTTCTTCCACAGACAGGGGCTGATAAAAGTTGGCAGATGCGGGAATATCCCCATAATCAAGGCTCCATGTATCCGGCAATTTCCCTGATGGATTTACTCTTCCATCCAGTATTTCCACCAATGCTTTCCCGCCCAGCATTCCCGGCAGCCCACACCACAGCACAGCTTTTACTGCCTCGTCCAGCGTCCATCTCATATCCATCGGATATCCCGAATTGATCACCGCTATGACCTGTCTGCCTTCTTTTTTCAGCTTTAAAAGAGTTTCTTCTTCCTCATCTGAGAGATAAAACTCACCTTTCACCGCATTATTATCATAATTTTCTCCTGACGGGCGACTGATCACAAAGAGAACTGTTTTCGCGGACTCCGACATTGTAAAGTCACTATACTCTTCTACAGCCCATTTTACAGAAATACTGTATCTCGGATTAATCCTTCCCGCACCAACTGCTCCGATCCGAAACTGCTCTGCTCCCCAGAGCATAATTTCATCATCTTTTTTCAGAGGAAGTATTTTATCCTCATTCTTTAAAAGAACAATTCCTTCTTCTGCCGCCTGAAGTGCTACAGAATCGTGCTCTTCATACGCAGGATCTGGTACCTTTTTAGGCAAAGTATGTACTGTTATAATCTGTGGCTGCATTTCATTTCCATCTGTATCACGGAATCCCTCTACTTTGAAACTATAGTCCTTATCATATTCCTTTAACACACTGCGCACAGGAATTCCAAGCATCTGGATATTTCCTGCTGTTGCGATTTCTTTGAGCGTCCCCTTTGGCAGTTCCTCCCCTTCATAAACCACTTTCCCATACACAGACTCATCCATCTGCTTTGAAAAGCGTACTACCAGGCAGCCGGAGAATTTATGATCCAGCATATACATGCTTCCGTCCACATCGTCAATATCATAGGGGAATTTCCCGTCTGTTTCAATTTCCGGGAACTCAGTCCGCGGATCCGTTGCCTCAAACTCCACTTTTTTCCCGTTTGCCACGTCAAGGAGCATGCAGAACATCCCTCTCTTTTTCTCCGGCATATTAAGAAGAAGCTGCTCTACCGTCATCCCCTTCATATATTCCATCGCCGGACTGCCGATCATTCCGGGTGCCGCTTCTTCCATAAAATTTTGAACTGATTCTAATTCAAGCAGTTCACTAAAAGTCGCTTTTTCCGTGTACATTCTCTTTTGCCTCCTTCAAATCAATTCTCTGTGTTCTCAAATTCTTCCAAAAGGCTTCCCAGATATTCCAGACTTGACTTAGGTGTACGTTTCTGGCTCGTCCTGTCCACCGCCACAAGACCAAATGTAATCGCATATCCTTCCTGCCACTCAAAGTTATCCATAAACGTCCAGTGCAGATACCCTTTTACCGGAATGCCGTCCCTTACACATTCCGCGATTCCCGCAACTGCTCTTCGGATATATTCCACCCGTCTTGTATCATCATCTGTGGCAATACCATTCTCCGTGACAAGAATTGGGATTGAAAACTGCTCTGCGACATGACGGACTACATGCGAGATTCCTTCCGGATAAAACTCATATCCCATCTGCGTCAGTTCTGAACCTTCCGGAGCAGGAAGACCGCCATTTTTATCCACAAGTTTTCTTGTATAATTCTGTATTCCGATAAAATCGTCTTTCTGTAAATAAGGAAGATAATGTTCAAAGTCATCTTTCCACATCTTCTCGGCCATTTCTTCCCCGCCTTCCTGCGGCTGAAGATCGTACAGGGAAAGCGTCAGTCCCACTTTCAAATGCGGGCATTCCGCTTTCATCGCATCTCTCGCCGCCTCATGTGCGCGCATAATAAGAAGATCACCTTTTTCTGTCCGCATAGACAAAAAGGTGTTGACCGGCCGATCCGGCTTCAGCCCGAATACCGCCGCCTCATTCCCCCGGCGCTTTTTAAATTCTTCTGACAGATTGAAATTCATTCCTACCTGTGGGTTGACCCCCATCTTTCTCATCATGTCTTTTGCCACTGCAGCAATTTGCAACCCCATATTTGCCTCATTGATCGTGCAGACATATTCCATCTGGCTTCCCAACCGTTTTATCACATAGCGGCAGTAATCTGCAAAATATTGAACCGTATCCTCATTTTCCCATCCGCCTTCGCTGATCAGCCATTTCGGGGATGAAAAATGATGCATGGTAACAATCGGAGTGATTCCATTGTCATGGCAGCATTGAAGCACTTTTTTATAATGCCGTATCTCATCTTCGTCATATATCCCTTTAACAGGCTCGATCCTTGCCCATTCAATAGAGAAACGGAATGCGTTCAGTCCCGCCTCTCTCATAAGCCGGATATCCTCCTGGTAACGGTTATAGTGATCCACTGCATCCCGAGACGGCTCCTTATAGCTGGAGCCCTCCATCTGTTCCAATGCCCAGAAATCACTGTGGATATTATTGCCTTCTACCTGATGAGCTGCTGTGGAAGCTCCCAGTAAAAATTTTTCTTTCACAGATAAATCCTCCTATACTTCTGCGTTTACTTTGACAATTCGGTTTCCTTCCGTTATTCCATTTTCATTGAAAGCATCCACACGCACATAATAATCCTGCCCTTTTACTAATGCTCCGATTTTCTGACTTTCTTCAAATGTCATCATGCTGTGATATAGTTTATCCGTTCTATGTCCCCAGAGAATATTGTATCCAAGAGCATTTTCCCCTTTTATAGATATCTCCATATCCAGATCTCCTATTCTTTTTGCCTCAAACTGCGGTGTTTCCGGCTTATCTCCGCCTCCTTTGCCGAATACACGGAGTCCTGAAATGCATGGCTGCTGATTGTGGGGCACTTCTATGATTATAAGGCGAAGATATCTTGTACGGATTCCCTCTTCCCGTACAACTAGGTCATGGGAAAGATCCGTTTCCACTTCTGATTTATCTTCAATTACAAAATAGTCTTTTCCGTTTACCGATCCTTCCAATAGCCACCTCGTTACCTGCTTTGTCTCGTCAATATACCTTGGCTGTATAATTCCCCTGATTTCTCCCGGGGAAGGAATCTCTATTTTATCGTCTGCAAAGTTAATCTGTACTGCATGGACATCATATTCCCCACACAGATCAATCTGGAGCCATTCTCTTTTCTGAGCGGATGTCGCTCTCCACCATGTCTGTACATTTTCGTCCACTGCTTTTGCAGGATCTTTTCCTTCACAGAAAGAGGACGCTTCTACCGGCTTCTTATAACTTAATAAAAACCAGTCCGGATTTCTCCATGGATCCATCTTACCAGCTTTAATCCGTATCGGCCAATCGCCGTACCTCTGATTACAAAAAAGTTCCCCGTCCGTATCATATCCTGCCGGCCACATGCCAATCCGTCTTTCCATGGAATAGTTGACACTAATCCGCATAGTTGACATATGCCATAAATTTCCATCCTGATCTTCCATTGTAGAGCCATGCCCGGCGCCAGGGATAAAGCCTCCCGGTTTATAAGAAAATGGATTATTTTCCGCCAGCTTAAATGGTCCGAGCGGTGAGTCCGAAACATAAACACCATCTGCGTAAACATTGTATTCCGCTCCCGGGCAGGCATACTGGAGATAGTATTTCCCATCATGCTTATCCATCCAGGGTCCTTCGATGTACGGGCGCTTACTGAACATCCCCTTGATCATCTCTTCCTTTCCTTCCGGCAGCATATCTTTAGTCAACCCCCGGCTTTTCAGAAAGCTTTCATAAGACGCCTCTATCTCATCATCAGTTGCAGGCATCATAGAATGGCTTTCTCCAATTCTCTCATATCCCTTTATGAAAGCATTTCCAGTAATCAATACTTTTTTCTCTCCCATAGGTCGCATCGTTTCAGCGTCAAGTTCCACTCCCTGCAGAGGAACCATGCTGGAGCATCCCCAATAGAAATAAACTCTGCCGTCATCATCCTGAAAAAGATTCGGATCCCAAAAAGCAAATGTCCCCTCTATTTCTTCATATGGCCCGTCTATAATATCTTTTGTCCGATAATAACTACAGTTTGATTCACTGTTTGATGCACTGAAATATACATAATCCCCTATAACTCTTACATCCGGAGCATAGTCATACAGTGGCAGGGTATCCGGCAATCTATGATATTTCCATTCAGTCAGATCTTCCGATTCCCAAACACCTAACGTCATAGATGCAAAAATATAGTACTTTCCACGATAATACAGCATGGTCGGATCTGCAGCTTCGCGTGCAGTCTTATACTCTCCGGTCAGTGCGTCTTTCGTAAACTGATATCGATAATTAACATTCAGCGGATTACAATAATAACTCATCTTTTTTAACTCCTTTCCTGAATCTCTTTCTTTATCTTTTCCCCAATTTTTTCATAATCATAAAAGTGCAGTGTAATCAGTGCAATTATGCAAATGATGGCCGGAATCAAGGAAAAGCACCAAACAATAGCCGTATTAGCTGATGCCGTCTGTGCTGCCGCATTTCCTACATATCCGGCAGCTCCCATAATTGCTCCGGAAAGCGCGCTCGCAAGTCCAGTCCCAAGTTTTCCAGCAAAACTTGGGATGGTATTCATCATACCTTCGATACGAATGCCAGTCTTCCACTCACCATAGTCCATACACTGAATAATGAAAATACTTCCCATCATGATCAGTCCGGTCGTCCCTATTCCGGATAATACTGTTCCAATCAAAAGCATCGGCATATTCGCCCCTGCAAAATATTTTACGATACCTCCTATAATTGCTACAATCAAACCAATCTTTACAAATGCCATTCCTCCAATTTTTCTCATTGCCACTGGAAACAGCAACAGGATAAGCGGCGTAAATAATCCCAACATTCCAACCAGAGACATACTGGTAAGATTCCCCACAATATATGTAAAATAATAAGTCTGGACAACCGAGCTTAAATTTGTCGCAAGATTACATAAAAGATATGCCAACCCTAAAATCCAAATATACTTGTTCTTTAGCAAACATTTGATCGAAGTTTTTAATGTAATCTTTTCTGTTTTTTCCTCCTTTACATCAATTTCTTTTACATACAGGAAACGAATCAACCCAAACAGCATTGCCGGAACCCCGATTGCCATAGATATTTTTGTCCAGCCTCCTGGCTCTGTTCCCCACTTTTCAATCAATATGGGGAGGATCATGGCGATAACAGCCGGAAAAATCATACAAGCAATCCCGGAAGCCGTAAGCGCTCTTGCACGTCTGCTTTCATCTGTTGTAGAACGAGCCAGAAATACTGCATCGCACGCTCCAAGAAATGTGGTACAAACAGCATTAATAAGCACATACATAATGAATATCCAGATACATTTTCCTGTAATACTAATATCCGGTGTACTAAATAACAGAATTGCCAAGAGCCATGCTGGAATAACAAACAGTTCATAGGGACGAGCTTTGCCCAGTTTTGTATGGGTATTATCAATCACATAGCCGGCAAAAACATCAGTAAATCCGTCAAATATCCTTGCTGCCAAAATCAAAGCTCCAATCATCCCTATACTAAGTCCCGCACTCTCTGTTGCATAATAGCTGATCTGCATGATGAGGATTGAGTGAATCGCAATTGATATTCCTCTTGTACACCATGCTGGCACAAATAACCTGCCGTTTTTCTCTTTATTCATTTTCCTCTTCCTCTTTTCTCTTATTTATGATATTCTTATATCATAATTTTCTAAGTAACTACAGTATATCCCATTTTATCTATTGAAAAAATGACATATACAGATAGCATTTCATTATTTTGTATCATATTCAATTTGGGAGGTCTATTATGTTTGTTGCCTATAATTCAAGTACCACAAATCCTGATTTACTCCGCAATATCGTAGCTCCTGGAATTGCTGACAACGTTTCAGCTATCAGCGCTTTTTATCGGCTAAAGTCTCCTTTTGCGCTTCAGTTCACCACATTTCACCCAGATACTGAAGATCAGACTTTTCTCTTTACCTCTATGTCGCCCGACAATATTATCTATTGTTCTTCTTCTGCGTCTGAAGTCAGACAGTATTTATCCGGAGATCTTCATCAGCATGATTTTTTTGAACTTCTTTTTGTAGTTGACGGTACTTTATACCAAAATATAGAAAACCGAAGACATCTTTATATTCCCGGAAGTTGCTGTCTTCTAAACAAGAACGTCCGTCATACTGAAGAATATTCCACTGATTTCCGGGTGATCTTTTTTCAGTTTTCTGACCACTTTATCAAGGAGATCTTTTCAGCCCTTTCTATGAATTACTTTAAGGCAGAACGTGACCATAAGCAGACGCAAATGGAGCAATTTCTGCAGCAAAACCTTTTGAATCCCGGGCATACATGGAAAAATTATATTGACTTTATCCCTACCAATGATGCTGACTGGACAGTCCAGAATGTTCATTCTATTTTTGAACAGATAACGAGAGAGCTCTTATCGCCTCAGTTTGGATCTTCTGCAGCTATTACTTCCCTGTTTTTTAAGCTGTTCCATCTGCTCGATCAGCCCAAATACTATCAGACATCACCAGTTAAAATCGGTACTGATTCAGAGAATCTGCTGTTTCAGAAAATCACCCGTTTAATGGAAAAATCTAACGGCAGGATGTCGCGGCACGAACTCGAATCCAGCCTTCATTATTCAGGAGATTATCTAAATAAGATTGTTAAAAAATATACCGGTCTGGCAATTTTTGATTACGGCATGACTTTCTGTATGAAAAGAGCATCCTCACTGCTTCAGTATTCTAATATGACAATAAGTGAAATAGCACGGCAGTTAGGGTTTAGCAACAGAACTCATTTCTATAAAGTCTTTCAAAATACGTTCTCGCTTACCCCTTCCGAATACCGTAGGGTTTACAGGACTGCACGGAAATAGACTATGCAGTCCTATTTAACTTTTTATAATCTCCATTCGTCTTGCCATCGAATTACAGGCTTATCTTCATGCCATTCGATAGGAAGCCATACATATCGTGAAATAGATGTGTTTTCACGGTGATGGCTCAACTTTCCTGATAGTCTTGCTTCTACCTTTGGTGTCAGATCTGGTTTTATTAGATCTTCGTGTCTTCCGGAAGACATGGCCTTTTCTATCATACGATAGTATTTCTTCGACATCCATTTTCCAAAGTTTGTCGGCTTCCATCTATCTGCCATCTGTGAATCAAAAGCCCCTTATCTTCCCAATTTTATAAATCTTTAGAGGCATAACACCGGACACCCCAGTGCCATATTTTATTAAAGAGACCTCCCACAGTTTTTTCTTTATTTTCCCCATACCAATAGTATGTTTTATCTTCTGCATTATAAAATACAGAAAATCCGTGTGCCTGAATTGGGTTGCCATTCGTGTCAAGCCAGACCTTCCCAGGATGAAAACTTTTATATTTTCCCGTTATAGCATTCTCTATTTCCTTCTTTTTCCGCATTTTGTCTCCCTAACATCTCTTTCATAATCTTTACACGCTTTTTTAGCATTTCTGCTACAAATTCATTTTTTTGATCCGCGTCATATCCATGGTATCCTCCCGGCACAATATAACTGGTAACTGGAATTCCATTCTTTTTTAGTTTCTGCGCATATGCAATTCCTTCGTCACAAAGCACATCTATTTCAGCCACTTCAACATAGGCTTCCGGAAGCGATGAAAAATCATCGCTTCTTAAAGGTGCCGCATACTTTAACATCCCTTTATCTCCGTCTTTCAAATAAATATCCCACATATTTTCATTCGCATTAAACGGCCACGGTGCGTCTCTGTATTTTTTCATAGAAGGATAACTGAGGGAATTGTCTACAACCGGATACACAAGCATCTGCCCTCTTACCTTTGGACCGCCGAAGTCCCGGATGTAGTGTGTCAGAGCCGCTGCCAGACACCCTCCCGCACTGTCTCCGTAGATCAGGATTTGATGCGGGTCAATTCCCAATTTTTCTGAGTTTTTCCCCAGATAAAGAATGCAATTATAGCAATCCAACAACGGGCCTGGGAATGGTTGTTCCGTAGAAACTCTGTAATCCGGAAGGAAAACTCTCACATTCAGCTCTTTCGCATAATAAACCATGCTGTTTATCCCATCTACAGTCAAGGGAAAGTAAAATGCTCCTCCATGAATATAAAACAATACCGGACAATCTTTTCTGCCTTTTATCTCTTCTGGCTCCAGACAGTACATATTCACAGCAGTTCCGTCACTCACGACAGTGTATTTCTGCATATTTATCCCTTTTGGCGGTACATATCGTTCCACCTGATCTTTTCTCTGCCCGACAGACTTACGCATTCCGTTCTGAATCAGCGGACTGTACATATTAAACCATGCCATGAATGTATTTCCTTTTGGCAGTCTGGGATTATATTGATATTTTTCTGGTATATGTCCGCTCCATATTCCAAATGTTCTCCCTGATTTTAATTTATTTTTCATGCTGATTTCCTGTATTTTTACCTTTCTGATTCCGCTGTCTGATATACATAAGTTCCTGCTTCTGCTATGCGCCTGCTCCCATCCCGCAAGATAATCTCCGCCGTAGTATTGGTCGGTATCACGACCATATATTCGGTTATTCCATCTTTCTTTTTCTTCCAGGAGCTTTCTACATTTCCATAAATACTGTTCCACCGCGCATGTACACTTTTCAACGTACCTCCCGGAATCGGACGGATAATAAAATGATTTTCTCCATCCACACTGATTCCAGCCACTGTATCAAACAGCCATTGGCAAACTGTACCGGGGCTATAATGATTCTGGCTCAGAGTTCCTTCCCAATTTTCCCAGACGGTTGTTGCTCCTCTCCTGACTTCATAAAGCCATCCCGGCTGTTCCTCATTTTCCAGCATCTTGTACGCCAAATCTTCTCTTCCCATATTGCTTAATGTCTTAAGGATAAATGGTGTCGAAAGAAATCCGGTACCTATACGGTATCTTCGGTTTTCAACTGCCTGTGCAAGCCTTTGCTCCAGTGATTCTTTCTCCTTGTCTTCAGCAATGCCAAAAGCAAGCGGACGCACCAATTTTGCCTGACGGTCTGTATCCGGCACTTTATCTTTAAGAAAAAGAGTCTGATATGCTTTTTTGGCTCCATCCCTATATTCAGCAAACAACTCTGCATCCGATTTTTCTCCGAGTTCTTCCGCCACCGACGCCATATGCTTCATGGTAAAATACAGATATGCCGTACATTCTTCCATATGAGATGCATGATGCCCTGCCGCAATCCTATCCTGAAATTCTTCCGGCTCAAGCCATTCCCCAAGATGCATTCCCTTTTCATAGGTATATCGGTCATATGGATTTTCCTTCGCTTTTTTACTGTCTTTCTGACCGGTATTATGAATCATAAACATTGCGTATCTGCGCATCATTTCATAATTTTCTCTCAGTACACGGATATCGCCGAAAACCTTCCAAAATCTAAATGGAATCAGCACCGCTGCATCTCCCCATCCTACACTTGCCCCTGTATTGTCGTACAGCATGGAAAGTCCGTTATATGGTACCACGGCCGACATTTTCCCATTTTTAAACTGATTATCCTGCATATCACGCATCCATTTTTTAAAAAAGGGGGCTGTATTCATCAGGAAAGACCCTGTACGGAAAAATATCTGTGCATCTCCTGTCCAGCCCAGCCGTTCTCTTGTCGGGCAATCTGTAGGCACGTCCGCAAAGTTGCTCTTCATACTCCACAGTGTATTCTGAAATAGTCTATTCACTTTCTCATCAGAACAATGAAAGCTGCCGGTCTGCTCCAGATTAGAATATACGGCGACCGCCTCAAAATCTTCCGGGATAATCTGTACTTCAGATTCAACAAGAGCATAGCGGAATCCGAAAATTGCAAATTTTGTTTTATAAAAGTCTCTCCCTCCGGAACAGGTAAACAGGATCTCCTGCTTTGGCGTATTCTGCATCTGCCCTCTCACCTTGTCTTCGTTTCCTGTCATGAGCATGATTTCTGTCATTTTACCGAATTCTTTTACCGGCTTGTGTTCAACCATATTTTTCTGAGTGAATTCTCCGTTTTCATCAAGGATTTCCCCCAATGTAAGATGGATTTTTTTCCCTTTTTCCCCTTGAACGGAAAATGCCAGAAATCCTGCCATATTCTGTCCGAAGTCCAACACCTTTTTCCCGGATGGAGTCTTCAGAAGTTCTGGTTTGAAATGTTCCTGTTCCCGGATTATGACATTATCTGCAGATGAGGGGATTACCTTTTCCTTTATTTTTCTCGCTTTCCCGCTGTATGACGGCTGGTTACCCGCCTCAACAACTTCTCCGTCTTTAAGATCCGCAAATCTCACCGCACCGTCGTTTGACCACCTGAAACTCTGATCACTGCTGATGACATCAACGTTTCCGTCCTCTCCGGTCAATTCGAGCTGGCAGATCAGCTTTGTCTTTCTTCCAAAAACATTGGTTTGGCCAAAACATCCGATAGAGCCCCTGTACCAGCCGTCTGCCAGCAGCACTTCGAGCCGGTTCAATCCAGCCTTTATAAGTCCTGTCACATCATATGTCTGATATTGTATCCTTTTCCGATAATCCGTACATCCCGGTGCCAGCACATATTCTCCCGCTCGAATTCCGTTTACTGACGCCTCATACAGACCACACGCCGTAATATACAGTCTGGCTTTTTTCACTGGCTTCTGTACAGAAAACTCTTTTAGAAAGCAGTCAACAGGCCAGCGCATATTTTTCTTAGGTCTGTAATCTCCGCTGATCCACGTTCCTTCCCAGTCACTGGGTTCTAACAGACCCATTTCAAACATTGCCTCCGCACTCTCTCCCGGCAGGTTGTTCTCATCCCAAAGCAGTACTTTCCATTCCGCGCGCATGCGGCTTTTTAATTCTTTTCCCTCATAACGGATATGTGTCATCGAATTTTTAGGCACTTTCCCACTGTTCCAAAGCAGTTTCCCTTCACAGGTCACCAGAATCTGATATGCTGTCTGCTTTTTACCGCCTGCACATTTCCAAAAGAATTCTGGAGTTCTGTCACCAAGTCCGATCGGATCTTTCAGATAATCTGTCCTCAGTTCAATCGCCTGCAATCTAATCCACCTCCTGTAATGCTTCTTCAGCATTTTTCATCTTTACACTGACTATTGCCTCTGCCTCCGGCATTCCGGAATTTTCACACTTTACTGTTACTTTTATTTTCCCAGGCGTATCTCCTTTGACTACTGCCAGAGCCCTGCCCTGATATGTCTGAAAACATCCTGTGTCATACGCTTCTTCTGTACATGGATTTGCACTTCCGAATCCGAGCAGTGTTCCTCCTGTAACGGAAACATTCAGGCGACAGTCCATATTACTTTCTACAACATCATTCTTTCCTCTGATCTCTACAGGTATATATACAATATCGTCTACTGTAATCTCTTTCTCTTCCGGTTCGGCGCAAATATGCATTGGTCCTTCTGCAGATTGCAGACAGTTTCTGCCGCATTCCTGACCATCAGCCCGATATGCCACTGCCTCCAACACCCCCGGCGCATATTTTGTTTTAAAGATTGCCTTATAATCTCTGCATTTTTTCTTTCCGAGAGAGTGTCCATTAAGGAGAACTTCTACATAAGGCGCCTGCGTGTACACTTCTACTACCGCCTTATTCCCATCGCAAGCACACCACGACCAGCTCTCGACAGCATTTGTTCCGCGCCAGACAGATTTACTTACTCTGACCCCGGGATGATTGACCGGCCTTACTCCAAGCACCGGCGTATCATTCTGTTCCCAAACTACCTGAGCATATCGGCACGATGCATCCGGAATTCCCAGAATATCAATTACTCCAGCACCTCCGAGCAGCCATGGATAGGGACGGTTAAAAGGCATTCCCCCTGTATAGCTCCATGCTCCGATTCCTGATTCTCCCAGATAATCCCATGCCGTCCACATGAAATCTCCGATCAGGTACGGATATTTTTTTACCATCGCCCAGTTCTTCGCAATATCCTGGGGAAACGTCTCACTTCCAAAAATAATTCTCTCCGGATGATCTTTTCCGTCCAGCGGATATCTTCCGGAGCCATAATTGTATCCCACAATATCAAGGCTGTCAGCAAACGGCGATGAAACAGCATCTACCTTTTTTGAGTTTCCGCCATTATTCATTCCTGTTCCTATAAAAGACGCCATAATATTAAAAGCAAGGCTTGAATTCTGTGATTCTTTTTTCTCCTTCTTCTGTCCTGCTTCCGTTTTTGTCTCTCCATCCTGATAGATTCCATTTCCCTTTGCAGCCCGTCCTATCACCATGAGATTAACACCGCATGTCACCGCTCTGGCAGGATCAAGCCTATGGATCAACGAGACCATAGCTTTTCCTGCCTCGACTCCTTTTTTCTCACACGGCTCTGCCACTTCGTTGCCGATTGAATAAAGAATAACCGACGGGTGATTGTAATCACGCTCTACCATAGCTTTCGTATCTTCCTCCCACCATTCATGGAAATCACATCCATAGTCGTATTTATTCTTTCGGTTATACCACATATCAAATGTCTCATCCATAAGATACATTCCATACCGGTCACAGGCATCAAGCATGGCTCTGCTTGTCGGATTATGAGCGCTGCGAATTGCATTGAATCCCATTTTTTTCATAATCCTTACCCGTCGTTCCTCACTTTTCGCATAAGTTGCAGCTCCTAAAATCCCGTTATCGTGATGGATACAGCCTCCTCTTAACAATGTTTCATTCCCGTTGACAAAGAATCCTTTTGGACTCCATTCCAGTTTTCTGATACCAAATTTTTCTTGTGCTTTGTCCAGAACTTCTCCATTTTCAGAAAGCGTCACCATACACTGATAAAGATAAGGCGTTTCCGCACTCCACAATTTCGCATCCGGAATATCAAGTTCAGTTATTCTTCCATTTCCGGACGCAATGCATTGCTCATGATCCATGATTTTCACAGACACATCTGCGTTCTCAGCTTCCGGACTTACTGCTGTTTCAATACGAATCCGGGCCGGACTATAGCTTAAAGTAGTAATGCGTACCCCCTGATAAAGAATATGTTGCTTTTCTCCAATAATCAGATTCACTGGCCGATATATTCCGCTTCCTGTATACCACCTGCTGTTTGGCAGTTGCGAATTATCAACAGTTACACTGATTATATTTTCTTTTCCGTAATTCAAATACTCATCCATACAAATTACAAATGGAACATATCCATACGGTCGGTTTCCTGCCTTTTTCCCATTGATACATACTTCAGCATTTTTATAACCCCCCTCAAATTCAAGCATCAGGGTTTTATTTCTCCATTCCTCCGGTGCGGTAAAATGTTTTTCGTATTCGTAGATACCACCGATAAAGTATCCGTGCGCGCTGCCGCCCGGACTATCCGCACATCTTTTCTCATGTATCATAGCGTCATGGGGCAGACTGATTTTCTTATAGGCACTCTCGCCTGCCCTGCGAAAGAGCCAATTATTACAAAAAGTTTTACTCTCCATATGATTCTCCTGTCTTTGCTTTCATTCAAAGATTTCTGTCTTTCTTTTTTCTGCTTTCTTTTTTTCTGCTTTCTTTTTTCTTACGCTTAGCTTCTTCTTTCGCTTTTTTATCTGCCAGCTTTTTCTGATATTTGGCCTCTTCCTCGTCAAAATTGAGACCTTTCTTGCGGCATCTTTCATGCAGTTCCTCAATTCGCTTTTCTTCTGCTTTCCGATCCTGCTCCTCCTGCTCCATCGCAGCTCTTTCTTCAGACGAAATATAAACGATTCCTCTGGCTTCTGCTTCCGCTTTACGACGTTTGATAAAGTCCCGCACTCTCTGTTGCATAATAGCTGATCTGCATGATGAGGATTGAGTGAATCGCAATTGATATTCCTCTTGTACACCATGCTGGCACAAATAACCTGCCGTTTTTCTCTTTATTCATTTTCCTCTTCCTCTTTTCTCTTATTTATGATATTCTTATATCATAATTTTCTAAGTAACTACAGTATATCCCATTTTATCTATTGAAAAAATGACATATACAGATAGCATTTCATTATTTTGTATCATATTCAATTTGGGAGGTCTATTATGTTTGTTGCCTATAATTCAAGTACCACAAATCCTGATTTACTCCGCAATATCGTAGCTCCTGGAATTGCTGACAACGTTTCAGCTATCAGCGCTTTTTATCGGCTAAAGTCTCCTTTTGCGCTTCAGTTCACCACATTTCACCCAGATACTGAAGATCAGACTTTTCTCTTTACCTCTATGTTGCCTGACAAAATCATCTATAGTTCTTCTTCTGCGTCTGAACAGCACTATGCTGGACAACTATATCAACCGCGTTCACAAATACAAAATCAGTCTTGTATCTGCCCTGATAAAAGCTGTATGCGACTATATTGATATCAATTTAGAAAAAAATCCGACACTGGATGAGCTTGCTTCTTTTTCCAATTATTCTAAATATTATCTTTCAAAAAAATTTAAACAGGTAATCGGTGAAACAGTCACTGATTATATGAATAAACTGCGTATTGAACGTTCAAAAGAACTTCTTCAGAACACAACGCTTAGTATCCATGCAATCGGAGAGAAGTTTGGGTTTTGCTCCTCCAGCTACTTTGCCGAATGTTTCCGTAAATACACGGGGTGTTCCCCTGCCGATTTTCGTTCCAGATAACAGCACCAATGTACAAGGACAGGGGAACATATCTCAAACCAAGTAGTTTCTCTTTTATTCATTGACCGCCATCTTACATTTTCCACATGCCGCGCACCCTCCGTGGGACTCCTCCCAGAGCCGGTCTGCCACGGGCGCCCAGTTTTCAGCTGCTTCCATGCATTTATCTGAAAATTCCTTTGCACTCTCCAGATTCTGGTAGTCCGTGCTTTTCGCATGGCTCTTTTCCACAATCTCCGTCAGCCTTCCCGGATTGTCCAGCACAGGGCAGGGACGAAGCAGGTTGTCGTTCCACGGCTGGTTATCGTGATAGCCCATAAACAGTGGGGAAGTATATGCTTCAAGGAGCGTTTTCTCCCGGATATTAGAGTCGGAATAATGAATAAATGCACAAGGCTCGATGTCTCCGTTGGCATTAATGTGGCAGTAGCACCTGCCTCCCGCGATACAGCCGCCAACGTACTCTCCGTCATTCCAGAAATCTACCGTGAATAGTAGCTTTGTCTTACGGTATTCCCGGATCTTGTGGTACATCATCTCCCTCTGATCCGCTGTGGCGATTAGTTCCTTCACCGCGCCTTTTCCCACCGGCATGTATGTAAAGAACCATGCAAATTTGGCTCCCATATCAATCATCTGATCAAAGTATGCTTCGCTTCCAATCACCTCCGCATTGGCAGATGTATTAGCCATGAGCAAAACTCCACACATTCAGTATTTATGCGGGTTTGCGAG
>OLNL01001030.1_pt1 | contig 28102 bp, 32 predicted proteins | sample 1672181 | NCBI WGS metagenome assembly OLNL01 (sample SAMEA3136656, study PRJEB25190) | human gut metagenome | biome: human gut; feature: human-associated habitat; material: faeces | place: Austria | collected 2013
AACTGTTCTCGAAAACTTACGGTTTAGCCCTTGACTTCATATAGCTGGTCTCCTTCCGATATTCGGCGATCCCGCGCCGACGCGGTCGCGGCCTCCCTTGCCGCTGGTATGTATGTACCCAGCTGCGCACATGCGTAAACGCACAAACACGTAAATGCGCACGTATGCGTCTGCGTAATTCGATAATTTGCCCAGCGGGCCGCCCGGACACCGGTCGGCAGGCCCCTGGCCTGCGATTTCCATGGCCGAATGACCGGCGGGACCCCATCCGTCCCATAGGCAGCCGGGTGTGGGAAACGTGTGGAGACGGGCTACGGCATGAAAAAGCCCCGCCGTCTCCGGTGGGGCGATCACTTGAGTATGGGGTTGTACGGGTCGGCTAGAACGGGATGTCCTCGTCCGCAACCTCGACGGCGGGAGCCTCGGGGACCGCATACTGCTGTCCACCATCAACCGCGGCAGCAGGAGACGCGGCAGGGCGGGAGTTCATGAACTCGATCTCGTCGACGATGACCTCGAGCTTGCTGCGCTTCTGGCCGTCGCGCTCCCAGGAGCTATAGCGCAGCTTGCCCTCGATCGCGACCTTGCTCCCCTTGGAGATATAGCGGCCGACAGCCTCGGCGCGGGTGCCGAACATGGTACAGTCGATGTAATTGGGATAGTCCTCCCACTCGCCGGTCTGCGGGTTCTTTCGGCGATCGTTGACGGCGATGCCGAACGAGAGCACCTGGGTGCCGGCCGCGGTGGCGCGGAGCTCGGGATCGCGGGTGAGGTTTCCGGTGATGTTAACTCGGTTGATGCTCATTGGCTTCTATCCTTTCGGTTCCGACGGGGGGCCGATCCCCCCGCCTTCGTCGCCATGTATGTACCCAGATGCTTAGATGCGTAAGCGCATAGATGTGCGTTTGTGCGGCTATGTATTGGGCTGGCACCGGAGCCCGGCGTTTTCCATGGTCGGATGACCGGAGGGACCCCATACGTCCCGTAGGCAGCCGGTTGTGGGAAACGCGTAGCGATTCCTCCGGTTCGGTTCTCGCCCAGTTTGAATCACGGGGCGGTTCAGAAGGCGTGCGTTCGGCGCCGGTTAGGGTCCGGGGCCGGCTCTACACGTGGGACGCATATGGCGCCGCTGAAGGATGCCTCGTCGTAGGCGTCGCGCAGTGCGGCGACCAGGCATTCGCGTGTAACGTAGAAGTCCGGCTCCCATTTCTCGCCGTCGCCGCCCGTCACCCGATACCATCCCTCGCCCTGCCAGACCTTCTCAACCGCCTGATCGATCACAGAGATTTCGGCGTAGGGCAGATGGATCTCGCCGGCATCCCCGTAGGCACCGCGAAGGTCGTCGGCAAGGTCCGCTTCGGTTCCATACCATGTGGCCGGATACGATCCCATCCCATCGGTGAAGCAGATTCGGTACCAGCCCTCGCCCTGCCAGCATTCCTCCAGATCGGCAGCGACGACGCGCCCGATCTCGTCATCGTCCGTATACATGGCTGCTCCTTGCCCAAGTCGTTCATTCGGTATTACCAGTTGATACCCCGTTCGGGCGCATCGGAAACAGCCGATTCCGATGCGGACGGGAAGATACGGACAGGCGGCCTTCCGCCCCGATCTCAATTTAGCGGGCATGAGCGGGGGCGATTCGGGGTAAACGGCTCTCTAGGGAAGCCGTGGGAGCGGGATGGAACGGAAACGGAAGGATATGGACATGGCTACGGATCACGACACGGTGTCGCCCATCGAGCACGATGAGACGGCGAACCTGAGGCTCGCGCTGATGGAACGATGGAGGGAGTCCTGCGGGCGCGTGGCCGAGAGGTTCGGACGCCGCAGCGACATCCCCTTCTACTCGAGCGCGCTGTCGGCACTCGCCGGCGAGTGCGCCGATGACATGGGCAAGTCCGGCAGGGTTGCCGAGGCGGCCGTCGCCATGCTCGCCGACGCGCTCATGGAAAAGGACCCGCGGGGATATGCGGACAGCGCCGAGGCTGCCGCCAGGGAGCTCGAACGCCTCGTCTCGTCGATCGCCTACGCGGACGCGCTCGGACGCCTGCGCGCGGCAAACTCGACGTTCGAGACGCGCATCCTTGGGGAGATCGACGGAACCGACCCGGATGCACTGCCGGCGGTGCCGGATGGCCTCGTCGGACCGTCGGATACGGCCACCTGCACGATCGATATCCTCGGCGGGTCGCAGGAGGACAACCGCGAGGCGCTGGACACCTGCGGCGCCATGATGATGAACGAGGATCCCGATATCGGAGACTTCTGCTTCATCACGTTCATGCTGCGCGACGGCTCGCCCAAGACGGGTATCTTCTGCAAGATATGCGACTCCCGCCGCGTGCAGGACGCTTGGGAGCGGGCCTATTCCGACTACACGAACGGCAACCGCATCGGGTCGGCCGAATAGGCATGGCCATAGGCCGCCTGCTGCGCGGTGAGACCGCAGCGCGGGCGGTACCGCCCCGGATGCCCTCCCCGTTGGGATCGCAGGGCGGTATCCAGGGTGGGAGACGGCGGGGGTATCGCGCGCGTGGCGCGCGATACCGAGCGGGAGGGAGGTCCGGCACGTGGGCGGATGCAGCAGGTTCGACGCCAAGGTCGTCCCCATAGCGGTCGAGACCGACCGAAAGTGCGGGCTCAACACCCCGAGGGCAATCGTGTGCGACGGGCGGCGCTTCGAGATCGCCAGGGTCGGCGCGACGCTGCCCTGCCCCAGCATGTTCGGCAAGGCGGACGCCACCGTGACCGGCGTCCTAGTGGACGTCGGCGGTCGATGTGTCGCGCGCGGGCTGATCTGCGACGACGGTCTGTGGTTCTCCGTGAAGCCGGACGGGTAGAGGTCCGTCCAGGTTCGTCTCCGTAGACGGCCGCGCCACAGATAACATTGTCGGCAAGGATTGAGAAAGAGAGATGCCGCAATGCGGAAAGACACCTACAGGATTGGCGACGGGACGTTCGCGTTCTCCCCCGCCGTGTTCGATTCGTTGCTAGGACACGGCGCCAAAGGCGCCGCCAGGATGCGGGAGCTCGCGGGCGCGATGCACGTCTCGATCTCATCGATTAAGGACTGGCGGCGCGGGACGCACGCTCCGAGCGACTTCGAGAAGGTCGAGGATATCGCCTGCTGGGCGCACATCGACGTCGCCGACCTCCTCATAGAATCAGGAGATAGGACCATGGACGAAAAACTCACCGAAAACCAGCTGGATGTGCTCTGCGTGCTATGGAACCAGGCCTACGACTTCCTCGACCTGTGCGAGGAGACCGATCATTTCGTCTGGCCGACTACAGACCTGCGCTGCGTGCCGGACTCGATCCTGCACGACATCAAGGTGAGCCCGGAAGACGATAAGTCCCGTCCTCCCTGGGAGATCGGCACCGAGGACCTGTTCCTCCAGACGCTCGACGTGTACCTCCGCGCGTGCCGACGCGCGGCCCCATATGTCGGGGAGAGCGATATCTTCGTCAGGCTCCTGGGCCTCTGCGACATCATGACCGAGACCGCCTTCGGCGAGGACGACGGCAAATGGCTGCCAGACCCGGATATGATTTTCGACCCGCATGAGGATGGATACGTCAGCCCGATGGAGGCCGCGGAGCTCAAGTGCAGGAAGCTGCTCGATGAGATCAGGAATGACCTGTTGGCGCTACGCCCGACGGCGGGTAAATAAGGCTAGTTCCGCCAGATAGCACGACGGCCCCGCCCTCGGAGGGACTGCGCAGCGATGATCGATTCCGAGTTCGCATATAAGCGTTCGACATGGCGATGATTGATTGATTCCATATCCAGATTTCAAGACAGGGGCCGTTTTCGGCCCCGTCCTTTTCCCGAACCCGGTCCGGCGATTTTTCCGCGGCGTGCGTTTACGTTTCCCCTCAGGGGGTACAAGAGAGGTAGAGCAGGCGGTATGGGGCCGCCCGGTGCGCATATGGGAGGACTATATGGAAACGATCTTCGTGACGGAATCGCGCGAGATGCTGTTCACGGGAACCGAGGATATCGACGTGCGGCCGCTCCATTCGTCGGAGCTGCATTACGAGGGAGACAGCCGGGAGGAGGCACTGCGTGCGGCGCATAAGGTCTCGGCGGCCTCCAGGGTCGGGGTCTGCCAGCGCGGTTTCGCCCGGTTCGTCGCCACAGTGAGCGGAATCACGCGCGACGGCGAGGGGTTCACGGAACACATGGATACGGTCCACACCGTCGACCCGCTCGACCGCATGCCCGAGCTGCGCACGCTCGCGCGCGAGGCGGCCGCGAACCGTGCGGACGGGAAGATCATCCGCCATATCGCCGGCCACACGGAGGCGATCGACACTGCGAAGTGTGCCGGGGACTACTACAGCCTGTACCGCGTGGAGGGATCGGCCTTCGGGGACTTCTCTTGCTACCGGGTCGGACATGCGCCCTACAACGGGACGCTCTACCTTCCCGCTGGGTTCCACGATTACGGCATTGCCACCGTCGACGAGCTTTTCGTCGCACTCGTGGTCGGACGCTGCGAATTCCTGTGCGAATACCAGGACGAGATCGATGAGGTCTATCACGGGCTCTTCGAGAAGAGAATCTAGATGAAAGGAACGAATATGCAGACCATCCACACCAAGGCGGGCTTCAAGGTGCTGCGCGAGAGCCTGGGGCTCTACCAGTCCGACGTCGCGGAGGCAGCGGGCGTCGACGTGAAGACCGTCAAGAACTGGGAAAGCCCGCGCCTGCCGCGAGCCCGCGCCACTGCCGTGGCATGGAAGTACCTCGAGAATCTGGCGGAAATCCAAGAGCGCGAGGTCGGGTGCCTGGTGGAGAAGATTGTCGATGAGACGGACGGCAACCCCTACCCGCTCCCCTACTTCCGCGAGCAGGACTTAGCCGCGGAGGATGCGCGCGCGGCGCGGATCTCGAACGCCATGACCAGAAAGGTGGCCTTTGAGCTCACCAGGTTGGCCATCCCCTACGAGTTCCGCTTCGAGGAGGAGGCCGCGGACGATGAGCGGCTGAGCGAGATCTGGGATATGTAGGCAGTCGTTATTGAGCCGGTACCGTGGAGGTGCCGGCTCATATTAGAAAAGAGCTCCGGTTGCCCGAAGCCCCTGTCTCAATGATGTCGATGAGTACGTCTGGCAGGCACAGGTAACTCTCTGTCGCCACTTTGCCGCTCGGCCCGGTGAAAAGCATGGAAGACGGGGTTTCCACCGTTTGCGTCGAACGCGCGGCCATCGGCGAGCGCGACGGAAAGCTCCTCGAGCCCGTCGATGAGATGATCGGCGTTCGCAACGCCGCATATGTCGTAGGATGCGAGGTCGTTCCATATCTCGAAGCGCCTATACCACGACATCGACGCGATTTGACCATCGACGAGACTTGCAGCCTCCGATGCGACCTGCTCGCCTAAATCTTCGGTGACGCAGGCAAGAAACGCGCTTCGCGTATCCGATACGAAATCCTCGGCCGTGTAGGCCGACGTCACGGTAAAGCTGGACTCCACGGTGGCGGTCTCGCTATCCTTCGTCTCGGTAAGGATGCCAAAATCAAGCGCCGGGGCGGTTACACAACGAAGGCCATGACGGCGACCACCCATGACTTCCTGCCGTCAGATACTCTCAGCCAGGCGCAGGTATCCGCGAAGCTCTCGCCTCGCGAAGTTCAGGCTTGAACGAAAATCACCGTTTACAAAAGGCCCGCCAATCTCACGCTCGCCGACAAATACCGTCGCCATATAGCTTTGCATACCCATATCGAGTCCCTTCTGAATATCTGCTTGTCCCTATTGATTGGATGCCAGGGCAAATCACGCGGTCGGGGTGCCTAGGTCGGTTTCGGCCAGGACGTCGCGGATATCCGCCACATCCCTCACTGCCATGACGATGCACCTGATCGATACCGCCGCCGCGACCACGGATGTCAGGAGGACTGCCACGCCGACGTCGTGGGCCCAGATGACAATCCCCACAGCCATAGTGATGGCGAGGCCAACGATCCAGCAGATGAGCGCGTTGCGCGACTCGTCGAGATACGATCGCGCATAGACCTCCAAAATCTCGCGGTCGATGCCCATCTTGCCGAACCTGTCGATGTATCTGGACATCCTCGACGACATGCCGTGCTCGGTCCATGCAACCATTTTCAGAAAACCCATGGTCGCAATCGCCGCGTTGAATGCCATGACCATGCAAGGAACCAGGTCGATATTTTCACTGATGAACGGCGCCATGCGGACCATCCCCTCCCGTTTCGTCTCTACTCGATGTGAGTCTACCCATATGCGCATGTACGTAAACGCATAGACGCGCATATACATATATGTGTGGACGTGCGAGCGGGGCGGCCTATTGCAGGCCCGGGTTCACGATGCAGTAGCATCGCTCCGACCTCGGCTCCTTCTCGCCGGGCGCCATCACCTTGACCGTGACCGGAACCGTCTCAGAATCGGGGGCGAACGCCGTGAACGACTTCAATTTCCCGCCCGGCTCGATCTGCTTCTGCGCCCGCTGGTCCTGCACCTTGTAGGACCTGTCGAGCTTGATCCCGTCCTGGTATGCGTTGATGTCGGTATAGGGTGCGACAGTGTCCGAGTCCGTGACGTTCTCGAAGGTATAGGCAACCCGGATGTAGCGGAACGGCTTGCCGTCCGGCCCCGTGCCTTCCTCGATCGTCACGCGGTCGATCGAGATGCCGTCCACGGACGCCTGGGCGGACTGCTGCGGCGCGAACGGCGACGAGGTGCCGGCATCGCCCGACTTCCCGGCGCCGCCGTCGGAGGAGCCGGCGTCCGGCGCCCCGTTCCTCACGCAGCCCGCGAGTCCGGCCTGCGCCGCCATGACCGCGAGGCCCACGAACGCTCGCCTCGTCATCGCCGTCATCGTATAGACATTCTTCCCCGTCACCTGTGAATCTCCTTTATGCTCTTCAAAATGGGGGCGGTGCAGACGCGGTGCCGAGTCTCACGTATCGCAGCGCGCCTGGCCTCGTCCTGCATGAGCTTCGGTCTCCCCTCGCGAAAGGCCGCGGCCCTTCTCGCCGCCGCTGCGAATTTCCGCTCGGCCTCGTCGAAGTCGATATCGCGCCACGCGCGATCCCCGCCCGTGCCGGATATGAAAACCGACGGCACCACATGGCTGCTGTCCGCATAGTCCGCCGGGACGGACATCTCCGCATAGCCCGACGGCTCGCTGCCGTCCGGCAGCCGGTACACGACGAGCTCCTGCTTCCTGCGTTTGCTCACGCGGCGCTCGCACAGCTCGGGATGGAACGCCTCGTACGCCATGGCGCTATATGGGGAGCAGGAGAAGCGGTACTCGAATAGGCATTCCGCTTCCCTCCGATGCCGTTCCGCCTCCTGCACCCGGGCCGCAGCCTGCGCCCGGATCCGGTCGCGCTCGGCCGCCTCCTCGGGCCCGAGCTCGCGGAACGCCCCGACCACGGCGGCCTCGTCCAGGGCGAAGAACTCCGTCTCGCGGGCGTAGGCGCCGGTGTGGTGCCAGGACGAGTAGGCGATGAACCGGTCGAAGAGCGCGGCCCTGGTCTCGGACTCGACCGCGGGGTCGTAGTGCAGGTCCATCTCATCGCAGTAGCCCCTCAAGGCGCCGAGGATCGCCGCCTTGGTCCATTTCGAGCGGGGCATCTCCCCCGCCTCGTAGGCCGCCCGCGCGTTCGCGCTCATGGAGGCGCCGATGTATCCCTTTTGCCCGTAAGCCACCCTAGACATGTCAAACCCTTCGCGCGGATGCGTGCCGTCCCAGCTTTTTCTACCCCGTGCGCGGGAAGTCTTTCACTCGATTCGAGCCGGTGCAGGGGCATTTTTATCCGTCGAGTTTCGGTAGGGGCGTGTAAAGCGCGGCGGGGGCGGGTATCAAAGCTGCTGTGTATGCCAATTCCAATAAAGAGGTGGTCCATGTCCGACCCGATCGCCGCGGCCGAAGCCGCCGGCAAAGCCCGCGATATCGCCAACCGCTTCGAGACCGCCGTATTCCTCATCGCATACGGCATCGCTGAGAAGGACGGCCTCTACGAGGCCGACCCGCATAGGTATCCCTACAGCCAGGCATTCAGACACGGCATGAATATCCTCGCCGCGCTGTGCGCTGAGTGCTCCGACGATGCGGAAGAGCTGCTGCCGACGTTCAATGAGTCCGATTTCATCAGGAACAGCGCAGCGTCAGACGTGCGCGAGTGGACGGCCCGGTGGCGCGACGAGTGCAGGGAAGCCGTCGAAGGGTGCCGGTCCATCGAGATCGGGCCCCTGGCGTCAGTAGACGGCGACTACTTCGCCGCGACGTCGGAATGCTACGAGGTGCTGCGCTTTGCGGAAAACGACCTCTTGGGCGGCCATTAGGAACGCAGGGTGTATGAATTCCTCCGAGCCGGCACCCAGGAGCAATACGTGTACGGACGCAGGATGCTCATCCGCCACCCGCTGCTCACCTGGAACGAATACGTCAGGATCAAGACGGGGCTCGCCCTGGGCGACCCCGACCCCCTCGACCAGGGCGAAGCCGACACCATCGACCCGGTGTGGTTGCAGGAATTCGTCTCCATGGCCTACGAACCCGTCCCGGGTGCCGCAAAAGTATGCCCGAATTGCGGCTGGACGATGACCATGCGAGGCAAGCAGCCCCACTGCTCATCGGCGACGTGCGCCAAGGCCGTCACAGGCGATTTCGACAAGCTGGACAGCGTCGCGCACGACGCCTTCCGCCTATCCCGCGGCGTCATGCACTACATCTCTTCCCCCGGAAAGCTCGAGCTGGCGATCGCCGAGGCCGCAGCGGGCCTCGGTCTGAAATACGAAATGTGGCCCCTCAAGGACACCTGCGACATCCTGATCCATCTGCCGGACGGCCGACAGCTTGCCGTCGACGCCAAGGCATACGGCCGCGCCGAGCGGCTTGCCCGCGAGATAGAGGACGACACCGGCATCGCCCAGATGTGCGCGGACGAGGTGGCCTATGTCGTGCCGGACCAAGTCGAACGGGACCATCCCGGATATCGCGCGCTATGCAATGCCGTCCTGCGCGGCAAGACCGGCTATTCATGCGAAACGCTGCGCAACTTCTCGAAACGACTCGATGCCGCCGCGAAGGGAGGCACGCGATGAGCGAGCCGAATGATACAGCCCAGGAAGGCTTCGACCAGCTGAAGCGCAATCTCGAGGTGCGCTATCCCGAGGACAGCGACCTATCCCTCGACGAGTTCCTGAATGTGGAGTCGCTGCTCGCGCTCGCGGTACGCGTATGCGGTCCCGGCGCCGATCCCCGAAAGGCCGACAGGCTCCTATCGAACTACCAGCTCATCAGGCCCGAGACCATCGGCGCGGACGGCCACCTCATGCAGATGGCGCGCCGACACCTGTTCTCGCTGGCTTCATCCACGGCCTGGCGGCGACTGCTGGGCCTCTACGAGCGCGCGGAATATGAGCGGTACCGGTTCTTCGATATCGCCAACGGCGGAATGGCCCTGAAGAGGATGCTCCACGGCATAGTCCGCGCCACCGGCGACAGGCCGGAACTCCTACGGCCGCATCCGCCAGAGAGACTGGTGGCCCGGCATCAGCGACTCCGGCCTCGAGTCGGGACCCTTGAGCTACGGACCGACCGGTTATGAGGAGCCGCTTGGCCTCGCGGGCAGCAAGCTGCGCATCCTGCGTATACGCTCCGGTCTCAACGGCGAGGTCCCCGACTGGTTCACGGATGAGGTGGCCGCGGGCGGCGCAGACGACGGCACCGTGCCGAACAGGCGCGACAAGCAGGGACTCTTCAAGATGGACGGCTACTTCCTCGCGTTGGCCCCGCGACCGGGCGACGCCCAGTACAAATGGTCCGCACGCGGATCGAAGTACGATTCGCCCACCGCGGCGTTCTGCGAGAAGACGATCAACGAGTACTGCCTTCTGTCGCCCGGTGGCGAGGCCGAGGCGCTTGCCAGCGTCAAATACGCCGAGGCCCTGCGCGGCTGCATGGTGCAGCTCTACAAGAACGATATGAGGGTGAACCTTCCCGCCCCGCTCCATCTCGCCGAGCAGGTCGAGGAGTATATCTGGGACTGGGGGCTCACCGGCAGACGGTAGCGATCCGCCCGCGAAAATGAAATGGGGAGGCCGGGAGATTCGGCCTTCCCATTTCCGTTGTCGCTACCGCTTATTCGCCTTGCGTGTATTTCGGGTGCGACCGGCGGACTCTTTCGCCGAGCCCTTCCGCTTCCCAGGACGAGAGTCGGACGGGCTCGGCTGACGACGAGCGGAGCCCAAGTCGAAGCCGGAGTTTTTCGCAATCCTCGCCTCAATCTCGGAGCGTCGGATGCCCAGTTCCGATGCGCTGACGCGATAACCGCCCTCCTTGCAGACGACATAGAGCTCATGCGGAGCGCGTCCCCAATCAAGTACGTACCCGGCTAGGAGCATCTTGGCCTCAAGATGGTCCTTGGACATGGCACCCGAAACTGCAAATTTGAGGGCGAAGGTGGCACGGGCAACTATATCCGCCCCAATCTTCTCTTCGAGGGTTCGAGCCGGTCTTTCGGTCCCCGGTTCCGGGGTACCTCCCTTGCTGTTCTCCAGGGCGCCTTCCAGGGCGGGAGGCGTGGGGGCGTCGGGGTCCCTGCCGTCCATGAGGTCTCGGATGTAGGCGCGGACCCGCGACTCGTAGCGGCGCGGGCACTCGATTTGGACCGGCTCCTCCATCCTGTGCTCGAGGGAATCGTAGAACTCCACGACCTCGCGGCTGGCGATCAGGCGGTTCGGCTCAATCTTGGGGAACACGGTGAGGCCGGCGGCGGAGCGCACGCGGGACAGGCCGACGTACAGCTGGCCCTCGGCGAAGACCTTCGTGTGGACGCAGCAGGCATCGAACGTCAGGCCCTGCGACTTGTGGATGGTGATGGCGTAGGCGAGCTTGAGCGGGATCTGGGTATAGGCACCCACGACGGCGGTCTTGACCCTGTTGACGGGCCTGCCCTCATCGTCCATCTCGACGACGGCCTCGGACTTGTTGATCTCCCATCTGTGCCGCTCGATGCGGACCTTCTCGTCCACCCCGTCGAACTTGACCGTCACGGCGTCCGCGGACGCGTCGGTGACGGTGCCCTGCGTGCCGTTGACGTAACCCTCCTGAGGGCTGTTCACGAGCGACATCACGCGGGCGCCGCGGCACAGGACGATCCTCTCCGGCGCCATCTTGTCGCCGTTTGACACCGTGCCGGTCGCGGCGGCCGCGAACTCGACCTTCGGTGCGTCGAGCGCGTCAACGTTCTCGCGGTTGATCGAATCGGCGATGCGGTTGTTGGCGCACAGCACCAGCGTGTCCTTCGGCAGGTAGGCGCGGGAGCTCTTCGAGTGCGCGTTGAAGTAATCGAGGCACGACGCGTCGCCGACGCGGGCGCGGTTCAGGTTGTCGATGAAATCGGGGTCGGATTGGCGCACGACCGTCTTGAGGACGTGCGGCTCGAAATCGAAGCCGGTCCAGTACCTCGACTTGAAGCACCAGCCCTGGAGGTTTCCGGGATAGAACTTCATCAGCAGCGCGGAGTCGCGTTCGGTCACGACCGGCGGCAGCTGGAAGAAATCGCCGACGAGGACCACCTGCTTCGCGCCGTTGCGCGTCATGGACTGGGAGATCATCCCCATCACGTGGTCGAACAGGTCGATGCGGCACATCGAGATCTCGTCGATGATGATTACCTTCGCGGCGTCGAGCACCTTGCGGGACCCCTTGGGGCCATCGGGGGCGCAGACCCCCGGCGCGATTTTCAGCGTGCGGTGGATCGTCGAGCCGTCCGTGAGGTTCAGCGCGGCGATGCCGGTGGGCGCCAGGGCGAGGAAATCGACGTTGCGCGCCTTCAGGTCCGATATGAAGGCGTTGAGCACGTAGCTCTTACCCGTGCCGGCGTTGCCCGAGAGAAACACGTTCCTCCCGTCCCTCAGCGCGCTCATCGCCTCGGCCTGTTCCGGTGTAAAGCGGTCACCGTCTGCCATTTCCATATCCCGTCATCCGTTCGACCAGTAACGGGGAATTGATACCCGCGCAAGCGAAAAAATATACGCTGAACGTGGGTTTTGCAGAAACTATAGGAAGTTTTTGAAGGCGGGGCGGATATGCTTCCGCGCATTTCCCCGCGCGCCCGTATACCCCGATGCGCAGACGGGTACGATAGCCTCAGAATGATGTGGGCCCCGCGCAGCCGAACGGCTTGTCTTTCCCATGCGGGCATCGCGGATTTCTTTCATGGGTGGGACTTCGGTCCGAGAACAGGCCGCGATCTCGTAAGGGGTCGCGGCCTGTTCATCTGTGCGTCTATGTCTTTATGCGTGCGCGCATATGTGCAATGGTGCTGGTGTATATATGCGTGAGCGCGTATGTGCCTCGGCGTATGTATGCCGATGTGCGGATATGTATCCGGACAGATGTGCCGGTGATCTATACGGGAAAACCGGCGCCGGTCTCGCATGAGCTCTTCCGCCTCAGCATCGCCCATATCAGCTCGATTGCCGGGGCGACGCGCACCTGCCGGAATTCGGAAGTGTCGTAGCGCTTCCGCAGGGCGCCGCGGGAGTCGGGCGAGTACACGGCCGCCCCCTTGGGCAGCATACCTTTGGAAGCCAGCGAGTCGGCGAGCTCGAGCGGGCACACCAGCCAGTTCTCATCGCCCTCGAACGTCCTGCCGTGGCCGCTCGTGAAATCGTCCATACACGACTTGACCTCGACGAACGTGAAGGTGCCGGACTCGAGCTCGGCGGCGGTCGCATGGTTCGACGATCGGTCACGCGGACGATGCGGCCTGTAGGCCACGAAATCGACCCGGCGGGCGTCATCGACCCAGACCTCGCTCGCGACCAGGGCGTTCTCGCGGCACAGCCTCGCCCATACCTTCTCGGAAAGCTCGGCGGTCACCTCGCCGCGGTTTCGTTTCCCCTCCATGGGGCACACTCCCCTTCGATGCAAAAAGCTGCCCGACGGTCTGCGCGACGTGCGGGCGGCCCGCCCCGGTACTACTCCTCGGAACCCTCCGGCTTGCGGGGCCGGAAGGGCACCGGCTTGATGGTCGACAGGTCCATATGCCTGCGAGCCTAGAAGAATATAAGCCAGATCGTACCCAAGAGCAGGGAGACATACCCCACAGCGGTCACGAGGAAGTCTATGAAGGCGAGGGCCGCGGCAGTATCGACCCGGATGCCACAGGGGGCCAAGTTCGATGCGAACCCATGCAGGGGGTACATGGCGCAGATGAGGCATATCGATTCGAGACCTGCCGCCAACAGGGGATTCACCCCCGCCAGCTCCCTCGGATAGAACAAGCCCATCAGGACGGAATCCGCCACCAGCGCCGCCCAAATCAGGAACACGCCGACCTTAAATGCCTTGGTGTCCTCGACCAATGCCAGGGGCATCATGCAGCCGAGGAAATCGAGCAGCAAGGCCGAGGCGATCAGCGGGACGACCATCACTCCACCGAGTTCTCGGCGGAGTCGGCATCGATATCGGGGTTCGAGATCAGACCGTTCAGCAGGGACGGCAGGTCGATTCCCGTGCTGTCCTTCAGGCCGGATGCGACCTGGTCGACAATCGATGTGGTCTCCTTTACGAGTTTTTGCGCGTTGCCCGATCCGTACATCTTGATGGAATCGACGGCAGTGAGGGGCTTCGCAACCTGCTCGGCTACCTTGGGCATGATGTCGATGTAGCGGTTGGCGAGCAGGTAGGGGTTGTCCATGCCGTTGTACGCCTCGGCCTGGGCCTTGATTCCCGCCGCGACGCCCTCGCCGTGGGCCTTCTCGGCCACACCCTCGGACTCGCCCTTCAAGCGCGTGGCCTCGGCCTCGGCCTTCGCGCGGGCCTGGATGCCCTCGGCGTCCTTCTGGGCGGAATACAGCTCGGCGTCGGATTGGTTCTGACGCTCGATGCGGGCGGCCTCGGCCTGCTTCGTGCGCTTGTAGAGGTCGGCTTCGGCCGCCTGCTCTGCGGCGTAGCGGTCGGCCTCGGCCTGCTTCTTCACGGTCGCGTTCAGCTCGCGCTCCCTCACGTCCGCCTGGCGCTCGGCGAGCTCGACCTTCTTGGTCTCCGCGGCGATCTCGGCCTCCTGCTGGGCGATGTAGAGCTCGCGCTGCTTCTCGGCCGTCACGGTGGCCTTCACCATATCGGCCTCGGCCTTCGCCTTGTCGGCCTGCTTCTTGAGGTCGGCCTGCTTCAAGTCGAGCTGGTTCTGGCGGATGGCGACCTCCTCCGCCGCCTTGATCTGCGCCAGCTCGGCTTCCTTTTTAATCTCGGCCGCTTGATCGGCGCCCATGGAGCGGATGATGCCCTGGGAGTCGGAGAAGTCCTGCACATTGAAGGTGCGCAGCTCGAGGCCGAGGTTGGCGAGGTCATCCTTGGAGCCGCCGAAGACCTTCGCGTTGAAGCTCTCACGGTCGCGCATGAGCTCCTTGAGGTCCATCTGGCCGATGACCTCGCGCATCTTGCCCAGCATGACCTCGGTGACCTGGCGGGTCATCTCCTCTTTGTCCAAATTCAGGTAGTTCTTGGACGCGGTCTCGATCAGCTCGGGGGTCTGGCCGATCTGGAAGTTCGCCACGGCGCAGGCGTGGATGAGGATTGCGTCCTGCGTCGGGATATCGTTCTCGGTGGTCAGCTGCACCTGCACGGCACCGAGCGAGAGGGTGTCCACGCGCTGGAGGAGCGGGATCACGAAGGTTCCCTTGCCGGAGACGGAGCGCATCTTGCCGGCGCCGGAGACGATCATGAGCTTATCCGGCGGGCATTTGCGCCAGCAGCTCTCGAACACCAGCACGACGGCCATGATGCCGACGGCTGCGGGGAGCAGGTTGAAGATCAAAGATTCGAAAAGCATCATAGGGTTTCCTTCCCTTCAAGGACGGCTCGGGCAGAGCCGCCCGGTTATAGATAACTTCGTCGGGGGCGGACCGGGCTCACGATCGGCACGACACCGGTTCAGTCCAACCGTCGGGACTCAAAGGCGGCGGCGATCATGTAGCCCCAGCAATTCGTATAAGAGGAGAGGCAAGGCCATCGCGAAGAGAGACGGCAGTAAGATGTAGTAAAACGCTGATCTTATAATGATGCCGTTGGCCGTCATCAGGGCCTCGAATGCTTTCAAGGCCTCGTCTGGTTCCGCATCGGAAACCGATTCGCCCTGACTGCTTTTCATATCGGCTTGTTCGGTCGCGTCGCCGACAGGCGCACTTCCGTTCAGGTCGACGTCGACGACGACATGATCACCGTCGTCGGAGATCACGGCGGCGGTCGCGTTCTCGGCGTAAGCCGCGGGCGCGATGCAGCCGAACGATGCTGCGGCTATGGCCATGGCGACGAGCGGCCCTGCCGCCCTTGCGGGTATCCTCATTTCCGTTCTCCATTCCTTTTCGGGGCGCGCCCTCCCTCGGCGCTGTCCGTTTCCCCTCAGGTGGTTATTCCCCGTATCCGGCGGCTTAAACGCCGGATACGGAAAACGGCCGGAAACAAGGCGCCCACCGAGGCTGGAGCCCGATGGGCGCGTGTGAGGCTATGTGCATGTGCGTAGATATGCCGACGTGCATGTGTTCCATTGTGCGAGTGTGCGTATGCGCAACTGTGTATGTGTGCGTGTATGCGTATGTGCGATTGCGGAACCTACAGGAGCGTATCGAAACCGGGCCTGCCCAGATCCTGGCGAATGCTGCCGGTCGTGAGCTCGACGTGCGGGCGGCCGTCGGCGCCGAAGACGAGGTTCGTGGCGCCTGCCCCGGGGACCACCGCATCCACCTGCCCCGTCGTGAGATCGTATCGCATGTTGCCGACCTGCTGCTCGATATGCGCCGTGCCGTCGGGTTTCAGAACGTTCCTGATCATGGCGTGCCACCTTTACGCATATATGCGGATGCGGATGCATGGGCATGTGCGGATGCGCGGTTGAGCGTTTGCGTGTGTATGCCAAAGCGCCTGCGGGCGCATCCGCACCCCCCATGGTATCAGTGTCGGGGCGCGGAGTCCTTCGAGACCTCGCGGGCAGCGTCGGCGACCTTGCCGGGCGACGGCTTCTCGGCTGCCGAGGACGCGGCGGCCTTCCGGGCGACGGCGGCGATGGAGGCCGGGGTCCTCTCCGGCCTCACCCAGCCGTAGACCTCGGCCATCTCCTCCATGTCGACGATATCCCGATTGAGATATACCGGCGAGATCTCGCCGGTATAGGCCTGCTCCAGGTCCTCGACGATCGCGTTCTCCGCGAGGAAGTTGTCGCTCGCCAGGCGCCAGTCGCCGTCGGTCTGCTGGAAGAGGACCGGGTCGGCCCCCTCATCGGTGTAGTAGACGAGCGTCGACGCTCCTTGCGCCTCGCCGGCCTCGACGGCATACGAGAACGTCTTCGCCTTCAGGTCGGCGATGCGGAAGGCGGCGTCGCCGACGCCCCAGCCCTCGGCGAGATCGGCGTCGACGGCATATGCATCAGCCTGCGACACGCTATCCAAGCCGCCCATGATGCAGTAGCCGTCCACCATGCGGTATACGCCAAGGGTGCGCATATCGGGACCGTTGCCCTGAGCCCGAACGGAATCCAGGGAGTCCTTCAGGCCGACCGCAGCCGGATAGGTCGAGCACAGGTAGACCAGGCCGTCCGCCGGGACGTCGCCGTGGACGCCGCGGTCGAAGACGCAATAGCCCTTTCGCCTCGCGCTGTCCAGTGCGGATTCCAGGGCGCCCAGGGCGGGGGCGGCCTCCTCGACCATGAGCACATCGGCAAGCGCCGAGACGAGTTCCCCGCGATAGGTGTTCTGCGGAACCTTGCCTCCGAGCGCCTTGCAATCGCTCAGGAACCGTTCCCTTCCGCGACCGTCGTCAAAGCTATCGAAAAGGTCCACGGGGATCGTCTCGATAGCCTCCTTCCACCCGTTCAACGTGAAGCCAACGGTTCGGCCCAGTTCGTTCAAAAAGCCGACCTCGACGGTCTCGTGAACCAAATGGCCGACCGAAACGATACCGCGGTCGAAGGCCTCGTTCAGCATGATCTCGAGCTCTCGCCTGTCCATCTTGAAACTCCATTCCGTTGCCGGGGCGCTTCAGGCCCGTGTGCGTACTCCCACAAGATGCTAACGCGGCCTAATAACGGGGCTGTTTGCGCGAGCCCGCGCTTTCCGAACGGGAAGCGCCGTCGGGCCGCACCGTCCGCAGGCGCCGCGCAAGCGCCCGGATCTCGAAGCACGCGTCGAAGCGGTGCGGCATCCCCTCGCCCGCCCAGAGCATCCCGGCGCGCCCGGTCGCGATCCGGTCGACGCGGGTGAAGTCCAGCCCCAGCATATCGCAGATGCCCCTCACCTCGTCATGGACCGGCGAGCAGGCGCACCGCATGGCGCCCTCGCCCGAGACCTCGCCGTCGAGCTCGAGCCCGTACAGCTCGTCGCCGTAGAGCGCGGCGATGTGCTCCTCGGCCTCGCCGGCGGACATGTCCTCGATCTTCTCCACGGGAAACCCCAATCCCTCAGGGAGGGCGCGCGGCCGTGCGCCCTCGTATGTGTGTATCTGTGCGGGTATGCGCATGCGCAAACGCGCAGATGTGCGGACGCGCATGTGCATACCCATGCGGACGTCAGCGAGGAAGCCCGCGGACGAGCGATGCGAAGTCCGCATCGACGCGCGACCGGTCCAGCTCCCAGAGGTCGGCGATGAAGTCGAGCAGGACCCTCACCGTCCCGGTGCGCTCGGGTCGCGGGAGGCGCGGCACCAGCAGGACGACGGAGTAGAGGGCCTGCTCATAGCTGCGCCCCTCCTGGGGGGCACGGCGGCTCATCGCCCGGCTCCCTCGGCATCGCAGGGCGCCATGCGGCGGTCCGGGCCGTCCATCTTGACGCGCTCGGTCATCTCGGCCAGGCGCGAGACGATAGCCAGGGCGTCCTCCTTGCGGCCGTACTCCGACAGCACCGCGGCGAGGCCCGCCTGGGTGTACTGGCTGGTGACGATCGTGGCGCGCTCGGCCTCGTAGCGGCCGTTGACGATCTGGAACAGCTTCGCGAGCACCCACTGGGTCGAGGAGTCCTTGCCCAGGTCGTCGATGATCAGGACCGGGACGTTCACGTACCTGCGGATTACGTCGGCCTCGCTGTCGCCGCCCTTGTCGAAGGTCGAGCGGAGCTCGGTCATGAGGTCCGCCGAGACGACGAATCTGACGCCGTGCTTGGGCCTGCCCTTCGGGACGGGCCGGTACGCCCAGTTGCCGAAGCGGGGATCGAGGCGCGAGCCGGCGTAGTCGTAGGCGATACGGCACGCCATCTCGGTCTTGCCCACCCCGCGCGGACCGTAGATGTACAGCCCGCCGCCGCGCGCGAGGCGCGCGTCGTAGGCATGCTCCGGGGCGGCCACTCCCTCGGCGATGCGGCGGGCGAAGCGCGGCGGGATGCCGGTCTTGCGCACGACCGCCTCATGGAACGCGGGGTCGGTCGCGGCGAGGGCGGCCACGTCCGCGATCTCGAGCGGAGGCAGGGCGCCGCCGACGGGAAGCGGCGCGGCTGTTGCAGCCGGGGCCTCGGGCACGGGCGCCGCTGGCACCGGAGTCCGAACGGGCGCCGCGGCGGGGGCCGGGTGCTCCGGCTCGAGGTAATGCGGCCCCATCTCGTGCCACGCGTCCGCCTCCGCCCTCCAATCGAGCACCGGCGTGCCGTCCGCGCGCCGCCAGGCGCGGGCATCGTGGTATGCGTAGAAGAAGTTGCCGTAGAAGGCGTTGGCGGAGCCGCGGTCGTCGTAGCCCTTCCCGCGGACGTAGGCCTCGACTTCCTCGAGCGCGGGCCTTTTCGGCCTCGCCTGCGCTTGCGTGTCGTTCATCTCGGTTCTCCCTCCGCCTGAGCTAATCGTCGTTGAAGTCGCTGAAGTCGCTGTCGGCGGCCACGCGCTCGGCGACGCTCATGGCCCTCTTCGCGCCAGACGGGCCGGACTTACGGTCGGAGCGCGGCGCTGGCTTGCGGCGCCAGGTGTTCACGACGTTCTTCCATCGGACGATCGGCACGCCGCCCGCGCGGACCCAGCCGGTGGCCTCGTAGTAGTCGAAGAACTCGTCGGGGTCGATCACGCGGTAGGCGGGATTGTCCGGGTCGGGGGCGTCGTAGCCCTTCTCGTGCACGTACCTACGGACCTGCTCGCGGGTCGGCGCCTTCGACGGGGCGGCCTTCTCCTCGGCCGCGGCCACGGCGCCGGAATCGACGAGATCGGCCCTCAGGTCGTAGAACCTCAGGCCGTTTCCGGCGGCGAGGAACTTGGGCAGCGACATGATGTAGCGGCCGTCGGTGTGCGACGCCGCGTACTCGCGGCGGTATGTGTCGTAGGCGCGGCCGATGCGCGGGAGCGTCCAGCCGTCCGCCAGCGCGCGGGCATAAGCCTCGGCGACGTCGGCGAAGACCTCCGCCTTGCCGATGGACATGCGCATGAGGGCAAGCACCTCGGCGTTGGGGACCGGGACCTCCGTCTCGAGCCCAAGGCCGGCCTCCGATGCGACCTTCACGACCGTGACCGAGTCGCCCGCGGCCTTCGACACCGCCGGGTTTTCGACAGACGGCAGCGCGCCCGCGCGCCCTCTCCCACTAACATCAATAACAACATCCTTGTTAGTGTCGCAAAAATTGGTACACGGTGAAATCGTTTCCCCAGTTGGGCCCGTGTACCAATTTTTGGTACACGGTGAATCTAGTTGCAAACTAACGTTAGTTTGGTCGCCCGTGTACCAATTTTTGGTACACGGTGAATCCTGCGGGTTGTTGATAACTTCGTTTTCGACCCCCTCCCCCGGCAAGTTTTCAACAGCGCCCGCCCCAGTCGATTTCGAGTTATCGACAGGCACGAAACGGCGCTCCTCGGGGATCTCGGCATTGACCACGTAGCGGTTCGAGAGATAGCGCCCTTGGCCCTGCGCGCGACCCTGGTGCACGCTGATGTAGCCGCACTCGACCAGGGTTCGGCGGTGGCGGTAGTAGGTGTTGCGCGACATCGCGAGGTGGGTGCAGATCGTGTCCACGGACGGGAACAGCGAATGGGTGCCCGCGCCGGCATGGGCGCAGAAGTAGGCGTAGACGCCCTTGGCCGACGACGACAGGCGAGTGTCCTCGGTCGCCTTGGCCGAGACGATGCCGAAGCCGCGCTCCATGAGGTCGCCGCCGAAGACGACGACCGCGCCGTCGCGGTCCAGGATCTCGAACGTCTCGTCGAGCTCGTCGCGGGTGCGGCCGGCGGGCTGTGCCGCCATGCCGCGCTCCTTTGCGCTACTCACGGCACTGCACCCCCTCCCGCACGACCTCGGCGGGGATCGGGACCATGCAGAGCTCCCCGTCCCGGTCCTCGCCGTAGGGCGTCACGATGTCGACGATGTAGCCGCCGCGCTCGAGCGCGGCCAGCGCCTCGTCGTAGTCGCGGCGCGGCAGGCCGGCCTCGGCCGCCGCGATGTCGCGCGCCGGGCACTCGATCGCCACCGACATGGGATCGCGCGCCACGATGCAGCAGAAGACCGACTTCTGCTCGAGCGTGAGGTCGCCGTCGTCGAAGATCGGGCGGATACGCCGCGCCCAGAACCTATCGCCGACCGTCATCCTCGCCGTGCCGGCCTGATTCCCGGCGGAATCTTTCCTTCCCATATGCCATCCCTCCATGGTCATCCATCGCGGGCCCGCGCCCGCATCCTGTGTCTGTATCTACCCAAATGTGCAGATGCGTAATCGCACAAATGCGCAAAAACGAAATTGTGCGGTTGCGTATATGCGCATATGCGTACATGCGTATGTATGCTGATGTGTGGGATGAAAAAGGCACAGGCCGTTTGGACCCGTACCTGAATCAGCGCGCGTCGACCTTGAGGAAAGTCGATACCTTGATCTCGCTCTGCCCGCCGGCCTCGGCCCTCCTCGGACGGCCGTCGAGAAACGATGCCGCCCTCGCCTCGGCCAGCTCCCCCTCGAGCACCACGGCGACGCCGGGGGCGAGGGAGGCCGCCACGGCCATCGCCACCGGGCCGAACGCGACGCAGTGGAACCTATGCTCCACGCGGCGCGAGCCCGCCGCCTTCTCCTGGGACAGGCAGAAGCGCGCGTGCGCGGGCCCCCTGTCCGGCTCCGTGAACTCCACGGGCCCGAACACGAGCCCCGACACCACGATCCTGTTGACCGTTTCCAAACCCCGGCTCCTTCCTTCCCAAGCCATCCGTCTCGGAGGTTAAGCCGCCGGCTGCGGCGGCCTGGGGCTCTTTATGCCCACTGAGGGGGAGTTTCAACGCGCGGGTTGCGCGATTTGCGGCAAACGAAGGCGCTTTTCTCCATAAACGGTCCATATGGAGAGAAAAACACAACTCGATCGGGGGCATTTCCGCGGTTCGCCCATGGGATTGGTAGGCATCGATTCGAAATTGGAGCCATGGGTACGGGAGGTTTCCACGCCCTAAAAATGAAAAAGCCCCCTGAACAGGGGGTTTGACAATAGGAGGGGGCGATAATTGCAGCCATCGAACAGCACCGCACGCTCGTCGTCGGCGCCCAGTTTCTCGAACAGGGCGTTTCCCGCGGCTACGAGCGCGTCCTCGCCGCAGGGATCCGCCTCGTCGAGCAGCGAGGAAGGCAACCCGAGGGCCGCGTGCACGTGCATCCAGAAGCGCAGCGGGTCGTTGTCCTGGGCGTCCACCGAGAGCCATGCCACCGAGCCGGGCCGCTCCCCTTCCAAGTACCGAGCGTACTGGAGCGCTGCGCAGGTCTTGCCGTAGCCGGCAGGCGCGACCACGCAGAGGAGCTTCTGATGAAGGATGCGGCCGAACAGCGCCGCCAACCGGGGGCGCGGACGGCAATCGTCCGGCAGCACCGGACGGGCCAGCTTCGCCAGCACCAAGCGCGGATGCCCCGTATCTTCGCTCGATCGATCCATTACGCCCCTTGCGGCAAGTCCCCTACGCGCCCATGCATTCCTTGTTCGGCTATACTAGAACGTCCCGTTGGGAATTTCAATCATAAGCGCTCGGGTTAGCGAACAGGTTGCATCTGCAGGCTGGTGCAACCTGCCCGGCTGCAGGCCATCCTCACGCCGGAAGGCCGGAGGCTACGGCCTTCCGGCAACCAGGGAAGGCGGCGGGGCTGCCGGGCAACCTTATGCGCCCCGCACCTTCCGCACGGGCACCGGGCCGCATTCCTCGCGCATCTCGCAGTGGTCGCAGTCGTCCACGAGGGACATCTCGATGAGGTCCCAGCCGATGCGCTCGTAGCCCAGGGCCTCGTAGAACGGCAGGCTCCCGCCGCGCGACACGAGGCGCAGCTCGCCGTGGCGCTCGAGGGCCTCCTCCATGAGCGCGCGGCCCACACCGAACCCGCGCCACGTCTCGTGGGTGATGACGGGGTTCACGAACGCCGTGCCGTCATCGGCGAGCGCGATGCGGACGAACCCCACCACCTCGTCGTCCTCGTTCACGGCCACGCGCACGCCCTCGATGGAGGGGATGGCGTCCATGCCCTCCAGGTTGGCGAACCCGTCGAGCACGGCCTTGTCGTCCGGCCGCGCATCGCGTATGGTGAACAGCTCGTTCGTCATGGGAGCTCCTTCCCTACATGATAGGCGGAACGTAGATCTTCATGCGCGAATCCGGGATGGCCTTCTTCGCCAGCTCCGTCAGGCCCTGCGCCACGATGGGCAGCTTGTCCACGGGCAACCCCATGAACATCATGTCCTCGGCCACATCGGTGGCCGCGCGGCAGCCGTAGCAGCCGAACGTGATGTTGGGCTCCTGCTCCGTCAGGGGATACAGCACCGCCTCCACGCACATGGAGTTGAACCCGCTCGCGTGGAAGTCGAAGCGGTGGCCCGAGTAGTAGCTCATGGACATGCACAGCCACATCATCTGCTCGGGCGTGCCCGTCACCACCACCACCTCGGGCTTGCGCACCGTCTTCGCCAGCGGTGCCACGTAGGTGGCACGGCGGCTCTTCGGCGGCAGCGTGGGGCGCTCGGCCACCATCTGGGCGGCGGCCTCGGCGTTCACCACCTTATGGAACAGCACGTATATCTCGCCGGTGGCCAGCTTCTCGGGCACGCCGGTCATGCCGAAGATGGACGTGCCGTCCGGGCACGAGTGCCTATGCGGCGGCATGAGGATGCTCGCACCCCGGCGCGCGGCCATCATGGCCTGGCAGAAGCGCTGGTTCTCGGGCGGCAGGGGCACGTCGGGCAAAAGCTCGTCCTTGTCGATGAGGCTCACGGCCACCGGCTGCCACCGCAGGCCCAGCTTCTCCATGATCACGCGCTGCCATTCCGCGTACTGCTCGTGCAGCTCGCGCGCGATGGGATCGGCCCGCGGCTCGTCGGCAAAGGGGTCGTACACCGCATCGCCCGTGGCCTCCACGGAGAGCGCGCGCTGCGGGCAGTTGCCCGCGCAGGTGGTGCACCCCACGCAGTCCTCGATGCGCGCCGCGAAGGGATGCCCCTCCTCGTCGGCCTCCAGCACCTCGCACGGGCAGAACGCGATGCACAGCCCGCACTTCACGCACCGGTTCGGGTCGTTCACAATTCGGTAGTCGGCCATCAGCGCAGCTCCTCCTTGCACCACGGCGGGTACACGCGCCGCCCGGCGGAATCGGTCAGATGGTACGAGCAGAACGGAATGGCGCGCCCGTCGGGCACCGTCACCATCATGGAGCACTCGCGCAGGCGCTGCGTGTCCATGGACACCGCGTCCATGTAGTTCATGATGACCACGGAGAGCCCGCTCGCCACCTCGACGCCCTTCTTGTCCAAGATGTCCAGGAACACCGAGCCCTGCGGACTGTCGGGCGAGTACCCCGCGTGGTACTCCTCCATCGTCATGGCGCGCGTGGCCGGGTAGAACCCGGACGGATGCGCCGGCACGCCCGCGGGCGGCTCGCCCTTCACGAAGAACACGCCCGTGTCGCACAGCGGGTTCGAGCACCCGAGCGGCCACACGTCGCGCGGCTCGAGGAGCCCGTCCGACTGCTCGGCCAGCTGGAAGATCACGTCGCCCGAGCTCATGGGCAAGGCGCGCTCGGCGTCGAAGCGGCCAGACGTGAACGCCGGCTGCAGGGCGAGCCCCGCCACCACGTCGGCGTTGTCCAGGCAGAAGCGCAGAAGGTCGCCCAGCTGCCCGTCGTTCAGGCCCGCCACCACGGCCACGGACAGCACCACCTGGATGCCCACCTCGCGGCAGCGCTCGATGACGCGCATCTTCACGTCCAGGATGTCGCGCCCGCACGTGCCCTCGTACACCTCGCCCGTGAGCCCGTCGAACGACAGGTACACGCCGGTGAGCCCCGCCCACACAAGCTCCTCCAGATACCCGTCGCGCGCGGCGATGACCAGGCCGTTCGTGTTCACCTCGATGCCCCAGAAGCCCTTCTCGCGGCCCATGCGGATGATCTCGGGCAGGTCCTTGCGGCACGTGGGCTCGCCGCCCGTGATCTGCACGGCGCCGTCGGTGCCCACCGCGTTCGCAATGACGTCGTACATGTCGGAGATCTCGGCCAGCGTGGGGTCGCCCTCGCCCGTCTCGGCGCTCATGAAGCACACGGGGCAGTGCAGGTTGCAGTTGCGCGTGACCTCGATCTCCAGCAGCGTGCCGCGCCGCTGGTGGCGACTGCACGTGCCGCACCCGTGCGGGCACGGCGCCGAGGCGGGCAGCGTGTTCTGCGGCGCCGTCATCGGGAACGCGAGCGAGCGCAGCCACTGGTAGTGCTCGGCATCGGGCCACATGCGCGTGGCCAGCCTCCCGTGGTCGGGGCAGGTGCGCTCCATCCACACCACGCCCTCGGCGTCGGCGTACACCTCGGCCGGCAGCTCGTCCAAGCAGTCCGGGCAGAGCGCCGTGGTCTTGTGCAGCGGCGTGCGCTGCGCGGCCGGATCGGCCGCCGTGTTCTCGTTCGCTCCCATGGCGGCGCTCCTGCTATTCCTGGTCGATGTACTGGCGCGGGTCGTGCTCGTCGTTCGGCGGGGTGATCACCTGGATGCCCATGTAATCCACCCAGTCCAGCACGCGCTGGGGCACGAACAGGTCGGTCTGGTACTCGGCCGCCTGCTTGATGGCGCGCATGCACGAGATGGCGTGCGCGAGGTCGGTCTTCTCGTCGATGTCGGCCACGGGCGACAGGAACGCGGAGGGCACGTCACGCTCCTCCAGCTTCTCCATGTAGCCGTCGAGCGCCGGGCGGCCGTCAAGGTTGTAGTAGACGCCCTGGTGGTCCATCGGCGTGTTGTGGCTGAAGCCCACGAGCGACGTGCCGCATTCCTGGCACGGCGCCTGCACGAAGCCGGGCTTGCCGATGCTCTGGAAGTAGTCGAGCCACTGGAACGCCTGCACGATGTGCGACTTCGGCATGGTGGGGATGTCGCCGCCCACGGACACGATGTGCTCGTAGCCCTGCGTGAATATCTCCTTGAACGCGTAGTCGAAGTGGTCGTCGAACGTGGCGCCCTTGTCCGTCATATAGTGGATCTCCATGGGCCAGGGGCCGATGGCGTCGTAGGTCTCCTTCATCAGCTCCACGTTCTCGGCGGGCGTCGTGGACACGAAGAAGTCGTACGTGACCTTGTCGACGCTCGGGTCGGCCGCCACGGCCGCGTCGTTCTCCATCTGCAGCTCCATGAGCGCGTGCATGGCAAGCTCGCTCACGTCGTAAAGGCTCCGCTTGAAGAAATCGGCCGCCTGCGCCGGGCTCAGGAAACCGTCGTGCTCGGTCGTCAGGCGCGTCTTCACCATGCCCGGCACCGGGGGCTTGCTGAACAGCAGCAGCGCTTGCTTCTTCTCGGCCATAGGAACTTATCTCCTTCTCGTCGTTCTTGCCTATTGTCTCCCGCGTGCGCTCTCCGCGCACGGCAATTCGTCTATTCCCAGCTCAAAGGCTCGTCGATGCGCCGGATGACGCAGTCGATGGCGTTGTACGACCACGTGCCGATCAGCGGCTCGCCCGGCTCGCACGACGTGAGGCAGTTCACGTTCGACTCCCACATGCCGCCGAGGTCGGGGCCGCCCGGCTCCCACTCGGGATGCCACCAGCCGTAGTCCACGTTCACCAGGTCGTCGCGCAGGGGCGCGGTCTCCAGTATAAAGCGTGCCGAGCCCTTGTCGGTGGCGATCTCCACGCGATCGCCCGGTTTCAGGCCGAGCCGCCCGGCCGTGGCCTCGCTCACCTCCGCCACCGGGTGAGGCGACTTCCGGCGGAAGGCCGGGTTGTTGAAGTACATCGACGCGTTGTAGGGCTGCTTGCGCGAGCCGGTGATCATCGGCAGGTGAGCGCCGCCCGCGCGCTCGGCGTCCTCCACGAGCTCCGGCGAGCACAGGGGCGCCGCCGGCGCGGCCGGCTCCGGCAGGCGCGGCCCGCCGAGCGTCGGCAGGAACTCGCTCGCCAGCTCTATCTTGCCCGTGGTGGTGGCGAAGCCCTGCGGCCGGCCGTCGGGGCCCGGCAGCTCGTGCTTGGCGTGCGCCGGCGGCTGCCAGTAGATGCCCAGCTGGCAGAACGCGTCCCAGTCCATGCCCGCGCGCGCGAGCTGCGCCGCGAACGCGTCGGCGAGCGTCTCCTCCGGCCACGCGTCCTCCTGCCCCAGGCGCAGCCCCAAGCCGCGGAACACGTCGTAGTCGGTGCGCCGCTCGTAGTACGGCTCCACGGCGGCGGGGCCGCCGTAGCCCATGTTCGCCACGCCGCCGTGCACCTGCAGCACCGGGCGCTCGATGGCGCCGGCCGCGGGCAGCACGTAGTCGGCGATCATGGCCGTGGGCGTCATATAGTAGTCCAGCACCACCAGCAAGTCCAGGCCCATGAGCGCGTCGAACACGCGGTGCGTGTCGGCATAGGTGAGCAGTGGGTTCGTGGCGTTCACGATGAGCGCGCGCACGGGATACGGCTCGCCCTCCTCCATGGCACGCAGCACGAGGTGCGGCAGCGCGGATGTCAGGTAGCGCTCCGGCAGCGTGCGGCCCAGCTTCTCGGTGAGCTTGCGGGCGCGGTCGTAGCCGTCGTAGCACTGCAGCGGCGTGAAGGGCGTGTTCAGGCAGCGCGCGCGCCTCTCGGGCGCCAGCGCGTCGGACATCTCCAGCTCCATCTCCGACACGAAGTCCGGCCCCTCGGCCAGCACGCACGAGCCGGGCTTGTCCACGTTTCCCGTCACAGCGCGCAAACAGCAGATGGCGCGGTGCGTGGGCGCCACGTTCGCACCCACCTGGTCCACGCCGCGGCCCGACACGAGCGCCGCAGCGCCCGCCCGTCCGAACAGGCGCGCCGCCCGCACGATGTCGTCCTCCGGCAGGCCGCACACCGCGGCCACGTGCGCGGGCGTGTAGGGACGCACGTGCTCGGCCAGCTCGTCGAACCCGTGGCACCACGCGTCCACGAACGCGCGGTCAACCAGGCCCTCCCCGATGATCACGTGTAAAAGGCCCAGCGCCAGCGTGCAGTCGGTTCCCGGCCGCACGGGCAGCCAGAGGTCTGCCACGGCCGCCGCCTGCGTGCGCCGCGGATCGACGACCACGAGCGCCGCATCCGAGCGCGCGAACGCCAGGATGGAGCGCCAGAACGCCGAGTTGTCGGACTGAGCCGGGTTCGTGCCCCATATGAACAGGCACTCCGTCACCCCCGGCACGATGTCGGCCTCCACGGTCCAGCCGAACGTGAGCGCGTCCATCCAGATGCGCGGGTTCCAGCAGATCTGCCCGATGCCCATGTTGTTGGGGCTGCCGAACAGGTTCATGAAGCGGTGCAGCGGCCAGAACGAGGCATGCGGGCCGCCGATGGCGCTCGCGAGCGTCTCCGGGCCATGCTCGTCGGCCAGCGCCCGCAGGCGCGCCGCGATGTCGTCGAGCGCCTCGTCCCAGCTCACGCGCTCCCACTCGTTGCCGCCGCGCTCGCCTGCGCGGCGCAGCGGGTAGTTCACGCGGTCCGGTCCGTCCAGCGCATCCAGGTTCATGCGCCAGCGGCGGCAGCCCGCCAGGATGCGCTCGTCGTAGGGGTAGCGCGACGGGTCGGGCACGAGATCCGTCACGCGGCCATCCTCCACGGTGGCCAGAAACGCGCAGCAGTAGCCGCAATAGTGGCAGTTCGTGGGCTTGACCTCGGCCGTCATCGCGCCTCCTCCCGGTCGTCGCCAGGCTCGGGAGCGAGCCCCTTGAACGGGCGCG
>OLNL01001033.1_pt1 | contig 28021 bp, 24 predicted proteins | sample 1672181 | NCBI WGS metagenome assembly OLNL01 (sample SAMEA3136656, study PRJEB25190) | human gut metagenome | biome: human gut; feature: human-associated habitat; material: faeces | place: Austria | collected 2013
TTCTTACTGTGCAGATTCTGCACAGTAAGAAAACGCGGACCACAATGAGATCTACTTTCTCGATTGATTTCAAGTTCACACCAGGACGTAATGTAACAAATAATTATGTGAATCACACTAATACATGTTATATAAGCTTGAATACAGCACTGAAAGTCAGTAAAATAATCAGTGTGCAGATTCTGCACAGTCCTCAAATCCAATCGTACATATGTTCGTGTTATGAATTAGACAGGAGCACAAATGGCCAGCAGGGCAAAGGTGCGCGGCGGAGAAAAGCAGCAGCAATCTCTGTCGTTAGGCAGGGAGACCGTAGAAGAACTAGAGAAGGAAGCAGAGCGTCGCGGGCTCAACAAGTCGCAACTCGCTGACCTGTTGTTGAATGGCCAGCTGACCCAATCCGCCGACAAGCCTACTATCATCTCAATCATGAGCTATAAGGGCGGCGTCGCAAAGACGACCACGAGTACCTGTCTTGCGGTTTGCCTTTCAGAACTAGGCTACAAGGTTCTGGTTATCGACATGGACGGCCAGGGCAACGTCAGCCAAAGCCTGGGCGTGTACGACCCCCGTTCGGAGGAAGCGTGCATTGCTGACGTCCTGTATCAAGCAACGCCGAGCTCTCCGCGTATGTCGCTGAGCGAAGTAATGCGCACGACCGGCTATGAAAACGTTTTTTGCGTTCCCTCGAACTTCCGATTCGCGGACGCGGATACTCGATTGAAGGCGGAGATTGCTGGCGGCGTGGACACGCGACTGCTATATGCGATCGAAGACCTTATCGACGAAACCGCTAGAAGCGGGGAGCAAAAGTTCGATTACATCATCATCGATTGCGGCCCGCGCTTGGATATGACGACCACGAACGCCATCGTCGCGCTTGAAGCCGGAAACAACGCTTCACACATCATCATCCCCATCAAGGTAGACGGCTATGCCATCGCAGGCCTTTCGCAAACGATCGACACGATCAACCGAACGGCAAGGGAGCGCCGTCGCTTACCGCAGCATTGGAAGATTCTGCAGACGATGATCGAACGAAACACCTCCGCGTACAAATACGGCTGCCAGATGATGAAAGAAGCCATCCCGAACGCCGAATACTTCAATACGAAGATTGAGAAGAGCACCGTGGTTCCTGAGGCAAGCTTGGCAATGGAGCCCCTCATCAAGTACGACCCCAACAGCAAGCCTGCGATTTCATATCGACTGCTGGCTCAGGAAATCGAGGAAATGAATGCCTAGGAACAAGCTACAAGCCGCTCTTAAGAACAACGGAGGAGCAATCGCCAACGTGACACCGCGTTACGAAAAGCTCACCGATGAGCAAATGCGCCTTGCGGCATTCGAAGCCAGGGACAACCAAGAAGGCGCCATCACCGACAAGATGGCTAACAGCAATCGTCGAAATACGCTACTGGCCGAAATGGGCTTTGACTGGTTCGACATTGACAACCTAAAGCCGAACCCCAACAACAGCTACACCATCACCGACGAGGATGTGAACAACCTAGCTGGCCTGATTTGGAACAGCAAGGAAGTCGAACCGCTGATCCTGCGCGAGACGGAGGACGGCATCCAGATCATAGATGGCGAGCGTCGTTGGCGCGCATGCAAGTTGCTTGCGGAAAAGTATGGCGACGCATGGCGGATGGTTCCGGGCAGATGCCACAAGCTTGGTGCCGTTTCCGACGAACAAGCCAATTTCATCATGCACTCAAGCAATATCGGCCAACGAAACATCAAGCCATCGGAACGCGCTCAGGGCTTCAGGGTTCTAGCGGACAAGCTGGTGGAATGGCGCAAGGATGATCCATCCCTTAAAGGCGTCAACACGAAAACGTACCTTGCAGAACACTTTGGAGTGTCTGAACGAACCGCACAGGTATTGCTGAACATAGCAAGAAACCTGTCGAAGGAGGGCAATGATCTGCTGGATGCAGGAAGCATCACACAATCCCAAGCAGAAGCGTTGTCTAAGCTTCCGAGCATACAGCAAGAAAGCGTCATCAACGCAGTTCACACTGGGGAATTGACTGCAGAAGAGATAACAAGCCTTATTGAAGCAGCAAAAACCTCCAAGCAAGAACAGCCAATCGAAGAGCTGGTAACAGCCACGCAAACCAAAACACTCGAGAAAGCAGTTCGAGAACCGAAAGCAGCCAAAGATGTGAACGGCTACCTGAAAACAGCTAGAAATGCTCTTCGGCACGCAGAGAACGCAGAAGGAGAGGCGGATTTCAAGCTACTCGGTGAGATCAAAGCCTTGGTACGCTCAATTGAAAAATCACTGGACTAAACGTTTCGTATAGAGATACTTACGAACAGCAATGAAGAAACCCTCCCGAATACGAGTGACAAAAACGCTTGTTGGGAGGGTTTCTGTCATGCACGTCACGAGAACACCCAGAGAAGTAACAAGAATCGATAGATAAGAGTCTAACAAGCACTGCCTAAACTCGTATGACAAAAAATTGCATGCATCTAGTACTTTCTTGTTATAACGGGTGATGTTTACCAAGACTGGATGACGTTGATTTTGCTTGTACGAGCTAATGACTGCAGCCACAGTCCTAACTGAGCACATAACTTGTTTTGCTATCGAGGCATACGTATACGAACCTTGACGGAACAAGGCAACAATGCGAGCGTTACGTTTCTCGCGCTTTTCTTTGGTTATGCGTTTCGCTTCTTTTCGCAGAACCGATCGTTTCGATTCAAAGAAGTTGACAGCCATCTCCTCTTCAAGCGACATGCCAAGCAGCTCGCGAAGGCGATGAGCACCGATGAGGTAATATCCTTGCTCGCCGCGCAGATTAGTCACGGAGTCAACCGATTTGACGATTCCGTCAAGCTCGCTTTGGTTGAGCGGATTGACGAAATCGCTGTTGAAGCCCTTTAGTTTTCGCAAGGCGATCTGATGCGGATATACCTGCACGGCCGTGTTGTAGAACACGAACGACATGAGTTCGCGATTCCCCTCGCAATTGAAGTTGCGAAGCTTCTGAAGCTCGATGATCTTAGCGAGTCGGCTGTTGAGCATTGGCTGGTAATTCAGGACGGATGAGGTCTTTTTGAACGCACGCCTGAGATTGTGTTTGCGGTCGGTTTCCGTCAAGTGCGTACCAGCAAAGCCGGAAAGCTCCGTCAAGCTGTACAGCGCATCGAAGGAGTAGTTGACAAGAGAGGCGAAACACCCTGCTTTTGCGTTATAGGTTCCAGGGATGCGGGAAACGCGGGAAACGTCGAATGTTGCGCGATCGACCGAAATGTCCTTAATGGGGGAGATGACGGAATCGAGCAACGAAGCCATGCGTTTCTGCACGTTTTCGAAGAGCTTTACGGATTTGATGTTGACCTGACCGTCTGCGTTCACTCGGTACGGAATGGACCGAGTGAGAACAAAGAACAGCTGCACGCCTCGACCGGAGTCGATAGTCATAGTGGGTTGAGGGAGAATGCCTTCCCCAACGGCCTGTTGGAGCGTGCTGAGCGTTTGGCTCACGATAGCGCGAGTTTGCTGAAGGTCCTGATCGTGGCAATCGAGATCGAAGAACAGGGCATTCAGTTGCCTGACCTGCTCTGATTTACGGCATGCCGAAGTGAACCCGTTGTGGGTCATGTAGTAGGCGGACTTCGTGTTGAAGCCCATAGCCGGCAAAGATTCGCTTTTCACTGCGGTGTCCTCCCAGGACCCGCTAGCGTCTGATGAGACCACGTAGTAGCTGTTGCGGTCGTCGTGCGTGATAAGCGTGCGGAAAACCTCCCACTCGCTTCCTTGCACGTGGGGGACCGCCGCATCTACTTGCGGTTGAGGCATAATTGCACCCTTCGCGACCTGCGCAAATGCAGTCGCTTTCTAGTCGAATGTATTCCGTTTTCGACAATGAAAAAAAGGGTGCAAAAACAAGAACGCCTTGTGAGCGCATGTTCTAAGTGGTAAAATATCACCTGTGAGTGAGTGGTCGATACTTGATCACTTAGGCAACCCCCTAGTTGGCGCTAGGGGGTTCTTTTTTCTGTTGTCGATGCAAGCGGGGGCTATGTTGGCGCATAGGTATCCACGCTTGTTACTTGCACAGTCTATAACAAGAAACACTTGAATGTCCACATTGTTTTGTTATGAAAACGCGCAAAACGGCTTGATTCGACTATGTGTTGGTGGTTGTTGTAAGCATCAAATCGGTGGAAATAGGCTGCAAACCCCGCTTTTCGCCTGGTGTTTTGTGCTGCATTGGCTCCAGAGCTCGAGAAATTGTTGCAACTTGTTTCCGAATGGAAAAAATTTGTTATAGTTTGATGGCCGAACACCGGTTGACGGTGCTCGGTTGCTAGGCTTTAGCGTATGATATGCAGTCAAAGATCGCTGGATTCTGAGAGGAGCTTTGGGATGGAAGAGATGCGATTAACCGACGAGCGCCTGAATGTGCTCGAGCATCCCCTTATCGCGCATAAGATGTCGATCATGCGCGATGCATCCACGGCTCCTTCCCAGTTTCGCCAGCTTGTGCACGAAGTTGCCATGCTTGAGGTATATGAGGCGTCGCGCGATTTGCCGACGGAACCCGTCGAGGTGGATACCCCATTGCGGCGCACGATCGGGAAACGGATTGCGGGCGAGGGTCTTGCCGTGGTTCCGATCCTGCGTGCGGGCATGGGCATGCTGGACGGGGTTCTTTCCGCCATACCCTCCGCTGCAGTGGGGGTGCTGGGCATGGAACGCGACGAGCAAACGCATCAGCCGCACGAGTATTACGCTAAGATGCCGAGGGGCATTGCTAACAGGACGGTGTTTTTGATCGATCCTATGTTGGCTACGGGCGGCAGTGCGCTTTCGGCTATCCATTATCTGCGTGAGCAGGGCGTTCGCGACATCCGGTTCCTGGTGCTGGTGGCTGCCCCCGAAGGGGTTCGCGCCGTTTTGCGGGAAGACCCCGATGTCCGCATTTGGACGTGCGCGCTGGATGACGGGCTGAACGATCAGGCATATATCCTTCCCGGCCTGGGTGATGCGGGTGACCGCATCTTCGGCACTTTGTAGGGGGCGCTATGGAAAGCATGCAGCGTCCCGTCAGCATCGAGGAAATTGCCACGAAAGCGATGGGTGCATCGCGGCCGGTCATCGGCATCGTGCCGACGTACGACCCGAACGAGGGAATCCTTCGCATGAACAACCACTATGCGCAGGCCATCGTTGCAGCGGGAGGGGCACCGCTGATCGTTCCGTTCACGAGCGATGTCAGCGTGTACGAGTCGCTGCTGCCGCGCATCGATGGGTTCGTGTTGTCGGGCGGTCAGGATATCAGCCCCGTGCGCTATGGCGGCGATATCACCTACGGCAAGCTTTCGGAATTGACGCCTGAGCGCGAGGAAGTTGAGTATCTGCTGCTCAGCTACGCGTATCAGTTCGACTATCCGTTGCTGGGCATCTGCCGCGGCATGCAGATGATCAACGTGTTCTTCGGGGGCACGCTGTACCTGGATTTGGAAGAGCAGTTCGACGGCATGTGCGCCGCCGACGATGTGCCAGTGCCGTCGGAGGGCGTGCAGACGCAAGCCGGTGGGCGCGTGAACCATTGGCAAACAAAGGAATACGGGCATCCCACCCATACGGTTTCGATTATGCGCTCAAGCAAGCTCGGGGAGATCTTGGGTTGCGATTCCGCTGCGGTGAATTCCATGCACCATCAGGGCGTTCGTGCGCTGCCTCCCAATTTGGCGGCTGCCGCATATGGGCCTGATGGCCTGGTGGAAGGCGTGGAGGCGAAGGATTGCCGCTTCCTTATGGGCGTGCAGTGGCATCCCGAGTATTTCGTGGAGGACGGTGGGCATATGGCACCGCTGTTCCGTGCCTTAATCGACGAGGCGCGGCAGATGCGCTGTCGCGAAGGGCGTTGCCACGATTGCCTGCGCATCGATCGCGAAGAGTGCGACCCGAATGCCGTGTGGCCCGCGGTCAGGTTCGCTGACTACATCTAGCTTGATGGTCGGAGCTGGGGCGTTCGAGGTGTTCCGGATCGTGGGCATGCCGGCGGTTTTCGCGGAAGGATTTCGATAAGCTTGCGAGTTGGGTTTTGTTCAGGTGTCCGCATGCGGCGTAGGACTGCGCGATAGCGCTATTTGCGGGGCTTGGTGGGTCCAGGGCTGCCTTTTGACAGTGAAGTGGAATTTGCGAAGCGTACGAGCGCGCTTGTCGGCTAGGTGTTTGGACGAGCGCAGTTCGAGGCCTTATTGGGTGGAAGCTGGGTGTGCTTGTGAACAGCATCGCTGATGAGAGCGATGACTACTTCGATCATGGTGCGGCACGGGGCTTCGCGATGGTAGGTTGTTTGAAGGAGTAATCCCAGGTGGATGGCGAAAAGCAAGAGCGTGTGCTGGTTGCGATGAGCGGCGGGGTGGACAGCTCGGTGGCGGCGCTGCTGCTTCGTGATGCTGGCTATGATGCCACGGGCGTCACCATGAAGCTGTTCGACAACGAGGTTGCCGGCGCCGGCGGCGCGTGCATGGTGGGCGAGAGCACTTGCTGCAGCCAAAGCGATGTGGAGGATGCCCGACAGGTGGCGTTCGGGCTGGGGCTTGAGCACTTCACGTTCAACTTCACGGGGACGTTCGGCTGCGAGGTGATCGATCGGTTCTGCGATGCGTACCTGCACGGCCGTACGCCGAACCCGTGCATCGACTGCAACAGGTACTTGAAGTTCGCCGCCTTGCAGCGCCGCCGTGCGCAGCTGGGCTTCGATTATGTGGCGACCGGCCATTATGCGCGTCGGGCGTTCAACGAGAGCACGGGCAGGTTCGAGCTTCGCCGTGGATTGGATGAGGCGAAAGATCAAAGCTATGTGCTGTATCACCTCACGCAAGATGACCTGGCGCATATGCTGTTCCCGCTGGGAGGGCTGACAAAACCGCAGGTGAGGGAGCTGGCGGAGAAGCATTCGTTCGGAAACGCCCATAAGGCGGAAAGTCAGGACATCTGCTTTGTGCCCGATGGCGATTATGCGTTGTTCATTGCGCGGTACATGGGGTTTGGGGAAGATGCCGCGCCCGATGGCGGGGATGGTCCGGCGATCCCCGCGGCATTCGAGCCTGGGGATATCGTCGATATCGACGGCAAGGTGCTCGGGCGGCACAACGGGCTGGTTCATTACACGATCGGGCAGCGCAAGGGCATCGGCATCGCCGCGTCCGAGCCGTTGTACGTGGTGGGCAAAGATGCCGCCGAGAACGTGCTGGTGGTGGGCCCGCGAAGCGAGCTGGGCGTGCGCGAGGTGCGCGCAGGGGACGTGAACCTGATCTCAGTGGCGGCGCTTGATAAGCCGTTGCACGTTACGGCGAAAACCCATTACCGCCAACGAGCGCAGGCTGGCGAGGCGGTTATGGAGGGCGATCAGCTGGTGGTTCGCTTCGATGATCCAGTAGCGCGTCCGGCAGCGGGGCAGTCGCTGGTGCTCTACGATGGTGATGTCGTTGTGGGCGGCGGAACGATCGAGGCAAGCGAATAAGCTACCTAGACGGTTGCTTGAGCTGGGACTTCGAATGACAAGGCGGCATCAAGCGCGGTCGAGCCGCGTTTTGCGGCTTAGGCGCCTTGCGTGAGAGCTGTGTTGCAAGGGGGCGATCCCGGAATTTCCGCGGAATCGTCCTCTTCGGTTTTGCCGGGCGCTTTCAAGTATTCCGTGGGCTGCGTAGGCGACGGAAGCGAGGAGTCTTCCGGCGCCCCGGTGAGTTATATGGCTGGTGCGGATTTCGATGAAAACCCGTTCTTTGTGCGTGGGGGCATGGAGCGGCTCGGCGCGTCGCGAAAAAAGGGACCGACTTCGCATCGTGCGAATCGGTCCCTTTTGCGAGATGCTATGGGTGTTGCGTTCGTTACTTCACGATACGGACGCGGTGAACGCCTTCGATGGCCGTGAGCTTGGCGACAAGCTCGTCGGTTGCGGGGGCGTTGAGGTCGAGCATGGTGTAGGCGGCGTTGCCGCGGGCCTTGTTCGTGAGGTTGTCGATGTTTGCGCCCACTTCGCCGAACACACCGGTGATCTGGCTGAGCATGTCGGGCACGTTGGCGTGGAGCACGGCGACGCGGCCGCCCTGCGCGGGGGCGGGGCCCATGTCGCAGGCGGGGTAGTTCACCGAGTTCTTGATGTTGCCGTTCTCCAGGTAATCCTTCATCTGCAGCGTTGCCATGATGGCGCAGTTGTCCTCGGCCTCGGCGGTGCTGGCACCGAGGTGCGGCAGCACGATGGTATTTTGCATGGCCATGACCTCGGGCGTTGCGAAGTCGGTGACGTAGGTGGCCACGCGACCGGCCTCGAGGGCCTCGGCCATGGCGGCGTTGTCGACCAGGGTGTCGCGACTGAAGTTCATGACGGCGCAGCCGGGTTTTGCGACCTCGAGCTCATGCGCGCCGATCATGCCGCGCGTGGAATCCATGGCGGGCACGTGGATGGTGACGTAGTCGCTGCGGTGCAGGACGTCGTCGAGGTTGGTGACGTGCTCGACGGAGGGAGATAGGCGCCAAGCGGCCTCGGCGGAAACGTAGGGGTCGTAGCCGAGCACGTTCATGCCCAGGTCGATGGCGGCGTTGGCCACCAGCGCGCCGATGGCTCCCAGGCCGATGACGCCGAGCGTCTTGCCGGAGATCTCTTTGCCGGCGAAGGCCTTCTTCGCCTTCTCGGCGTCCTTGCCGATGGTGGGGGAATCGGCATGCTCGCGGCACCAGGCGGCGCCGGGCAGGATGCCGCGGCTTGCCAGCAGCATGCCGCACAGGACGAGCTCCTTCACGGCGTTCGCGTTGGCGCCGGGGGTGTTGAACACGACGATGCCGGCTTCGGCGCACTTGTCGAGCGGGATGTTGTTCACGCCTGCGCCGGCGCGGGCGACGGCGAGCAGGCCTTCGGGCAGGTCCATGTCGTGCATGGCGGCGCTGCGCACGAGCACGCCGGAGGCCTGCGCGATGTCGTCGGTAAGCTGGTAGTCGGACCCGAGCAGGTCGGTTCCCTTGACGGAGATGTTGTTCAAGCAGTTGATGTAGCGCATGAAGCCCCCTTTGGCGTTTGCGGTTTCGGTTTGCGAACTAAATCTAGCTATATGGTGGGTTTGCATTTGGGCGAAGTCAACGATGCGGCGGCAGCCGGGCGTTTTGGGGCGGGTTTGGCGGCAGATTGCAGGACCGCTTGCGGCTCGGTGAGCGGCGGCTCTTTCGAAGATGACGGGTTGTTTACCGGTGGTTTGCACCTTGGGCGGACCCGCCGAGGTGTGCCATAATGACCAGTTGGGGGAAAGAAAGGGGAAGAGGGTGACATGCTTCGCTATGATTCATCGCGGTCGGCCGATCGCGATCGCGTGCTGATGCGGGGGACGGCCGCTGCGGTCAATGCCCCCGATAGCGCCGGGACTTCGCTTAAGGCGGCCGAGGATGCGGCTTTATGCGACGCCGCGAAATCCGAGGCGATCAAGCTGGACCTGTATCATCTGGTGTGGATTTTCGCGGTGTGCAGCGTGTTGGGGCTGATCGGCGAGACGGTGGTCAGCTATTTCGTTGATGGCCGATGGGAGAACCGCGCCGGGTTTTTGTGGGGGCCTTTCAGCCCGATTTACGGCGTTGGCGGTGTTCTGATGACGTTGGCGCTGGCTCGCCTGTCGGATGCACGCGGCGGCGTGCTGTTCGGGGTGGCGGCTGTTGTCGGGGCCGCGTTCGAGTGGTTCGCCGGATGGTTCTGGGAGAACGCGTTCGGCATTGTGGCCTGGGATTATTCTTCGCAGCCGTTTAACCTTGGCGGGCATACGTGCTTGGGTATCGCGCTTGTGTGGGGCGCTGCCGGCGTGGCGTGGGTGAAGCTGGCGCTGCCGGTGATGCAGCGCGCCGCCGATACGGTCCCCGTTGCGTGGCGTGCGCCGCTGGCCTGGGGGTTGCTGGCGTTTTTCCTGGTGGATACGGCGGTGACGTTCGCGGCGTTCGATTGTTGGATGAACCGCTTGGCCGGGGCCGAGCCCGCCGATGCTGTGCAGCGCCTCTTTGCCGCGCATTATGGCAACGATGTGATGGCGAACCGTTTTCAGACGATGTCGATGTACCCATGTTTGGCAGGATTCCGCGGATGACGACGTGTTCGTGACGGCCGCGAAGCGCTCGGGAAGGGCCTTCGAGGTTGCCTATGCGTCAACATGCCCGACGTGCTTGATGCGCGTCGGGCATGTTTGTTTTCGGGCGGGTTTTGCTATCGGTCGTTCATGCCGGCGATGCGCAATGTGGTGCGGACCCGCTCGAGCACGGCTTCGTGGGGAATGCCTTGGGCGATCCCGATCTGCCTCACAAGGAAATCCGAGTTGCTTTTCGCGAACGAGGGGAAGAACTCGGGGGGCACTTCGCCGCTTCCGTGGAGAGCGCCGTAGGCGATGATGCCGATGACGCCGCTGGTGCTGTATTCGATGATCATGCGCGTGCTCGGGGAAAGCTCCTCGCCCTCATCGCACAGGATCGCCTTCCAAGTGCCGAACATGAGACATTTGATCTTAATGGAGAACGAGTCCATGCCGCCTTGTTTGATGAGCAGGGCGATCCTTTCCATGTCGTGCTTGATGAACGCCTCGAAGCCGTTGGCGGTCGACGATCCCGCAACGAGGCTGAGCATGTTCTGCAAGATGGACCCGTTGCCGAGGACCTCGTCCTCGATGGCCCGGTCGATGAGGTCGTCCATGCTTTTGAAATGGTAGTAGAACGTGCCGCGGTTGAGTTCGGCCTGCTCGGCGACCATGCCGACGGTGATGTTGGCGAGTCGATGATGCTCGAGCAGGGCCCAGAATGCGTTTGCTAAGCGTATATCGGCGGTGCCGCGTTCGCTTTTCCTCGGTCGTGCCATGGCTACTCCTGGTCCTCGGCGCCGATGCTTTCGACGTTTTGCGTGGGCTGGTGCTGTGCCTTCGCGTTCATGATGAGCATTTGCAAGCGGTTCTCGATGTTGGCGAAGCTGACATCGGGGTCGTAGTCGAGCGGCAGGATGTTCGCGTCGGGGTAGCGTGCCTTGAGCTGCTTGACGATGCCTCGTCCGACCACGTGGTTCGGCAGGCAGCCGAACGGTTGCAGGATGACGAACGCGCGGCAGCCGTGTGCGGCATGGTGCAGGATCTCGGCAGGGATGAGCACGCCTTCGCCGGCGTCGAACGTGTGGTGGATGACGGGGTCGCTTTCGCGCACGAGCTCGGGCATGCGGCATGCGGGCTCGTAGAGCGGGTGGGCCTTCGCGATGCCGTCGCAGACGTCGTGCGCGATCTCGAACAGCCGGTTCGCCACGCGGTTGAACGCTTTGGTGGCGAAGGGTTGCGAGACGCGGAATTCGCGCGCCTGCGCATCTTGGTAGAAGTAGGTTTTGCGGATGACGTCGGTCATGCGCGCCTCGATGATCTCCAGGCCGTTCGATTCAAGGTAGCGCTCGATGTCGTGGTTGGCGCCGGGGTGGAAGTTCAGCAGGTATTCGCCCACGATGAGCACTTGTGGGCGTGGGTTCGAGCGGTTGTAGCGAACAGCCTCCATGATGGCTATGGCCTGCTTGAAGCCCGCGATCGCACCGCGGACGCCGTGCTTGCGCATGCCCGACATGACGCATTCGATTGCCTGGTCGAACGCCTTGTCGGCGCTGCCGGGCTCAAGCTCGTAGGGACGCATCTTACGCAGCAGGTCTTCGAGTGCGTCGATCATGGGCAGGCCGAACGCGACGCGGATGGCGCTGCCGAGCGACATCTTGAAACCCGGGTGCATGTTGTGGGCGTCCTTGTCGTCGTTGGTGATGATGGGGACGTAGCCGTAGCCGGCGTCGTCGAGCGCCTTTCGCAGCAGCGCCGCGTAATGCGTCAGGCGACAGTCGCCGATGTATTTGCCGGTGCCGATGGCAACGGTGTGCGGGTCCCATTCGCCGCTGTCGAGCGCGGCGAGGGCTTCGCCGATGGTCATTTGCGCAGGGAAGCAGATGTCGTTATGGACGTATCGTTTCCCCAGCTCGATGGCTCGTTCCCGACCGATGTCAAGCGAGACGGCCTGCGCGCCCTGGCGGGCGAACGACGCCGACATGAGCAGGGAGAACGCGTGCGAGGTGTTCGGCACGAGGATGGTCTTGATGCGCCGGTCGGCTTTGACGTACTTGACGGGGTAGGGGTCGGGCAGCGGGTGGTCGGCGGCGGTTGCCGGGAGGCAGGCGGACGCGCTTTTGCCTGCGGCACGCTTGATGGCGGCTTGGCGCGCGCGGCGCTCGTCGACGGTCTCGATGAACGAGCGCACGCGGATGCGCAGCGGTCCGGCGACGTCGGATTCGTCGAGCTTGAGGATAAGCGGCTGCTTGCCCGAGCGTTCCTTCATGAGACGGCAGATCTCGTCGGAGAGGTAGGCGTCATGGCCGCAGCCGAAGCTGACGAGCTGCACGTACTCGAGCGCAGGGGAGTCGGCGGCGATGACGGCGCTGGAGAGCATGCGCTGGTGGAAGTTGTTCACGATGTCGATGCGGCTTGCCGACAGGTCGACGTCGGCGATGCCGGGGACGGCGTCGGGCGGCAGCACGGGATGCCCCATGTCGGAGAGCATTTTGGGCAGGTCGTGGTTGACGAGCGGGTCGTTGTGGTAGGGGCGGCTGGCAAGCACGATGGCGTAGCTTCCGGCGCCGCGAGCGGACTCGATGGCGTGCGCGCCGGCCTCGGTCAGCAGCGCTTTGAACGTGCGCTGGGCTTTATCGGCCTGTTTGACGGCGCGTGTGGTCTGGTCGGCGGGGATGCCGAACGTGCTTTCCAGGTAATCCGTGAGCTGGCGGTCGCGGTCCTCGGTGGAATACCAATGGAACAGCGGGTCGTCGAAGGGGATGCCCCAGTTCTTTGCGGGATCGTCGGAGCTTTTCACCACCATGGGGTAGCCCTTCACCACGGCGCACATGGATATGCTGGTGGATGCCGTGCTCTCGCTGGGCACGGTGGTGATGATGGGCATGAAGATGCGGTCGACGCCGGCGCGTGCGAGCTCGTGGATGTGCCCGTGCACGAGCTTTGCGGGGAAGCAGATGGTATCGGATGCGACCTGGGGCAACCCTTCTTCGAACATGGCGCGCGTGGACGGACGGGAAAGACGGATGGCGAAACCGAGCGAGCGCAGCAGCACGTTCCAGAACGGCATGGTGTCCCAGAACGCTAGAACGCGCGGGATGCCGATGGTGATGCCGCGGTCGGGCGCGATCTGCTCGATGGGCCAGTCTTGGAAGAGGAGCTTCTGGCGCGTCTCGAAGAGGTTTTCGCCCGCTTTTGACTGCTCGTTGGCGGCTTTGAGCGCCGAACGCGTGGCGGGGTCTTTCGGGTCGCCGACGATCTCGCCGCGCGGGCAGCGGTTGCCCGTGACGAAGGTGGTGCCGTCCGCGAAGGCGATGACGGTGCGGTTGCAGCGGTTGGCGCAGAATGGGCAGGCGACGTTGGCGTGCTGCCGGTAGGAAAGCGCGCCGAGCGCATCGAAGCCGATGAACGTGCTGGATGCGGGGGCCGGCGTGTGGGAATCGGCCTTGCACGCCGCTTGTTTCGCCTGCTCGCCCGCTTGTTTCGTCATGTGTTCGCGCGTGAGCAGCGCGACGCCGATGGCGCCCATGAGCCCGGGGTAGGGCGCGCGCGTGACGGGGCGGCCGATGTGCTGCTCGAGGGCGCAGAGCACCGCGTCGTTGCGGAACGTGCCGCCTTGCACCACGATATGCTCGCCGAGGCTGTCGAGGTTGGGAACGCGCACGACCTTCGTGAACACGTTCGCGATGATCGACCGGCACAGGCCTGCCATGATATCCGCAGGTGTGCGGCCGTTTTTCTGCTCGCTGACAATGCTCGAGTTCATGAACACGGTGCAACGGCTGCCGAGCACGGCGGGTTGTTCGCTGGCAAACGCCGCGTCGGCGATTTCGGGTGTGGGGATGCCGAGCGTTTGCGCGAAGTTCTCGAGGAACGAGCCGCAGCCGCTCGAGCAGGCCTCGTTCACCACGATGTTGCCGATAACGCCGTCGGAAAGCCAGATGGCCTTCATATCCTGGCCGCCGATATCGAGGATGAAGCTGACGTCGGGCACGTAGCGGGTGGCGGCGTGGGCGTGCGCCACCGTTTCGACGGTATGGTAGTCGGCGTGCAGAGCGCGGTGGAACAGCAGCTCGCCGTAGCCGGTGGTGCCGACGCCGGCGATGTCGAGCGCGACACCGGCGTCGGCGTATTCGCCGTGCAGGTCGATGAGCGCGCGGCGGGCGACTTGGAGCGGGTCGCCCTCGTTGTTGGCGTAGAAGCTGTCGATGAGCTGGCCGTCGTCGGCGACGAGCGCCAGCTTGGTGGTGGTGCTGCCCGAATCGACGCCGAGCCATACGCGAAGGCGGCGATTGCGCACGTGGGTTTTCGCGGCGGCGCTTTCGGGGCCGTGCGGTTCCTCGGGCAGCTGGTTGCGCCGCGCGAAAGCCTTGCGCTCGGCGGCGGTTTCGAAGAAGGGCGTGCCGGGGGCGTGGTCGTCATCGGCGCTGGTGAAGCCGACGAGCGATTGCGCGGCAGCGGCGGGGTCGATGGTCGCGGGCGTGTCGACGAACATGCCGGAAAGCGATAGCGCGGCACCGCGGGCGACCATGGTTTCAGGGTGCTCGGGGACGATGACCTGGTCGTCGGCGAGGTTGAGGCGCTCCTGAAAAACGCTTATCAGCGCGGGGTTGAACGTGAGCGGGCCGCCTTCGAAGATGATGGGCGGGCACACGTCGATGCCTTGCGCCAGGCCGCCGAGCGTTTGCTTGGCGATGGCGTGGAAGGCCGACAAGGCCAGGTCGTCGCGGGATGCCCCCTGGTTGAGCAGGGGCTGGATGTCGGTTTTGGCGTATACGCCGCAGCGACCGGAGATGTCGTAGACCGTGCGTCCGCGGCAGGCGGCGGCATCGAACTGCTCGATGGGCAGGTTGAGCACCGAGGCGATTTCGTCGATGAACGCGCCCGTGCCGCCCGCGCAGCTGCCGTTCATGCGCATATCGGCGACGTCGAGTGCGCCGGTGGTCTCGTTGGCGCGGAAGAAGATCATCTTGGCGTCCTGGCCGCCGAGCTCGATGGCGCAGCGCGTGCGCGGGTAAAGCGCCTGGATGGCGCAGGCGTTGGCGACGACCTCCTGCACGAACGGCACGCCGAGCTTGTCGGCGATAGGCGCCGCGCCGGAGCCGGTGAGCGCAAGCCTGATGCTGGCCCGTGGAAATAGCCGCGCGAGCGAGTTGAGCGCCGCGCGGACGCTTTCGGCCTGACGCGCGCCGTGGCGTTCGTACGACGTGTGCAGCAGGTTATGCGACTGCGCGTCGAGCGCGCAGATCTTCGTTGTTGTCGAGCCGACGTCGATCCCGACGTCGACGGCGGATACGTTTCCCATCGTTGTTCCTCAGATAGTGCAGGGTGGCGCGAGGAGCGCGTCGCGAATGCGTGTCGTTCGGTTTTCATGGTAGTTTACCCAACAAGGTGTTGGAAAAAAGCGACAAAATATCGACTTTGTCACGATTTTCGGGTTTGTTCTCGGGCATCGAGCCTGCTGGACGTGGCAGTTTCGCCTGGTCTTCCCGCATTCGCCGTCTGCAATACCTATGAAGGGTTGGGCGGGTGAAGCGGGATAGTTGACAAGGGTGCTAGAATTATCAGCTGGTATTTGCTGTAATTCGAAGGGACGTGCTATGTCAGGGCATTCTAAGTGGGCAACCACGAAACATCGCAAGGCTGCGCAGGACGCTAAGCGCTCCGCGTTGTTCTCCAAGCTGTCGCGCAACATCACCGTTGCTGCCAAGGAGGGTGGCGACCCGAACCCCGACAACAACGCATCGCTGGCCGCCGCAATCGAGAAGGCCAAGGGCTACTCCCTGCCCAAGGACAAGATCAAGACCGCCATCGACAAGGCCTTCGGTTCCGGCAAGGACGCCGCGAACTACGAGACCGTCGTGTACGAGGGCTACGGCCCCTGCGGCGTGGCCATCCTCTGCGAGGCGCTGACCGACAACCGCAACCGCACCGCTGCCGACGTGCGCGCCGCATTCACCCATGCGGGCGGCAACCTGGGCACCTCCGGTTCCGTTTCCTACATGTTCGAGCGCAAGGGCCAGATCATGGTCCCCAAGGAGATCGAGACGGGCGACAAGAAGCATCCCATGGGCCCGAACGGCGCCGCTGCCGATGAGGAAGAGTTCGAGATGGCCGTCATCGAGGCCGGCGGCGACGACTACGAGGACGCCGATGAGGAGTGGATCGTCTACACCCAGCCGTCCGACCTTATGGCCGTGAAGAAGGCCCTGGAAGAGCAGGGCGTGCAGGTCAAGGGCGCCGAGATGACCATGGAGGCCACCACGCCCGCAACCGTCACCGCCAACGACGCTAAGAAGGTTATGCGCCTGGTTGACAAGCTGGAAGAGCTTGAGGACCTGCAGAACGTGTACCACACCATGGATATCACCGAGGAAATCGCCGCTGCTCTGGACGAGTAAACGTGCAGAATATCCTTTGCGAACGGAAGGCCTCCCGATAGGGAGGCCTTTTTTCGCGCTGGGCCCCTGTGTTGGCCGGGCGGTTTTGGAAAGAGACGGGCGTGGGAAAAACGTTGGGGGAATGCGAACATCCGTGTGGTAGTATATCCACGAACAAATGTTTGAACGGATAAGGCAGGCGGATGACGGAACCTCGAACGATTTTGGGCATAGACCCGGGTTTGGCGAACACAGGCTGGGGCGTGGTGCGGCAGTATGGCCCGCGCATGGAATGCATGGCGTACGGGTGCGTATCCACGCCTGCGAGTGCGGAGCTGTCGCAGCGTTTGGCGAAGATCCACGAGCAGGTCTCGGCGGTGATCAGCCGGTTCGAGCCCGTATGCCTGGGGATCGAGACCGTGTGGTTCGGCCAGAACATCACGGCCGCATTCGCCACGGGGCAGGCGCGAGGCGCCGCTTTGGTGGCATGCGCGCAGCATGGGCTTTCGGTCGGCGAGTTCACGCCACGGCAGATCAAGATGGCCGTGGTAGGCACCGGCTCGGCTGATAAGGCTCAGGTGCAATATATGGTGAAGAAGCTGCTGAATTTGCAGGTGGAGCCGAAGCCCGATCATGCTTCCGACGCGTTGGCGGCCGCGATCTGCTATACCACCCACGAAGGGTTCGGGGGAGTCGGCGGCGCCGATGCGCTGGCGAAGCTTGAGGCGCGCGGCCGCGTGATGGCTGGTGCGGGAACGGGTGGCGCCTCCGGCGCGGCGGCGCGCAAGATCTTGGAGGAGGGTGCGCGATGATCGCATTTCTGAAAGGCATGCTGGCGGGCAAGACCGCTGCGTGCGCGTATATCGATGTGCAGGGCGTCGGCTACGCCGTCGGCATGTCCCAAGGCGCGCTTTCGAAGCTGCCGGCGGTGGGCGAGCCTGTGCAAGTGCACACGTATCTGCAGGTGTCCGATAACGGCATAGCATTGTACGGCTTCTTAACGCTTGAGGAGAAAGCGCTTTTCGAACGTCTGATCGGAGTCAGCGGCGTGGGCCCGAAGGTTGCGCTGGCGGCACTGTCCTCGTTCACACCCGAAGCTTTGGTGGCGGCCGTGCAGGCGCAGGATGTGGCTGCGGTGCAGAAGATCCCGGGCGTGGGCAAGAAGACGGCATCGCGCATCATCCTGGAGCTGAAAGGCTCGTTCGACCAGGGGCTGGAAAGCTTGTTCGATGCTTCGGGTGCGCCCGCTTCGGCGGCTGCGGCTGCGGCCGAACGCCTGAAGGGCGCCCGCGAGGCGTTGCTGGCGTTGGGTTTTGCCTCTGCGGAGGCAGATGTTGCGTTAAAGGGCGCGCCCGAAGGCGCGGATGAGAACGCGCTGATAAAATACGCCTTGAAACGTTTGGGTAAATAACGGGTTGCGCCGTCGCCTTTGCTGAGGTTTTGGCGCGCGCGAGCTGAGCGATATTTTGTTGGAAGGGCGCAGGGGCTAGCGCGACGATGCTGGATGCGGGGGCGCTGCTTTGCGTTCGGCGAAGGTAAGGCGGTTCGAATAATATGGATGACGGAGCTTGAGCTTTGGCTGATGGAGTGAAAATAGAGGGAATGGTGTTCGAAGCGGGTTCCGGCTTCGATGGCAGGTCTGCGTCGGCGGCTCCTGTCGGCGCGACCGACCCCTCGCAGCGTGCGGTCACGCCGGACTTGACCGAAGACGACCTTGCGCTCGATCGCAGCTTGCGGCCGAAGCGTCTAGGCGATTATCTCGGCCAAACGAAGATCAAGGAGTCGCTTGCCATCTTGATTCAAGCTGCGCAGGAGCGCGGCGACGTTGCGGACCATATCCTGTTCTCGGGACCTCCGGGCCTGGGTAAGACCACCCTTGCCACCGTGGTGGCAAACGAGTTGGGCGCGAATATCAAAACCACCAGCGGGCCCGCCATCGAGCGCACGGGAGACCTTGCGGCTATCCTGACAAACCTCGAAGAGGGTGATGTGCTGTTCATCGATGAGATCCATCGTCTGAACCGCATGGTGGAAGAGGTTTTGTATCCCGCGCTTGAGGACTTTGCGTTGGATATCGTTGTGGGCAAGGGGCCGGCGGCTCGTTCCATCCGTTTGGACCTGCCGCGGTTCACGCTCATCGGCGCCACCACCCGCACGGGTCTGCTTACCGGGCCTTTGCGCGATCGCTTCGGCATTGCGTTCCGTCTGCAGTATTACACGCCTGAGGAACTGGCCTCCATCGTGCAACGCTCCGCCTCTATTTTGGATGTGCCCATCTCGTATGATGGCGCGTTGGAGATCGCGCGTCGCAGCCGCGGCACGCCTCGTTTGGCTAATCGCATGCTCAAACGCGTGCGCGATTGGGCGCAGGTGCGTGGAAACGGCGTCATCGACGAAGATGTGTCCGCGCAGGCGTTGAGCTTTTTCGAGGTGGACCCGCTGGGACTGGACGCGGTGGATAATCGTATCTTGGAGCTGCTGTGCGTGCAGTTCGGCGGGCGTCCGGTGGGGTTGACCACGCTGGCGTCGGCGTTAGCCGAGGACCCGGATACGCTTGAGGACGTGTATGAGCCGTATCTGATGCAACAGGGCTTGCTTATCCGCACGCCGAAGGGCCGCCAGGCAACCGAGCGGGCGTACGAGCACTTGGGCATCTTCCACGAACCCACGAATAGCTAGGAGCGGCCGATGTTCGAGCAAGACTATCTGATGAAGTTGCTGCTGGCGTTTTACCAGGCGATGTTCAAAAGCCTGCGACGCGTTGCCGACGAGGACGAAGACCCCAAAGAGGCGGCCGATACGCTGGATGAGGTTGTCGGGAATGCCGTTGGGATGGACGGCGCCAGCTTGCTGTCGCTGACCCCGGAATCCGTCGTCGGCGTGCTGCAGGTGTCCGGTACCGATCCGCGTGTAACGGAATTCATCGCGCGAAGCCTGCTGCTGTCGTCCGAGTATCTGACGCAGGCGAAGCAAGGTGCGTTGGCGTCGTTGCGCGTGGAACAGGCGCGGGCGATTGCGGATGCATATGGGATCGATTTGCCTGACGACCCCACCGACTTGTCCGATTTGAAGGAGATGGCCGAGCAAGCTAACGCCTGATAAGGGCGATGACGGGAGTGGATATGCCGAAGATCGTAGCGGTCGATACCGATTTCGAGGATAACAATCTGGAAGAGGCCATGGCCCGGGATGCGGGCATCGAGTTCGAGGTCACGCATGGCCGTACTGCTCAGGCGGTAATCGATGGATTGCTGGAGACCGGAGCCGATGCAGCTGTGACGTCGTATGCGATGTTCCCGCGCGAGGTGTTCGAGGCGTGCCCGAACCTGAAGGCGGTCAGTCGCACGGGCGTCGGGTACGACGAGATTGACGTGGAGGCGGCAACCGAGCATGGCGTTGCCGTGTGCAACGTGCCTGGTTACGGTACGGAAGTGGTGTCCGATCACGCCATTACGCTGGCGCTTTCGGTTTTGCGCCGGATCAACGAGCTTGATGCCGATATGCGCCGCGGCGTGTGGGATTATGCGCGCACGCGTCCGCTCGGGCAGTGCCGCGGTCGCGTGTTCGGCGTCGTCGGCATGGGGGAAATCGGCAGAGCGGCGGCCAAGAAAGCTGCTGGTCTGGGCTTTGAGGTGGTGTGCTGGTCGCGTAGCTTGAAACCCGGGCGGCGTACTCCCGAAGGTTACCCCGTGCTGCGCCTGGAAGAGCTGTTGCAGACGGCGGACGTGGTGAGCTTGCATACGGCGCTTACTCCCGAGACGCATCATCTGATCAACGCCGAACGTCTGGCACTCATGAAGCCGGATGCCGTGCTGGTGAACACCGCTCGCGGCGCCGTGGTGGATACCGTGGCGCTGGCTCAGGCGCTTTGCGAGGATAAGTTGTGGGGCGCGGGCTTGGACGTGTTCGAACAGGAGCAGCCCTTCGACTTCGACCATCCCATTATGAAGGCGCCGCACACCGTGCTTTCGGCGCACGCGGCGTATTGGTCGGAGGAATCCGGCCGCGAGCTGCGTGAGCGCGCGATGCAAGCGGCTATCGACGTTGTGCAGGGCCGGATTCCGGTTGATTGCTTGAACCCTTGCGTGTTCGATTTATCTGCGAGGTAGTGCTTGACGATGACGTAGCGTCATCCGCTACAGTGACTTCTTTCGGCAGAGTAGATGTCGGTTCGTGGGGTGAAGCAGGACATGGGAGAGCAAGGCAGCCAAGACTTGATGACGGTTGGGGAATTGGCTTCGCGCGTCGGCGTGACGGTTCGAACCATCCAGCACTACGATCAACGCGGGCTGCTGCATCCCACATGCAAAGGGGAGCAAAATCTTCGCTTGTATTCCTCGTCTGACGTTGACCGTCTCAATCGCATAATCACGCTGAAATACCTGGGGCTTTCGCTTTCCCAGATTCAGGAGGGCGAAGGGAGCGACCCCGACGGTGAGCTGACTAGCGCTTTGGCGGAACGCGAAGCGGAGCTTGAGCGTGAAAGCGCGAGGATTCTTCGGGATATGAATGCGTTGCAGAGTTTGCGAGCGCATCTTGCTGTGGCCGATCATGTGGATTGGAGCGAATCTGCATCCGCCGTTGGTAGCGTGCGGGATCGTGAGGACATGCTGTGGTCTGCCATCACCGGCGAATCGCTTGAGGGTTGCCCGATTCCCGAGTTATCTCGTGAAGAGGTTATCTGCTGGCATCAGCTGATGGGCGATACAATCGAGGCAATGCATGACGGCGTATTGGCAACCGATGAGCGCGCGCGAGCGCTTGCAATTCGTTTTTCCAGCTTAGGGGGCATGCCCCATGCCCTTGCTGGTTTGAAGCGTTTGGCAAACCAACGCAGCTCGGGGCCAAAGCAGTACGGTCGTGATTTTTATGCCGGCATTCAACGGCGCACACTGAGTTTTTTGCAAGATGCGCTCGATTGTTCTCGCTCTGATGCGCGGGAGTAGCTACATAGTACGCTTATCGTTGTATTGACGGCGACGCAACGTCGCTCGGTACCGTTTTCCCCTGTAGTGATAACTTGATCAGAGGGGGAGACGATGATCGTATCGTGGATGACCACGAATCGATGCAACCTGAAGTGCGCTCATTGTTATCAAGACGCAGATGAGTGCGATAGCCGAGAACTGTCGACCGAAGAAGCGCGCACGATGATTTCCGACATTGCGCGCGCAGGTTTCAAGATCATGATTTTCAGTGGCGGTGAGCCGCTTATGCGTGATGACATTTTCGAGTTAGTGGCTCATGCGGCATCATGCGGACTCCGCCCGGTATTCGGCAGCAATGGAACCTTGATCACGCAAGACGTTGCGCGAAAGCTGAAAGCGGCGGGTGCGTGCGCTATGGGCATCAGCATTGACAGCCTTGACGCGGAAAAGCATGACAAGTTTCGCGGGATCAACGGCGCGCATGCGGCAACGCTGGCAGGAATCGAAACCTGCAAAAGCGTCGGCCTGCCATTTCAGATTCACACCACTGTGGTTGATTGGAACCGTGACGAGGTGTGCAACATCACTCGGTTTGCCAAAGAATTGGGCGCGATGAACCATTCGGTGTTCTTCTTGGTGCCGGTCGGGCGTGGTAAGGACATTTCAGACGAAAGCATCGATGTTGAGCAAAACGAGCAGCTGCTTGCCGATATTTTGCGTGCCGGTTGTGATGCCGGCATCGAAGTTAAGCCTACGTGCGCGCCGCAGTTTATGCGTATTGCCGAGCAGATCGGTGTTCAAACGCGCTATACGCGAGGTTGCTTGGCGGGGCTGACGTACTGCGTAGTCGGAAGCGAAGGCATTGTGCGCGCGTGCGCATATATGACCGAAGATGCAGGTGACGTGCGCAAACAGCCGTTTGACGAGATTTGGCGTACCAGCCCGGTGTTTCAAGAGCTGCGCACGCAGGCGTATAAGGGCGCGTGTGGGGCGTGCGATTACAAGGGCGTTTGCGGCGGATGTCGCGCTCGCGCTGCGTATTACCATGATGGGGACATTTTGGGGCAGGACGATTATTGTGCATGGGGCATGAAGAGCGCAGCACGGGATGCGTCCGGCGTATCGGTTGCTTAGCGGCACGTATCAATCCAAAAGGAGCAAGCAATGAACAAAGTTGCAAAAGGCGCCGTTGCGCTTTCGTGCGTGTTCGCTATGGGCGCAGGATCGTTCTCTTTAGCGGGGTGCTCGTCGCAAGGAAACCTCGCTGCATCCAATACGGGCGAAACGGAGACGTCGGCAACGCAGGGCGCGTATACCTTTACCGATGATCTGGGCCGCGAAGTGACGGTCGCGTCGCATAATCGCGTGGTTGCCGGCATGGGCAGCTTCGCAAACGTGTGGGAGCTGGCCGGCGGCACGCTGGTTGGAGCGTCCGATGACGCTTTCTCCGATTACCACATTGCGTCGGATGCGCAGAAGATCGGCGATTTTTCGTCGCTTGACGCCGAATCGATTATCGCGCTCAACCCCGATTTCGTGATTTTGACAGGGTCGAACAGCGGCCGCGGTGGCGGCGTTGCGCAAACTGAGCTGGCTGATACGCTTACGGCGGCGAACATCCCCGTGGCGTATTTCAAGGTAACCACGTTCGATGACTATCTGCGCATGCTGCGCACATGCTGCAATATCACAGGCGACGAGCAGGCGTATGCGGAAAACGGCCAGGGTCCGGCAGATAGGATCGCCGAGATTTGCGCGAAGGCGGAAGGAAGGCAAGCTGGCAGCGCTGTGGTGCTGACCACGTATTCGGGTGGTACGCGCGTGCAGTCGTCCTCGACGCAGACGGGAACCATGCTTGCCGATTTGGGCGCGCAGAACATCGCCGATTCCGATAAGGGTCTGTTGTCCGATTACAGCATAGAGGCGCTGATTCAGGATAACCCGCAAACCATCTTCCTTCTGCCTATGGGTAATTCGGACGAGGCGGCGCAGCAAGCGCTTGTCGAGCAGACGACGCAGAACCCGGCATGGGCGCAGCTTGATGCGGTGAAGAACGGTCGTGTGGTGACGCTTGATCCGCAGTTGTTCCAGTACAAGCCAAATGCTCAGTGGGATCAAGCGTATCAGGTCCTGTTCGATGCGCTGTACGGCGAATAGGTTGATTCGTGCGTAGGGATCAACTCAAAACGGTTGCGATAACGGATCGTGCGCGACGTCGCTTTCGCATCATGCTGCTTGCCTTGCTTTTGGCACTTGCCGGCGTGGTGTTCGCTGGTCTGGCGCTGGGGTCGTCATCCATTGGCGCGAACGACGTGGTAGCGTACGCTACGGGCAACGCGTCCGATATGGCAGTGAACGTGCTGGCGAACGTGCGCGTGCCGCGTGTCCTTGGGGGCGTGCTTGCCGGTGCGGCGCTTGCCGAGGCGGGTGCGCTTATCCAAGCAACGCTGAATAATCCGCTGGCCAGCTCAAACATCATCGGCGTCAACGCTGGATCCGGCCTGTTCGTTTTACTGTTCGCATGCGTGGCTCCGCATGCGCTGGGCGTGTCGGCAGCTGGTGCGTTTGCGGGCGCGCTCGCTTCGGCGTTGCTGGTGTTCTTCGTGTCGTTGTATGCGGGGGCCTCGCGCCTGACTATCGTGCTTGCCGGCATGGCGCTCACGTCCATATTCACGGCGGGAATGAACGCGATTCTCATTTTCAATCCGGATGCCTACGTGAACTCATCTGGGTTTTTGGTCGGAAGCCTTTCGGGTGTGATGGCGTCTGAGCTGGTGATTCCCGGGTGTGCGATCTGCGTTGGGCTGCTTGTGGCCGCAGGCCAGGGAACCCGTCTTAACATCTTGTCGTTAGGGGATGAGGGCGCGCACGCGCTGGGGCTGAACGTACAGCGAACTCGGCTGATATTGCTTTCGCTTGCGGCGCTGCTGGCGGGCGCTGCGGTTTCCTTTGCCGGGCTTATCGGATTCGTCGGGCTGGTCGTCCCTCATATCGTCCGCTTCTTCGTCGGTCATGATAACCGTCGCGTATTGCTGCTTTCGCCTGTTGTCGGGGCTATCGTGGTGTGTGCGTGCGACACCGTTGCGCGCACGCTGTTCGCGCCGTTCGAGATCCCTGTAGGAATTTGCATGGCGCTGATAGGCGGCCCGTTCTTCATTTATCTGATTCTTCGTTCGCGGAAAGGGGAAGTCGATGGGCGCTCTTGAGTTTGATAACGTCGTATTCGGGTACGGCGGCAGCCTTTTATTCGACGGCTTTTCCGTGTCGTTTCCGACAGGGAGCATCAGCTGCATCGTCGGCCCGAACGGCTGTGGGAAATCAACGCTTGCGAAACTTGCCATGGGGATGGTGAAGCCGATGTCGGGGCGCGTGCGCATTGCCGGGCGCGATGCGTCATCGCTGGCTGCTCGCGAGCGAGCGCGTCTTTTAGGCGTGTTGGTGCAGCAGCAAGAAGCGCCGATGATGACGGCGCGCGAGCTGGTGGTGTGCGGGAGGTTTCCATGCTGCGGGTCGTTTTCGCGCTTGAGCAGAGCAGATGAGGAACGCGTCGACGAGGCGCTTTCGCTTGCCGGCGTGCCTGAGCTACGCGATCGTTTGCTGCAGAGCTTGTCGGGTGGGCAGCGGCAGCGCGTGCGCATGGCCATGGTGCTAGCGCAAGATACGCCGATTGTGCTGCTTGACGAACCAACGTCGTTCATGGATGTGGCGGCGTGTTTCGATATGGTGCGACTGATTCGCCAGGTTCGGCAGCGCGGCAAGACGGTCGTCGCGGTGATTCATGATTTGAACCTGGCGCTTTCGGTTGCTGACCAGGTATTTGTGATGGAGCGAGGGCGCTTAGCTGCGCAGGGCGAACCGACGGATGGCTGCGTTCGTACTGCTATCGAGCAGTCCTTCGGCGTACGCTTGGAGCACGTGCGGACAGGTTGTGGCACGGCCTGGGTTCCTTTTGAGTCGCGTGAATAAGTCTGCCCCTATGGCGTTCTAGCTCGTTATCTTTTAACAGGTGGCGAGCTAGAACGCTATGGGTACATTAGCTCATATGGTTGTGAATTGTCGTGCGACAGTGATATTCTTGCCGTGTTCAAGAAAGGCGGGCGCATGACATTTAGCGGGCTGATAGCGGTATATCTATTCCTGGGCGGAACATCAGCGGGCGCGTATGCTGTGTTGGCTATGCTGGATGTTGCGTGCACTATGTCGATACGGAATAGGCATGGTGGGCGTAATAGGACTTCTCATGCGCCGAAAAGGCTGTGTGAATCAACATATCAACGCATAAGGAGAATCGTGTATGGCGCGACACTCTGCATTTTGATGCTGGGAGTGTTGTGTCTGATCGCTGATTTAGGTCGACCGGATGCGTTTTATTACTTGTTGCTATATCCAACAAGCAGTTTGATTTCGATTGGTGCGCTCGCGCTGTCGCTGTTGATGGGAAGTTCGTTGGCGGCTTTCTGCGATGCGGCGTTTTCGCTGGGAGCGCACGTGCGGCGTGCGCTGTGGGTCTTAAAAGCCGTGGGCATTCCCGTCGCGTTCGTGGTTATGGCATACACGGGAATGCTGCTGAAAAGCGTTGTCGCTGTGAAATTCTGGCAGACGATGTGGCTCCCGGTGCTATTCGTTCTGTCTGCGCTTTCGTGCGGCTGTGCGGTGATAATGCTTGCTCTATGCTCATGTGAAGATCGACGGGCCGTGCGGCAATGGGATGTCAAATTACTGCGCTTTGATTTCGTGTTCGTGGTGCTCGAGCTCCTCGTGACGATACTGCTGTTTGCAAGCCTTGCCCCGGTAGCGAGCGCCGATGTGCTGACAGGTAGACATTCGCAGCTGTTTTGGGGCGGCTTTGTCTTATGTGCGCTACTATTACCGATAGTGATTGAAATGTTTTCCCTGATGAGCGGGCGACATTTGAGTGCTCCGGCAACGGCGTTCGCGTCGGTGCTCGTGCTTGTCGGAGGGCTATGCTTGCGATTGGTAATGGTGGCTGCAGGTGTGCAGCCCCTGGTGTGAGACGGAAAGATTACGCGTGAAAGCGACAAAGGAAACGCCTTCGTTCAAATTTGACGAAAACAGCGACTTACCGCTGTGGGTTCAGCTCCGAAACCGAATGGCATACCTCATTACATCGGGTTTTTATAAACCGGGCGACAAATTGCCCACGGTGCGTAAGTATGCTGCCGATTTGCGCATTGCATACAACACGGTAAGCAAAGCGTACATGGGGTTGGAGCGCGATGGGTATGTGGCGACAGTTCGGGGCAGTGGCGTGTTCGTGAATGAACCGGGCGGCAATCAAAAAGGGGATGCGCAGGTCAATGCGCTTGCCGAAGATTTCATCAAAAGCTGCTTGGAGCAAGGGATGGCGTATGAAGACATCCCGAAACTGGTGTCTGCGTGTGTGAGGAGGATGAAAAGGGGCCATGAAAACCAAAAATAACGGCGAGAGGCTCGTTCCGGGGCAAAAAGATACGTATCGACGTTCTGAGATGGAATTCGGTGTTGCAGCCGACGCGTATCGCTCCGACCCTACGAAAAGAGCGACGCGAAATGGCGCTGTGATGATAACGATAGCCTTGGCTATCGTTGCATTTGCGTTGATGTTGGGAGCATCTGTGGCCTTGGCGTCTGGTTTGACGCTTACAGGTATTCTGCTTTCCGCAGTAGTTGGCCTTGCTGTGCTTTCGTCGGTGCACGTCTGCATGGATTGGGAGCGTGCCGTGATCATGCGCCTGGGTCGATTTAATCGGCTTGCGGGCCCGGGTTTGTTTTTCACCGTCCCATTGTTTGAATTTTGCACGTTGCGCGTTGACCAGCGCATGAATGCAACTCCGTTTGGCGCCGAAGAGGCGCTGACTAGTGATTTGGTACCGCTTGACGTCGATGCCGTGCTGTTTTGGGTGGTTTGGGATCCCGAAAAGGCTTGTACGGAAGTCGAGGATTACCACTTCGCCGTAGCGCTTTCCGCGCAAACGGCGTTGCGCGATGCCATCGGTCGCGCATCGTTGTCGAATGTGGTTATGCGTCGTCATCAGCTTGATCAGGAACTGCGTGAGGCTGTTGAGGAAAAGGTATCCGATTGGGGTATCTCTATCGTTTCGGTTGAAGTGCGCGACCTGATCATCCCCAAAGAGCTGCAGGGAGTTATGTCGTTGGAGGCTCAGGCGGAATGCCGCAAGAGCGCACGCATCACGCTTATGGAAGCGGAGCGCGACGTTTCCGAAATCCTTGATGAGGTTGCGCAAACGTATAACCATGATGAGGTGGCGCTTGCGCTGCGCAAGCTGCATTTGACGTACGAGGGTATGCAGGATAACGACAGTACGCTCGTGGTACCAAGCGCATATAGCGAGGGCTTTAACGTAAAAGCCGATGAAAGCAAATCGCTGTAACTCCTTACTTACTTCCTTGGCCTGCTTGGTTGGGGCTGGCTGTGTGACGGCGTGTGCGACAGTTATGTAAGAAAAGATCGGGGGTCTGTTGTCCGACGGGCGGTATCTAAGGTGCAAATTACCAGGTCGATTACGCTTTTAGCTGACAGGTTGAGATAATTATTGTTCTCAAAATAGAATAAATACGAGGCTTCGGTAGTTTGTGTGACAAGGGGCTAGCCTAGGCAGCAACGCTCTTCGC
>OLNL01001046.1_pt1 | contig 27764 bp, 18 predicted proteins | sample 1672181 | NCBI WGS metagenome assembly OLNL01 (sample SAMEA3136656, study PRJEB25190) | human gut metagenome | biome: human gut; feature: human-associated habitat; material: faeces | place: Austria | collected 2013
ACAGCCGGAGTTCTGGATGAGCTGATGGAGCAGGGGATTTATGCAGATTCTACAGTTGGCGTTTCCGCCGGTGCAATTTTTGGATGTAATTATAAGTCCCGCCAGATTGGACGAACCCTTCGTTATAATACCAGATTCTGCAAGGATAAACGATATATGGGATTGAAAAGCTGGATCACTACCGGCGATCTTTACAGCAAAGATTTTGCATATGGGGAGGTGCCCTGGAAGCTGGATGTTTTTGACACAGAGACATTTGCCAGATCACCCATGAAGTTTACGGTTGTATGTACAGATATTGAAACAGGAAAACCCTGCTATCAGGAATGCAGAATGGGAGACAGGCTGGATGTGGAATGGATGCGCGCATCAGCTTCCCTGCCACTGGCTGCCAGACCGGTAAAGCTGAATGGAAGAATGTATCTGGACGGAGGCATCTCAGATCCGATACCTGTAAACTGGATGCTTTCACAGGGTTATGAGAAAAATGTGGTAGTATGTACCCGTCATCCGGGATACAGAAAAGAACATAATAAGCTGATGCCGCTGCTCAGACTGAAGTTCAGGGAGTATCCGGAGCTTGTAAAGCTTCTGGATGAACGTCATATTCAGTATAATCGTATGCTTGATAAAATCGCATATCTGGAAAAAGAGGGCAGGATCCATGTTATCCGCCCGGACAGAGACATCAGTGCAAAACCGGTTGAGCGTGATCCGGCCCATTTAAAGGAGATTTATGAGGTGGGACGGAGAGTGATGAAAGCTGATATGGAGAAACTGAAGGCGTATTTGGCAGAGTAATGTTTAGTCTATCAGCAGGTAGCGAATCCGGTGATAGATTTCCATCTGATTGCAATTGACTTTGGGTGAGGAATTATGAACAGCAGCAAGTTATCAGTAAAGCTGTCAGATACAACGAAGTCAGTAAAAACAGACAGGAATAAAAATTGTATAAAACTGGTACATAAACCAATTAAAACAGTACTGATTTATCAGTTGCTGTTTTTTTTCGCAAAATAATACTTTTGTTCTATTGCTGTAAACAGCAAATATATCAATGTGTTTTCCTAATCTAAGTGCTATAATCCGAAAAAAGTCCCATAGAGAAAATGCTATTAAAGGCTATATAATAAAACCATCAAAAACAAGCGCGCTGATAAAAAACAGGAGGAAATTTTATGAAGAGAAGAGGAATGGCTTTAGGTCTGGCGGCATTAATGACCTGTACTGCTTTATTTACCACAACTGCGAATGCAAAAAACAAGGGCAGTGACGAGAAAGAAACTATAAAATTCACTTACTGGGGAAGTGGAGACGAAAAAAAGGCTATTGAGGAATCTGTAGATAAATTCATGGAAGCAAACCCCAATATTGAAGTGGATCTGATGCATATTCCATCTGAGGATTTCCTGACAAAATTGAATGCTATGATTGCAGCCGGCGAAGCACCGGATGTAAGTTATTCAGCTTCATGGAAATGTCAGATGGGTGAGGATGGCCTGATTTATAACTTCTATGATCTTCTGGATGATATGGGACTTAGTAAAGATGATTATCTGTCTACCTGTTGGTGGAACTGGAGTCCTACAGAATCAGCAGGACCTGTTCAGGCCAATGTTACAACAAACCTGATGTATAATGTAGACTGCTTCGAAGAGGCAGGGGTAGATCTGCCGCCGACTAAGGTAGAGGATGCCTGGTCATGGGATGAATTTGTAGAGATGGCACAAAAACTGACGCTGGATACAGAAGGAAGAAATGCAGCTGATCCGGATTTTGATGCAAATAATATTAAACAGTACGGTGTAATGTTTGGAACAGACTGGAATGTATATATGCCGTTTATTTTATCAGCAGGCGGCGGTTACTTAAATGAGAGTATGGACGGACTTGGATTAAATGATGAGAAGTCAGCTCAGATTTTACAGAATTTTGCAGATCTGATCAATGTGTACCATGTATCTCCTACAGCAGTACAGAAGAATGCAATGCCAAGTGCAGCAACAGCACTGGCTGCAAAACAGACAGCAATGTACATTGACGGAAGCTGGAACCATCTGGATCTTATGAATTCAGGATGCAACTGGGGCGTAGGTGTTCTCCCAATTGATGAAAACTATACTACTTTCTTTGATGGTGGTTCTTTGATTATATTCAAGAGTACAAAGCATCTGGAGGCTTCCGAAAAACTTTATCTGTGGCTTACAAATCCAGAAAGTTCAGAAAGAATCACAGAATTATACAGAACTTTATGGATGCCTGTACAGACAGAATATTATACTGATCCGGATAAGATTGATTTCTGGGCATCTGAAGAATTGCCTGCAAGACCAGAGGGCTTTCAGGACGCTATTGTAAAGGCAACTTATGATCATGCAGTAGTGGCAACCGAAATTAACGTAAAGAATTTTAATGAGATTAATACATTAGTGGGTTCTGCACTGGAACAGGTGTGGTCTGGAAAGAAAACGGCAGAAGAAGCAATGACAGAAGTAAAAAGCCAGACGGATTCTTTGGTAGAAGGAACCTATTCAGGAGAACGTTCTTAAAGTATTCAAGTGAAAGGCTGCTTTTGGCAGCCTTTCCTGATTGAAATAGCTATAATGCCAGAAAGGAATAAATATGCAGACGAAAATAAAGTATAAAATGACAAATCGCGAGAAAAGAGAAAATCGTTGGGGAATTTTATTCAGTCTTCCCTGTATTCTGGGATTTTTGATTTTTGCATTGCTTCCGATGGCAGTCAGTCTGGGATTGAGTTTTACAAATTTTAATTTTACAACAGGCGGACAGTTTATAGGAATCAGCAACTATAAAAATCTGTTCAGTGGAAGTGATCCGTATTTTTATAAATCATTACTTGTAACAGTAATTTATGTTGCGCTTTCTGTACCGACAGCTATCATAGTTTCTTTTTTTATAGCAATGCTGTTAAATACAAATGTAAAAGGAAAAGGGTTTTTCAGAACAATCTTTTATCTTCCAACTGTAGTTCCAATCGTAGCAATGGCAGCGATCTGGATGTGGATTTTCAATCCGGACATGGGATTGGCAAACAATATTTTAAAGGCAATGCATTTACCGGTAAGTACATGGCTTTCAGGTGAAAGTTCAGTTATTCCCACACTGGTTTTTATTAATCTGTGGACTACCGGATCAACAATGGTAATTTTCCTTGCCGGAATGCAGGATGTACCAAGACAGCTTCTGGAAGCAGTTGAGATTGATGGAGGCGGATTCTGGGCAAAGCTGCTTCATGTTACGATTCCTATGATGACTCCTACAATTTTTTATAATGTGGTAATGGGAATCATCAATGGATTCCAGATATTTACCCAGTCTTATGTTATGACACAGGGTGGACCAAACAATTCCAGTTTGTTCTATGTATACTATCTGTACAGAGAAGCATTTGAGTTTGGAAGAATGGGAAATGCCTGTGCAGTTGCCTGGGTATTGTTCCTGATCATTATGGTGCTGACTGCAGTCATATTTAAGTTTTCCAACCGTTGGGTTTATTATGGAGGAGAATGAATATGAAGAATACAAAGAAAATTATTTCAAAAATTCTAATATATTTTGTGCTGATTTTAGGCGTTTTGTTTTGTCTGGTTCCTTTGTACTGGATGATCAGAAGTTCACTGATGAACACAGTGGAAGTGTTTATGATGCCGCCTCGCTGGATTCCTTCTAAATTTATGTGGGAAAACTATCAGGAAGTTTTTGATACACTTCCCTTTGGAAAATATTTCCTGAATTCATTTATTGTAACCGGAGGATGTGTAGTGGGAACAATGCTTACCAGTTCCATCTGTGCATATGGATTGGCAAGAATTAAATGGAGAGGCAGAAATGTGGTATTTGCCTGCATCATCAGCAGTATGATGCTTCCATTTGCGGTTACTTTGATTCCTACATTTCTGATGTGGAGAACTATTGGAATAACAGACAGCTTTATTCCACTGATTGTTCCGGCATGGTTTGGAGGCGGTGCATTTTACATATTCCTGCTTCGTCAGTTTTATCTGGGAATCCCGAAGGATTTTGATGAGGCAGCATATCTGGACGGTGCTTCCCATATTCAGATTTTTACAAAAATTATCCTGCCAATTACAAAACCGGCCCTGGCTGTTGTAGGTATGTTTGCGTTTTTAAATTCCTGGAATGATTTCCTGGGTCCGCTTGTATATTTAAATTCTGAGAAAAAATATACAGTTGCACTGGGACTTCAGTTGTTTACTGGTTCTTACAGAGGTGAATGGAATTTAATGATGGCAGCAGCCTGCCTGGTGCTTGCACCTGTTGTGGTTGTATTTGCCATTGGCCAGAAGTATCTTGTTGAGGGTGTAACAATGTCTGGTGTGAAAGGCTAAGAATAGGAGGAAAAACAATGCATTTAAGAGGAAATGTGATTTATAATACATGGGAAAATTTCTGGAAAAAGGCATATAAGTCTTCTTATTTCAGAGCACAGTATGATGAAACTTCGGAGCGCACAGACTGGTCATTAAGTGAGAGACAGCTATTTACACAGTCAAATGGAAGAACACTTTTGGGCCAGGATACCATGGGCAGACTGCACTTTTTGTGCACTCCTCATGATAAAATTTATGCAGTACCATCCGGAGGAACAGATCTGGGAGGACAGTTTAAAGGATACATAGGTCAGTATTATCAGAATGATACAGCATTACTTCTTGGAAAAATGAAATATGATCTGGAGCTGGACAATGGTCTGATGATCTCAGGTGCAAATAAGCAGTCATGGACAACTTATTATGATGATTTTCTTCCGGTTACTGCTACAGAGCATCCGGAACTGGAAACCAGAATATTCTCTTTTGCGCCGATTCTGGAGAAAGAAGCAGTTCCGGCATCATCAATCCATCCGGTTCCGGGACCTGCAGGAGCATTCTACTGTATAGAAGTAAAAAATACTTCCGGATGCAAGATTAAAGGAAAACTTCGTCTGTCATTTGACCAGAAGTTTGTAAATCAGTTTGAGCATTATGGGAAATATTTCGATGATTATACAGTAACACCATATAAATCAGAATGGGATCAGAAACTGCTGGTATTATGGCACCCGGAAGCCTGTGCAGCAATTCAGCTTCTGGATTCCGTATGTGAAGGCCAGGGAGATAATCCCAGAATTTATGTACCATTTGAATTAAAAGCAAATGAAAGCAGAACATTTACAACAGTAATTGCTCTTACTCCAAAGAGAGAAGAGATTTATTCTGCCCTTGGAACACTGTATCAACATACACCGCTGGAATGGTTGAATGTTACTGATGATTTCTGGAAAGAAAGATTTGGAAAAATCACTACAGATATTCGGGAAAACCAGGAGGCTGGTGAGAAATACCGTGATATGCAGGTACGGTTTATTCTTGATAATTTTAACTGTCTTTCTTTCAGAGAAGATGGAAGTCTTCTGACCAACTGGCAGGGGGCACCGTCCCATAGTCTTTCGAGGCTCTGGGGAATTGATATTACTCCTGATGTGGTAAGTGTTATGTATGCAGTACCTGAGGTAGGAAAAAGTGCAATGTTTTATCTGGCAGAAAGAAACCGGCCACGTTACAGTCTGTATTCGGATCATAGTATGTTTTACTATATTTCTCTGCTTGTAATAGCAGGAAAATATCTGGAGCTGACAGGAGATGAGAAATTCTTCAGAGATCATCCGGAACTGGTTGCTGCTATTGATGAGATCTACAATGGAATGATGAAGCATAAACATAAAGAAAAAGCACTGATTTCTAGCAGATACGCCAGCGATCTTATTGTATTCCGCAAGTATGATTATGGTGCAAATGTACAGTGTTATTATGCGTTGAAATCTTACAGAAGAATTCTGAAACTTCTGGAACGGGATGCGACAGATGTGGACAGATTTATGGAACAGATGAAAGCAGACATGAAAGAACTGATGGAAGGTAGCGGACCATTCGGCAGACAGATTACAGGCGGAAACAACTTAGGTGAGAATGAGGAACGCTTCTACATCCAGGATGATCTGAATTATTATGGCGGTGAGGATACTGCTACAGTTATGGCACCTTTGTATGGACTGTATGAGTTTGATTATGAGCCATATGTAAACCTTCACAGATATGCACGTTCTATGTATATCACAAACTATGATCCGGAATTCCAGACAATGCGTGAATTACATTTTGGCATGAATCCATCTGCAACAGGCTGTACTTTAAAACTTGGCGGAAGTCTTACCAGACAGGAAATGCTTGATAACCTGAATCTCCTTTACGAACGTCTGGATGAAACAGGCTCACTTTTCTGGTGGCCAAGAGCAACAAATAAGAAAAGATGCCTGACTAGATGCAGCCAGGGACAGGGTGCATGGATTCAGCAGAGTGTTGAGCAGTGGTTTGGCCTCAGAATGGATGGAACACAGAAAACGCTGGTCATCAAGCCACAGGGCTTGCTTTCTGGTTATAAACTTCAGAAAACACATCTTGGAGCTTATGTCTTTGATATTGAATATAGAGAAGAAAAAGGAAAAACTGTTATTAATATTAAAAACTATAATGAGGAAGCAATAAAGGTTATTTTTGAAGTACGTAAGTACGGTGCAGGTGCACAGGGAGAATGTAGAAAAGTAGAGGAATTAGTATTGGCAGGAGCTCTTGTTGAGAAAGAGTTTGTTACAGAGACAATGGCTGTGCAGGAAACGGATATTGCAGGAGCTGAGTGCAGCACAATGACAGAGGATGGAATTTTGTTCAGTCCATATGGAATTATTATGCCTAAACTTTATAATTCAGACTGTGGAATCTTTTTGTTCCGTTATCTGATCAGCCAGTCAACAGACACAGAATGGAAAAATGCAGAAGTGAAGATAGAAGTTCCTGATGGATGGAAAGTGCAGTATAAACAATTCTATCACTGGGATTATCAACCTGTATTTTCAGACAATAAGGCAGTATGCATGGTGGGAGAAGTACCACAGAATACCCATAAGGTAGCTGGTTTTTACATCAGTTTGCCAGATGAACTGGCAGGAGGCGAGAAGAGCGTGATGCTGTCAGAGCATCCTTTCCCTCAGGATACACAGCATAAAATGAAACAGGTAACCCTGTATGTGGAGGGACAGAAAACACAGGCAGCAGGAGTGATCAGTGCAAGTCTTGAGACGGATGGAAAACAGTGTAAGGTTTCAGAAATACCGGTACTGATTCTTTCCAAGGAAGACTATGCCGATGCATTGGATAAGATGTATCACGGAACAAAAAAATAGGATTTGTAAAGACAGGTGTGCAATTGTTCATGCACACCTGTTGTGCTATAATCAAAACGTATATATCAGACAGAACAGGAGATAAAATGTACAATATATTAGTAGTAGATGATGAGCGAATTCACAGAGAAGGACTTATTATGCTTCTTGAAAAAATATGTCCGGATGATATGCTGTGGGAAGCATCAAATGGTCAGGAAGCAATGGAAATCATGAATAATATTTCCTGTGAGATTGTGATCAGTGATATACGTATGGCAGAGATGGACGGCTTACAGCTGCAAAAAAAAGTAAAGACAGATTATCCAGAAACTGCATTTGTGATTGTAAGTGGATATGCAGATTTTTCTTATGCAAGAGAGGCATTACAGTTTCATGCAAGTGATTATCTGCTAAAGCCTGTAGATGCAGAAGAACTAAAACAGGCCATTAAGAAAATAAAGAAATCAAAAAATCAGGATCAGGTTCAAAAACAAAAAGTAGATCAGATGGAACGACGATTGAAGGAATCTGCATATGGATATATGGAGTGGCTTCTGAATCAGTATATCCACCATACACGACGTAAGGTATGGGAGCCCTTAAGTGAGATGTTTCCTCTGAGACAGGAAGGCTATCTGATGTTGATCCGGATCAATAAGCAGCATCTGATTCTTAATGAAGAGATGAAACGGGAGATAGGGTATTTTATAAAAAAACATCTGACAGATACATCGTCAATTACATTTCAGGTCAACGGAACAGAAAATCTGCTGGCTGTGTTGGCCTTGTCAGGATCAAGAATTGAACAGGAACAGATCACTCAGATAGAGGAGTTTATTCAAAATATCCTGGTACTTGAGAAAAACAGAATTTATTTTGCAGTCAGCTCTCTGTATCCGGATATGGAAAGCTGCGGAAAAAAGGCATATGAAGAGGCTATGGCCGCGATGAAGTATTCTTTTTATGAAGAAGAAAGATATTTGCAGGCAGAGAAATATCTGTCTGATGAAAAGCAGGAGGATTCTGTAGGCAGTGAAGCAATTCTGAATTCTATAAAAGCAGGAAATCTGGAAAAAAGCGAAGCAATTTTTGAAAAAATAACAGAGGTTCTGTCAGAGCATAAAAGTGTTCAGCCGGATATTTTTAAAAGAAAAATCGTATTCTTTTTTTTCAGAATCTTACGTTATATGGAGCCCTATCTGAAAGCTGAACACTTGTCAGAATTAAATGCATTGGATAATCGTCTGATCGAAAGTCAGTGGTATTCTGAATTGAAAAAAAGGTCAGCGGAATTAATAAAAAATATAATCGCTTTCCGGGAAATAGCAGATTCACAGGAGACAGATCCTTTGGATGAAAGCAGAAGGTATATAGAGGAACATTATCGGGACGAGATCAGTCTGGAAAGGATTGCAACATTGTATCATTTTAATGCTTCGTATTTCAATACTTTATTTAAGCAGAGATTCGGAATTTCCTTTTCTGAATACCTGTCAGATATTCGTATGGAGAAAGCAGAGAATCTTTTGAAAACATCTTCTGATAAGGTAAGGAAGATTGCATTGGAAGTAGGGTATAAGGATCCCAATTATTTTAACAGGGCATTTAAGAAACGTCATAATATGACACCTGAAGAATTTCGCAAAAGAGTTGGGTGATGATGGAAAAATTAAAATATACAAAATTTAAAACTCTGCTGATTAGTTCATTTATTTGTATTTCCATTATTCCTGTTGTGCTTTTGGGTTTATTTATCTTCCATTTGTCAAAACAGGAACTGATCAGGCAGTCAGAAAAACAAATGTGGCAAAATGCTGAGAATGTCAGTGATATTCTGGATGAAAAGTTGGATTATATTGAGGAATTTTCATTAAAAATAAATGTAGATACGAGAATTTATAAAATATTTCAGAATCTGGATACGTCTGACAGTGTGCAGCTTGAAAGTGCCAGTCAGGAAATTTCAAAAATTTTGTTGGACTATCTGCCGTGGAATAACACGGTTTATTCTACGCATATTGTGACTCCGTATTATCAGTTTGGCGAAAAGGAAAAGAACTATTATCCAAATCATAGCTTTATGGGTTCTAAAATACAGAAAGCAGCAGATGAGGCAAATGGAAAACTTGTGTGGATTCCGGCATATAATTATCTGGACATGTTTTCAATTGAAGATATGTCGATAGATTTTCTGGAATATGAGCATGTATTTACGGCTGTCAGAAAGCTGCAGTTAAGCAGGGTAGAATCAGGACATATTGAACATCTGGAAAATAAGGCAGATCAAATGTATCTGGTGGTTAATTTTACAGAGGATAATCTGAATAATATGCTGAAAAAGTATACAAAGGCAAATTCTCAGATTCTTTATTATATCATGAGTGAAGATGGCAGTGTTGTTGGTCCTTACGGTGAGAATGAATCAAAGCTGTTTCGAAATGTAACTGCAGCTGATATGGGAATTACGGAGAATAAAGGAACTGTAAAATACTACGGTGCAAATAATCAGGAATATATCGTAACCTATTCCAAAAGTATGGTGACGGGATGGTATACACTTGCCATGATTCCAGTTAATGTTTTTAGCAAGAATATTGCTACAGATCTTACCAGGGCAATATTGATTCTGGTAACTATAGAAATTATTTTATCTGTTACTACGGCTGTTCTTATTTCCAGAAAGATCGGGAAAAAAGTTTATAAACCGCTGCACATGATAGAGAAAACAGAAGAGGGTAATTTTACTGCAAGAATTGTATATGACGACAGGGACGAGTTTGCGTTTTTTTATAAAAAACTGAATGAAATGAATCAGAACCTGCAGATGTTGGTTCATGAGAAATATGAGATGATGATCCAGAAACGAGACACGGAGATCATGTCGTTAAATATACAGATGAATCCCCATTTTCTCTATAATTCGCTGAATATCATTAACTGGGTATGCCTTAAAGGAGAACAGGAAAATGCCAGCAAAATGCTTTTGGATCTGTCGAGAATGCTTCAGTATACCAGCCAGAATGGTGATGTTCTGGTTCCGCTGTGGGCGGATCTGGACTGGCTTAAACGGTATATTGGAATTATGCAGAAAAGATATCAGGATCAATTTGAAGTGAGTATGGATATACCGGAGTATTTAAGAAGTCTGGAAGTTCCAAAGTTATTTCTGCAGCCGTTTGTAGAGAATGCCATTGTGCATGGATTTAAAAATTATCAGGATTCCGGGAAGATCTGGATTTCAGCAGAGGAAGAAGAAAATGATATTCTTTTTTATGTAGAGGATAATGGATGTGGAATCTGCGAGGAAGATTTGAAAGAGGTTCTGAATAAAGAGCGAAAGAGTATAGGCGTCAGAAATACAAATAAAAGGATTCGTATGATTTATGGAGAGAAATATGGGGTTACCATAAGCTCACAGCTGGAAGAAGGCACAGTTGTAACCATAAGGCTTCCGTTAAAAATTAATTCGAAAAAACAGAGTTAGATTAAGGTTATATGGATATTCAATTTTATGAGAAGGCGATTGTGAAAGATTGCCGAAAATAAGGTTGAATATCCATTTTTGATTATAAGTGAATAAATACCATGTATAACAGTATAAAACAGTTGACAACAGTTATGCGCTGTTATATACTGTTTACAGATGGAGGAGAAACATATGCATATAATAATCAATAATTCATCCATGGTACCTATTTATGAACAGATCATAGACCAGATTAAGTCTGCGATTATCAGAGGAGAGTTACAGCCGGACACTGTATTACCTTCAGTACGCAGTTTGTCAAAGGAACTGAAGATCAGTGCCCTGACTGTGAAGAAAGCCTACGACAATCTGGAAGAAGAGGGATTTACCGTCACTGTTCATGGAAAAGGAACCTACGTTGCAGCCACAAATAAAAACCTGATGAGGGAAGAACAGCTCAAAGAAGTAGAACATGATCTGGAGCAGGCAATCATGAAGGGCAGAAGATGTGGACTGAACGATGAGGAAATCAGAAATCTTTTTGAAATGATCATGGAGGACTAAGACATGTTGAAAATCAGTCATTTGCAGAAACATTACAGAGGTTTTTCGCTGGACTGTTCTATGGAAGTACAGCCTGGGATGATTACAGGACTTATTGGAAGAAATGGTTCCGGGAAATCCACCACATTTAAAGCTTTGCTCGGCTTGATTCATCCGGATGGCGGAGAGATAGAGGTCTTTGGGAAAAAGGCAGAAGAGCTTAAGCCGGAGGATAAGCAGAAACTGGGAGTTGTTTTTGCAGATTCAGGCTTCAGTATGTATCTGACAGCAGCGGGCGTGTCCAATATTATGAAAAGCATATATCCGGATTTTGACAGAGAGAAATTCCTGCAGCAGTGCAGAAGATTCAATCTGCCCACAGACAAGAAAATCAAAGAATTTTCCACTGGTATGAAAGCAAAGTTTAAAGTACTGGCAGCATTAAGCCATAAGGCAGAACTGCTGATTCTGGATGAGCCCACAGTTGGTCTGGATGTGATTGCCAGGGATGAGGTGCTGAACATGCTGAGAGAATATATGGAAGAAAATGAAAGCAGTTCTATTCTGATCAGTTCGCATATTTCATCAGATCTGGAGAGTCTTTGTGACGATTTTTATATGATCCATGCCGGAAAAATTATTCTTCATGAGGATACAGATGTACTGCTGTCAGATTATGCAGTTCTTAAAGTTTCAGAAGAAGAGTACGAAAAACTGGATCAGCAATACCTTATTAAGATCCGGAAAGAAGCTTATGGATACAGGTGTCTGACAAACCAGAAACAATTTTATATGGAAAATTACCCGGATGTTGTAATTGAGAATGGAAAGATTGATGATCTGGTAGTGATGATGGAGGAACAGGTATGAAGGGATTATTTGTAAAGGATATAGAACTGATGAAACAGCAGAAACAGTTTTTTATCCTGGTTGTTGTAATGGGAGTCATCCTGAATCTGGCAGGAAGCGGGAGCGTCAGTTTTGCTATAGGGTATTTTACGATTGTCACAGCAATTTTTGCCATTACGACTATAAGTTATGATGAGTTTGATAATGGTCTTGCGTTTCTTATGACCTTGCCGGTTACCAGAAAACAATATGTGGTGGAGAAATATCTGCTGGGAGCAGGGCTTACGGCTGCAGCGTGGGGAATTGAAGCAATAACGGGAGTGATCTGTAAAGGTGTGGCAGAGCTTCAGGGGTGCCTGAGTGAGAAAATTATTGGCACTCTGATATACATTCCACTGGCGCTTCTTATGTTGTCAGTATCGCTCCCGCTTGTAATACATTTTGGAGCAGAAAAAGGACGTTATATTGCAATGGTCATGTGGGCTATTATAATTGCCGTAGTTTATGCTCTGATAAAAACAATGGGACTTTCAGCAGACGCAGTCGATGCATGGCTGAATGGACTGAACTGGGGAATGGTATTGGCCGGAGTTGTATTATTTACAGTAATTGTATATATGGGATCTTTTTGGATTGGTGTCCGGCTTATGGAGAAGAAAGAATTCTGATGTGTCTCGAATATAGTTGTAATTATAAAAGCAGTGTGCTAAAATTGTATCAGCGTAATTGAATAAGCTGTTAAGTGAACATTATCATATGCAGATTTTGTGTATGATAATGTGAGAGGGAATCAGGTGAAATGCCTGAACGGTTGCGGCCACTGTATACAGAAAAAAGCGGGATTGTAATATGTCATTGCATAAATATGTGAGAAGGCGGAATCCGGCTGTCAGAGAGTATCTGGAAATATTTCTAATACAACATTCATGAACTGCTGAAGCATGGATGTTGTATCAGTTTTTATTTTATGGAAACTTTCTGTGATCTGTGAGTCAGGAAACCTGCCTGACAGCGTAAAGAAGGAGCTTCCGTAAAAAGTATCCGTTATTTTTATCACTTCTATTTTACTTTTTCTGAAGTCCCATCTTTTCGGTTACACGAACAGGTAAATAACATATACGAAAAGAGAGGAAGTCAAATGAAAAACAGGTATTTATCCACAAGAATCATGGCAATTATGATGGCAGCAGCTATGGCAGTTTCCGCAGCTCCGGCAGCTTTTGCAGCAGAGAGAGCAGACTCTGAGACAATCAAAGAGGACAACCAGCCGGCAGCAGATGCAGACTCTGATACACAGGAAGATGCAGACGCGCAGGATTCAGCAGATGCAGATAAAACAGCAGACGCAGAAGGTACAAAGACAGAATATCCTCTGACCATCACAACCTATGATTATGATGGAAATGAAATCGAAACAACCTATGAAAAGGCACCGGAGAAAGTTCTTGCTGTATATCAGGGAAGCATTGAAACCATGCTTGCACTTGGCCTGGAAGACCGTCTGGTAGCTACTGCAGGTCTTGACAATGAAGTTCCGGATGAACTTAAAGATGCATTTTCAAAAACAAATTATCTTGATGAATTTACCCCATCCCTTGAGACTGTAACGATGTTGGAGCCAGACATGATCTTATCCTGGAGCTCCCTGTTTTCTGATAAAAATCTCGGAAATGTAACAGACTGGATTGACAAAGGCTGCAACACTTATTACAACACAAACACACGCCCTGACGGAGACAGAACTCTGGAAAATGAATTTACAGACATCTTAAATCTTGGAAAGATTTTTGATGTACAGGACAAAGCACAGGCAATCGTAGATGATGCAAAGGCAGTGATCGATAAAACTCTTACAGCAACAGCAGATGTAGAAGAGAAACCAAGCGTAATGGTTCTGGAACCTCTTGGAGAAGATATCACAAACTATGGTGCAAAGAGCCTTGGTGGAGATATGGTAACACAACTGGGTGCGACTCTGGCAAACCCGGATGCTTCTACAGCAGGAAAAGAAGATATCATTGCAGCAAACCCTGATGTGATTTTTGTTGTATACATGCCATATGCAGGTGATGATCCGGAAACTGTAAAAGAAAGCCAGCTTGCCGTTATCAAGGATGACGAAGCACTTCAGAGCCTTGACGCTGTAAAGAACGGTCGTGTTTATCCGATCATGCTCAGTGAAATGTACGCAAGTGCAACACGTACACAGGATGGTATTGAAACTTTCGCAAAAGGATTATATCCGGATGTGAATCTTGACTGATTGAGGACATAACAGTGAAAGAACAGGTTTCACAGACAAAAAAAGGCAGTGTGCTCAGGACATCCATGTATGTGGCAGTTCTTATCGGGCTTGCGGCATTTTTGATTTTTTCCATTCTTGCAGCAATCACTTTTGGAAATGCAGATCTGTCACTGAAAGATGTTTACAGTGTCATTGCATATAAATTGTTTCATATCAAAAGCCTGTCCGCCTATGCAGAAGGCGCAGTTCACGATGTTGTGTGGCTGATCCGGCTGCCCAGAGTCCTGCTGGCTCTGGCAGTTGGAATGGCTCTTTCCGTCTGTGGCGTAGTGATGCAGGCAATCGTGCAGAACCCGCTGGCAGACCCGTATGTACTTGGTATTTCCTCCGGTGCATCCCTTGGTGCAACACTGGCGATCATGCTTGGAGTTGGTGGATTTCTCGGTGGAAACTCAGTTGGTGTTACTGCATTTATTGGTGCAATGGTCACTTCTTTTGCAGTAATTGCCATTGCAAACATGGGCGGAAAAGCTACTTCTGCCAAACTGATCCTTGCCGGAATGGCTGTCAGTGCGGTATGTTCTGCTTTTTCCAATTTTGTTATCTATATCACCAATGACAAAAATGCAGCAACAGAAGTAATGAAGTGGACGATGGGAAGCCTTGCAGGCGCAAGCTGGAGCAGAGTAGGTGTAATGCTTCCTGTTACATTGATCTGTGTAATTATTTTCTGGACGCAATATCGTAATCTGAATCTGATGCTGTTAGGAGATGATGTATCGATCACACTGGGAACTGATTTGCACAGGCTGAGAACTTTTTATCTGATCGTTGCTTCTGTAATGATTGGGTTTGCAGTATATTGTGCGGGTGTGATCGGCTTTGTAGGACTTGTGATCCCTCATGTGATCAGAATCCTGTTTGGAACAGACCACAGAAGATTACTGCCATTAAGTGCACTGCTTGGTGCATCATTCCTGATCTGGTGTGATGTGGCATGTCGTGTGATCCTGAAGAATTCTGAGATGCCGATCGGTGTGCTGGTATCCATTATCGGTGCTCCATGCTTTATTTATCTGCTTGTGCGGAAATCCTATGGATTTGGAGGTAGTAAGTAATGAAAATCACTACAGAAGATATTCAGGTTGGATTTCACGCCAGACAGATACTGAAGGGAATTTCCATAGAGTCAAAGGATAAGGAACTGGTAGGGATCATCGGACCAAACGGAAGCGGAAAATCTACATTATTAAAATGCATCTACCGTATCCTGAAGCCAGATGCAGGTGCCGTTTATCTGGACGGCGAAGAACTCCATTCCATGAGCGTAAAAAGCTCCGCCAGAAAAATGGCAGTTGTGGCACAGCACAATTACTACAACTTTGATTTTACCGTACGGGAAGTCGTGTTGATGGGACGTGCACCTCATAAGAAAGCATTGGAACGGGATAATGCAAAAGATTACCGGATTGTTGAAGAAGCACTGAAAACGGTACAGATGGATGCATTTGCGGATCGCACATTTTCTACGCTGTCAGGTGGAGAGCAGCAGAGGGTTATTCTGGCAAGAGCACTTGCACAGCAGACACCTGCACTGATCCTTGATGAGCCGACTAACCATCTGGATATCACACATCAGATCATGCTGATGGAACTGGTAAAGAAACTTAACGTAACTGTAATATCAGCTATTCATGACCTGAATATTGCGGCGGCATACTGCGATAAGATTTATGTATTGAAAGATGGTGTGCTGGAAGGATATGGAACTCCACAGGAAGTACTCACTCCGGAGCTGATCAAAAGGATTTACCAGGTAGATTCGGAAGTGGTAAATGACAGCCGCGGGAAGATGCATATTTTATTTTTATAATATGATATCAGGGTCAAAAGGTCAGAAAGTCGTTCGTGCTTGCACGATAAGACTTTGGAGCTTGGGACTTGTCAAACATGAGAAAGTAGCAATTTACGTAGTAAATCAGAGGATTTCGAATGTTTGAGTATTGACAGGCCAGAGTCAGGAAAATTTTTGACTCTGGCCTGCTATATATGGAGGAAAAAGATGAATAAAATAGGAATTTTGACGTGTATTCATTCTAATAATGTATGCGCCAGAGTTGGATGCCTGGCAGCATTTCAGAACAGAACCGATTTCTTTCAGGATTATCCGGAAGATACCTGTCTGGCAGCAATGATGACCTGTAACGGATGCAAAGGCGCCAACCCGATAGAACCCATAGAAGACAAAGGAATCCTGGAAAAGATAGACAGACTGGTCAGTGAAAAAATCAGTACCATCCACGTTGGTGTCTGTCGTCTCCCGGATGGAAAGCATGAATGTCCAAGGATGACACAGATCTGCAATATGATAGAAGAACGTGGAATCAAAGTAGTCAGAGGGACACATAAGGAATAAAAAAGTTCCCATACGTTACTGTTCACTCCGTTCACAGTAACGTAGCCAAAATTCATTCCAGATTGCCTGCGGCAATGGAATTTTGGCTTGTATGTCTCGGGATTTTGGCATATTCATGCCAAAACACCTCGCGGGACAGTGGCGTGTGAACAGTAACTTCCATACAATTTATAAAATAAAAAGAATATAAAATGCCTTGAAAATAAGAGTAAGTAATGCTAACATAAGTATAAAGCATATTTCTCTTATATTTCAAGGCATTTTTGCCGTCTGATTATTCTAATCTCAATTCAGAAATCCATGCTTTTAATTCCAGTTAATTATGAAAAGCAGGAGCTGAGAAGTGATAAGAATAGCACAAAATGTTCTTTGACTCCTGCGGAAAACAGGAGGTATTGCCAATGGCAAAAAGAAAGAACAAAAAAATTATTGTGAAAAGAAACCGATTGAAAGGCAACACAGCAACTGCAAACCGTAAGTACAAAGATACAGTCTTCCGTATGCTGTTTTCAGACAGAAAGAATCTGTTGTCGCTGTATAATGCAATCAATGAAACTTCTTATACAGATGCTGCTCAATTAGAGATTGTGACACTTGAGAACGCAATCTATATGGGAATGAAGAATGATCTGGCGTTTATTATAAATACGAATCTGTTTCTGTATGAACATCAGTCTACGTATAACCCGAACATGCCTTTGAGAGACTTATTCTACATTTCCAGCGAATATCAGAAAATGGTGGATTGGAAGTCCTTGTATACCTCAACAAGACTGAGAATACCCACACCGAATTTTATCGTATTTTATAATGGAACAGAGAAAAAAGAAGATAGGTGGGTAGATTATCTGTCAGAATCGTATGAAAATATGTCAGGAGAACCAAATCTTGAACTAAAGGTCATCACATTAAATATCAATGTAGGGCATAATAAAAAACTAATGGAAGAATGCCGGACGCTAAGAGAATATGCTCAGTATGTTGATAAAGTACGCAGATATTCTAATGAAATGGAACTGAATACGGCAGTAGAACGTGCAGTGAGCGAAAGCATTCAGGAGGGAATTCTCAAAGAATTTCTGCAAAAGAATCGAGCGGAGGTAGTCGCTATGAGTATATTTGAATATAACGAGGAAGAGGAAAAAAGGAAACTCAGGAAAGCTGAGTATGAAGCTGGTATGGCAGAAGGAGTAATGAAAACTAAAAAGGAAACAGCAATTTCATTGGCTGAAATGGGATTATCTGTGCAGCAGATTGCTCAGGGAGTAAAAGTGGAGGAGAAGACAGTGCGAGAATGGTTAAATGAAAAGACAGATGTGAAAAAGTAATAGGACGGTAGTCGGAAGATATTATAAAGTTTAAATTTTCAATGTTTTTGAGCAATGTATTATATGCAAAAGAATAAAGGGGAGATTATTGCTATGAGTATATTTGAATATAATGAGGAAGAAGAAATAAGAAAACTTCGGAAAGCTGAGTATGAAGCTGGTGTAATAAGTGCAAAAAAAGAAGCAGTAATTTCTCTTGCTGAAATGGGAGTACCTTTACAGCAGATTACTCAGGGAGTAAAAGTAGAAGAAAAGACTGTACATAAGTGGCTGAATGAAAAAAAGAATATGAAAACCACATATTAAAAATAATGGAAGTGGAGTCCACATTAACTGTAAATGTGGGCTCTTTTGGACTAAATGAACACATAAAAACACAACCCTATTGGATTTATCTATATCAGTATGTTAAAATAATTAATTGATAAAGGATTTTAACAGATGAAGCGATAAAAGAATAACTACTGATTTTATAAAGAAAAAGGAGCTTTTAAATATACTATGGAGAAACTTGTCATTGGTATCCTTGCCCACGTAGATGCAGGTAAGACTACGTTGTCGGAGGGGATTTTATATTTAACGGGAAAAATCCGTAAGCTGGGGCGTGTGGATCATAAGGATGCGTATCTGGACACCTATAACCTGGAGAGGGAGCGTGGAATCACGATTTTTTCCAAGCAGGCGGAGTTTGAACTGGGAAACAAGGGGATAACTCTTCTGGATACGCCGGGGCATGTGGATTTCTCAGCGGAAATGGAGAGGACACTGCAGGTTCTGGATTATGCCATTCTTGTGATAAATGGAGCGGATGGTGTGCAGGGGCATACTATGACCTTATGGAGACTTCTGTCAAGATACCAGATCCCGACGTTTCTGTTTATCAATAAAATGGACCAGGACGGAACTGATAAAGAGAAACTTCTGGCAGAATTAAAGAAGCGATTAAGTGATAATTGCGTTGATTTCACCTGGGAAAACACAAGTGGAATGGAAAATAGTATTGACGAAACAGCGGAGAAAGCAGAAGATGAAATATCAGATCTGCAGTCTCAGTTTCTGGAAGATGTTTCTGTCTGCGATGAGGAACTGCTTGAAAAATACCTGGAAACAGAGGAAATATCAACATCGGATATCCGAAAAGTAATCAAAGAGCGAAAACTTTTCCCATGTTTCTTCGGTTCTGCTCTGAAAATGACAGGGGTAGAAGAATTCCTTCATGGGCTGGAAAAATACTGTGAGACACCAGAATATCCTTCAGAGTTTGGTGCAAAAGTATTCAAGATTGCCAGAGACGATCAGGGCAATCGTTTAAGCTATATGAAAATCACCGGAGGAACATTGAAGGTAAAGGAACTTCTTACAGATACAGAGAAAGCGGATCAGATCCGTATTTATTCCGGTGCGAAATTTGAGCTTGCAAAGGAAGCTCCTGCAGGAACTATCTGTGCAGTGACCGGCCTTTCCCAGACACATCCGGGACAGGGATTTGGGATTGAACGGGAATCTGAGATGCCGGTTCTGGAACCTGTATTAAATTACAGAATTCTGCTTCCTGAGGACTGTGATGTTCACCAGATGCTTAAGAAACTCAAAGAGCTGGAAGAGGAGGAACCGGAACTTCACATTGTATGGAACGAACAGCTTGGAGAAATCCATGCCATGCTGATGGGTGAGGTTCAGATTGAGATATTAAAGCATCTGATCTGGGAGCGTTTCCACGTAGCAGTAGAGTTTGGCACAGGAAATATCGTATATAAAGAAACAATCGCAGAGCCGGTAGAAGGTGTAGGCCATTTTGAACCGCTGCGTCATTACGCAGAAGTACACCTGCTTCTGGAACCCGGAGAACCGGGAAGCGGTCTGCAGTTTTTTACTGCATGCAGTGAGGATGTGCTGGACCGTAACTGGCAGCGACTGATCCTGACTCATCTGGAAGAACGAGAACACCCGGGAGTACTGACCGGTTCTCCGATTACGGATATGCAGATTACACTGATCACAGGACGCGCCCATCTGAAACACACAGAGGGCGGCGATTTCCGGCAGGCGACGTACAGGGCTGTGCGTCAGGGATTAAAGAAAGCAAAGAGTGTCCTGCTTGAACCATATTATGAGTTCAGACTTGAGATTCCGGGAGATATGATAGGGCGTGCCATGACTGACATTCAGAAAATGAATGGAACCTTCCAGCAGCCGGAAGCAGATGAGGATGATATGATGGTTCTGAAAGGCAGTGCGCCTGTATCAATGATGCGAGATTATCAAACCCAGATAACTTCCTATACAAAGGGACGTGGCAGATTATTCTGTTCGTTGAAAGGCTATGCCCCATGTCAGAATCAGGATGAGATTGTAGAGGAGATAGGATATGATTCTGAACGTGACCTGGACAATCCCACAGGTTCTGTATTCTGTGCTCATGGAGCAGGATTTGTGGTGCCATGGTATGAAGTAGAGGATTATATGCACCTGGAGGGAGTGGACGACTCTGAACTGAGCAGCCGTATATACGATGGAGAAAAATACGGATCGGGAAATGGAGAAACAGGAGCTGATAGTGGATTTTCTTATGTTTCAGGGAGTGCAGGACAGGGGAAAAACAGGAACAGTAACAATCAGACAGATTCAGGTTATCGTCCACCCAGGAATGCCGGCGTAGGAAGCTATGAGGATGAAGAAGAGCTGAAAGCCATTTTCGAGCGCACATTCGGACCGGTCAAGCGTTACAAAGAACCACAGTTTAAGAGAACATTTTCTGCAAAATCTGACAGCGGCAGCTATTACCGCAACAGTTCTTCTGCTAAGAAGAAAGAAAAAGAATATCTCCTTGTAGATGGTTACAATATCATCTATGCCTGGGAAGATTTAAAAGAACTGGCAGATGCAAATCTCCATGCTGCCCAGACAAAACTGATGGATATTCTGAGCAACTATCAGGGCTTTAAGAAATGTACGTTAATTCTTGTATTTGACGCTTACAAGATAGAGGGCCATGCAGAGGAAGTGATCACCTATCATAACATCCATGTAGTCTACACCAAAGAAGCTGAGACAGCGGATCAGTACATTGAGAAAACGGTCCATAAGATTGGCAGAGAAAACCAGGTAACGGTAGCAACATCCGATGGACTGGAACAGATCATTATCATGGGACAGGGTGCTCACCGTATGTCTGCCAGAGGTCTTCGGGATGAAATAAAAGCTACAGAAAACCAGATTCGCCAGCAATGGCATGAGAAACGTCAGAGCAGTAAGAATTATCTGATCGACAATATTTCTGATGAAATGGCACAATATATGCAAGAAAAAAGACTGGAAAAATAAGAAGGACTGGCTTTTAAGCCAGTCCCTTTTCTTCTAACCAGTCATAAAGTGTTTCCTTGTTCGCTTTACGCTGATGTGCCATATGATTAAACTGCAGGATTGTAAGCAGAGTAAATACTGCGATCAATCCGATCAGTACATAAACTGACTGACGGATACTTGTGCCGCCTGCAATTGTACTTCTGAATGCATTTACTGTATAGGTAAATGGTACATAAGCGTGGATCTTGGATACAAATTCCGGAGAAATTTCTACCGGATAAGTACCTGCGGAGCCTGCAAGCTGGATTACCATGAATACCAGCATAAGGAAACTTCCAACCTTACCAAAGGTAATATTAAAGAAATACATGATAGATGTAAATGCCATTGCTGTCAGGCAGGCAAATAATACTGTCTTTGTCATCTCTATAGGTGTAAATCCATTGAATACATGAAGCAGAATGATCAGGAAAAGTCCCTGGAGGATTGCTACCGGATAAAGAATGGAAGCTTTACTTGCCCACCATGCAAATCCTGATTTCAGTTTGCCCTTGTATGTAGTCAGAGGATACATCAGGCAGAAGGCCAGTGCACCGACCCAGAGACCGACAGACATCATATACGGTGCCATTGCATGACCGTTATTTTCTACAGTTGTGATCTGGGTTTCCTCATCCTCAATCGGTGTTGCGAACATGCTGACAGTTGTATCACTTGATTTCGTGCTCTTTACCTGATCTGCACCTTCACTGAGGCTGGATGACAGTGTAGAGGATCCATCCTTTAATTTTGTCATGCCATCTCCAAGTTCTTTGGAACCATCATAGAGCTGAGAGGAACCACTCTGAATCTGGGAAGCACCGTCTGCAAGTTTCCGGGCACCGCTGGTCAGTGAATCATTATTGGCAACCAGCTTCGCTGTTCCACTTGCCAGAGTTTTTGTGCCATTACTGAGGGTATCAGCGCCACTTGCCAGGGTTTTGGCACCATCGGCAAGCTGTCCGGTTCCACTTGTCAGTGCTTCATTGTTAGAAGCGAGAGTGGACACACCATCCGTGTACTCTTTGATTCCATCATTAAGTGTAGAGGCTCCTTCTGATAACTGAGAAGCACCTGAGGAAATCTGAGGTACAGCAGCAGTAAGTTTCTTACCTGCTGATTTCAGGCTTGCAGCACCGTCTGTAAGTGTTGCGTCATTGGAAGTCAGAGTTTTGAATCCGTCATTTAATGCTTTCACACCTGCGGCTGCCTGTGGGAAAGATGCTGTGCTGTTTTCCAGTGTAGTCAGTGCAGAAGAAACAGACTGAGTTCCTGCATTTACTGCCTGAGCACCTGCATAGAGCTGTTTTACGGCAGCAGTCACAGAGCTGAATGCATTACCGGAAACATCCGGGATCTGACCTGCACCTGCATTCATCTGATCTGCACCTGCAGACATATTCTGTGCGCCGTTACTTAAAGTGGAAGCACCGTCAGAAAGCTGACCTGCAACTGCATTCATCTGTTCAGCTGCGGAATTCAGTTCAGAAACCCTGGAAGAAAGTTCAGAGGACATACTGCTTACGGCGTTGCTGATCTCACTGGAATACTGTGCTGCGAAAGAACCATCCACACCTTCCAGATCTGTAACAGAAGAGTAAAGTGCATCAGAAAGTCCGGCAATAGAATCAGCGGAGATCATACCATTTTCATCTGCAGAAGCTGCTGCATTATCCAGAGCTGCTGCGACATTCTGCATTGCCTGCATGGCGGTCTGAGCAGAAGCAATCTCGCTGTTGGCTGTTTCGAGTGCGGAAGAAGTAGCCTGAGTATACTCACCAAGTGCAGAAACAATACTTTCTGCTGCGGAAGATGCCTGAGAAGCTGCATCCTGAAGTCCCGGTACAAGAGTATCGGAGATCTGGCTGCTTACCTGGCTGATCGCATCGGAGGCATTGGAGATTCCGGTTGCTGCGGAGGTCATCCCTTCACTGGCATTTTCCATTCCTGTTTTTGCCTGGCTCAGTCCGGTGGTAAGTTTGTCAACGGAAGCAGCGGATGCACTGTTCTGTAAAGCTGACAACTGTGTGTAGAGCTGTCCCAGACCATCCTCAAGCTGCTGGGTTCCGTCTTTTAATGCGGCGGAGGAATTACTTCCTTTGGAAACTGCTGCATTTAACTGAGAAATACCGCTGGATACCTGACCGAGATTTTCCAGTCCGCTTAACTGAGAAGCACCGGCTGCTAACTGCTCGGCACCTTTTACATAAGCGGTGGTTCCGTCTGCGAGAGAATTTGCACCGTCAATATACTGAGTAGCTCCATCTGCCAGGGTTGTCACACCTGCGCTAAGGGAATTAATTCCTGATTCCAGGGCACTTGCACCCTCTTTTAATTTCTCGGAGTTTTCATTGAGCTTTGCAACACCGTCTGTGTAACTTTTAACACCGCTGTTGAGAGTATCGATTCCGGAGGTAAGTTCTGGTACTTTTGCTGTCAGTGTGCTGACGCCGTCATCAAGCTGTCTGGCACCTTCATTTACCTGAGAGACACCATCTGTGTATTCCTGAATACCTTTTGTAAGGGTTTCGGCGCCATCTGCGAAGGTCAGTGTGCTGGAAGAGAGTTTCTTCAGATTCTCGGTGATGGTCTGGTTTCCTTTGGCAGCAGATTCGATACCGTCTTTAAGTTCACCGGAACCATCGGCTGCATCCTGCATACCGTCTCCGACTTTGGCTATCTGGTCAAAAACTGTCTGTGTATAGGTTTCTGTTACTTTGGTGGCAACTGCATCCTTGATTTTCAGCAGTGCGGTTTCACTTAATTTGGAAGCAATGTAGTTGGTTCCGGGGTTGGTTTCGTATTTCAGCTCCATTTTCTTAGGTTCATCGTCCATAAGTGTGGCAGCATTTGCGGAAAAGTCTTCCGGAATGGTAATTACCATATAGTACGTACCGTTTTCCAGACCATCCTCAGCTGTACGGCTGTCTACGAAATTAAATGCCATAGAATCATTTTCACGTAATTCTTCTACCATGTCCTTTCCTACACTTAGTGTGGTGCCATCGTAGTCTACAGATTTGTCTTCATTGACAACAGCTACAGGAAGATGGTCAACACTTCCGTATGGATCCCACATGGATTTTAGAAACAGTCCTGCGTAAATGATCGGGATTGCGATAATTGCAATTACCACAACGAACATGATCTTATTATGCAGTAGATTTTTCCATTCGTTTTTGATCATACCTTATCCCTTTCTTTCTATATTTAGTTGTAGTGAAAACTGTTCGGTTTACAGCTGGTGGGCCTGCAAGATTGTTTCAAGAATCAACTTGTCGGCACACTAATGAGCTAGAGTGGAACAGTAAGGTGCTGATAAACAGCAGATTGAATAATCAAAACATAATCGATTAACAGTTATGAAAACTATTAATCAACGAGGTGTTGATTTTTTCTATGGATGGTATTATACTAAAACTAAAAATAAGGTACAACCATTAAATTTGCTATTTGACGTATATTAATAGACATATTTGTTTAAAATGACTATTTTTACACAGAATCTACATTTAGGATAAAATATACAAAAACATGAGAATAAAATTGGTGATATTTACAATTAAGCCAATTGAGAAGGTTGTGAAAAGCAATAAGCATTTACCCAGACCAAAGACAGAAGACGGAATGACATAACAGAGATGTCTGGGCGTTTTATGGAATTGCTATAGAATGTGAAATAAAGAACTGGGGGAAATGTTAATGGCAGAAAAAGTGGACAGAAGAGTACGCAAAACCAAAGCACAGCTTCGGGCAGGTCTTGCACGACTGATGCAGAAGAAGAGCATCAAGGAAATCACAGTTAAAGAACTGGTGGATGAAGTAGATATTAACAGATCTACGTTTTATCTTCATTACAGTGATATTTATCAAATGCTGGAGAGTATTGAGAATGAGCTGATGGATGAGATTGCCCAGGTAATTGAGGAGCATCCTCTGGATCTGGTACAAAATGGAAGTTCTTATCCGATGATTGAGCATATTTTTACAATTCTCGATAACAATAAGGATATTTGTATTGCGTTGATGGGAAGCAATGGAGATATGGGGTTTGTGAGCAGGATGGAGAAGATGGTTGCAGACACTGTTCTCCGGCAGTTGTCCGGAAAATTTGCAGCAGATAACCATGACGTGGAATATGTTTATGCATTTTGCCTTAATGGGTGTGTGGGAATGATCAAAGCATGGCTTTCTTCGGAACACCGGGAATCAACCAAACATATTGCAGAACTGACTAACAGAATGATCGAGAATACGACGCATGATTTTCTGCGGCAGATACCAAATGCATAAATCCTGCGCATCGTGAAGTATGTTACCGGGTGCGGAGTGAATAGTAATGATTTGACAAAATGATGCCCTTCTGCTATGGTTAAGCCAATATAAAGCAGGAATAGAAAGCAGAAGTAATAAAAGGGAGATGCAGTCATGAAAGAAAAGCTTACACAGAAGGATGTTGAGAAAATCCAGCAGGAGATTGACCACCGCAAGCTGGTTGTACGAAAAGAGGCAATCGAAGCTGTAAAAGAAGCAAGAGCCCAGGGGGATCTGAGTGAGAACTTTGAGTATTATGCGGCAAAGAAGCACAAAAACCAGAATGAAAGCCGCATCCGCTACCTTGAGAATATGCTGAAAACAGCAACCATTGTTTCTGATGATTCCAAAGACGATGAAGTTGGAATGGATGATATTGTAGAGGTATATTTCGAGGAAGACGATGAGATTGAGAAATATAAGCTGGTAACTTCCATCAGAGGAAACTCCATGGAAAACCGCATCAGCATTGAATCTCCCATTGGTATGGCTCTGAAAGGTCATAAGGTTGGAGACAGAGTGGAAGTAAAGGTAAATGATAACTACAGTTATTTCCTGGAAATCCGTTCTATTGATAAGACTGGTTCCGAGGATGAAGAAATCCGCGGATTCTGATAATAATACTGTCGAAATACAGGATCCGGATTGATAAAAGAACTATTGTAAGAGATGAACACCGGTTAGTGTCACATCTCCTGCAATGGTTCTTTTTATTTTTATATCAAAAATACGGATGGATTTATGGGAACCTTACACAGAATGAATAGGATGACTGGAAATTTTACATGGATTTAACATTCTCATGGGGATGATTTTACAAAGCATGGTTATGATGGGAAACAAGTTAAATAACCATATACTTATGAAAAGGGAAAAGGAGAATAATCATGGATTTATTCAGTATATTAACATTGATCGGAGGCCTTGCATTATTTTTGTATGGTATGAATGCAATGGGAGATGGCCTTGCGAAGGTTTCCGGCGGAAAGCTGGAGAAGATTCTTGAAAATCTTACTTCAAATCCGATAAAAGCAGTGCTTTTGGGAGCAGGAGTAACAGCAGTGATCCAGTCATCTTCAGCTACGACTGTTATGGTAGTAGGTTTTGTAAATTCAGGGATCATGAAATTATCACAGGCAGTAGGAGTGATCATGGGTGCCAATATCGGTACTACGATCACCTCCTGGATCTTAAGCCTGACAGGAATACAGAGTGATAATTTTATCATTCAGATGTTTAAACCAACATCATTTTCCCCTGTGCTTGCGATCATTGGTGTGATCTTCATTCTGTTTATCAATGATTCAAAGAAAAAAGATATCGGAACAATTTTTATAGGTTTTGCAATCCTGATGTACGGTATGGATATGATGAGTTCTGCTGTAAAACCCCTTGCAGAAGTGCCGGAATTTACAAACCTGTTACTTAAATTCTCAAATCCGTTGTTAGGTGTTATAGCAGGTGCCCTTCTTACTGCAGTGATCCAGTCATCTTCTGCATCCGTAGGTATTCTGCAGGCCCTGTGTCTTACAGGTGCAGTACCGTTCAGTGCAGCAATCCCGATCATTATGGGACAGAACATCGGAACCTGTATTACTGCAATCCTTTCTGCAATCGGAGCCAAGAAGAATGCAAAACGTGCAGCAGCAGTACATCTGTATTTCAACCTGATCGGTACGGTTATCTTTATGACTGTATTCTATCTTATAAATGCAGTTGTTGGATTTTCTTTCTTCCATCAGGCAGCAACACCGGCAGGAATTGCTGTTATCCACAGTGTATTTAATGTTACTGCAACGATCATTCTCCTTCCTTTTGCAAAGGGACTGGAGAAACTTGCCTGTCTTACAATCCGGGACAAAAAAGAGGACGTTGTTGTTTCAGCAGAGGACAGAGAGTTTATGATCCTGGAGCCTCGTTTCCTGGAGAAACCGGCATTTGCAGTAGAGCAGAGCCGCAATGCAGCAAGAAAAATGGCAGAAGAATCCCACAATGCACTGTTTACAGCACTG
>OLNL01001052.1_pt1 | contig 27632 bp, 17 predicted proteins | sample 1672181 | NCBI WGS metagenome assembly OLNL01 (sample SAMEA3136656, study PRJEB25190) | human gut metagenome | biome: human gut; feature: human-associated habitat; material: faeces | place: Austria | collected 2013
GTATGCCTGCAAATTTTTGCCTTGTCTGCAAAAAAATTTGCTCGAAAATCCGCATCTATTTCCTACGAACACAAGCTCTAAAATTGTTTTTCCGGAAGGCGATCTGTGCGGAGCATGGGTCGCATTCCTTGCATCTTTTTATTTTTGACGGAGAAATCACATTTCATAGGAGGAATATCAATGAGCTTTACCATGGAAAACGGTGTCCTGAAAAAGTACATCGAAGAAGAGGGCGTCACCAGCGTTTCGGTGCCGGCTTCTGTCACAGTCATTGGAAGGAAAGCGTTTGCCGGCTGCCAGCTGACCGCCGTAGAACTGCCGGAGGGGCTGACCGGAATCGAGGACAGCGCCTTTGAAAATTGCAAGAACCTGCGCCGTGTGGCACTCCCCCAGAGCGTCACTTCCCTTGGCGCAATGGCGTTTTCGGGATGTACTTCCCTGACGGAGGTATCCCTGCCGGACGACCTGACGAAAATCGAGGCGAGCACCTTTGCCGGCTGCACCAACCTGCGCAAAGTGAACCTGCCGGAGCACCTTACCGCCATTGATAACGTGGCATTTTTCCGCTGCGTCGGTCTGACACAGGTGAAGCTCCCCGCCGGAATTTCCACCGTGTCCTGGAGCTGCTGGAAGGGCTGCACCGGTCTGACGCAGGTCATCCTGCCGGACAGCGTGACCGCCATTGCCGACCGTGCCTTTGAGGGCTGCACCCACCTGGAACGGCTGGTGCTCTCCCCCAATGTGACGAAGATCGGCGCAAGCGCCTTTGCCAGCTGCATCGGTCTGGAAGAGGCTGAGCTGCCGGAGCAGCTGACAGAACTGGGTAAGAATGTCTTTCAGGGCTGCCGCCGTCTGCGCCACATCACCGTTCCCGCCGGCGTAGCCGAGCTTCCCGCAGGCTTTGCCGAATCCTGCGAGGCACTGAATCAGGTGACACTGTCTGACGGTCTGAAAAAGATCGGCACATCTGCATTTGCCGGCTGTCCGTCCCTGAAAGCCATCTTCCTGCCGGACACTGTTTCCGAGATCGCACCGAAGGCATTCGCCGGCTGTACTGCCCTGACCGGCATCGAGATCCCGTCCGGCGTGACCGAGCTGTCCTATGACACGTTCTCCGGCTGCGCAGCCCTGACAGAAGCAGCGCTGCCGGACGGCATGACCGTCATCGGCGAGAGCGCATTCTTCGGCTGCCACGCCCTCACCCGTCTGGAACTGCCGGCATCGCTGGAGGAGATTCAGGATCAGGCGTTCGAGGAGTGCGAGAATCTGGAGGAACTGAACCTGCCCGCCGGCATCACTGTTATCGGCGAGCGTGCGTTCTTCTATTGTAAGAAGATCACCCGTGTGGAAGTGCCGTCCGGCATCTGCCGCCTGCGCCGTGGCACGTTCTTTGGCTGCGTCAGCCTGACCGAAGTCGTTCTGCCGGAGGGACTGGAGCGCATCGACTGGAGAGCGTTCTCCTACTGCACTTCCCTGACCGCCATTCAGATTCCGGACAGCGTGCGCCATCTCGGCGGCAACGTGTTCGAGGGCTGCCGCAGCCTGAAGGAAGTGCGCATGTCCACCCATGTGGAACAGATCGGCGAGGATGTCTTCCGCAGCTGCCACAGCACCTGCACCGTCATCGTGCCGTATCCCTGCCCCAGCGAGATGCTGGAGATGCTCCAGAAGCGTGCCGGCGCTGTGGCGCTGGAGATTCCGGAGGAGACACAGGAGATTCCCGCCGGCGAGTTCGACGAGGAGAAGAACCTGAGTGCGCTGCGTGTGGTCAAGACCAATGCGACCTACAGCAGCCAGGAGGGCGTGCTCTTCAACGCCGACAAGACCAATCTCATCCGCTACCCCAGAGGCAAGAAGAAGTCCAAGTACGTGGTACCTGCCGGCGTGATTGCCATCGGCGGCGGCAACGGCTTTGAGGGACACGGCTTCACGGGCTGCACCAGCCTGACCGGTGTCCAGCTCCCCGACTCGCTCCAGAGCATCGGCAGCTATGCCTTTGCCGGCTGTTCCAGCCTGACCATGATCCGGATTCCGGACGGCGTGACCTACATCGGCAAGAGCGCATTCGCCGGCTGTATCGGTCTGACCAGCCTTCAGCTGCCGGACAGCGTGGAGGTCATCGACGACGAGGCGTTCTCCGGCTGCGTGAACCTGACCATGGTACAGATTCCGGACAGCGTGAAGCGTGTGGGCGAAAATGCGTTCGGCAGCTGTACCGGACTCATCTCCACCCGTGTGCCGTCCGGCTTGCAGGAGATCGGCAGAGGCGTGTTCGCCGGCTGCGATAATCTCCACCGTGCCATTGTGCCGTATCCGAGAAAAGTTCTGAATCTGGAACTGCTCCACTCCTGCAGGGAGCTGACGGATATGATGGTTTCGGAGAACAGCCACGAGCACAGCGCCAAGAACGGCGTGCTGTTCAATAAGGAACAGACCGAGCTGGTCTTCTACCCCATGGGCAAGAAAGAGGGCGCTTACCTCATGCCGGAGGGCGTGCGGGAGATCGCAAGCCAGGCGTTCTGCGGCTGCGAGCATCTGAAGCACGTGGTATTCGCCGACAGCATGGAGAAGATCGCACCGGACGCATTCGTCAACTGCCCGAATCTGGACGAAGCCACGAGGGAAACTCTGGAATCCTTCGGCTGCACGGTCAAGACAGAAGAAGCGTAACGGGAACGGGATGTGTGCAGTCCTGTAGGAACAGATAAGGCTCCCCTGAAAGGGGAGCTGGCAGTGCGCAGCACTGACTGAGGGGTCTCCACTTATGCCGAAAACATCATAAAAAGATTTTTCGAAAGGACCTCTCCACCGCCTATTGGCGGTCCCCCTCCCCTTTCAGGGGAGGCTCTCATGATTTCTGCACCCCATCCCCTTGCCATTTCCCCGGAAATGTGATATACTGGAAACGTCAAACTATGGATCATGGGCGGCTGCGTGCCGTCCCATTGGAGGAGGCTCTTCATGGCAAAAAACAATCAGAAAATGGTGGAAGAAATCACCGCAATGGACGTGGATTTCGCCAAGTGGTACACCGACATTTGTAAAAAGGCAGAGCTGGTTTCCTATACCAGCGTCAAAGGATGCATGGTCATCCGTCCCTATGGCTACGCCATCTGGGAAAACATTCAGCGCATTCTGGACGGCATGTTCAAGGCGACCGGCCACGTGAACGTGAATATGCCCATGTTCATTCCGGAAAGTCTGCTGCAAAAGGAAAAGGATCACGTCGAGGGCTTTGCGCCGGAGGTTGCCTGGGTGACCCACGGCGGCAGCGAAAAGCTGGAGGAGCGCCTGTGCGTCCGCCCCACCTCGGAGACTCTGTTCTGCGAGCACTACGCCGATATCGTCCACAGCTACCGTGACCTGCCGAAGCTGTATAACCAGTGGGTCAGCGTGGTGCGCTGGGAAAAGACCACCCGTCCGTTCCTGCGCTCCCGGGAATTCCTGTGGCAGGAGGGACACACCATCCATGCCACTGCCGAGGAGGCAATCGAGGAGACCGAGCGCATGCTGGATGTCTACGCAGACTTCTGCAAAGATGCTCTGGCAATTCCGGTGGTCAAGGGACAGAAGACCGAGAGCGACAAGTTCGCCGGCGCTGTCTCCACCTACTGCATCGAGGCGCTGATGCACGACGGCAAGGCGCTCCAGGCAGGCACCTCCCACTACTTCGGCGACGGCTTCGCCAAGGCATTCGGCATTGAGTACACCGACAAGGAAAACCAGCGCCGCACGCCGCACCAGACCAGCTGGGGCATGACCACCCGCCTCATTGGCGCCATCATCATGACCCACGGCGACGACAACGGTCTGGTGTTGCCGCCGGCAGTGGCACCGGTTCAGGTGGTAGTCGTTCCGGTGGCAATGCACAAGGCTGGCGTGCTGGAAAAGGCACAGGAAGTGGTAGATCAGCTGAAGGCTGCCGGACTCCGTGTCCAGCTGGACGACAGCGACAATTCGCCGGGCTGGAAGTTCGCCCAGTACGAGATGAAGGGCGTTCCGGTTCGTCTGGAGATCGGCCCGAGAGATATCGAAAACGGTCAGTGCGTGCTGGCACCCCGTGTGGGCGGCGAAAAGCGCACCGCTGCCCTGGGCGATACGCTGGCAGATACCATTCAGCAGCTGCTTCAGGAAGTACACGATAAGATGTACGAAAAAGCGCTGGAAAACCGGGAGAAGCACACCTACGCCTGCCGGACGCTGGACGAGATCACCAGAACGCTGGAGGAAAAGGGCGACGGCTTCGTCAAGGCAATGTGGTGCGGCGATGAGGCGTGCGAGGACAAGATCAAGGAACTGACCGGTGTCGGCTCCCGCTGCATCCCGAAGCAGCAGGAACATCTGGCAGATACCTGCATCTGCTGCGGAAAGCCCGCAAAGTGCATGGTATACTGGGGCAAGGCATATTAATCACCGGATCCCCGCCTTTCAGAGCTTGTGTTCGTAGGAAATATATGCGGATTTTCGAGCAAATTTTTTTGCAGACAAGGCAAAAATTTGCAGGCATACTTTCGTATGGCAAGAATTTTTCACGCAGTATGCAACAAAATTTGCCGAAAAGACGTAGATAGACACCTATGAACACGAGCTCTCAGAACGCAATATGAAATCCGAGCACGGATTGGCAATTTTCACACTGTCAATCCGTGCTTTTTTGCGTGCAGACTTGAAAACATTTTGTGCTTTTTTTGGAAAAAGCGCAGATACGTTTCCAGTCCGCAAAAAAACAACACAATTTCACAAGTTCCATCGGTTTTCACAAGATTTTCGCAAAATCGGGCCGTGTTTTCACAAACTTGACAAATATACCAGAAATTGCTATAATAAACGAGAACTGTTGCGCTTATTTTCTGTATAATTTGCAATATGTCCCTGTGGAAAACTCCGGCGCACAGAAGAATGACGAAATATCATGCTTTCGGCACGTGCCGGAGCAGAAAGAAGGGTGGAAGAACTTTGGCAAATGTGAAATGGCACAAGAAAATCGGTGCGATCTTGCTGGCGGGGCTCCTGTCCGGCACCATTCTGCCGCTGCCTGCCGCCGCAGAACCGGCATCCGGCACTGCCGCTGCTCCTGCGGCTGAGGAATCCGCAGACACCAGCGGAAGCCTGTACTACGAGGAGCAGGACACGTACAGCGATTATTACGACACCTATGCAGATGCGGCGCATCCCGATGCGGAGTTTGTCCTGAACGGAGCGGATTATACGCAGGCGGACTGCGATACCTTCGAGGTCGGCTCGTATACCGGCACGGAGGACAACAGCGTGCGGGACAACGTCCTGATCTGGGACAGCGCAGAGGGTGCGTTTACCTACACCGTGGAGGTTCCGGAAACCGGACTCTACTCCATCGAGGCGACCTACTGCCCCATCGTCTCCAACACCTCGGAGATCTCCCTTTCTCTGGCGGTGGACGGCGAAGTCCCCTATGACACCGCCTCCCGTATGACCCTGAACAAGATCTACCGGAACAAGGAGGACATCAAGACCGACAGCGCCGGCAATCAGGTGCGCCCCGCACAGGTGCAGACCGAGATGTGGCGCACCGGCTGGATCGGCGATTCCGACGGACTGTTCAACGAACCCCTCCAGTTCTATCTGGAAAAGGGCACCCATGAGATCACCCTCTCCTCCTCCAAGGCGTACTTTGCGCTGGACACCCTGCGCTTTGCCCAGCCGGAGGAAGTGAGCGATTACGATACCTATGCTGCCGGCGTGGATGCGGCAGTTTCGAAAGATGCCACCCCGTCCGGCGTGGTGCGCATCGAGGGCGAGGATGCCGTCTATAAGTCGGACTCCGTCCTCTATCCCACCTACGACAATTCCACCAGCGCCATCTCCCCCTCCGACCCCAAGCACATGTTGTATAACACCATCGGCAGCGGAAACTGGGACAAGGCGCTCCAGACCATTACATGGCAGGTTGCGGCAAACACCCTCCCCGGCGACGGCTGGTATCAACTGGGCATCAAGGCACGGCATGAGGAGATGCGCGGCTTCTACTCCAACCGCCGCATCTCCATTGACGGCAGCGTTCCCAGCGAGGAATTCGATCCGGTGAAGTTCTACTATGACACGGACTTCCGGATGACCGCTGTGGAGAACGCAGACGGCGAGGCAGTGTATGTCTACCTCACCGCCGGCGAAGACCACACCATCACCATGGAGGCGATTCCCGGCGAGATCGGCGACTCCATGCGCCAGCTGGATGCCATCGTGCTGGATCTGAACACTTATTACCGGAAGATCGTCATGATCACCGGTCCGGAGCCGGACAAGTACACCGACTACTATGTCCACGAGAAGATTCCGGAACTGGTGGGCGAGTTCCGGCGCATCTCCGGCGAACTGGAGGAGATTCAGGGACACATCGAATCCCTGGCAAACTCCAAGGGCACAGAGGCATCCTCTCTGGAACAGATGCGCATCATTCTGGATAAGTGTGCGGACGAGCCGCTGAAGATCCCCAACTACCTCTCCCAGATCAAGGACGATATCACATCCCTGTCCTCGTGGATGCGGGACTACCGTGACCAGCCGCTGGAAGTGGACTATCTGGAACTGGCTTCGCCGGACGAGGATTTCCCCTCCGTCAAGGCGGGCTTCTGGAAGTCCCTCTCCTATAGCTTTCAGCGCTTCACCGCCTCCTGGGATGAGGACTACAGCTCCCTGTCCGCCACCACCGGCGATGATGCCATTGAAGTATGGGTGTCGCTGGGACGGGATCAGGCGCAGGCCGTCAAGGATCTGGTGGAATCGGAGTTCCAGCAGCAGTATGACATTCCCGTCTCCGTCAATCTGGTCGTCGGCGGCGTTGTCGAGGCGACGCTGGCGGACAAGGGACCGGACGTTGCCCTGTTCCTCGGCGGCGAATTTCCCGTCAATCTGGCAGCCCGTGGACTGCTGGCAGACGTGTCTGCCATGGATGGCTATGAGGAGATCACCCAGCAGTACCAGCGCACCGCCATGGTGCCCTACCAGTACGAGGGCGGCACCTACGGTCTGCCCCTCACCCGCAGCTGGGCGATGATGTTCTACCGCAAGGACGTGCTCAGCGAGCTGGGCTTCACCAGTGCGCCGGAGACATGGGAAGATCTCATCGACATGCTGCCGGCGCTCCAGCGGAACTATATGTCCGCCGGTCTGGTGCTGCCGGCAGTGGCTGCGGATGCCAATCAGGCGACCATCTCCGCCGCAACGGAATCCGGTCTGACCTTTGCGTCCCTCCTGCTCCAGCGCGGACAGAACTATTATAATGACGCACAGACCGAAACTACTTTTCATACCAACGCCGCCATTGACTCCTTCGAGATGTGGACGGACTTCTATACCAAGTACGACTTCGACCAGCAGTATGACGCCTTCAGCCGGTTCCGGACGGGCGAATATCCCATCGTGGTATCCGACTACTGCACCTTCTTTAACCAGCTGTCTGTGGCAGCGCCGGAGATCAGCGGGCTGTGGGGCTTCACAGCCATCCCCGGCACGGAGCTGGAGGACGGCAGCGTTTCCCACGCCGTCAACTCCAACAACACCGGCGCCGTCATCTTTAATAAGGTGAGCGAGAAACAGAACGGTCTGGAAAATGCGTGGACGTTCCTCAAGTGGTTCTGCTCCGCCGAAGTGCAGGTGGAGTACGGCACCCAGATCGAGGGTCTGCTGGGACAGATGGGACGCTACGCCACCGCCAGCACCGAGGTGCTCACCCAGCTGGCGTGGTCGTCGGAGGAGGCGGATACCATCCTGACCTCCATGGACGAGCTGGAGGAGATTCCCATCATTCCGGCTTCCTACTCTGTCACCCGAAACATCATGAATGCCTTCCGTGAAGTGGTCAACAACAACGAGAACCCGCGGGATACGCTGATGTCGTACAATCGGGACATCAACGAGGAGATCGCAAGAAAGCGGAAGAACCTCGGACTAGATTCCTAAAGAAGGGGGGAGTTCCCTTGGATACTGCCGAAATTGGCAAAAGAACCCGACAGGAAAACCGGCGGCTCACGTGGCTGGCGGTGAAGCAGAACAAAGCGAGCTATCTGATGATCGCACCGTTCATGCTGTTTTTCCTCGTATTTACCATTGTCCCCGTCGTGATGTCCCTGCCCATGGGCTTTACGGATTTCAACATGGTGCAGATGCCCAAGTTCGTGGGGCTTTCCAACTACACCACGCTGTTTTTGTCGGACAAGATCTTCATCCAGTCTATCCGTGTGACGCTGGTGTTCGCTCTGTTCACCGGCCCCGTCAGCTATATCCTGTGCTTCCTGCTGGCGTGGCTCATCAATGAGCTGCATCCCAAGCTCCGCACGATCTTCACGCTGATCTTCTACGCACCGTCCATGGCAAATGTCTACACGGTGTGGAAGCTGATCTTCAGCGGCGACTCCTACGGCTACATCAACTCGTTCCTGCTGGATCTGGGCATCATCAGCTCCCCCATCCAGTGGCTGACCGACGGGGACTATGTGCTGGGCGTGACCATCGTCGTGCAGATGTGGATCAGCCTGGGTGCCGGCTTCCTGGCGCTCCGTGCCGGCTTCCAGAACATCGACCGCTCCCAGTACGAGGCGGGCGCCATCGAGGGCATCAAGAGCCGCTGGCAGGAACTGATCTACATCACCATCCCCTCCATGGGACCACAGCTGATGTTTGCAGCAGTCATGCAGATCGTCAGCTCCTTCACCGCCGGCACCGTGTCCCAGAATCTGGTGGGCTTCCCCAGCACGGACTACAAGGCGCACACCATTATGAACCACGCCTACGACTACGGCTGGATCCGCTACGAAATGGGCTATGCATCTGCCATCTGTATGATCCTGTTTCTTGTCATGTACCTGCTCAATAAACTCATCGGCAGACTGCTCAACAAATACATGGACTAAAGGAGGGTGCGGAAACAATGGCAAAAAAAGAAAAAGTCTACGGCACCCGCCTGAAGGTGTCCTCCAAGCGTGCCGGTCATAGGATCGGCGGAACGGTGGGAATTTTCATCTTTCTGCTGGTTCTGGCGGTATTCATGGCGCTGCCCCTGTATCTGGCAGTGGTCATGTCCCTGAAGCCGGTGCAGGAGCTGTTCGTGTTCCCGCCGAAGCTCTACGTCATCGATCCCACATTCTCCAACTACAGTGCGATGTTCCGCCTGTGCTCCGATCTGTGGGTTCCGTTCTCCCGCTATGTCTTTAACAGCGTCTTTGTCACGGTGGTGGTAACGCTGGGACAGGTCATCTTCTCCTCCATGGCAGCGTTCTGTCTGGCGAAGATCCGCTTCCCCGGCGCCAAGGCGATCAATTCCATCATCGTGGTATCCCTGCTGTACCAGAGCAATGTCATCTATATCATGCAGTACATGGTGCTGGCAAAGCTGGGCATGATCGATACCTATATGGCACTGATCTTCCCGTCCATCGCCGCTCCCATGAACCTGTTCCTGATGCGCCAGTCCATGACGCAGGTGCCGGATGCCATGATCGAAGCGGCAAAGGTGGACGGCGCAGGCATCTTCCGCATCTGCTGGCAGATCGTCATGCCCAACCAGAAGCCGGCGCTGATGACCGTCATCATCTTCTCGTTCCAGGCGGCATGGAACATTCAGGGCGGCACGCTGGTGTTCCAGGAATCCCTGAAGACCCTGCCCACCGTCGTGCAGCAGGCAGCATCTGCCGGTCTGGCGAGAGCCGGCGTGGCAATGGCAGCCGCCGTGTTCATGCTGGTGCCGCCGATCGTCATCTTCATGCTGGCACAGCGGCAGGTCATCGAAACCATGGCACATTCCGGAATCAAGGACTAAAGGGAGGGTGAAGACTTTGCAGAAAAAGGCAAATCATCTGGCGGCGGCGTGTCTGTCCGTGCTGACGCTGACGGCGGCAATCGGCATGCCGGCAGTTTCGGCGGAACATTACAACGTCTATAACTACGACTGCTGGGGCGAGGCAACGCCGTCGCAGGCAGGCTATGAGGCACAGCGTTCCGTCAGCGGTCTGGATCTGGGCTGCGGGGCATTCAATACCCCCTCGGATCTCTTCCGTGACTGGAACGACCAGTTCTATCTTGTAGACAGCGGCAACAACCGCATTGTTGTGGCAGACCGCACCTTTACCAAGGTGAACCGGATTCTGGAGCGCTTCACGCTGGAGAACGGCAGCGAAACCACACTGAAAGCACCTGAGGGCGTGTATGTGTCGGAGGAAACGGGTCTGATCTACATCGCAGACACCGGAAACTCCCGCCTGCTGGCGTGCGACGAGGACGGCAACGTGCAGATGGAACTGAAACGGCCGGACTCCACATTATATGAAAACGAAACCTTCAAGCCCCAGAAAGTGCTGGTGGACAAGGCGGGCAACATCTACATGGTGCTGAACAACATCACCAACGGTGCCGCCATGTTCAACAGCGAGGGCGAGTTCCAGGGCTACTTCGGCGCCAACTCCGTGGACGCTACCGCAGAGGTCGTGGCGAACTACTTCTGGAACATGATCGCCACGGACGAGATGCGTGCCAACTCCTCCCGTAACGTGGCGGCGGGCATCACCAACTTTGACGTGGACGATGAGGGCTTCATCTACACCGTCACCCAGTCCTCCTCCTCCGAGGCGGATCGGGTCAAGAAAGTCAACCCCGCCGGCTATAACCTGTTCTCTGCGCTGGAGGCGACCTTTGGCGATCTGGATTCGGTCTACGACTTCAACACCAATCAGGACTACAGCACCAAGATGGTGGACATCGACATTGACGGCGAGGGACGCATCAACTGTCTGGATCTGGAAACCGGCCGTGTGTTCCAGTACGACGAGGACGGCAACCTGCTGTTTATCCTCGGCTCCACCTCCGACCAGCTGGGCGGCTTCTCCATGAAGGTGTCCGCACTGGAGACCATGGGGACGAACATCTACGTGGCGGACTCCATGAAGAACACCGTCACGATCTTCTCGGAAACGGAGTTCGGCGGTATTGTCCATGAGGCAGTGGGACTCTATAACGCCGGCTACTACGCCGAGGCGCTCCAGCCGTGGCGGGAGGTGCTGAAGCGGGACGGCAACTATCAGATGGCATACGTGGGCATCTCGTCCGCCCTTTATAATGAGGGGGACTATGAGGGCGCTATGAAATATGCGAAACTGGCACAGTCCCGCAATCTGTACGACAAGGCGTTCGAGGGCTACCGCTCCGAGTGGCTGAACCGCAACTTCGGCTGGGTCATCCTCGTGGTTGTAGGACTCATCGGTCTGTGGATCTTCCTCCACATCCGGAGCGTCAGGAAGAAGAAAAACCAACCCAGGAATCTCGTGAAAATGCTGCACGAGGGAGAGGAGGAGTGATGCTGCTATGATGGATCTCACACAAAAGCAATGGGTCAAGCACAGTGTGTTCCACCCCTTTGAGGGCTTCGAAGACCTGCGCTGGAAAAAAGGCGGTTCTGTCCTGTATGCCAGCATTGTGGTCCTGCTCTGGTTCGTGGCGGAGATCGTGCACGACAATCTGGTGGGCTACCAGTTCGCCGTCACCAATCCCAAGATGTTCAGCATCGTCCCGTATCTCGTCCAGACCATTGTGCTGTTTCTGGTCTGGGTCATCGGCAACTGGTCGATCTGCACCCTGCTGGAAGGCGAGGGTACCATAAAGAACATCTATATCTATAGTGCCTATTCCCTGATCCCCTACGTGGTGGGGCTTTACGTCCGGACGCTCCTGTCCCACGTGCTGATTCAGGACGAGGCGATCTTCATCACCTGCATCACGGTCATCAGCACCGTCTGGTCAGTCGCCCTGATGTTCAACGCCATCAAGGCGGTGCACCAGTACTCCATCGGCAAGACGATTCTGGCGCTGATCCTCACCGTGGTGGCAATGCTCATGATTCTGATTCTGGTGGTTCTGCTGGTGGCACTGTTCCAGCAGGTATACGTATTCGTTTCTTCCGTCTACACGGAAATCACCTATCGTGTGAGAGTCTAGAAAGGACGGTGGAAAGACAAATGAACAATTGGAAAAAATGGATCGCCGGCGTGTGCGCCCTGAGCCTCTGCCTGACGGCAACGGCGCTTCCGGCATCTGCGGAGGGCGAGGAGGACATCGACCTCATCTCCGACACCTCGGAGGAAACGCCTGTTGCGGACGGCGAACCAGCTGACGGAGAGGAAACCGCCGAGGAGGCGACCCGTTCCGAGGCGCAGGAGGAAATTACGATTACAGCAGCGCAGGTCACCCAGTACATGGAGAAAAAGAACGCCTGCGACGGCATCACCTTCTACAGCCGTCCGGAGGACTATGAGGACACCATCTCCGACGAGGATGTGGTGGATCTGCTGGACGACATTGAGCTTGCCGGCATCGACGACGAAACCGGCGAGGTGGTCTGCACCCTGGAAGAGGAGGACGACACCAGCGATTTCGTGATCTTCCTCAGTCCGGAGGGACGCTGGCTGGTGTACATGGACACCGATTACCAGAAGGTCATTCAGGTGCGCCAGATCGTCTCCCTGCTGGACAGCGAACTGCTCTTCCAGTCCAGAGATCACAAGACGCTGGAGCTGTACAGCAAGGACTACGACGAGGTGGAGCGCAGCTATACCTCTGACGGCAAGGCAAAGGACGGCCAGGTCACCTACACCAACAAAGACGGCTGGCAGGTGGTGCTCTCCGATACCTGCGATGCCGTGATCTCCTCGGCACGGTTTGTCACCGAGAACGACCGGCTGGCGCTGTATGTGGACGATGACCGTGCAGTCATCGGACTGTACGACAAGACAGCGGAAAAGATGTGGTGGTCTACGCCGGAGAACGTGGGACACGATAAGCGTGCCACCAACACCATCGTGAACGACCTCTCCTCCTCCCTGCGCATGGTCTACGGCGAACCGGATGCGAGAAGCACCACCACGCTCCGCTCCACCGGCGACGGCAAGGTCAAGGTCAAGGACACCGGCAACGGCGTGAAGATCACCTATCGCTTCCACAAGGCGGGCATCACCATTCCTGTGACCTACACGCTGGAGGATGACTACCTGGAAGCACGCATTGAAACAGACGAGATCGAGGAGGACACCTCCCAGACCGGCAAGCTGGTCACCTCCCTCTCCCTTATGAGCAGCTTCGGCGCAGCCTCCGATCAGGAGGACGGCTACTTCGTCATTCCCGACGGCAGCGGTGCGCTGATCCGCTATAACAACGGCAAGACCAGTGCCAAGAGCTATACCGGCTATGTCTACGGCACCGACCTGACCGCCGTGCCCCTCCAGCAGCCCGCTGTGACGGAGCAGGTGTACCTGCCCATGTACGGCATTGTCAACAGAGACAGCGCCATGATGGTGGTGTGCACCGAGGGCGACTCCAACGCCAAGCTCACCGCCAGCGTCAGCGGACAGTCCAAGAGCAGCTATAACGTCTGCGGATTTGACTTCACCCTGCGGGACTCCGACTCCTATTATATGTCGGGGGACAACTCCACCGCCCTCACCGTCTTTGAGGACGGCGACATCAAGACGGATGCCGTGGCGCTGCGGTACTACCCGCTGGAAACGGAGGATACGCCGGACTACAGCGACGTGGCAAACGCCTACCGAAACTACCTCACCGGGGAGCAGGGCGTGACCTCCACCGTGACATCCGCCGATGCCGGTCTGTACCTGAACCTCTACGACGGAACAGAAAAGGAGAAGTCCATTCTGGGCATTCCCGTGACACTGAAAAACTCCCTCACCACCTTTGCGCAGGCGGAGGACATCCTCACGGACCTGACCGCAGACGGCGTTTCGCCGGAGGACATCCGGGTACAGTACTACAACTGGACGAATGCCGGCATCACCGGCAAGGTGGATCTCAAGGCAAAGCCCGCCGGCTGTCTGGGCGGCAAGGGCGACTGGGAAGACCTCATGGACTACGCCGGCAGGAACGGCATCACCATCTATCCGGCAGTGGACAACCAGACCTTTTCCTCCGGCAGCGGATACTACACGTTCACGGACACCACCGTCCGCATCTCCGGTTCTTACGCCCGAATCTATCCGTACAATCTGGCGTACGGCAACCAGAGCAGTGCGGAGAAGCCCCTCTCGCTGCTCTCTCCGGCGGCGTTCTCCGAGATCTACGAGAAGCTCACCGGAAACTTCACCAAGAAAAACCTCTCCGCAGTTTCGCTGGGCAGCATGACCTCCGCCCTCTACGGCGACTACGGCAAGAAGGAGATCTGTCGGGACAAGGCGCAGGAGATCCTGACCCAGTCCTACCAGCAGATCACCGATGCAGACATCGCCATGCTGGCGGATACGGCAAACGCCTATGCGCTCCCCTATGTGCAGGAACTGACCGATGTGCCCCTCCAGTCCAGCGGCTACGATGTGTTTGACGAGGACATCCCGTTCTATCAGATGGTCATGCACGGGCTGAAGCCCTACGCCTCCACCGCCGTCAACGCCTCCGCCACACCGGAGGAAACCGTGCTGCTCTCCATTGCAACGGGCAGCAGCCTGCACTATGACATGATCGGCGGGGAGACCAGCGAGCTGAAGGACACCGTGCTGGACGGACTGTACTACGCCGGCGCAGACGACTGGAAGGACAACGCCGCCCAGTCCTATGTGTTCGCCAAGACGGTCACCGCCGGACTGGGTGACCAGCAGATCACCGGCTACGTGCGGGAGGGCGACGTCATCACCACGACCTATGAAAACGGCGCCGTGACCGAGGTCGATCTTGCAGCGCAGACCGTCACCGCAGACGGCAAAACCTATGCGCTTTCTGAGTATGTCGAGGAAGGGAGTTGGAAGTAATCATGAAAATGGCGTATGAAAAACGAAAGAGCATGTACGGCTACGGCTTCATTGCACTGTGGTTCGTGGGCGCACTGATCTTTTTTCTGATTCCCGTGGTGGAGTCACTGCTCTATTCCTTTCAGGAGATCGCACCGGACACCGGCGGCATGGTTGGCAAATGGGTGGGGCTGGACAACTATAATTATGCCTTTAACGTAGACCCGAACTACCGCCAGTATCTGGTAAAGGTGCTGGAGGAAACCGCATGGAAGACACCGCTCATTCTGGTGTTTTCCCTGTTCGTTGCCGTCATCCTGAACCAGAAGTTCAGGGGGCGCACGTTCTCCCGTGCGGTATTCTTCCTGCCGGTCATCATTGCCACAGGTCCGGTGTATAACATCATCAACGGCAACCTCCAGAGCACCGGCAACAGCGATGCCAGCCAGTTCTCCACCATGTTCTCTACCGATCTGCTGGGCGAGCTGATGGAATTCCTCGGCATCTACGGCATCTCGGACGGCGTCCAGACCACCATCGAAACCGTGTCGGACAACATCTTCGGCATCGTCTGGAACTCCGGCATCCAGATCCTGATCTTCCTCGCCGCCCTCCAGAACATTCCGGTGTCCGCCAAGGAGGCGGCGCAGATGGAGGGCGCAACGGCATGGGAATACTTCTGGAAGATCACCCTGCCCTATGTCAGCCCCATGATTCTGGCGTGCTTTATCTTCACCATCATCGACTCCTTCACCGACCCGAACAACGTGGTCATGGGACGGATTCTGGATCTCCAGTCCGACTGGCAGTACGGTCCGGCATCGGCGATGGCGTGGGTATATTTCGCCATCGTCCTCGCTGCCGTGGGCATCATTACCGCAATCATCAACAAGTTCGTGTATTACGAAGTCGAATAAGGAGGTGGCAAACATGGAAAATGTCAAGGGTGCAACACCCGTTTCTTCCCCCAAGGATGACGCCGAAGTGGGAAACGGCATGAGCAAACGTGAGGCACGCAGAATCCGCATGCGGAGCATGAACAAATCCGAGATCGCCTACATACGCCGCAAGCGGGTTTTCGAAGCGGTCTGGCCGTTCTTCCGATTCTTCATTCTGTTCGGTCTGTGCTTTGTCATCCTCTATCCCCTGATCTATATGATCAGCTGCGCATTCCGGGATTCCGCCGATATGAGCGACCCCACGGTCATGTGGATCCCCCGCCACCTGACGCTGGAGGTCATCAAGGAAACTGCCGGTGTCATGGACATCTGGAAAACGCTGGGGACGACCCTCCTGCTGAACATCGGCTGTTCGCTGGTACAGGTCGCCTCCTGCGCACTGGCAGGCTACGGCTTTGCCCGCTTTAAGTTCAAGGGCAAGGGTCTGCTCTTCGGCATCGTGGTCATGATGATCCTCGTGCCGTCCCAGATCATCGCCATTCCCCAGTACATGCTGTTCCGGCACTTCGGACTGTTCGGGCTGGAGGTCAACCTCATCAACTCCAAGCTCTGCATGTACCTGCCGGCAGCCATGGGCAACGGCATCCGTGCCGGACTCATGATCTTCATCTTCCGCCAGTTCTTCAAGGGACTCCCCAAGGAGCTGGAGGACGCTGCCTATCTGGACGGCTGCGGTCCGCTCCGCACCTTCGTACAGGTCATGATCCCCAACGCATCCTCCTCGTTCCTGACGGTCTTTCTGTTCTCGGTGGTGTGGTACTGGAACGACTACTATGTCAGCTCCACTTTCTTCACCAAGAACCAGACCATTGCGCTGATGCTGAAAAACCTGAGCACCCTGCTGTCCCAGCAGCTGTTCAATAACGCAGATGTCAGCCCCAGAGAACAGATCGTGTGGATGGAGGCAGGCTGCCTGATCTCCATTCTGCCCATCCTGATCATGTACGTCTTCTTGCAGAAGTACTTCACCGAGGGCATCGAACGCTCCGGTCTGGTCGGCTGAGGCGATTCGTCCCAAAAGCGCACTCCCGCAGAGTTCTCCTGCGGGAGTGCATGGTTTCCCCAAAAGTCTGCGGCACTGGTAGAAACGCACAAACGGAGTTGTTGAAAACCTGTTGAAAACTTTTCCCAGCCGTTCCGCAGGCTGCCAAAATCGACGGAAAAGCCTGCTGCTGTCCCGCCGGACTCGCTGAAAATTGTGAAAAAGCTACAAAAACGGGCATGATATTCCCCAAAGAATTTTAAAAAAGTTAGTCGGATGGGCTTGACACGGGCGAAATAATATGTTAAAATACACTTGTAAATTATTTATAAGACCTTTTGCGGGTACTTGTAAATATTCATTTCTTGCCGCTAAACGGCGGCACACACCGGCTGCGGCGTCTGCCGCAGAGTTTCATATCAGCAATGTGAACGGGGTGCGCCGTATCCGCCATGTATCGTATCTGCCCAAATTGACGGACGGCAATACAAACAAAATTCTTACAGAGAGAGGTAAAAAGAGAATGAAGAAATTTAACAGAGTTCTCGCTGCAGCCATTGCAGTACCGGTGGCTATGGGCCAGGTACTGGCAATCTCCAGCTCCGCAGCAGTAAAGCCGGATGCAGCGCAGATCACCGCAGACAAGCTGCTGTATGTAAATCCGGAGTCCGAGATCAAGGACGGCAAGCAGGTTTCCGACTGGAACACCCGTATGGCCGGCTATGTAAAGGATGTAAACGGCGAGTACAGCGTTGACGCAAAGAGCATTGTTGAAGGCCTGTCCGGCACCGGCAAGTACACCAGCCTGGTAAAGGATATCGTTTCCGCTTCTGCAAATCCGACCCTGACCGTCAAGGACGGCGTTTTCACCGTTTCCGGTGACGCTGATCTGAGCGCTTACATGGTTCCGCAGATTCAGGACAAGCTGAACGAGTTGGGCGTTGACTACACCGTAGACGCTTCCATCCTGAAGGTACACTACAGCTTCGTTGTTTCCACCGATCTGGAAAACAGCAAGGAAGCTACCGTAACCGGTTCTATCACCAACGACAAGAACAACACCGCTTACACCGTTTCGGCTTTTGACGAGTACCTGAACGCAGTGGTTGCTGATCTGTCTGCACAGGTACAGGCTGCTGTTCCGGCTGCTGATGTTGCACAGTTCAGCAAGATCCTGGGCGAGGCTGCTGCAAACTACAGCAGCTACACCGAGCTGACCAAGGCAATCGCAGCAAAGTCCTTCGAGGAAACTTCTTATGCAAATGCCGATGCAGTGGTTGCTGCAATCGTTGATTTCGCTGCAAAGAACGGCTTCGAGTCTGCTGCAAGCAAGCCGAAGACCGTTGACGGTCTGGTTGCTGCATACGGCAGCTACTTCGACAAGGGCATCAGCGCAGTAAACGACGTTCTGACCCAGAGCGATGCAAACGTAAAGCTGAGCATCCCTGCTGCTGACGTTGCCGCTGTTCTGAACGAGGGCACAAACTTCAAGGCTAGCGCAACCAATGGCGCATATGACCTGACATTCGAGATTCCGGACGCTGAGCAGGACGCTGTCAAGGCTTACGTTGCAAAGCAGAATCCGGATAAGGAATTCGTATCTTTCGACACCGTAAAGGAAGTTGAAGTTACTTTCGCAACAACCGGTACCGTTTCCTTCGATGTAACCCGTACGGTAACATACGAGCTGAAGGATAAGGAAACCACCACTACCACAACATCGGATACCAATACCACCACTACCACAACTACTTCTGGCAGCGGTGAGACCACAACCACTTCCGGCACTGGCGAAACTACCACCACCTCCGGCACTGGCGAAACTACCACCACTTCCGGCAGCGGTGAGACTACCACCACTTCCGGCAGCGGTGAGACTACCACCACTTCCGGCACTGGCGAGACTACAACCACTACTTCTACCGACATCATCCCGATGAAGGATATCGAGAGCATCTCCGTTGAGGTTGGCGAGGGCGTATACTTCTCTGATGAAGAGTCCTTCGATGCTTCTGAGCTGATCGTATCTGCTGTTGCTACCCTGAAGGACGGCACCACCAAGGATCTGGATGCAAGCTACTTTGGCTTCCTGCAGACTCCGGCAGATGTTTACACTGCTCCGTACTACAAGGGCGCAGTTGACATCTACTACGTTGGCGATGCTGACAAGACCGCTCTGGAAGACAAGCCCACTGTTGCAGTTGCAATGAAGGGTGACACTCAGCTGGACGGCGATGTTGACATGGACGATGCATTCGATACCCTGCGGTACTATTCTTCCAGCGCAGCTGGCAAGACTGTAACCTTCACTGACGGTTCTGACGAACTGCTGGAGAAGCTGGCATTCTATGTAAGCGACGTTGATACCGAGTCCAAGGCTGGCAAGAAGACTGACGATGCTGAGATCTCCATGGATGACGCATTCAACATCCTGCAGTACACCTCTTATAAGGCTGCTGATAAGGACGTTGCATGGTCTGACGTGATCGGCAAGTAAGCAAATCCCAATTCCCAAATTCGTGCGTTGTTACTGTGTCCGGCGTAAGGTGCATATTGCGCCGGGTGCATAACATAGATTTATTTTTGAAAGGAAATAGAAAAATGAAGACTACATTGAAAAGAACAATGGCAGCTCTCTCTGCTGCTGCTATCGTAGCTACATCTGCTGCTGTTCTGGCTGTTCCGACAAGCGCAGCTGGCGGCACTGCAACCATCGGCACTGTTGAAGTAACTGTTGAAGAGGCTAAGGCTGGACAGATCAAGGTTCCGGTAAGCGTTGACAACAACTTCGTAAAGCTGTCTCTGGGCGCTGAGTGGGACACCAGCGAACTGGACTGCACTTCCATCAAGTGCAACTCCAGCAGCCTGGCTCTGAAGTTTGCTTACTCTGAGGCATACGACTTCGCATGGCTGCCGTTCCTGAGCACCGACGCTGACCGTGACGGTAACGTTCTGGCTTACGATACTGCAAACGGCGCAACTGTTGCATACCTGATCTTCGACATCAAGGATGCTGACATTCAGCCGGGTGACACCTACACCATCACTGCAGCTGATACCGGTCGTGACGGCACAAAGGCACAGTTCGAGAACGTAAACGGCGACGGCGGTCTGACCACTGCAGTTTCCGGCGCTATCGTAGTTAAGGGCGAGCCGACCACCGAAGAGCCGACCACTGAGGCTCCGGTTGTTACCACCGAAGCTCCGGCTGTTACCACTGCGGCTGCAACCACTGCAGCTCCGAAGGCTACCACAACCGCTAAGGCTGCTACTCCGGCAGCTACAACCACCAAGAAGGCTGCTGCTGCTTCCACTTCTTCTCCGAAGACTGGTGACGCACTGCCGATCGCTGGCGTTGCTGTAGCTGTAGCTGTTATCGGCGGCGTAGCTCTGGTTTCCAAGAAGAGAAAGTAAGAGTTAACACAGAGTAATCTGTTTCGCAACTGAATTGTGCGCAGTTTCTGCGCCACGCATGAGGGCACTCCCAAAGGCATCCGCCAGAGGGGGTGCCCTCGTTGCGTTTCGATGTTTTTTGAGCCTGTTCCCGCAAAAAAAACCCGTCTCCGGCGATGCCGGAAACGGGTACACAGCAATTCAAATTCTCAGCTCAGTCCGCCTCGCCGGAAGAAGCCCTCCTGCACGGCGTAGATACAGCCGCACAGGAAGCGGTAGCGCTCCTGAATGGGGCTGAGGGACACGGTATCGGCGAAAGTATCCTCGGTGTACTCCCGCAGGTACGTCTGCACCTGTTCCAGATTCCGCTGGGTGAAGCCAAAGCCGTGGAGACACACGCTGTCGCTGAAATAGGCACAGCGGAGGTTATTCAGCAGCAGGCTGAACTTCGCCATGATCTGCTCCGTCACCGGAATCAGCGCCACGTCCTCCTCCGATGCCGTCAGCAGGGAGGCCAGCGTGACCTGCGTCAGATCGCCGTCTGTGAGCTGGTACAGCGCCGGTGTCTGCGCCTCGGAGAATACGGCGGAAACGTCCTTCTGGATGGCGCTGAGGGATAGTTCTGCACGCACACTGCCACGGGGATAGCCCTCTGCCTCTCTGCCGTCCGGCACGACGATCATATTCTCCACGTAGTACCGGCTGCTGCAAATGTCATGGAGCGGTTCTGCGCCCTGCATGGGGATGGCATAAAAGTGGTCGTCCCCCCAGTGCAAGAAGAGCTGGCGGTTGCTGATGACGTGGTTCCGTGCCTGATACTGCACCCCTGCCATGGCGAACTGCGTCACGGCGCTGCCCAGATAGATGGTGGTGTTGCAGCGGTCTGTCAGAAGGCGCTGGAACAGGGGGAACTGCAGCACGCCGTCCTCGGTGGTCTCGCCGTCCAGCTGCTGCCACACAGCGGGCATCACGCCGATGCCGATGCCAATGAGGTTCTTCGAGGTGAGACAGCTGTTTTGCAGCATGGTCTTCGCCGTGGAGGCAATGATCCCTGCCGCATATTCCGCCGTCAGATTGCCGCCGTGGATGATAACCTTCTTGTCCATGGTCTCCAGATTCAATGTGGTCAGTCCGACGGAGATCTCCTTTTCATCCACGTACACGCCCAATGCAAAGCGATACGTTGCATTGATGTCCAGCAGGATCTTCCGGCGTCCCTTCTTGACTGCCGCACCGGGTTCTACCGGCTCCTCGCCGATCTCTTCCAGAATGTGCTGGGAGATCATTTCATTGGTGATGATGGTAACCGCCGCACGGGTGATTTGCAGTGCCGTGGAGATATCCACACGGGAGATCGGCCCCTGTTCCCGTACTACACGCAGGATCTGCATGCGGTTTCTCCGCTTGAGATCTAGTTTACTAATGCCACAATCGTTCATGACGTTCTTCCTTTTCTTTTCAAAACATATCCGACCATCCCGTTTCCGGAACAATCGGATTCTTGCCTCCGGTTTCTCTCACGTACCAATCCAGAGGTTCTCTTATTTATTCATTTTATCACAAATTTTTACGAATTGCAACTGAAAAAGTGCCAAATCCGATAAAATTTACACCGTATACACATTCCGGCAGGTCACGCCGACACCAGTTCTAGCAGCGTGGTAAACAACTTCACCACCGCCGGCATTGCCGCCATGGACAAAATCGTTGTCATGGCAAAGATGCCGGAGGCGTACACGTCGTTCATGCTGTGCTTCTGGCACTGGAGCGTGCACATCGCCGCAGAGGGCGCTGCCATGAGCACCAGCACCACCGTCCGCACCTCCATGGGGATAAAAGACAGGGGCAGGAACAGCAGCGTCAGCAGCAGAGGAATGCCCAGCAGCTTCACGGCGCTCACGTAGTACACCCGTGGGGTGCGCACCGCCTGCAGCAGGTTGGCCTGCGCCACGCTGATGCCGGAGGCGACCATTGCCATCGGCGTATTCAGCCCCGCCACGTAGTCAAAGGTGGTTTGCAGGATTCCCGGCAGCTGGATGCGGCAGAAAAACAGCACCAGTCCGATGGCAATGCCGATCATGGTGGGAGAGCAGAACTTTTTCAGGAGGGCACGGCGGTCGTGCTGTCCGGTGAGGAGCATGATGCCGTGCGTCCACGCAAAGCAGAAGAAGATGGTGAGGAACGCCGTGGCGTAGAACACCCCCTCGTTGCCCAGCAGGGCGCTCGCCAGAGGGATGCCCATGAAGCCGCAGTTGCTGTAGATGACGGAGAAGCGCTCGATCTCCGTCTCCCTGCCGGCTTTCCGGCGAATCAGCAGGTACGCCGCCGTGATCGCCACCACGTAGGAGATTGCCGCAATGAGGAACGTCCACAGCATATTCACCACCAGCCGGAACTCGTACTCCACCTCGGAATAGGCGTTCACCACCAGCACCGGCGTGACGATCTCCAGCACAAAGCTGGAGAACTGGCGGCCGCCGTTCTTGTCCACAATTTTCGTGCGGTAGGCGATGATGCCCACCAGATTCAGCAGCAGCATGATCGCCGCCTGCTTCAAAATGATCCATGCCATTGATGCATTCTCCCCGTTTCATCCGCATATTTCGTCCAGTCACAAACAGGTGGAAACCGAGCTGTCGATTTCCACCTGCTTTTTAGTATACCATAAGGTTGTTAACGGCTTGTGTCTACGAGAAAAACACAGGCTGAATTTGTTTTCCGTCCAGCGCAAGGGACACGGTTTCCGGCAGCTGTTCGAAATCCGCCACCAGGGAGGCGGGTTTCTCCGCCGGCGCATCCTGCCGCAGGGGCACGAAATAATAGTGCTTGGTATTCATCAGCAGCCCGATATTTTTCGCCGAGCCACGCAGGGCATCGTTGGTGGCGAGCGCCAGCACCACGGGTTTTTGCCGGCGCAGCATGGATTTCACCGCCATGGTCGCCGTGGTATCCGTAATGCTGTGCGCCAGCTTTGCCGCTGTATTTGCCGTACAGGGTGCCACCGCCAGCACATCCAGCATGGACTTCGGGCCGAGCGGTTCCACCTCCGCAATGGTGCGGAGCGCCTTTTTGCCGCAGATCTCCTCCAGCTCTGCCACACGCACCGCCGCCGTGCCAAAGCGTGTATCCATGCTGGCGGCGTGCTCCGAGAAGATCGGCGTCAGCACTGCGCCGGAATCCCGCAGGCGTTTTGCCTGTGCGAAAGCGGCGGAAAAGGTACAGAACGAACCGGTGACCACAAACCCGATTCGCTTACCTGTCAGATCGTTCATGGGCGAATCCCCTCTCCTTGAGAATGTTGCAGATGGTGTCCGCAATGATCTCGCCCGCCGTCGCCGGTGCGACCTTTGCCGGAAGCGCCAGCGCCAGCAGTGCCGGAATCCCCAGCCGCCGTGCCGCCGCAAAATCCGTGCCGCCCGGACGGGATGCCAGATCGATGATCAGGCTCTCCGGCGGCATCCGGCGCAGCACCGGCTCCTCCAGCAGCAGTGCCGGAACGGTGTTATACACCAGATTGCACTGCGCTGCCGCCGCTCCCAGTTCCTCCGGCGGCACGGCCCGGCAGCCATGCATTTCCGCCAGCGCACGGCTCTCGCAGCGGCGGGCGCACACCGTGACCTCCATCCCGAGCGCACGCAGCCGAGGTGCCAGCGCCATGCCGATTCTGCCGTACCCCACCACCAGCGCACTGCCGCCGTGCAGGGTCGTGGGCATCTGCTCCATGGCGGTCTGGATGGCGCCCTCCGCCGTGGGGACGGCGTTGGCAAGGCACAGCTCCTCACGGCCGAGATAGTCCTCCACCTGCTGCGCCCCGAACTGCGTCCGCACCGCCGGACTGCACTTCCCGCCCAGCACCAGTGCGCCGGACTTCGTGCCGGCCGCCAGCTGCGCCAGAGGAATGGGGGACGGCCCCAGCGGTGCGGCAACGGTTTCGCCGTCCGCACTCGCCGGAATGGGCAGCACCAGCAGATCGCAGGGCGCTGCGGGAACGCCCTCCGGACACCAGAGCACGCCGGAAACCTTCCGGTGCTCCGGCAAAACGCCCAGCACGTGCACCTCCGCCTCCAGCCGCTGCGCCAGCCGTGCCGCCGCATACTGCTGCCGCCGGTCGCCGCCGGCAAACCATATCACATATTTGGATCTCATCACTGTCCCTCCGCTTCTGCGCTGTATGCGCTCTTGCCACATTCTATGCGGCGTCAGGGGGAAGCGTTCCGGGGGCGCAGTTTCACGGCGGACACAGCACAGACCGCAAACTCCTCTCATAACTTAGAAGAAAACTTTTTACAGAAGTCTGACCGTCCCTTTTTCGGGGAATCTGCCGAAAAACCCCCTGACAAATGCCGGAAATATTAAATTTTGTTTTTTCTGCAAGAACACTTGCACTCCAGGGAAAGATGTGTTATAATATTGATAAGGCCGCGTGCCGTACAACACGCATGATTTCCGGACGCCATTTCGTCGTCCCAATCAATTTATGCAAAGGAGTAGGCTCCAAAGAGCCGAGTGTGAGAGCAATGAGAGTATCAGAGATGAATCGGGAAGCACTGGAAGCATTTCAGGCGCAGTGCCAGAAGGAATATGCTGCATTTCAGGCAGAGGGTCTGAAGCTGGATATGTCCCGTGGCAAGCCGGCGCCGAAGCAGCTGGATCTGACCAACGGCATCCTCACCTGCCTGTCGGAAGAGGACTATCGGGCAGAAAACGGTCTGGACTGCCGCAACTACGGCTGTCTGGACGGACTGCCGGAGGCAAAGGCATTCTTTGCACCTATGCTGGGCGTAAAGCCGGAGGACGTGATCGTCTGCGGCAACTCCAGCCTGAATATCATGTACTGGGCAATGTCCCTCGCTATGACCAACGGTGTGATGGGCAGCAAGCCGTGGGGCAAGTACGATAAGGTAAAGGTGCTCTGTCCGGTTCCGGGCTATGACCGCCACTTTGCAGTCAGCCAGTTCCTCGGCATGGAGCTGGTAAATGTTCCCATGAAGGAAGACGGGCCGGATATGGACATCGTCGAAAAGCTGGTGGCAGAGGATGACACCATCAAGGCGATCTGGTGCGTGCCCATGTACTCCAATCCGGGCGGCGTGGTATACAGCGACGAAGTGGTAAAGCGTTTCGCAGCCCTGAAGCCCAAGGCAAAGGATTTCCGCATCTTCTGGGATAACGCATACTGCGTACACCATCTGGTAGACAATCCGCCGGTACAGGCAAACCTGCTGGAAGAGGCAAGAAAGGTTGGAAACGAGGATATCTGCTATATGTTCGCCTCCACCTCGAAGATCACCCATCCGGGTTCCGGCATTGCCATGATCGCAGCCAGCGAGAACAACCTGAAGTACCTGAAGAATGCGCTGGGCTTCTCCACCATCGGCTACGATAAGCTCAACCAGCTCCGCCACCTGCGTTTCTTTGGCGGCAAGTTCGAGAATCTGGTAGCGCACATGAAGAAGCACAAGGCTCTGATCGCCCCGAAGTTCCGGATCGTTGAAAACACACTGGAGCGGGAACTGGCAGATCTGGGCATCGCCAGCTGGTCGAACCCCCAGGGCGGCTACTTCATCTCCTTCAACCAGAAGGGCTGCGCAAAGCGCATTGTCCAGCTGTGCAAGGAGGCAGGCGTAGTCCTCACCGGTGCCGGCGCATCCTTCCCCTACGGTGTCGATCCGGAGGATGAGAACATCCGTATCTCCCCCACATTCCCCACAGAGGAGGAGCTGCAAAAGGCAATGGAAGTGTTCGTTTGCAGCGCAAAGCTGGCAGCCGCAGAGCAGGCACTGGCAAAGTAAACAGCCGGCGAGGCGCTCTGCATACGTTTGCAGGGACAGGCTGTGCCGTGTCCGACGATTTCACACGACAATAGCAAAGAAAAAAGGGACACAGGTGGCTGTGTCCCTTTTGGTTTATGGTTGATTTGAAAAGCGGGAAAACGTTTACAAGCGGACACGGCACGCCGTGTCCCTACAATACAAAAAATGTTTGTTTCCAGTAACTCAGCAAAGCCGTCTTACTTCCCGTTCTCCTTCTTCCACGCCAGATACTCTTCATACGTTCCCTGCCGGTCGATGCAGCCCTCCGGTGTGATCTCGATGATACGGTTCGCCACGGTTTCCAGAATCTCGTGGTCGTGGGAGGACAGGATGACAACGCCCTTGAAGTTCACCAGTCCGTTATTCACGGCGGTGATGCTCTCCAGATCCAGATGGTTGGTGGGTCTGTCCAGCAGCAGCACATTGGAGTGGAACAGCATCATGCGTGCAAACATGCAGCGCACCTTTTCCCCGCCGGACAGCACCTTGACCGGCTTGTAAATGTCATCGCCGGAGAAGAGCATCCGCCCCAGAAAACCACGCAGATAGGTTTCTGTCTCGTCTGCGGTGGAGTACTGCCGGATCCACTCCAGAATGGAGTCGTCGTTGTCGTTGAAGTAGGCGGAGTTGTCCACCGGGAAGTACGAGGTCGAGGTGGAAACGCCCCACTTGAACGTGCCCTCGTCCGGCTGCTCCTCCTCCATGAGAATCTTGAACAGCATGGTGATCGCCTGTTCGCTCTCGCCGATGAACGCCACCTTGTCGGTGCGTCCCAGGGTAAAGCTGACGTTGTTCAGCAGCTTCACGCCGTCCACGGTCTTGGAGATGCCGCTGACCTGCAACACCTCCTTGCCCAGCTCCCGGTCCATGTCAAAGCCGATGAACGGGTAGCGTCTGCTGGATGCCGGCAGCTCCTCCACCGTCAGGTTGTCCAGCAGCTTCCGGCGGGAGGTCGCCTGCTTGGACTTGGACTTGTTGGCGGAGAACCGTGCGATAAAGGTTTTCAGCTCGGCGATCTTGTCCTCCACCTTCTTGTTCTGCTGCTTGATGAGGCGCTGCATCATCTGGCTGGACTCGTACCAGAATTCGTAGTTGCCCACGTACATTTTGATCTTGGTGTAGTCGATGTCCACAATGTGGGTGCAGACGTCGTTGAGGAAGTGGCGGTCGTGGGATACCACGATGACCGTGCCGAAGTACTCGGACAGGAAGTCCTCCAGCCATGCGATGGCGTCAATATCCAGATGGTTGGTCGGCTCGTCCATGAGGATGATGTCCGGATTCCCGAACAGCGCCTGCGCCAGCAGGATCTTCACCTTCTCGTTGCCGGACAGGTCTGCCATCTGCTGATAGAGCAGCTCCTCCGACAGTCCCAGCCCCTGAATCAGCTTGGAGGCGTTGGACTCTGCCTCCCATCCGTCCAGCTCGGCAAATTCCGCCTCCAGCTCCGAAGCCAGAATGCCGTCCTCCTCGGAGAAATCCTCCTTGGCATAGAGGGCATCTTTCTGCTGCATGATGTCGTAGAGCCGCTGGTTTCCCATGATGATGGTGTCCAGAACGGTGTATTCGTCGTAGGCGAAGTGGTCCTGCTTGAGGACGCTCATGCGGAGGTTCTTGGGAATATTGACTTCGCCGGTGGTGGGCTTGAGCTGTCCGCAGAGAATCTTCAGGAATGTGGACTTTCCGGCACCGTTGGCACCGATCACGCCGTAGCAGTTGCCGGCGTTGAATT
>OLNL01001058.1_pt1 | contig 27580 bp, 23 predicted proteins | sample 1672181 | NCBI WGS metagenome assembly OLNL01 (sample SAMEA3136656, study PRJEB25190) | human gut metagenome | biome: human gut; feature: human-associated habitat; material: faeces | place: Austria | collected 2013
CTCTTTCGCCTGATACCGCACATTTCCTTCATTTAAACCGAAGGCATCCAGTATTGTTTTCTGGGTTGCTGTGACGGCGTGATCCAGGCGGTAAACGCCATCAAGCTGGCGTATCATTACTATTTTTTCCAGTTCTTTTAAGGCAGCCGGAACTGTCAGATAGTTCGGCTTTTTCAGCATTTTTTCACTTTTTTCTTTCAATGCTGTATAGATCCTGCCAGGGACAGCTCCTTTTCCACTGCGGAAGTGTTCTCCTCTGCAAGCTTCAGTGTCTTTCCATCCTTTTCATAATTCAGGTGGAAATACTTCCTCCTTTTTTTCGTGTCTCCCTCGCATAAAAAACGCTTCACTGTCGTACCGTATACATCATACCTGTCAATATATCTCCCACGGCTGTTCTCAAAATCCCCCTGATTTTCCTCTATGATATCACGGATAAAGTCCTTCATTCCCTTCATCATAATTAGAAAACTGTAGCCATTCTGATCCATATATACCAGGTTTTTCTTACTGAAATAGCCTCTGTCCAGGATAAATCCAATGTTCCTGTAACCGTATCCATGAGCCTTATCGATCATGCAGATCAGCTGGGAAACATCATTCAGGCTGCCTGGATACAGTTCGTAAAAAAGAGGTTCCCTGTTCGCAGAATCACAGGCAACTGAGTAATTAAAAATGGGCAGCCCCGCATCTACTTTGGCATTCCCATATTCCACAAGGTCTATATCACCAGCCTGGCAGTTTTTATTTGTGGAATCATAAGAGAGGTAAATCTTCTGCCGTTTATTCTTTGATCTATTCCAGCTGTTCAGGAATCCAACCGACTGTTCCGGCTTTAATCCATGCAGAAAATCGGATACTTTTGAGTCTGTATATATCTTCATATCAGGTGTAAAAAGGGCGTGTTCATATGCATAATCCGGATAGTACTGCCCTGCATTATTCTCTTCAATAATGCTGTAGCAGGCCAGGTCCAGCAAAAAGCCGGTATCTTTTTCATCCATATATTCGTCTAAAATTTCTTTTAATTTACAGTCCTGGATGAGTTTATGAAGGACCACATACGTACCGATATTTAAATACGGGCTCCGTTCTGAACGGTCTATTTCTTCCGGGACTTCTGCGTCAGGAAAGTACTTTAAAAAGTTTTCATTCGGCGTCATCCTGGTCGGATCTTTCGGATCCACGCGTCCAATGGATGCCCGTTTTGGATATGTGTACTGCTTAATCGGATCGTAAATACGGTCGTATTCATACTCTATATAAGTGTGTCCGCCACGGTTTTTTCTCACCAGTTTTCCCGGCACAACAGGAATGTCAACTTTATATTTCAGGAACATAGTAATCCCTCCATCCGAAAAAGAAATCTTTTATAATTATAGGGTATAAATACCCTATAATTATTTTGTCATAAAATCCGGTCGATTGCAAGCAAAATCGCGTGCAAAACGCCGGATTTTCAATATTTTTTTATTCATTATTAGCCCTAAAATTTGTTTAGGGGAGATTTTTTCGGAAGTTCACATGATAACCTGCAAGAACAAAAAATATATATTTTTACTGACAACTACCTTGACAATCAGCGCTTTCAATAAACATTTAAGGCAACACTACATAATTCTTGCCTAGCGACTTAAGCCCCGCTCTGACGACTACAGAACGCCAAAGCACTACTTAGAATTATGTGGTATTGCCCTTAAAGCTATTTTTATACCATATCCCAAGTCAGTACCGTGTCCTCACATAAATCTTGATTGACAGTTCTTCCAATTACTATATCAGTAAACCTCGGGGCAATACCTGTGCCAGGCCTTTTTGCCATAATATCTGTTTTTTGGATGATCTCGCCCTTTTTCATATCGCGGGTGAGAACTAAAGAGCGACGAGCCTCTCGCCTAGGTGTAATTTCACACTCCAAAACAGTTTTTTCTGCTGATCCCAAAACTGTATCAATCCATCTAAAATTTGCAATAGCCTTTTTAAAGTCTTCAGGATCTCCAGAATGATAATGATCATTACCCGGCAGTGTTTTGTCCAAAGTGAAATGCTTTTCTATAACTTCTGCACCTAACATATAAGCTGTTGCAAGCGTCATCATGGTATCGTCTGGAGCAACATGATCACTAAATCCAACCCGGACATCAGGAAAATCATTTTTTAATGTTTGAATAACTTTCAGATTCGCATCTGATGGTTTTGTCGGATATGATAACACACAATGGAAAAGGACAATGTCTCTGCATCCGCTATTTTTTAATGTCCGTACAGCTTCGTCTACTTCAGATAAATATGCTGCACCAACAGAAATATAAACTGGCTTACCTTTTGCACCAATATGTTGAATAAAAGGGATGTTAGACAGATCAGAAGAAGAAATCTTATAAAAATCAACCATTTTCTCAAGATAATCTGCGGATGCATAGTCAAAAGGTGTTGAAGTAAAATCCATCCCCTTCGCGTGAGTATACTCACAAAGTTCTCTGTAGTCACTCTCATTAAAACGATCGTGTTTTTGAAACAATGCATGTTGAGTTTTGGTAGGTTCTTTTTTCAAATCCCAGTATGCAGGCGAATTTTTAGATACAATTGTATCTGCTTTATAAGATTGAAATTTGGCACAATCTACTCCCACTTCTGCAGCCTTATCAATATAGAGTTTAGCAGCATCTAAAGGCGTAATGTTAAGTACTTTTGCGGTATCATAAAAATTGACACCCATTTCAGCAATTACGTATGGTTTAGTATTTCTCATTTTCTTTTCCTCCCTTATAATCCATTAATTAAGCTCATAACACGTTTTCTTCCACCACGTAGATCATGACTCAGCAATTTATTTTGAAACTGCTCGCGGCTTTCTTTGCTCAAATTAATATACATTCTTAAATTACTCTCAATAATTTCATCTGCCGGATTAAGACCAATATATGTAAATCCGTTTTCATTACAAACAAATCCATGTTTTTCCTCTCTCTGATTCTGTGCCATTGAAATTGATGGAATCCCTAGCATAGCCAACTCATATCCAGTTCGACCTCTTGAAGTTACTCCAATATCACAACTTGACATCAATTCTGGCATATTAGAAACATCATATAGAACCTCAATATTATCCCATTTATTATAATCCATCAAAGTTTCAACGTTATACTTTGCACGCCCTAAAACAACTACAAATTTGATTTTTTTATAGTCTTCATTTGTAATCATCCTAAGAAGTCGATCTGAGTAATTCTGAGGGTCTGCACCTCCGAAAGAAATAAAAACCTTTTTTACATGTTCTTTCACTTTAATAGGTTCATAGAACATAAAAGTCTTCCCGGAAATATAATACTTTTCCCCTGCCTTAACTTGAGGTAAATCATTCTCATGATATAAAGCATTAAAAACCAAATCAGCCTTTAAAATTCCCTCACCATCATCTTCAAAATTAATTATTTTCGCATCTGGAAGAACTGATTTAAGCCCTATCATATAATCAATAGATGTAGTTAAAATATCATTAATAAAAACTGTATATTTTTCCTGTTTACAACGCTCGAATAAATCAGCAATACCATTTACAGGTATTAACTCATGTGTTGTAATTCCAAAAACCTTTGGATCAGTTTGATTTGTGTCGTAATATATATGCGGCTTTGAATAAAATTCATCGGCTATTTCTAATGCACGGTAAATATGTCCAATTCCTCGTTTATTATTTCCATTTACATATATCGCAACCTTCTGTTTTTCCAGCGTTGCCGCAACACTACGCAAATCTTCAAATGTATCTACGTCTTGTGCTTCATCTTCTGGCACTTCAAAAATATCAACATTTTCTCCAATTCTAGTTTTTGGAGTTACAACAGTCCTTTTAGAAATAACAAAAGCCCCTGTCTCCATATAGCATGGTGGTAAATACTGTCGATTTAATCGCTCTGTATAATTTGGTATCTTCTTTCCATTTTTTTCTCCCCATGACAAATGTGGAGAATTGATTGCAGAAATAACGGTATCCAAATCTTCTTTAATAGCAAATTCTATAGCTTTGTCGAGTGTAGCAACCTGTAAAGTAGGTGATGTTGGTTGCATTGTGATAATATAATCCCAACTTTTATTTTCCGGAATAGCATCTGCAATAACGGCATCAAGAGTAATTGCATCACCACAAAGTTCTGGATTTCGGACTTTACACATTGCTCCCATTTGACCTGCGATAATACGAACAGCATCGGAATCTGTTGTAACAATAACATCTGTAATAAATTTTGAATCAAGAGCATTTTTTATCGCATAATATACCAATGGGTGTCCACCAACAATTCTTATATTTTTATTCGGTATTCCCTTTGAACCAGCTCTTGCAGGAATTACAGCCAAAATATTCATAATAAACTCCTCCTTAGAAAATAGCTTTTCTTTTTATAATTCGATACATTTCAAATAGACCAATCATTATTGCTATAACCCATCGAATTACAGCTAAAGATTCCACAAAATACCACATAACAACAGCAACACCAAAAACAATCAGGTAGGGTGCAAAATAAGAAATACCAAATAGATACTTTTCTTGCATTGAATTTCTTTTTTCTATTCTGATTGCGCAATAGTTGTGAAATATAAATTGCATAGCATAGGATATAGCAGTTGCAACTGCAGCACCCTGAATGCCAATCAGCTTTATTAAAATGTAATTTAATATTATGTTAATAATGGCTGATAAAAACGTTCCAAATGCAATAAGTCTAGTTTTCTTGTTATAGAACTCGTAATTAACAGGAAAACTGTACATAAACATAAAGAAAAATCCAATGGCAAAAATCGGAATCAAACGTGTGCCATTCCAGTATTCCTTAGATGCAAATATGTGAAAAACTTCAGGAGATAACAAAATAAAACCAATACATAAAATTGTAAACAATTCAATATAGTTTTTTGCTTTACTCATCATTTCTGAATATTTCTTCTGTCTTGATAATTCATAATAAAATGGTACCCAACTATTATTGAGTGCAGTCCATATAGCGGACAATACTGATCCAAAACTATACGCTAAACTGTAAATACCTGCATTTGAATTTGTCATAATCGATTGAATCATGACACGATCACTCTGATTCAGTATAATATTTGACACATTATGAAAAATAATGGGAATACACAGACTCAGACAAAATTTCCAGTACCGTTTGCTGTATAGCGTTTTTCCATGAACATAAAGCAAAACACTAATAAACACTGCTGCAATTGCATACGGAATTGCAAGACCAAGTACTCTTCCCCAATAGTTTACATTATCTGGAAATACTGAAATTAATAAAAGCGATAAGGTTAAGGATGTACTAGTTATCAAAATTGTCAAAAAGAAATTCTTCTTCGCATCAAATTCATAAGTAAACTTTGTATTGATAAACGTCACCGCATACTGCCCAAATGCATGAATCAGCAGCACTGGAATCATGACATTTCTCATCTTTAACGCTCTTGAGATGGGACTTGCAAAAAACAAAACAATAATTGCAAAAATAACAAATGCACATCCTGAAAGACAAAACACACTTGACTGATATTCAGATTGCTCAAATTTAGTAAATTCATTCCGTGCTGGTGCGAGTGTACTTTGTGTTTGAAGCCCGAAGATTGTTGATACAAGCGAAACCCATGTTACATAAACCGCTGCAATACCATAATTATCTGCTCCAAGCATTCTAGATATAATAGGAGCTGTAAAAAACGTCAGTCCTTGTAATATTAATGTACTCAATATATTAAAACTAACAATGCTATTTGCACTTGCAACTTTTTTGGACATTTATTTTCTCCTCAAAACATATTTCCAACTCCATCTCATCTTAAGACTGAAATAGTTCCATCAGTCAAATTTAAGAATTCTTTGCAAGCTACTTTCATCATATTATCCATATTCGAAAAAGCAACCCTGTCACTTATCGTATATGTCCGTAAGCCAAATATGAAAGCAGCGCTAACTAATGCTGTACTATTAAATCCCAATACAATATCCTTTTTTTCTAAAGCGCACAGATAAAACTCTGCTGGATATTCTTTTCCCAACACAACAATATTCTTAAAATTGTACTTTTGTTTATCTTCCCTAGGGTGTGGTTTCACAATTACACAATATTTCTTTGAAAGCTGTTCTATGACACTACTAATTATTTGCTTTTCTTCAGTCGGAGATAATTGTTCTGTTTCACTCCATGGTTGCGTCACCAAAAAAGCAATCGGTTTTCTGCTATAACGCTCTTTAAAATTTTTCAGTTGAAGTTCAAAACTCTTTTTAACATCATGTCGTATTACCGTAAGATACCCTGCAGTATGTAACTGTTTCAAATGATCATCCTCTAATGAAAGCATATGCCATTCACTTGCACTAACCCTTTTTTGAATAAAAGATGCGATTTCATTTTTAATTTTACTCTTAATGCTCAATCCACCCTCTGCTTCTGAACATTTCTCCCAAACCTTATTACTTAAATAACTTCCAATTCCGTCATCAACTAAAACAACTTGTACTTTATTTTTTTTCAATCCAAAGTTGTCCAAGTATGCCAGCATTTTTCTAACTAGAATACTCTTAGCAAACATTACTATCACTTGTGAGGATTCAACTTTTTTCTTAGAAAAAACATATGGAGCAATCAAAAGATTTTTCTTTTGTATCGGTAACTCTTCTTCACGGTAAAACGATATATTTTGATATGGTATATCATTATATGATAATAAATAGCCATTTTCACTGTGTTTTACCGAGTAAACATCAATATCAAGCTTTTGTACTTGATATTCACCATACATTTCGTTCAGATAAGAAAGCATTCCATATAAATGCCATTTAGTTACAGGAAAGCAAACTATCTTCTTCACCATTTTTATATACCTCTTCATCATCTATTTTCAGTGCCTTATTATTAGATAAGAGCAAATAAAAGCCAAAATAAGGAATTGTAAATTGCCATGAAAGCGAGAACATCGCAAAAAAATAGGTAATAAGCATGTGCTTTTGTATCATTCCCGCATCAACAAATCCACGTATAAACACATACAAATATAGTAGTGATCCTATTATTCCAAAGTCCATCAAAATCTGAAGATATACCATATGCGTCGTATCTACAGTCAATCCAATCGCATGAGCAATATTTCTAGTTCCTATATATCCATTTCCAAACAACATTTTCACAATGGATTGCGAATTAAAATAATAATTCAAAAAAGCTTTTTGAACCTCTGATCGTCCAGTGGTAAGTGAACTAATGCCACTTGTTCCAGTTGATTCTTGTGTAAATCTAAACATATAATTAACCAAAATATTTTGATCATATAGATTTTCCACAACCCAATTTAAAGCAATAATTCCTACTACTGTTAAAACAATCCATTTAATTTTATTTTTTACATCGATAGTTGATTTTCCAAGAAAAATTATGATATTCAATGCTGCCAACACAAGCATACTCTTCGAAAAAGTCAATACGCAGAAAATGGCGAGAACAAAAATTGCTACAACTTTTAATTTACTTGCTTTGAAATAAACTAGTCCGACAATTGCTGCAACTGAAAACATACAAAAGAAGTTAGGATCTCCATATGATGATAAAAATCGGCTAACACTACCAGCTCCATAGCTTAAGCCGTAAGCATCGCTCATTAAACCCACCACACCACTAAAGCAAGAAGTTATAGCCATCGATACAATAATTTCTTTTAGAGAAATAATATCGCATCTACACATCAGCCTAGCAATTACAACAATTAGCATGAAAACTGTCACAACTAGTATATTATCAAATCCATTAACTACGGACAATATCATGCTGTATATAAAAGCCATAATCAACGGTACATCTCGTTTATCCAAAAAACGAAAACCCTTTGCATAATAAATAAATGACACAATAACAATTCCGCACAGAGCCAAGTTAAGATAATAAAAATCTCCCAAGTACGAATTTGCTACCAAAGCACACTGAAATGAACATATAGAAAAAACGGGCTTCTTTAATGAACACACAAAAGTAATTATTATAAACAGCATAACTGTGACAATATTGGCTTTTAGAGCTAACGCCCCCAATACAACACAATATAAGCCCCAATTTAAATACTTATTTCCCATTTGCTCAAACATTCTCTATTTCTTCCTTTTCCGTTGAAGAGTTGAATAAAGCTTTCTTATCAATGAATCAATATCCAGCAACACATCTAAGATCCAGATTTGGAACTTATTACATTTTAAATATTCCTTTGCATATATGTTTCTCGACTGTTTTAGATACTGAAGCCTTTTGCCATCCCAACTATATCTATCATAGCCTGTCGTAGCCCCTTGAAGGTGTTTCACACAATATTCTGGACAAAACAATAGATGGTATTCTTTCTGTTTTAATTTGTAAGCAAGTATAGTTTCTTCGCCATATAAAAAGGTATTTTCATCAAACCCTTCTATTTCATTATAAACATCTTTTTTTAGTACAAAAAAAGCACCACTAGGCATTTGATACTCTATATGCGTCCTATAGGGCATCTCATTTATATACATTAGTTTATTAAATCTCTTCCTAAAAATAATTCTTAAAATCAAATTAGATTGAATACATAAATCCCAATATTCTACCGCCTTGCCAATGTTAATCTGTCTACTAGGATCATTTCCATAGTAATAATTCCAAACTAAAGGTTGCCCACCAACAGCCTTACCTTGCTCACAACTATTAATTATCCCTTCAATAGTTCCTTTTTCAATTAATTCAATGTCAGGATTCATAATAACATAATATTTACTCTCATACATCGAGTTCATATAATCAACTGCTTTATTGTTACCTGACCCATAACCAGAATTTTCATTTAATAGCAAAACTTCAACGTCATTGGATTTAAGTGATAGTAATTTTTCCTTTTCATCTTTTTGAGTTGAATTATTGTCTACAACGCAGATCATATATGACCCACACGCATTTTTTCTAACACTATCTATCGCAATCTCAATAATATTAGAGGAATTGTAATTTAGTATTATTGCAATATAATCATAAATCATACTTTTCTCCATCCAGTTGGAATCATTCCTTCCATGCCATATGGCTTTTCTGGAACAATCCTAATTGCATCCTCATGTTCATTAAGCCATGCTGCCCACCAACTAAAAGTACTATTTGCTGTAATGATATGTTTACATTTTTTCATCAGCATCATATCATCAATATCTCCATGTGCCGTGCGAATACTCACAAAACGAAAATCACCAGATGCACCAATATGTTCTTTAACCCAATTCATATCATCTGAAAACCAGAAAAATGTCGGATTCTTTACAGACGATCTTATTTTTTCAATTGCTCTTTTGTAATATGATTCATCAAGGAGATAATGAAATTCGCAATTATCTTTCTTAAAATCACTTCTTCTTACATGAACAGCAACAGAATTACATTTCTGAATATCATTCAGTACCTTTAGATACTCGTCTTCCAGCTCATATTTAGGCTGGATTTGCTTAAGAAGTTCTGTTCTATACTGTTTAAAATACTCTTCTGATTGAAAATAACCATCAACATAGAGATTTTCTACCTGAATTGTAAAGAAATCTGGTTGCCTTTCATCTCTTGTTTCCAACCAGTATACGAACTTTCCGCAGTTATGTTTGGAAATATTAAGTACTCTGCAAGCCTTATTGATATACAAATTCTTAAGTCGATTAACCTTTTGGGGAAGCTGCTCTGTGTAAATCACTTCATCAGTATCAACTTGAAGCAGAGGCAACTTATAACCTCGCGCTGTCATATTAGCAGTAAAACTCGGATCAAATACCAGTTTTTGATTTAATCTTTTTGCCAGGGCATAGCCCGAAGCATATTGAAAGAGCTGGTTGCCTAGTCCGCCCTTAATTCTCATAATAACCATATTCTCTTCCTCATTACTTCCTCAACACTTTTTCAAACATCAATTTTCGTAACCAGTTCGGAGCCAACGCTGATCCACTACGGATCATACAACTCTTTATGTACTGTCCTTCTCCAATGAAATCTTGACTCTTCATAAACTTAAACAGTCTTGCCTGTGTCTTAGCGTACTTCCAACCGGCTCTTCTTAAATACATATCAGAGCCAGCTCTCATATGGAGCAACGGTTCTTGGATGTTATAACCCTGGTAACCAGCCATCAACATGCGAAGCCACAGGTAATAATCCTCCAGCAGATAAAAGTCCTGATAAGAACCCACTGCCTCAACCGCTGATTTTTTGTACATCACGCAGGGGTGATTGAACGGGTTTCGTTTCTTTGCAAACTCTACTATTTCCTCATGAGCCTCAGGTGGAACACGCTTTGCATCTACCACATCTGGGGTGCTCGTAAACTCTTCCACAATACCGGAGCAGACACTTACCTCCGGATGTGCGTAAAACACAGCGATCCTGATACGCAATGTCATCACTATCCATCCGGGCTACCAATTCATTCTTACAATGTTTGATGCCTTCATTCAGTGCATTTCCGAGGCCACCGTTTTTTGCAAGTCTGACAACATTTAGTGTTTCCCCCATCTCCTGCTGCTTTTTAGCAATCACCGTATCTAAAACAGCATTCAGTGGGCCATCACACACTAGCACAAAATCATCTGTGGGAAGCGTCTGTGCTTGAATGCTTGCAATTGCCTGCTCCAAATATTCCGGTTTTTCCTTATGATAAACTGACATGAGAACCGAATATCCTTTGTAATCGCCAACATTCATAACTTCTTCTTTTTTCTCCCTCATAAAGTCCTATCTACATCAAAACAGCCCAGACTCATCTCAAAGAGTCTGAGCCATCTCTTTTCTTATAAAGCTCTTATTTTTATTGTTTTATCACAGTTTTCTCCACCCATCACAGTGGTCTGACCGACCACTACTCCTTGGGTGGACTCTGGCATAAACAGGATCTATACTGTCTTAAAGCATTTACAGTATACCATTCTATTTTCGACATTACAAGTACCATTTCGACAAAGCTCTTTTGTTACTTACTTTCTTTGTCCATTTTTCCAAGAGCATTTACCTGTCCTTCTTCCACGCCTTCTGTACTTTCCGGCATGAATAGAATCTTCACAGTTGCAAACATAATCATCAGATCCTCCAGCAAACTGGGGTGGCTGATATACATCAGATCCATAAGCAGCTTATCATAAGGTGTGGTATTATATTTGCCATATACCTGTGCATATCCTGTAAGTCCTGCCTTTGCCTGTAAGCGAAGATGGAACTCCGGCATAACCTTCTCGTAATCTGCAGCAATGGACGGTCTCTCTGGTCTTGGACCAACAATTGTCATGTCACCCTTTAAAATATTAAGGAGCTGCGGCAATTCATCGATCCTGCACTTTCTGATAATGCGACCAACCGGAGTAATTCTGGGATCATTTTCGCCGCTTGACAGTCTGGCTACTCCATCCTTCTCAGCGTTTACCTTCATGGAGCGAAATTTCAGTACACCAAATTCTTTTTCATCTTTGGTAAGCCTTGTCTGCTTATAAAACACAGGACCTTTGTCATATGCTTTAATTGCAATCGCTGTAATAACCATAATCGGAGACAAGATAACAGTCGCTACTCCTGCCATCATCAAATCAATCAGTCTTTTGAAAAACAGATATTCCGGCGTAGGCTCATATCTGCCAACCCGCAGCATAGGTAAATGAAACAGATGCACCTGCTGCGCACCACTCATTAGCACATCACCAACTCGCGGAACAACATACACTCTCACATTATGCTCAATACAATACTTCAAAATAATATTTCTGTCGTGACTATGTATGCCGCTAAGAAAAACCGTATCCACCTCATTCAACTTTTTCAGATTTTCCAGACACTCCTTCACCTGTATAATCTCTTCCACATGAAACTTACATTCCAGATCATACTGATTGATCAGGCTTTCCATTCCCTCTCTAACGTCATAGACGATCATAGTTTTACGCGGTGGAAATGATCTGAAATACCAGTGATGAGCTGTATAGCACCACAGAACAGACAAAAGAATCTGTCCGCCGATTGCCAGAATGCCCGGTATCAGATTGGGAAATCCCTTTACCAGTAAAGCAATTACCAGATAACTAATTCCATCTGTAACCAGTGCAGCTAACACCTGACTATACACCATTTCTGATATCCGATTCACCGAAACCAGAAATCCATTATATACTCTGGCAAACAGAAAGTATACCACCATATACAAGGTAATCATTAAAAGATTACCGCGCCTGTAAAAAGAAGACTGCATCTGTCTGGAGTAATAGCCATACCAACAACAGGCAAAGGGAAATGTCAGACAGATAATATTCAGTACCTTTACCAGTCGAAGGGGAATATCATGAACCAGAATTTTCGTTGTTTTATTTTCTATCTTCACACATAAGCTCCTCTTTTGATTTTCTGCATATACATGTTCACTTTCATAAAAAAGCCCGGTCCCAGGTAAATACAAATATTTTTTACTGGGATTCCGGGTTTTATGCAATATCATTTTTATACTTTTTGCCGACGACAAGAGAGAATACACTTTTCCTTCTCACCAGCTTATTCACAATTAGATATTAAATAATTATTGATTGCAGTTCTGCCCCCCCCCAAGGAACATTTATCAATTTTGTATATTTAATTACTGTGCATTTTTAGGAAGAACGAGAGTGAAGGCTCCCATGCTCTTGAATTTTGCATGAATTACAAAATCCGGTGTATTAGGATCAGAATTTTCATCCAATGCCTTCCAGCTCTGGCGAACTCCGTCTGTGTCATCATTAGCAGCTTCCTCGCTGTTTGGAGATGTGAAGGATAACTCCGGCTCATAAATATATTCCTTCTCGCCGGTTTCCGGGTTAATCTGTACAATATAGCTTCCCGGGATTGTGAAGGTTCCAAGTTCTGTGAGAAGTGACGGATCTGCTTCTGCTGCTGTTACATTAAAATCCGGCTTTGCGTTCTGGGCAATGCGCTTCCAATCTACAGAACCAAGATCACGGTGTGCATCTACTTCTACGCTTCCCTCTAAAGTATAAATATTATCAGTGCCTGATTTAACTACAAGATCAGCAAGCTCCATAGCAGAGCTATAATCATCTGCATTAACAGTAACACCTTCCGCAATTTCAATGGCAGATGTATCCTCATCAGATGATTTGAAGAAATCAGTAAACTCAACACTCTGCTTTCCAGCTAACCCAGCAACAAGCTCACCAACTTCTTTGTTCTCATATTTGTCTGGATTAACGCCAGTAGTACGTATCGGTGCAGTTTTCAATACTGTAAGTGCTCCGAGTGTTGGGAATGTAGCGGTTATTTCACCTGTTTCGCTATTAAATTCCTCTGGTGAAATAAAGTATGGCTTGTTTGTAACCGGATCAACCACCATGAGAAGAATATCCTTCTTATCCATTCCCTTTACTGCTTCTACAGTAATGGTTGCTTTAATTGGCTTAGAGGTTTCGTAAATCATCTCACCGTTTTCTTCAATACCAAGATCAATTACCGGAGTAAGTGACTCATATAAAGACGGTATTACAGGTGTTCCGGTTGTAGTTTTAATTTCCTCTGTTTTCGTATCTACACCTAAATCAGAAAGGAATTCCGTTACCGTTACAACGGTCTTATCATCGTTAAATTTTTCTACTGCTTTTGCAACAGTCTCATTCTTGTATGAGACCGGATCTGCATTCTTTACAACAAGTGTCTGCCCCCCCTAAAAGAACACCTTGCTCTGTTTTCGGAGCCTCCGGGATAATCTGTGAAATACTCTGGGCTGCCCATACACTGGTGCTCATACCAATTGTAAGGACTGCGATTAATGCTGCTATTGTTTTACGTTTCATTGGTCTGTCCCTCCTTGAAATTATACTTCTTCATAAAATAGTTCTATAATCTTCTCCTGTAGTCCCTCTTCATCGGGAATGAACTCATCATGGAGTTCACCCTCCTGATCCTTTCCGGGAATGGAATCATAATTCTCTTCTGAAAAGTCCAGATTCTTTATAAGAGTAACCAGGTCGAGATATTTATTTCTGGTAATACTGGTCTGGAGATAATCATCCATGTCACCAAGCTCATCCCATTTGTCATCAAGAGTGCCTGTGGACATCTGCTTCAGCTGATTCACAAAAGCAGTTACAAAGCTCTTCTGGCGCTCCATTCTGCCCTCATTGCTAAAGGCCTCTTCTATATCTCGGTATTGGAGATAAGGAGTAACATTATCATCAGTCAAAGTTACCTGATTCCCCTGATAAAGTTCTGGATATTTCTCAACCAGATCATTATTGGGAACAGTCACTGTAACACCATCTGCCAGATTGTTTATGTATGGCATAGATGCCTGACTGGTTACCACATAATCTCCTATGTTAATCCCTCCAAGAAGCAGGGAGACTGCTTCCATCAGGTTCTCACAGCTGACCTTGCCACCATTTCCATAGGCATAAGCATAACCGATATGGGTGGTGTAAAGCCCGTTGTCATTTCCATTCATGGAATATCTTCGAACCTGGGTCATGGTGTCTCTGTTAATGGGGAGAATGGTAATCTTACCTTTCTGTTTATCCATAACCACAAGTGCAATGCTGTCTGCTCTGCCGCTAACAGCATATTGCTTGCGTTCTTTAAGAACGTCCTTCTCATCGATGCCAGCGTAAAGGATGGTTCTTACCAGGGAATTATATCGGTATTTCTTTCCCTTATAGGTAAGCTCCCGGTAGCTGTTTCCCACATCATGGGAATTGCCTGCTGTGATCTGCATAGACTCCTGCTTCTGCAACTGATACTGGATCAGAAGTCCAATACCTCCTGCAGCTACCACGCATACTGCTGCGGTGGCAGCAATCTGTCTCTTATGCTTCAGAATCCAATGCCGGATTCGCCGGTACAGCGGCTTCTTCCTTCTGCGGTGATGGGAATGGGATTGCTTACCTCCGGTGCTTTCGCTTGCGTTTCTTTTTTCCATTGGTATCCTCTCCCTGATCAGCTTCCTTCTCAGAACCATAATGACCATAGCCGTAGCCATAGTGCCCATAGCCATAACCATAACCATAACGGCCGCCCTCTGCTCCGGCCTTATTCAGCACTACGCCAAGAATCTTAATGCCAGCGTACAAAAGCTGCTGCTTAGCCTTCTCAGCCTGAGCGCGCTCTGTATTACCACTCTCTACTACAAGAATAGTACCATCGCACTGCTTGGCAACCAGAAGTCCGTCTACCACCAGGTTCACCGGCGGCGTGTCTAAAATTACATATTCATAATTATGTCTGCCAAAGGACATCAGATCTCCGAACAGGCTGCCGGAAATCAGTTCACTGGGGTTCGGTGCCACTGCACCTGCAAACACCATATCCATCCATTTATCGTCTGTATGGTAAACAATCTCCTCCAGCTGGGATTTCCCACAGAGGTATTCACTAAGTCCCTTGTATTCACCCTCGATCTGATAGCGCTTCTGAATCTTGGAATTACGGATGTCGCAGTCCAGATACAGAACCTTCTTATCCAGCGCTGCCATACTCTTGGCAAGGCGGAATGCAGTGGAGGATTTGCCCTCATGTGCTCCTGCACTGGTAACTGCAATTGCCTTCAGGCGATAACCACTCATCTGGATATTGCCTCGAAGAATATTAATCGCCTCATTTACTCGGAACGGAAGCTTGGGCAATACAGGCTTCACAACCTTAGCCGGGCGCACAGTCCATGGCTCATCCATGCTGCCGTTATTCATCAGATCCTGAAAAAGGGCTTCTACTGTCGTATCTCTTTCCATAATCAGTCTTTCCCTTCTTCATAGTATGGTACTACGGACAGCACAGGCAGCCGCAGATATTTAGCAATGTCATCCTCAGATTTCAGTGTGGTGTCTAAGAGGAACCGTACTGTGATCAGTGCACACGCAAGGACAAGTCCCAGCATACCACCAAGTATCAGGTATTTCTTCAGTCCCGGGGTAGTCTCCACAACGGAATCGGATTCTGAATAGTCAATTACATTGGGTTCTCCGGTGCCGATTACCTGGTAGATTCTGTGGATTCCCACATTCATCAGGGAGTTGGCAATATTCCTTGCCATATCTGCATCGCCGCAGTTTACTGCAATGTTGATAATATGGGAGGATTCCGGGTTGGTAATGGTGAGCAGCTTGGATAAATCCTGGAAGGTCATGTCCAGATCCTGATCCTCGATTACTTCCTTGAGCACGGAGCGGCTGGTAAGAATCTTGGAATAGTCTTCGGTCAATGCGGAACTAAGCTGCATATCAGAGATTGTGATCACAGAGTCCGTATTGGTGATGAAGATGGATGCATCCGCCTGATAGGTAGGCTTTACCAGGAACTGGTGGTAGGCACCTGCCAGAAGAGCTCCCACTACAGTGAACAGCACCAGCATCTTCCAGCGTCTCAGCAGTACGTATGCAAGCTCCACCAGATCAATGGTATCATTGCGCATGGCTACTGCCTGGGAAGAAGGGGCTGCCTTCTTTTGTGTTTCTTTCGTCTCTTTCTCCATATGTTTCTCCTGGAATATATTATGAATATACTATAAATATCCACTTACAGGAATGATACAACCAAATTAAATCTCTGTCAAGTAAATAGCCCGAGAAAGCTAATTTTATCACGAATGTGTATACTTATTACACAATAGAATGGGTGGATTGATATTATGCTGTGTCCTGTATATATTTCCCTCAATTCACAGTTTTCTCTAATTGTTTATTTTCCCCCACAGCTCCATGTATTCTCTAAGATTAATTTTTTCTTTCTTATAATATTCTTCCAGTTTACTCCGAAAGGACTCTTTCTCCTGGATCTTGTTGAAATTTCCATTTTTGATTTCCTGCTCTAATGCTTCAAATATGGTTTCATCTGTATGGCTCACATAACTTTTGGTTGTAACTTTTAATTGGGCGGTTTTTCTTGCTGCCGGATTCTCTTGCTGAATAAGGCGCAAATTTTTATCATAAAAGCCGGTTACAAGATTGATTTCCTCTATGATCTGTTCTGAAAATTCACTTGAAGTTGGTTGCAGTATGTTCTTCTTACAATCCTTTAAAAATCTTTTCACACATTGATTGTTCACTTCTGTATCCTGTTTTGATGGTACATACGAAAGGTCCAGGCTATATCTTCTTAAATAGCCATGCTTGTAAGCCGCCACAGTATATTTATTCAGAAAATCACGATAAATACTATCCTTGTTGAAATGTCCGGTTATTTCCAGGCCATTGAACCATGCAATTGTTTTCAGGTAATATTTACGTTTTTCAAATTCGCAGGTATTTAAAATCGCCAGCTTCTCAAGGGTCAGCTGTTCCTTGTTATCATCAAGCTCCTTATAAAAATCCAAGGCCTTGTCCATAATATCATCCTTATCATATTGTATGTGATGCTTTAAAAAATATATCCACAGTGCCCGGAATAATATACAAAAATTATCTGTTACCAAATTAAACACAGTATGATTGTCTTTATAGAAATTGCTTTGAAACAGCTTTTGCTGAAAATCCTTCCACCCTTCCTCCCATTGATCCTTCTCCTTTAACAGAACATCTTTCAGAAAGGTGACTGCCACGGCCTCTGCATTTGTATACTCAGACTTTCCATTTTGGTGCAGATTCAGAATCAGGCGGCTGATTTTCTCATTATATTCAATATCTGCAATATCTCTTAATTCCTGATTCAGTGCAATTTCAGAAGCTTTTTCGCGCAGTCTATCGTTCTCTCTGTTTTTCTCCTGTTCTTTTTCCTGTTCCTGTTTTTTCTGTGCAAACTCCAGCTTGTAACCAAGGAGAAGCATTAATGCAAGCTTATCCAGATTTTCTCCTGTGTTCTTGCCGCCTTCTTCAAAAAACATTTCTTTTATTTTTCCCGTGGTTATTGCTTCTTTATTTACTTCTGTTTCCAGCTTTTTCTCCTTCGTCAGTCGGTGCCTTGCAATCAGTTCCATGATCGTTATCTGTTCTTCCTTATTGTCCTCAGAATTGTTGTAGACAAAAGTCATTTCCTCCAACAAGCTTTTCTGAAAGGGTAGCTCCTGGTACAGATTGTCAAAGAAATGCTTCATAAAAAAGAATGCAATAACCGTATTACGATTTTCTTTATTCGAAAACTCCGGTTGCTGCATAATCGTATTAACTTCTGTCACAAATGCCTTCAGCTTTCTCGGAGTAACATTTTCCACTCTATATTTAAGTTGTAGTGGTAAATTGAATTCTCTTCCAAAATAATAGTCAACAATAGGAACTTCGAATAAGAAACGGAAATCTCCCCAGTTCAGTCCTGCATTTACATACTTCAGCTCTTCCAGCGCTTCTGTTACAATGTCTTTTACAGTAATTTCTGTCAGGTTGATAATGTATGGAATATATTTTTCCAGATAATCCCGGTTGAAATCCAGATCTGCCATTTTCCCCAGATCAAATTGGTAGATCACTTTTACGTTATGGGAGATCATTTTCTGGGTGAGGTCGAACAGACGAGCAATCTGGTCACGGTTTTCGCCGGAAATACGGTCAATGTCTTCGTAGACCAGAAGGATTTTGTGATCCAGCTTATCCAGATCCTGGCAGAAGCCCTGGAATTCGGTTGCCTGATCGTTTTCACCTGTGCCAAAAATAGAATTGAATTGTTTTCCCCAGGCATTTTCAGACAGCGCACGCTGCAGCTTTCTGGAATATCTGGGATAGATGCGGTTGGCACGAAGGACTTTTTCCAATTGCTGAAACAGGTAGGAATCTATGGCGGACATGTTGCAGGTCAGAGGCTCTACCTTGATTACTTCGTATTTGTCCTGATTTCGTTCTATGTACTGGTCTGCCAGAAAGGTTTTGCCGCTGCCCCAGGTGCCGTTTATGCCAACTGCGTCTACCTCAGATAAATAGAGGGAAAGCCGCTCCAGATCACTTTCACGGGTTGGAAAGAGCTTCATGGAAGCGGAAGTCTCATAGAACCGCTGTTGCTCTTTTTGCGATTTCATCTGAAGAATCCAGAAAATAATGTATTCAGCAATGCAGGCTTCCAAAAGCAGGAACCGAAACAAGGATTTGTTGTTCCATATATCTGCCACGGTGCAGCCATTGGCAAGCTTAGATATAAGGAAGCCTATAGTTGCAAAAGCTCCGGCTGTAAGAAACTCCTGGAGAATTTCCGTATTTCGGTAGTCTCCGGCTGCAAAATATAGAATCAGAATTGCTGTTGCATAGATTCCCAGATACAGATTTGTGCTGATTCCCGGAAAGAGTATGTAAAACAGGAGGAAGCTTAAGGTGGTGACTTCCGTGATTTTTTTCAATTGAAGGAATATGTGATTTTTATTTTGCATTTAGCCGGACTCCTTTTCCTTTGTGAAATTACTCGGCATGTTTTCCGTTTCTTTCAATACTTTTCTTTTCCATTATTTTGTTCATATTTTGGAGGTGTTTCGTTATAAATCATGAGGTAACATGTCCAATCACCTGTTCCCTCAAATAAATCATTTCCGCTTCTATATCTATCATTTTGTTTTTATATAAGTGCTTTATGGCCTTTTCACAGTTCATTTTTCCCGGATATTCTAATTGCCTGCCCTGGCACCACATTTCAAATCTATGTTCAAAATCATTTTCCTTTATTCCTACCTTGTAGCAATCCTGCTGATGTAGGAAATATAGAATGTACGCTTCTTCTTTTTCAACTTCCTGTTTCGTAGATTTCTGAATAAAAAAGGCTGCAGAGATTAAAAGCTGCAGATAATTCCAAAAAGTATCTGGAATGCTGACCGCAGCAAATAGTTCCAGGCCTGCTGCAACGGCGTTTTTCAGGTTTAAGCGAACATTTCCTAATTTGTAGGAAGCAGATTCATTTCCAAGAAATATCATTCCGCTTCTTGCATCATCCGGGATTACAAGTACATGCTGATCCATAATCTGGCTTGCAGTTTCTTCACTCAGATTAAGTGAAGCTGCTTTTTCCATAAGATTGTGTTTCAGAAGATTATCATATTTCAGTGCTTCCTGCAGTGTCATACTCGTTCTCTCCTCTCATTTTTCTTCTTTTTTCTACGTGTATTATTTTATCTAATTTTCCCCGTTCCATTTTCAAAAGGACCTGTTCCTTGTATTCTTTGAAGATGTCAAGAAAATCTCTATATAAATCATTGCCTGATACTGCATCAAATTCGTATTCGTCCTTGTTTACAACTGCGAACAGGCGACGCTTTCGTTTGTCAGGAGTAGGATGGCTTGGATCATAAAATCTGGTTTTATACAAGATCCGGTCTGTATAATAGTATAAATCAAAGAAATCCATATACATCATGGGCGCCAGATAAGTATAATCTTCCAAAATGTGTTCCTTATCAGCATCCATAATAATTCTCAGAACAATGTCATAGGCCACCATATCTGCATCATATTCTTTTCTTTCGAGATGTTTTTCCGAATACTTCTTTCCGATATGTGCGAAATATGCATGTGCCATTTCATGGGCCAGACTGAAAACCAGAATCGTCCAATAGCAGCTTTCTGCAAGCTGTAAAATCTGGGTATCGTTGGACAGCAGTTTTAAAAGGGCGTTATTGGCTTCCACGCCCTGCATTTTCCCAAAGATGCAGACATCATTCAGCAAAAACAGTACATATTTAAAGCATTCACCATAAACTTCCAGATTTTCAAATTCTTTGGACCACTTAAATGCTGCTGCCAAAAACGCAATCATTGTGGATTCCAGGAGTTCGTCAATATGGATAAAGATGGGATTAACCAGGTCATCGTACAGATAGCTGTTGATGCTCTGCTGATAATTGTTGCTTAATATAATAGAGTCATCTTTATAATCGTATTCTCTCTTGAAGTATTTTTTAACCAGTTCAAACATCTTTGTGAGGTTGTACTTTTCCATATTTTCCCGGAGCTGTTCTTCTGTAAAAGCTCCGTTGAAATTTTGCAGCATTCTCTGGATGCCTGTTTTATCGTTTTGTACGGATTTGTCGCCGGAGCGGTGTAGAATGTATTCGTATAGCTGTGGGACCATGTATTCTTTTGTTGGAGGAAAGGATTTTTCCATTGTCAGTTATCTCCTTTTTTCGGGATATAGATTATTGGACTTTCATAGTTTAGCATATTTTGAGGGATTTAGTGAAAGAATTTGAAATTTCTGCTTAATTTCGCCAGGTTTTTGTATAACAAAAAGACCACCTGTTTTTGCAGCTGGCTGATATAACTATATTGCCACGACTTGCCTTACGCAACTTTTACAATATTCATATTATTCCGTGGATGCAGTTCTCTTAAAATGTCTGCCTGTTTTTTGGCAGCTACGTGGATGTAGATCTGGGTGGTTTTAATAGAGGAATGGCCCAGAATCTGCTGTACGCAGCTTACGTCAACGCCTTCCTCTATAAGGTATGTTGCAAAGGAATGACGAAACATATGGGGAGTGATTTTTCTTTGTATTCCTGCCTTTAGTGTATATTTCTTCAGCATAAGCCGGATTGATTGTTCTGTGTAGCGCTTTCCCCTGTTGTTTATAAAAAAATAGCCGGACTTTTTTATTTCGGGCTCATTTTCTTCATAATATTTTCTTAAAATGTCCAAAACGGCTGTATTGCTGATTTGGATATATCTTTCTTTTCTGCCTTTTCCCATAATTCGTATCAGGCCAGAATTTAAATTTATATTTTCTGCCCGAATGTTGGAGATCTCATAAACTCTGGCACCTGTAGCGAAAAATACTTCGATAACTGAGGCGTCACGTAAAGTGTGCTTATATTGAATTCCTGAAAGACTGCTTATGCTGGCATATATGTAATTGAGCAGCTGCTCGATTTCTTCCCGGGGTATGATGCGCGGAAGAATGATGGTTTCTTTAAATTTTACTTTTATTTTCCGAAAAGGATTCTGCTCTACCAGTTCCTCTTCCTCTAAGTAACTGTAAAAGGCTTTTATGGAGGCGATTTTTCTTTTTATTGTTTTCTGTTTGTATTTTTTGTGTAAATCTGTGATATACTGCTCGATGGTTTCTTTTTCTGGCTCAGCGCTTTGTACATAGGAAAAGAACTGGGTTAAATCGATTCGGTATGCTTTTATTGTTTTCGTGTCCAGTTCTTTTCTGTAGGTGCAGTATTCTAAGTATGGTTTTACTTTGTCTTGTAAGTTCATAGTGATACCCCTTTTTCCCTTTTTGTATCACAGTACTGGAAAAGGTAAGGTTTGTCAAAATTTTATACATAACTGTATAGCAAGATAACTCATTTCAATAAATCAATATCTTTCTCTGCCAACTGCTTTTCTGTAATTTTAAGATTTCCTCTGTAGTTATTTCGCAGCTTTTTGACCAGATTGACGTAGTGCGGGCTTGCTTTTATGTTTGGAGTGGATGAAGCCACTATTGCCGTCCTCATCAATATAATCAGTACTGATCATATGGCTTTCTTCATCCAGCAGGTTTTCCATGCTGCTTAATCCTGATCTTGTATTTTCCAGTTTGAAAGCAGCAAATGTCTTATAATTAACACGTAAATTTTTTGCAATAACTACCGTACCTTTACTCTTTGGTCCATTTTCAATCTTGTCCGAATACAACAGGATATTTAAAGATGTTAAAATATATGGACTGTGTGTTGTAATAATTGCTCTGCTATCTGTGGAGTTAACCATCAAAGAAATCAGGCTTACAACATTTTTCTGGGCAATTGGAAATAAATGTGCTTCCGGTTCTTCTATAATTACAAAGCTCTTCTTTTTTTCCAGAATAATGATAAAGGCCAGCATCAGAATCCACAGTACCTCCTGCTGCCCGGAGGAACCATACATCAGTTTTACCCAATGTCTTTCATCAAAGTAAATTTTTTCTCCATCCATTTCGCTGGTATAATCCGCTTTAAAAATATCTTTTATGAGACTGTATGCTGTGTCAAGTGAAATATTATTAATTTGACCTTTTACAGTTTTAGTATAGTCTTTTACAATTTCCGGAATTTTGCTTCCAAATTTGCTTTTTGTATTTCTGATCAGATTGATAAAATCCTGCATTGTCAGATCCATATCTGAAATAGAAAAATCATGCAGCTGCTCTGACATGGTGGCCAGAAGACTTCTTCCTGCGGGGATATAGATAATGTCCGCATTATTTTCAAAAAGCTTATACAAACGTTCCTTGAACTGCTGTTTCAGCATTGCCAGAGCAGTAATATTATCGATTATGGAATTAATTTGTTCACTGTTTAGCGTTGCCAAAAACATTACAGATGCTTCATATATCAGTTCATTTAATGCATATTTTAAATTTTCAGCAAAGCGAAAGCGGACATATCCATCTTTATTCAGAGTGATTTCTATTTTCTTTTCTCCAAAAAAGTACTCTATCTTGAAGTTTTGCATGTGTGTGGTTTTGCCGAAGCATCCCATAAACTGTCTGGTCAGATATTTCATATAATTATTTAAATATTCATTTTTATGATTGTCTGTATATTGTACACCATCCATTAAGAATTCCAGCGTATAATCCCTTATCTTCTGGCAATAGTAAATAACTTTACAGGCTGTACTTTTCCCAGACGCCTGAGTGCCTATAAATACCTGCATTTTTTTATCTAAATCTATTTCAGCTTCGCAAATTGGACCAAATTGATGTATAAAAATTTTGTTCATAGCACTTCTCCTTTGGGACTTTGGTTTTATTAACAAATAGAATTGATTGCGAATTTGTAGAAAAAAGCCCCGAAAACATCCAAGTTCAATGTTTCCGGGGCTTGCCCTGTGGGTGCCATAATAAACACCCTTGTCTCTTAAGTGGACCTGGCGGGAATTGAACCCGCGTCCGAAAGTCTATCCCTTGCGGCATCTCCCATCACAGTCGCTGATTTAACATTCCCTCGGCAGCACGCCCACCGACAGGCTTACTGCTTCAGTAGCTTCATGATACATCTACCGGGGCAAAGCTTACCCGGCAAGGTTTCTCACAAGGTCGACGCCAGACTCCTGAGGTGTGAGTGCAACAGGACTGACGGGCAGCACTTAGGCTGCCATTACTAACTGATCGTCAGCGTTTATATTTAGAATTTCCCGTTATTACGCAGTTCGGGAGACTGCGGATGGCTTCCACAACTTCAAAACCCCCGTCGAAACCAGTACAAGCCCTAAATGGATTATAATAGGTAGTTCTGGTACGCAGACGAAGTTTAAGCGGTTGCGCTTTTGGTTTATTATAAGGCAAACGGCTTCAGGTTGTCAAGGGATAGTTTCTGGGGCTTCATCTTGCCATTTATTCCTTCAGATGATAAAATCAAAATACATGGGAGACATTTTGAGCTCGGGAATATAGCTTTGGGAAGGAGCGTGAAAAATATGGCGGCATTGCTGAAGCTTCCGGTTGGCATTGAAGATTTTCGGGAGATTCGCCGACTTGGTTTTTACTATATTGATAAAACGAAATTGATTGAACAGCTTCTTGACAACTGGGGAAAGGTAAATCTGTTTACAAGACCCCGGCGTTTTGGAAAAACACTGAACATGAGTATGCTCCGTTATTTTTTCGAAATCGGGGCTGATAGCACCTTATTTGAGGGACTTAATATTTCACAAAGAAAGGATCTTGTGGAAGAATATCTTGGGAAGTTTCCTGTAATATTTCTTACATTAAAAGGTGTCGAGGGCGAAACCTTTGCAAAAGCGAAAGCGAAGCTGGTTAAGTTAGTTGCTCTGGAGGCAGAGCGATTCCATTTTCTGAAAGACAGTGACAGACTGACAGAAAATGAAAAAGCCAGATATGGTGCATTGGTTCAAATGAGCAGCGGCAAATATTTGATGGATGATGAAACCCTTGAAGCGGCACTGCAGACATTATCGGAATTGTTGTTTCACTATTATGGGCAGAAGACCATCATCTTGATTGATGAGTATGATGTTCCTTTGGACAAGGCATATCAAAACGGCTATTACCAGGAAATGCTGTCACTGCTTCGCGCGTTATTCGGAGATGCTCTGAAAACCAACCAGTTCCTGCAGTTTGCAGTTTTAACCGGATGTCTGCGTGTTTCGAAGGAGAGTATTTTCACTGGTCTGAATAATTTCAAGGTTTTGTCCATTACAGATGTTCGCTTTGATGAACAATTTGGTTTCACTGAAGAGGAAGTAAGCAAACTGCTGAAGACCTATCATTTGGAAGGGCATTTGCCTGAAATAAAAGAGTGGTACGATGGTTACCATTTTGGAGCTGCAGATATTTATTGTCCATGGGATGTGATCAATCATGTAGATCTCCTTTGTAAGAATCCAACAGCAATGCCACAGTGCTACTGGATCAATACCAGCGGAAACATTCTTGTCAAAAATTTCATCACCAGGGCAAACAAGACAACCCAGGATGAAATCGAGCGTTTGGTTGCAGGCGAGCCTATTGAAAAAAATGTCAGATTGGAATTGACCTACGATGAGATTGACAATAGCATTGAAAATATCTGGAGTGTTTTATTTACCACAGGCTATCTGACCCAAGCCGGAATCACAGACCAGGGCGCATATAAGCTGGTCATTCCCAATAAAGAAGTGAAAGAGGTCTATAAGGTTCAAATACAGGAATGGTTTGATAAAAAAGTACGTGCGAATACGGAACAATTAACCTTTTTCTGGAAGTCTGTTGAAGAAGGAAATGTATCATCAATAGAACAATATTTAAATCGGACTCTTAGTAATTCCATCAGTGTCTTTGACACGAAAGCACCGGAAAAAGAAAAGGAGAGTTCTTATCATACGTTTTTGGTAGGCTTGCTGATTGGAAACACGAACTGGGTGGTTCGGTCAAATGTGGAGGCTGGGGAAGGCTTTGCAGATATCATTATTAAACCGGAAAATCCAGATGCAGGGATTGTCTTTGAGCTTAAGTATTCAAAAGACATATCAGGCTTAGATAAGGCCTGTGCAAAAGCGATTGAGCAAATTAAGAGCCGGAGATATTATGAGTATTTGAGAAATGACGGACGCCACGATATAACACTTTACGGTATCGCTTTCTATAAGAAAAGATGTAAGGTTGTTGTTGAAAAACGAAAAGAAGAATGGTAAATAATAACAGCCTGTTTTTTCCAGGAGCCCCGGAAGTATTGAGGATTCAATGCTTCCGGGACTTACTTGTAGAGCGAACATGTCACCTGGTTCTATTCTCCGAATTCCTCGGCCACCTTTTTCAGCATTTCCCGGATTGGAAGATGGTATGGACATCTGGTTTCGCATTTGCCGCAGCCTACGCAGGCGGATGCTTTTACCCCAAGGCTTCCATAACGGTCCCGTGCCCAATCTGCAAGGTTGTAGCGTTCCAGGTAGCCTGCGAAAAGGAAGGCGTTTGGAATGCTGATTCCTACGGTACAGGGGGCGCAGTAATTGCAGCGGCGGCAGAAATTGGTGCCGAGCTGATAGCGGATTCCTTCCATTTCGGAAAGCTCTGCCTGGGTAAGGGGTGTGGTGTCTGCGCATGCTTTAATGTTCTCTTCTAATTCCGATACCTCTGCCATTCCCGGGATTACCACAGTAACAGCAGGATTGGAACAGACGTAGCGAAGGGCAAGGGTTCCGTTCTCAATGGCGCCGCCGGCCAGAGGTTTCATGGCAATGAAGCCTACATTTTTCTCCTGGCATTTGCGGGTCAGCTCTTCTCCCTGACTTTCTACTATATTATATGGGAACATGATGGTCTCCACCCAGTCAAGGCTTAAAGCCCGTTCAAACACTTCTGTGGAATGTGCGGTAAGACCGATATGACTGATTTTGCCTGCTGCCTTGGCTTCCATGAGGGCTTCCAGTGCGCCCCCTTCGCCTACAACTGTATCCAACTGCTCCATGCTTGGGTTATGTACCTGGTACAAATCAATGTGATCCGTGCGAAGATTTCCCAGACTTTTCTCAATGTCTGCTGCCATGACATCTTTAGTTCTGGCCATACTCTTGGTAGCAATCACAAACTTATCCCGAATTCCCTCCAATGCATAACCAAGATATTCCTCACTGACCGTATAGCCTCTTGCAGTGTCAATGTAATTAACACCTTCATCCATAAGCTGCTTCATCAGTGCCTTGGTTCCCTCTGCGTCAATTCTCTGAATGGGGATTCCGCCGAAGCCCATCCTTGAAATCCGAAGTCCTGTTTTTCCTAATGTCGTGTACTCCATGTTTCGTCTCCTCCTGTAATTATTCGATTAGCAATATACATTTATCATGCTGTTATCCACATACAAAATATGCCACCGGCGCAATCGCCGATGGCACACAAAACCTTACGCTTATTCAAGCATTAAACACGGGACAGATACTCACCTGTTCTGGTATCGATTTTAAGCTTGTCTCCCTGGTTAACGAACAGAGGAACCATAACCTGTGCTCCAGTCTCAACTGTAGCTGGCTTGGTAGCACCCTGTGCTGTATTTCCAGCGAATCCCGGCTCTGTCTCTGTAACTACAAGCTCAACGAATAACGGTGGCTCGATAGCGAATACATTGCCATTGTGGGAACAGATCTTAACCATCTCGTTCTCTTTAACAAACTTCAGAGAATCGCCAACCTGCTCTTCTGTAAGACCAACCTGGTCAAATGTCTCTACGT